>Ga0111539_10000056_pt1 | contig 114878 bp, 97 predicted proteins | sample RhiMethybrSRZTD1_FD_79667 | JGI IMG/M metagenome (GOLD analysis project Ga0111539, IMG submission 79667) | Populus rhizosphere microbial communities from Tennessee, USA - Rhizosphere MetaG P. TD hybrid SRZTD1 (version 2) (version 2) | ecosystem: Host-associated > Plants > Roots > Rhizosphere >...
ACTTCGACGTGGACCGGATAGGCTTCGACGCCGAACACGGCCGCACTGCGGAGGCTGGCGAGCACACCAGCACAAGTGCAAGAAGCGATGCCGAGGCTGCTCTGGCTGTTTCTTCGGAGAATTCGCCGCCGCGCGAGCAGCGCATCGCACTTCGCACGAACTGCAGGCGGTGGATTTCTCGCAGTTCCTGCGTACTTGATAGGATCGCCCCATCTTTCGATCTCTCGCTCTAACGCTCGTCGTCCTGCTGCTCGTCACCACGACCGGTGCGCTGAACGTGCCGGCCGCCGTGGCTCCGGCTCGGTCCGTGCGTTTCGATGAAGCCAGCGCGATTCTCACTGAGCTGAACACGCGACCACCTGAGCTCCAGTCGTTGACCGCGTCGCAACTCGAGGCGGCGTGGCCGCGCTGGATCGAGCGCCACGACCGCGACATCCGTCTGCGGCTCGAGCAGGGCGACGAAGACACCATCGTCAACTGGATGCTGTTTGGCACGTCGTTCACCTCGAAACCGCGCGCCGTGCTCGGCGCCGTCGAGTCCGGCGCGCCAGGGGATCAGGAACAAGTGCTGCGCCGGACGATCGAGCTGATTCAAGGCCGGCTCGACGATTTGCTGAAGGCGCTGACTGCCCCGGGGTCGGATGAACGCCGGCTGTTCGCTCGCGCGCTTCTCCAACGAAGGGGACTTCGTTTCACTACCGAAGCCGACAGGGAAGCGGTACGCGAGCACCTCATGGGCGCCGTTGTGCGCGTGGCCACCGAGCAGGAGCGGATCGATCAGGAACTTACCGCTACGAGCGACCGCGATCCGACGACCGAGTTCGTGAGACGCTCGCGGCTGTTCCGCACTCGCGGGCTGTCGCTCGACACCTCGCTCGTCGCCAACTACGCGATCGAGCAGTCGTTGGCGGCGATGAAGGCGAAGGGGGTGCTCGCATCCGGCGGCGTGACCCGGGTAGGGATCGTCGGCCCGGGGCTCGATTTCGCAGACAAAGACGTCGGCTTCGATGTCTACCCTCAACAGACGCTGCAGCCGTTCGCCGTTCTCGACTCGCTCGAGAGGCTCGGGCTGGCGTCATCGGCGGGCCCCGAGGTCGTGCTCCTCGACATCAGTCCGCGCATCATCGCTCATGTGACTCGAGCCCGAACGCAGGCCGGACGGAACATCGGCTACACGCTGAATCTGCCTCTCGCCAAGAGCATGCCCTGGCTCCCTGAGGTACGAGAGTACTGGCGGACGTTCGGCGACCGGATTGGCGCCCCTCTTAACGCCCCGGCGTCGAAGGCCATTGCCGACGTGGCCGACATGCGGGCGGTTCGCGCCAGACCCTCAGCCGTTCGCAGGCTGTCGATGGTTGACCTGAACATTGTCACCGACCGCATAGACAAGGAAGCGTTCGACCTCGTCATCGCGACCAACGTTTTCATCTACTACGACGTCTTAGAACAAGCTCTGGCGCTTTCGAATGTGGAAGCCATGCTGAAACCCAATGGGCTGCTGCTGGCAAACGTCTCGGCGCCGCAGCTAACCTCGGTCAAGATCCGCCCGGTCGACACGACGACTGTGCTGTACGCACGCACCGGCGCCGAGACCGTTCGCGACTTCATGGTGTGGTACAGGCGCCCTTAAATTCGGTCTTGACTTCAAATGCCCCAGAGCTAAGCTTGCTCTCGTCATACCGCTAGTTCATTCGGTTCCCTTCATCGCGGCCGGCTGGGACTTCTTTCGGCGACCCTTATCCACAAACGCGCGCGTCTTACGAGTTCGTTGACGGCGGGGCACGGCGACCTTGGGCGCAAGACCACGAGGAGGACAGCGATGGTGAACCCATTCCGACGGTCCCTGGGACCGTTATTGGTCGTGTTGATTACCTTGATCTTGCCGTCCGCGGCGCTCGCCCAAGCCGCGATTACCGGCGTCGTGAAGGATGCCTCGGGCGGCGTGTTGCCAGGAGCGACCGTCGAGGCGTCGAGCCCGGTGCTCATCGAGAAGGTTCGTACGGTCGTCACTGACGCGAACGGTCAGTACCGGATCGTCGATCTCCGGCCTGGCACGTACACACTGACGTTCTCGCTGCAGGGCTTCGGGACCGTCAAGCGGGAAGGGATTGAGCTCGCCGGGAACTTTGTCGCCACGATCAACGGCGACCTGAAGGTCGGCTCGCTCGAAGAGACGATCACGGTGACCGGTGAGTCGCCGATCGTCGATGTGCAGAGCACGCGGACGCAGTCGATCATCGACAAGGAAGTCCTCGCGGCGATTCCTTCGTCGCGGAACGTCGTCGGCATCCAGTCGATTATCCCCGGCATGAACGTCAACGGGGATTCAGGTGGCATTGCCGGGACGATGCAGGGTGGCGCCGCGGCTATCCACGGCGGGCGCGGAATGGATTCGCGGATCTACGCCGACGGCATCAACATGGGATGGGCCGGCAGCAGCGGCGGCGGCGGACAGATGCCGCAGGTCGCCGCGTCGCAGGAAGTGGTGATGACGATCTCCGGCGGGCTCGGCGAGGCAGAGACGAGCGGTGTGATTTTCAATGCCGTTCCTCGTCAGGGTTCGAACGTCTTCACCGGCCAGTTCAACTACAGCGGGTCGAGTGGTGGTCTGCAGGGGAGTAACTATACGCAGGCCCTGAGGGACGCCGGCCTGAGAGCCCCGTTCGAGCTGATGAAGGTCTACGACGTCAGCGGCATGTACGGCGGCCGTATCAAGAAGGACAAGCTGTGGTTCTACGGGGTGTATCGCCAGGTCGGCGGTGAACGCACCGTGCCCGGCATGTTCCAGAACACGAACGCTGGCAATCCGAACTCCTGGGTGGTCAACTTCGATACATCCAAACAGGCGTTCAACAACAGTCTCGAGCGTCAGGCCACGATCCGGTTGACGTGGCAGGCGACGCCTCGCAACAAGTTCAATGCCCATTGGTCCGAGCAGTACAACGACGCGAACTATGGTCCGGGTGGAGGCGCTGCCGTCCCGGCGACCACGCCGGAAGCATCGACACGCGTGCTCTACATTCCGTCGCGCCAACCTCACGCGACCTGGCAATCGCCAATTTCTGGTCGTCTCTTGGCGGAGGCTGGATGGGGCATGTATCAGGCACGGTACCGTTTCGCCCCTCGTAACGACGACACCCACAACCCGGCGATGATTCAGCGGTTGGAGCAAGTCGGTGAGCCGTTTTGCATCGCCGAACCGCAGCGGGCAGAGTGCATCGCCGGCCTGCTGTCGCGGATGCCGAGAGCACCGGGGCAGGGCGGATTCACGCACTCGCTGATCGGCAACCTGGCCAGCCTGCGGGCGTCACTGACCTACGTCACCGGCTCGCACAACATGAAGTTCGGGTATCAGGGTGGGTTCGGCAACCCCTCTCAGACCTATCAGAGCTTCACTCAGGTCGTGCAGATCCGGACGGCGCGGGGAGTGCCGAACCAATTGACGCAGACGATCATGGGCGGGCCGGATACCAAGTACGTCCGCAACCTGATCCCGACCAATTTCTACGCGCAGGACCAGTGGACGACGGGGCGCATCACGCTGCAGGGCGGCGTGCGATACGACTCGCTGATCTCGACCTATCCCGACCAGCGCATCGGCGGCCCCGGCTGGCCGTACGCCCCGCAAGAGATCTTCTTCCCGAGCCGGTCTACGCCCGGCTACACGTGGAAGGACATCACGCCTCGAGTCGGCGTCGCGTATGACGTGTTCGGGAACGGGAAGACGGCCGTCAAGTTCAACATCGGCAGGTATCTCGAAGCCATCACGGCGAGCAACAACGATCTGGACATGAACCCGATGACTCGCCTGGTTGTGAACTCGACGCGCGGGTATAACGACTCTTTCTACGGGGTCGGCGATCCGCGCACCGGCAACTACAAGGTCGATTGCGACCTCAACAACTCTGCGGCCAACGGCGAATGCGCGGCGTTGGACAACCAGAACCTTGGCCGTCCGGTGTTCACCCGCAACTTCGATCCCGACTTCGTCGGCGGCTTCGGAAGCAGGCCGTACAACTGGTCGATGGGCGCGAGCGTGCAGCACGAAATCCTGCCGCGCGTCTCGGCGACGGTGGCGTTCAATCGCAACTGGTGGGGAAACTGGTACGTCGTCGATAACCGGTCGACCACTAGCGCGGACTACACCCCCTACACCATCACCGCGCCGTCGGATCCGCGCCTGCCAAACGGGGGCGGCTACACAATCAGCGGCCTCTATAATCTCGTTCCAACCAAGCTTGGACAGGTAGACGAGCTCGCCCAGTCCTACGAGAACTTCGGCAAGCAGACGGAGAACTGGCAGGGCATCGATGTCTCTATCGTCGCGCGACTGCAGAACGGTCTCACGGTGCAGGGCGGTACGAGCACCGGGCGCCGGTTCGCAGACGGCTGCGACGTGCGCTCGAAACTGCCGGAGTTAGGCACCGGTTCGACGGGATTGACCAACAGCTCCGTCACATCCAACGTCAACGCGCTCGGCGGCGGTCCGTTTGCGCTCTCTGTCGTGAACCCCTATTGCCGGATCGCCGAGCCTTACAGAACGGATTTCCGTGGACTGGCGACATACATCGTCCCGAAAGCGGATGTCCAAGTCTCGGCAACCTGGTCAAGTATCCCAGGCGACTCATTGCGCGCCGACTACACGCTGACCGCAGCTGATCAGGCAGCGATCGCCGCGCAGATGGGCCGGTCTCTCACCGGCGGCTTCAACACCATCAACTTGATCGCACCTGCTACCCAGTGGGGCGCGCGGGTCAACAACATCGACATGCGCATCGCCAAGATTCTTCGTTTCCACACGACACGAACGCAGGTCGGAGTGGACATCTTCAACGTGCTGAATGCCGACACGGTCACCAACTACAACTTCGGGTTCGTCCCACGGTCCGTAAACCCGAATGGCGCGTGGCTCGTTCCTACGGCGATCATTCCGGCGCGGTACGCAAGAATCGCGCTGCAGGTCGACTTCTAATCCTCGTCGCAACCCTCCCAGGGCCCGCTCTCAACCGAGAGCGGGCCTTCGTTCCGCTTCACTCCCCGATCAGCCCTCGAATTCAAGCAGCTGTGCCTGCCGCTGTATCCGGGCGCGCGTGATGAGGTCGAGGACGACTCCGATCAAAACGATCACCGCCACTGCAGACACCGTGGACGTGAGGTTGCTGTAGACACGCGCCGAGTAGAACTGGATGAACAGGCTCACCAGAATCGTCACGAGGGTAAATCCGAAGAACACCGACGCATTGGTGCTCCTCTGCATCGGTCGAGAAAAAGGCAGCGCGGGATCCAGCAGTAACGCAATCTGCAGCACCAGGTGCGCCAGCAGACCCAGAAACGTGACGTGCACCAGCACGTGGACCACGTTCCCGACGACGAACGAGTAGATCGCCGAGACGACCAGTAGATAGGGGATCAGGAAGAAGGCGACGAGCACGTCTTTGGACGATCTCGCAATCTTCATGCGGTCGCTCGGACACGTGAAGAAGATCCATGAGGCGCGAAACGCTTCGCTGCGTGTCAGCAGCATCCGCAGCATCGACGGACTGGCCAGCACGGCCATCGTCAGCGGCCAGGCTTGCATGTTGCGGCCGGCGATGAACGGATCGGTGACCGCACCGTTGCGCACGCCCATCAGCATGTAGAGCAGGGTGAACGGCAGCAGACCGAGCACGCCCATCCGGAAGCGATGATCGTGGCGGAATTGGCTGCGCACGAGGAGGGCCACGGCACGAGCCTCGCCCGTCGTAAACCACCATCCGCCACGACGCCGTTTCTCCGCGACGGTTGCGGCGCGCGCACGAGCCGCCACCGTCATCGCGCCAAGCGTCTCGGAGTACTGGAGCGACAAGCGCCCGCCAAGCCGTGAGGCCATTACCACGATGGCCACAGCAGAAGCCGCCGCGCACGCCAGCGCGCTCACACCGGTACGCCCGCTGGCGAGCTCGAGATAGCAGCCGAACCAGGTCCCGGGGTAAAGCAGGAACCACGGAGTTTCGGGCATTGACCACGTGCGGGGAGCGGTCCGGGACAGGAGTCCGGAGATCAGAAACTGGCCGCCATACACCGCAAAGCCCATGACCATCTGCACGTACGACAGCACGCGCTCGATCGCATCCGGACCCACCGCACGAAGCACCGTCGCATAACCGAGCGCGATGGCGAGCGTCGTCGCCATCGATGTCGCGTAGATGTCCAGCCCGAGCGAGGCACCGATGCCCACGCCATGCCGGGCGCTGGCGACGATCATCGGCACCCATGCAGCGACAGTCGTCAGTGCCAGGGTATAGACCAGGATATTCGTCAGCTTGACGGCGAAATACGTACGCGACGAGACCGGACGGAAACCCAGGACGGCGTAGTCGGTCGGCGACGAAATGACCGAGTTGTGGTCGAGGACCACCGCGGTTCCGATGATGAACGCGATGTAACTCGAGGCGATCGTTCCGGCCAGCCACAGATCGCGGCTCGCCCAAACGAGATAGGCGATCATGCCGCCGAACATCGTGTAGAAGATCGCCTGGAAGATCAGCACGACGACGACTTTCACCTCGCGAGAGGCCTGCCGCTGCGTGAGCGACGATCCGCGGAAATCGTGCTTGAGCGCAACGATGGTCAGCGCCTTCCACTGATCGAAGTCAACGCCGGCCGCCGCGAACAGTCGTCTCATACGCGTTCGAGCGCCGAGATGAATTCCGAGGCCAGTCGCGCGACGTCGCTCACGCCGGTGAGGCGGCTGAACGCCTCTTCGAGCGTGGCGGTGCCCGTCTGGGCACGAATCGCGTCAGCCGTGCCGTCGGCGATCTGCTGGCCGTTGTTGATGATCACAATGCGCGTGCACATGCGCTCGACGACGTCGAGGATGTGCGAGCAGAACAGAATCGTGCGGCCCTGACCGGCCAGCTGCTTCAACACTTCCTTGACGACCATCGCCGCGTTGGCGTCGAGACCGTCCAGCGGCTCGTCGAGAAACAGCACCTCAGGGCGGTGAATGAGCGCTGAGGCGATCAGCACCTTCTGACGCATGCCCTTCGAGAACTCGCGCAGACGTTGATGCTTTTCCCCAGTCAACCCGAACAGTTCGAGCAGTTCGTTACTGCGCGTGTCCGCCGTCTTGCGATCCAGATGGTGGAGACAGCCGATCAGCTCGAGATACTCGCTGGCGGTCAGCGCATCGTAGAGGGCAGCGGTCTCAGGGACGTAGCCGATGCGCTGCTTCACCTCGATCGGCTGCTCGACGACGTCGAAGCCGGCGACGCGGGCGGTTCCGCGCGTCGGCCGAATCATGCCGGTGAGGATCTTGACGGTGGTGGATTTGCCCGCGCCGTTCGGACCAAGGAAGCCGAGGATTTCCCCCGGCTCGACGCGCAAGTTCAGACCCGACAGCGCCAGCTTCGGGCCGTACTCGCGCGAGAGGTCGTGCGTTTCGATCATGACACTGCGTTATGCACCCAGCGATACGCTGGATCCTCGTAGACCGCGAGCTGCCGCTGCTCGCCGGCGAGTGCCCACAGATAGTACAGGCGATATCCAGGAGGAGCGGCGGCCGGATGGTAGCCGTAGGGGAGCAGCACGAGGTCGCCGTCCTGCACCTGATGCGTCGCATTCTCGCCGTCAGCGGTATAGAGCAGCTGCAAGCCGACGCCGGTCGGTGGATCGACGCGGTAGTAATACACCTCTTCGAGCACCGGCTCGCCATCACGCCCGTCGTGCTTATGCGGCGGATAGCTGCTCCAGTTGCCGGGCTCGTTGAACGTTTCGCCGACCATCAGCCGACGCCCATGCGGATCACGGACGAACAGGTCATGGACGTCGCGGCGGTACACGTCCTTGCCGCGCGCGTTGACCACGACGTCGGAGGGCGCGCAGAGCACGGGCTGACCGCCTGCGGCAGCCGGCGCCGAGACCAGCACGGCCTCGAGTGGCGTATCCGCAACGGCCTGCAGTTCGATGCCGGGGGGCAACAGCAGCGCCGTGGCACGTTCGGTGAAGACACCGGCGCGCGACACCGGCCAGGATTGTCCGCCGGCGCTGAGCGTCCCGCGGCCCTGCTGCAGCACGACGACGGTTTCTTCGTCCGGAGCGATGTAGGACGCCGAGCCACCGGCAGCAAGTGTGATGCGATGTGTGGTGAGTTCGCGCGCGCCACGATCGCCTCGGCGCTGGAGCAGCTGCAGGCCTTCTCGGCGCGGCACACGGAAGAGCGTGTCAGCGAGCATCGTTGGTGTCCCTATGATGACACGCGCACGACGCCCGAGCGGTCAATCCGCTGGCGTGATCTCGATGTAGTCGAGCGCACCGCTCTCGTTACCGTCGGGCGTCACCTGCACGCGGATGTCATCTCCCGGAGCGAGCCGAACGCTGCGGACGATGCGCCGCGTCGCGGTGTGGCCATTGGGAGCCGTGGCTCCGAACTGCGCGTCAGCCACCCAGGACTCGATCTGCCGATCGCCGACGAACAGCGTGAAGCGGCTGGCGCCGTCGCTCTCGTCGAAATACTGGACGACAACGTTGAACGCGCCCGCCGCGCCTTGATAGCGGTACTGCGCGCTACACGTCTCACCCGCTCTGCACGTCGTCGCCTGACCGGCCGACGCGGTTTCCCAGGGCACGACGGGCGTATTGTTGTATCGATCGCGCTGCATCGTCTCGGCTTCGACACGTCCAGGAAAATGCCCGGCCCGCCCGGTCGCATCCGGAATCCCTGAGATCCACAGGAACCAGTTATTGATCGCGTCGCGCCAAACGATCGCGTGCCCTGCTTGATACTCCAACTTGGCGAGCACCGACGCGTACCGCTCGCGATCGATCAGGCGCTCGAGACGACGCCACCTGGCGACGAAGTCTGCGGCGTCCTGTGCCCCCTGATAGTGGCTGTCGTAGATGTGTTGAATGACCGTCTTGCCGGAATGCAGGACGTGGCTATACGGGACGTGATGAAAGAAGAGGAGAAGCTCGTCGGGTGTTGACGCCAGCGATTCGAACCGGGCACCGACGAGCGGGACGTACTGGGCCGTGAATCCCGTGCCTGTGGCGACCGTTCGATCCATACCGACGCCCTGGCCGTTTGCGCGGTGCCACTGGCCCCAGCCGTTGCGCTCGGATGATTCGATCCCTGGCCCGTAGTGGACGCCAATGATGTCGGTCAGCGTGCCAGCGCCGAGGGGTCCGGAGTAGCGCTCGTACGCGGGCCAGGAGTCGAGCAGGATGCTCACGATCGTATCCACGACTTGCGGATCGTGACCGAAGGTGAGCTTCGTCCAGTTGGTCGCGATATCGCGCGCCGACGTCGTTGGATTCCACGCCAGCCGGCCGAAGCCATAGAGGTTGGCCATGGCCAGGTCATGTCCCAGCCAGTTCGTGTCGCGGCCGACGTTCGACACGCCGACGAATCCGCCCGCGGGTCGATTGAACGTACGGCCCGACACGAGGTCTCTGACCGGCGTGCCAGGAGATGTCGAGGTTGCCAGCATGTCGAAGTCGAGGACCTGCTTCCACATCGGGACGAGAAAGCAGACGTGCCGCTGCTGGCCGAGATACTCCTGCGTGATCTGCAGCTCAATCGCCTGATTCGTGTTGCGGAGGGCGCCGAACAGCGGGGACGCGGGCTCTCGGACCTGGAAGTCCATCGGGCCGTGCTTGATCTGAATGATGACGTTGTCGTCGAACTTGCCGTCCAGCGGATGGAAGTTGTCGTACGCCGCGCGGGCGCGATCGTTCTTCAAATTGCGCCAATCCATCAGGTAGTCGTAGACGAAGCCGCGATAGAAGATCACGCCCTTGTGCGGCGCCAGCGCGCGGGCGATTACGTTCGCGGCATCGGCGTGTGTCCGGTTGTACGCCGAGGGGCCGAGCCGTCCCTCGGAGTCGGCCTTGACGACCACGCCGCCAAAGTCTGGAATCGCGCGATACAGCGCCTCCACGCGATCCTTCCAGAACGCCGCGACGCGCGCGTCCAGCGGATCGAAGGTGTCGAGTCCGCCGATACGCCGTGGACTGCTGAAGTCGAGTGAAATCGAGAGCGCGACGCCCCAGGGCCGCAACGCGTCGGCCACGCGGGCGAGGTGAGGGGTGAAGGCCTCGGTGATGACCAGCGCGTTTGCATTGACGTTGTTGATCGTCGCGCCGTTGATCCCCACCGACGCCAGCAGCCGGCCATAATCGCGGACGCGCGTGAGATCTTCGGCGACGCGGCCGTTCTCGAAGAAGATCGAACGCCCCGCGTAACCTCGCTCGATTGTGCCGTCCAGGTTGTCCCAGTGATTCACCCACCTGACTGGCGCGGCCGGCTCCTGTCGCTCATTCAGTTGGGACACATCTTCACCGCCGGCGACTCGATGGAGCAGCGCGAATGCGCCGTACAGCACACCTCGCTCGTTCTGGCCCGCGATGATCAGCGACCGCCGGCCGCCAACGGCCACGGCTCCGATCCAGAAACCATCGGCGCCAAGCTGGTCAGGCAGCGGGGCGCCACGCACCACTGGGCGTACGCGCTCAATCGTGCCAAGGATGATGGTGGACGCGTTGCTGGTACTTGCCTGCGTGATGGAGGCGCCGAGCATGGCACCCAGACCGCGAGTGATTTCGTCGCGGGCTGAGCGCAGGACAGGAGAGTCGCCGATCAGCGTGACGGTTCGCGGAACGGTGGAATATCGTGCACGTACGACGTCAGCGGGCAAGGGCGCATAACGAAGCCATGCGTCGTAGCCGGTCTCCGCCGCGACGGGTGACGTGACGAAAATCAGAAGCCCGAGTAGGGCAGACGTGCGCGTGTTGATCATCGGTGGTAGCGGCAGGTGCTCGCACCCGCCGCTACATCCTGTGCAAGCGGCGCTAGAAATACAAGCGCGCGCTAGAAAGACAAGCGCGCGCCAAAGCGGAGATTGCGCTCGCCGGTTCCGGTCGTTGAGGTGATGATGCCGAAGTTCCCGCCGGTGACATCGGCCGCCGGGTTCGCGAAGTTCGGGTGATTCGTTGCGTTGATCGCCTCCGCCCTGAGCTGCAGACGCATCCGGTTTCCAAGATCGAAGGAGCGGAAGAGCCCGAGGTCAACGTTGAAGAACCCTGGCCCGCGAATCGGGTTCCTCTCCGAATTGCCGAAGCGAGCCGTCGTCACCGGTACGAACGCCGTCGTATCGAAATACGTCTGGCCGGGACGGAACCCGTAGATCTCCACGTCGTCCTTGACCTTGTCCGGGAACTGGCCACTCCCGCCGGCGAGCAGGTTCGGTGCGGCGTTCTGCACGATGTTGATTGGCGTCCCGCTCATACGGCTCAACACGCCGTTGATCTGGAACCCACCGAGAATCGCGCTCGCGATGCCGTCGTTGGCCCAGCGGCGGCCACGTCCAAGCGGCAGCTCCCACACCCAATACCCCTGGAGATTGTGCGTGCGATCGTACCCGGCTGGCCCCTTGTTTAACTCCTTGAACTCCTGCAACTGAATACGCGGGTTGCCGTCATTGTCTGCGTAGTTCGTCGTACGCGACAGCGTGTACACCGCGCCGAGTTGCGCCGTTGACAATCGCGCTTTGAGCTCGGTCTGCAGTGCGTGGTACGTCGTGTCGCCGAACGGCATGATCATATTGATGTCATTGACGATACCGAAGCGCGCGAGCGGACGTCCGGTGTTCCCAGTGCCTGGTAGAGAGGCATTGATGTTGATGAACCCTTGCTGCCCGTTCGCCCGCGTGCCGACATACGCAACCTGTCCTGAGAACCGGTTGAACAGCTCACGCTGCACTGCGGCGTTCCACGACACGATGTGCTCGCGCATTGGATCCTTGGGGAACGTCGTCGTGCCGGCGCCGGTTGGCAGGCGAATGACTCCCTGAGTCAGATCCGGCGCGACACCGTACAACGCCTGATTGAGACCTAACCGGAGCGTCGTCACAGGAAGAAAGTTGTTCTGCACTCCGTTGAAGATGATGGCGGGATGCGACCACGCGAAGTTGATCGGGTAGGCGTTGCGGAAGTCGATGAATGGCTTCGGATCCGCCGAGTGGCCGTAGCCGCCGCGAATCACGGTCTTATCGTCGACGCGAAACGCCACGCCCACTCGCGGCAGGAAGTCGCCGTAGCCGGTCTTGGCGCCGGTATCGACAGGCACACCGCCCTGACCGCCGATGTAGACATTGCCGTCGTCGGGATCGAACCGCGACACGCCGCCTTCGTCACGCGTCGGCCACGGGTAGATTTCCCAGCGCATACCGTAATTGAGGGTTAGTCGGCCCATTTGCCAACTGTCCTGGGCGTACAGCGCATGCGCCTGCATCCGGATCGAGTTCGGATTGCGAAGCTGATCGACTTTGCCAGCGGCACTCGGGAGACCGAGCAGGAAGTCGGCCCAGCTGTTGTAGCGCACGTCCGAAGGCGCAAGGCCGCCCTGCAGTTGTGTCACGTTCCCGTTGAATACGAACGTCCCGCGTACGGTCTGGAAGGTTCCGCCCTGTGGTTGAAAGTGATTGAGCTGTTGGTTCTGGTAGTCCCAACCGAAGCGAAACGCGTGTGCGGGTTTCACCCACGTGACGTTGGTGGAGCCCACGTACTGGTGATCGGCAAATCTGAACGGGTTACCGGTGTTGGGATTCCCAAGGTTGGCCCAGCCGGAGATCTGGAACGACGGCATGCCACCCTGCAGCCGATCGGGACCGTTCGTGCCGGGAATATGCAACAGATCGAGGCCCCAGTTGTTCTCGAGATCGAACTCGGCGCCCAGACGTTGTCGAGTGAATCCAAAGTTGGCGTCAACGAGCAGGTTGTTTCGCAGGGTATACGTTACTCCGCCGCCGGCCACCTGCGTCCGTCCGGGCGCGAATCCGAGCTGCCCGCCGTTCAGCGCATCGCCACCCGCATCCGCAAGCGCCGGCGGATCGACGATCTCGTGCGGCGAGATGCTGTAGCGGCCGAAATAGGTGAGCCGGTCGGTGCCGTTGACGTTGATCTTGACGTCGATGTTGTCGCGCGTGAATTCACCCTCGCCCTGCGCCGTGAAGTTGTTGATGAACGGATTCGCGCCGCTGACGTTCGTCGAGGGCATCCGCTTGATGAGTTCCAGCGCCGCTGGATCGATGCGGTTCTGCGGGATGACATTTCCTGGGAATGGAGTACGCAGCGCCGGATTGGGATTCGAGGCCGGGTCGTAGATGGTGACGGGCACTCCGCTGAAGTCACCACGTCGCAATGCATCCGTCGCCAGGCTGTAGAAACGAACCGGCGAGCTGTTCACGCGACGCGTCCGCTCCCAGTTCGAGAAGAAGAACACTTTGTTTCTCACCAGCGGGCCGCCGACGTTGGCACCGAACTGCTTGAGATCGTCGGTCGGGATGGAGGCGCTGGTTTGGAAGAAATTCCGCGCCTTGAACCGACTGCTCGTGTCGTACGCCCATCCCGTGCCGCGAATGGCGTTCGTGCCTGACTTGATGATCACGTTGATCGCTGCGCCACCGGCCAGACCCTGTTCCGCATTGAATGCGTTAGTGACGATGCTCACTTCCTGGATCGCTTCGGCCGACGGCACGTAGGCAGTGTTGGTTGGAAGCCAGGGATACACGATGCTTGCGCCGTCGAGGCGCGTGTTGTTCTGCAGGCGAGACACGCCGTTCACGTTAAACGAGAGCGATCGCTGCGGGCTGCCGGCCGCGGAGTTCTGCTCGCCAGCCATCAGCGCGCCCGGGACCACCTGCATCAGGCTCTGATAATTGCGTCCCGCGCTGCCGGTGAGCGGCAGGTCGTTGACCTCGCGGGCCGTCTGCGTCACGTGCAGCGCCGCTCGCTCGGTCTCGAGTACCGTGATCGGAGCCGTCACCGTTACCTCTTCGCTGACGTTCGAGAGCTCCAGTTTTGCGTCGGCACGCCGGGCAGTATTCACGTCGATCTGCACGTTCTCGATGGAGACGCGGCGGAAGCCGCTCAGCGATACCGTTACACGGTAGCGCCCTGCTTGCAGGTCGTTGAACAGGTAAATGCCGCTCGCATCAGTGATGGTGGTCCTCGCGACGCCAGTCGCGACGTTGGTGGCCACCACCTCCGCGCCAGGCAGGACCGCGTCCTGAATGTCGGTCACGTTCCCCGTCAATGATCCGTAGAGGACCTGCGAGTGACCTGTCGTGGCGAGCACGACGAGGAGGAGCACCGCGCTGGCCAGCTGAATCCAAGCGGTGCTGATGTGGTTCCCTTGGCGACGACGTGGTGCCGGCGTAGTCCACATGATTGTTGTCTCCTGCTCGCGATCAAACGCGTTCTCACCGAATCCGATGGCAGTCACCCTCCGCGCCCCGCGAGCGCGGGCGATGTCGTCACGCCACGTGTGGCGCGCCGAAGTGCTGCTGCACGACGAGCGTGACCGCGCCGCGCAACCGAGGTTGCATGGCCGGGTCCGTCGGGACAATTCGCGTCGTCGATCCAGGCAGCGAGCGTGTGCGAACGATCTCATTGACAATCGGCCCGACTCGGGACCACGCCTGCGTGACGTCGCCGATGATGACGATCACTTCCGGCGCGAGTCCGGTCGAGAGACCTGAGAGAAACGCCCCGAGATAACGCGCCATGCGCTCGAGGGCCTCGACGGCTCTCGTATCGCCGGCATCGGCGCGACGAAGCAGTTCATCGAAGCGCAGCGTGGCGCGCGCGCCGCCGTTGCCTTTGCCGCCACTGGCGTAGAACTGGACCGCCGCGGCGTTGGACGCATAGCGCTCCCAGCATCCGGACTTGCCACAGGGGCAGGGCGGTCCGTTCTCGTCGAAGGTGACGTGGCCGAACTCGCCGGCGAGTGAATTGCCGCCGTGCACGAGCTGACCGTTGACGAGCAGGCCAACACCAATACCTTCGGACACGGTGACGGCGATGAGGTGCCGCACGTGATCGGGTTGCTGTCCGAACCAGTGCTCGGCGAGCGCGCACGCATTCGCCGCGTTCTCAACCACCACCGGCAGCTTGATTGCGACCTCGAGCAGTTGTTGAATGTCGACCGGTGCCCATCCGAGATTGGGCGCGAAGACGAGCCTCCCGGTGTTATCCACACGTCCCGGCAGGCTGACTCCCATGCCTTCACAGACGATCTGCGGGTGCGCGGCTCGGAGGCCGGCGACCGTCTTGGCCACTTCGGTGACGAATGCTTTAGGATCGCTCGGCGTTGGCCAGGATGCCTGCCGGACGAAGCGGGCATCCACACCGGCAAGGCCGACGGTGGTCATCTCGGGACGCAATTCGACGGCGAGAATGCCGGCGCGCTCGACGTTCAGGTGGAGAAAACGTGGCCGCCGTCCGCGCGTCGCCTGACCGATGGCGCCCTCGGTGACCCAGCCTTCTCGAATCAGTTGGTCGATAATGGCTGACACCGTGCTGCGCTGAAGACCCGAGTGCCGCGCCAGGTCGGCGCGCGACATCGGCTGATGTCGGCGGATGAAGTTCAGCGCGATGCGACGGTTGATCTGCCTGGCCGTCTCGCTGGTCGCGACGTGGAAGTTGGTGAGGTCGATTTTGCGCATGCCAGAGACGTGGGCGACGCGTGGCCTATTTGTTTGAGTCGCGAACTATATGGACCTCGACAGGTTGTTGTCAAGCAATTGCCGTCAATCCATCGCATTCGCCGAGAAAATGGCTGATTTCCGCCGTTTCTGGACGCGTCGGGCTGAAGAGGTTATGCTACGCGCCCGCATGAGGTACGCGTCCATGGCCCTGAAAAGTTCACAGCGCGAACTATTGATGATGACCGTGTGCGTGCTGGCCGTAGCGGCCGGTTCGTGGCTCGTGGCGCAGGCGGCGCCGACCTATCGCGATGCCGGCGCGTCGATCGACGCTCGGGTCAGCGACCTGCTAGCGCGCATGACGATCGAGGAGAAGGTCGCGCAGCTTCAGGGCATCTGGACTCGCAAGCGCGAGATTCAGGACGCGCAGGGCCGCTTCGATCCGACCAATGCGCAGGCCGTCATCGGCAACGGCATCGGTGAGGTGTCGCGGCCCAGCGAGATCGCCCGCCCCGTCGACGGGCGAACCACCAGATCGCCGCGCGATCAAGCGCTGTTCGCCAACGCCGTGCAGAAGTGGCTGATCGAGCACACACGGCTGGGCATTCCGGCGATGTTTCACGAGGAGGCGTTGCATGGCCTGACCGCGGAGCGTGGCACGCATTTCCCGGTGCCGATGGGACTGGCCAGCACGTGGGATCCCGGCCTCATCGAACGCGTCATGACAGTGGCGGCGCAGGAGACGCGCGCTCGCGGTGTCACACACGTGCTGTCGCCGGTCGTCGATCTCGGCCGGGATCCGCGATGGGGTCGAATCGAAGAGACCTACGGCGAGGATCCGTTCCTCGTCTCGCGGATGGGCGTCGCCGCCGTTCGTGGCTACCAGGGCAGCGTCCTTCCGCTCGGCCGCGATCGCGTCTTCGCCACGTTGAAGCATTTCGCCGGCCATGGGTCGCACGAAGGCGGGATCAACACCGCGCCGCCGCTGATACCCGAGCGGCTTCTGCGGTCGGAGCTCCTTGTTCCGTTTGAAGCCGCAATCAAGGCCGGCGCATTTTCCGTGATGCCGAGCTACAACGAGGTGGACGGTATCCCATCGCACGCCAACCGGTGGCTGCTCACCGATGTGCTACGCCGCGAGTGGGGATTCACGGGCATGGTCGCCTCTGACTATTTCGGCGTCGAGCAGATGCAGACGCGACACCACGTCGCCGCCGACAAGGCCGACGCCGCTCGCCAGGCGCTCGATGCCGGCGTCGATCTCGAGCTGCCGGATCCGTTCGGCTACCCCGAGCTCGTCACGATGGTGAAGGATGGTCGCGTATCGGAATCACTCGTCGATCAGTCCGTCGCGCGGGTGCTGCGAGCCAAGTTTCTCGCGGGCTTGTTCGAACATCCATTCGCCGATCCAGACGAGGCGGAAAGGGTCAGCAACACGCCCGAGCATCAGGCGCTTGCGCTCGAGACGGCGCGTCGGTCCCTTGTACTCCTCAAGAACGCGGGCAGTGTCCTTCCGCTCGTTCGCGCGCGTGTGAAGATGCTTGCCGTCGTCGGCCCAAATGCCAAGGGTGTGCATCTAGGTGGGTATTCGCGTGATCCCGGTAGGGGAGTGGACCTGCTCGGCGGCATCACGACGGCAGCGGGGCCGGGCGTCAAAGTCGTATACGCCGAAGGCGTGCGCATCACTGAGCACGAAGCGAACTGGGGCGCCGACACCGTGGTCCTCGCCGACGCGACGAAGAATCGCGACCGGATTCAGGAAGCCGTCAAGGTCGCGCGTCAGGCAGACGTCATCGTGCTCGCAGTCGGCACGAACGAATCCGTGTCGCGCGAGGCGTGGGCCGACAACCATCTTGGAGACGTCGCGGACCTCTCGCTCATGAGCAACCAGCAGGAGCTGGTGGACGCGATGCTGCAGACGGGCAAGCCGGTCGTCGTGGTGCTGGTCAACGGACGTCCGCTCGCCATTCCGGCGATCGCCGAGCGTGTGCCGGCAATTCTCGAGACGTGGTATTCCGGTCAGGAAGGTGGGACCGCGGTTGGGGAAGCGCTCTTCGGCGATGTCAATCCGGGCGGAAAGCTGCCAGTGACATTTCCGCGACACACCGGACAGCTGCCCGTCTACTACAATCGACGGCCAACCTCATTCCGCAGCCATCTCGATCTGACGCGCGAACCGCTGTGGCCATTCGGTTTCGGACTCAGTTACACGACGTTCACGCTGGCCAATCTCAAGGTGGCGGCACCAGCCATTGGGCCTGGCGGGCGCACCTCGGTCACCGTTGACGTCAGCAACACCGGATCACGCGCCGGCGACGAGGTCGTGCAGCTCTACATCCGCGACGTCGTGAGCTCGGTGACGCGTCCGACCAAAGAGCTTCGCGGCTTCGAACGCGTGACGCTCCGTGCCGGGGAGACTAAAACGGTCACGTTTTCCATCGGACCGGATGATCTCTCGCTCATCGATCGACGCATGCAGCGGGTGGTCGAACCGGGGCGCTTCGAGATCATGGTGGGCACCAGTTCCGAGCGGCTGATGACCACATCGCTCGATGTTGTCGCGCGGTAATCACACATGACAAGCTACGCCCCATGACCCTCACGCCTACGCCTGCAGATAAGTTCACGTTCGGTCTCTGGACCGTCGGTAATCGAGGCCGGGATCCATTCGGAGAGTTCGTACGGCCGCCGCTCGATCCCGTGCGCGCGGTCCACAGGCTCGCCGAGCTTGGCGCGTGGGGCGTCAACTTCCACGACAACGACCTCGTTCCGATCGACGCCACCGCCTCCGAGCGCGATCGCATCGTCAGTGACTTCAAAAAGGCGCTCGGCGCGACCGGCATGACTGTGCCGATGGCGACGACGAATCTCTTCACCGATCCGGTGTTCAAGGACGGCGCCTTCACGTCACACGACGCCAACGTTCGCGCCTACGCGTTGCACAAGACGATGCGGGCCATGGATCTCGGCGTTGAGCTGGGCGCACGCACCTACGTCTTCTGGGGCGGGCGGGAAGGGGCCGAAGTAGACGCCGGCAAGGATCCCATTGAGGCGATCAAGCGGTTCCGCGACGCGATCAATTTCCTCTGCGAGTACGCGCGTGATCAGAAGTACGGGCTTCGCTTCGCGCTCGAGGCCAAACCGAACGAGCCGCGCGGCGATATCTATTTCGCCACCACCGCCTCGTATCTGGCGTTCATTCCGACGCTCGATCATCCGGAGATGGTCGGCGTGAACCCGGAAGTCGCGCACGAACACATGGTCGGCCTGAACGTCTACCATGTGGTCGCCCAGGCCCTCGAGGCGGGCAAACTATTTCATATCGACCTGAACGATCAGAAGCCCGGCCGCTTCGATCAAGATCTGCGCTTCGCCTCGGAGTCGATCAAGTCGCTGTTCTTTCTGGTGAAGCTGCTCGAAGAGTCCGGCTATGACGGTCCCCGGCACTTCGACGCCCACGCGTATCGTACCGAGGATGAGCAGGGCGTCTGGGACTTCGCGTGCGGCTGTATGCGCACGTACTTGATCTTGAAGGAGAAGGCCAGGCAGTTCCGCGCCCACACAGGCATTCAGACGCTGCTCTCCGAGATTCGCGACGGGGGCGAGGAGACGAAGGGGCCTGCCCTGAGCTCCGTCGAAGGGCCATATACTCCTGAGCGCGCGCGCGAGCTGAAAGCACGCAGTTTCGATCGACAGGCGCTTGCAACTCGGCGGCTGTCCTATGAGCGGCTCGATCAGCTGGTCGTCGATCTCCTGCTCGGCGTCTAGCGGCGACGAGGTCTCCATTCGATCATGAGGATCGCCGGCGGCAAGGTCATCGTCTGCAGCCCGGGGCGCAACTTCGTCACGCTGAAACTCGAGACTGAAGACGGCATCTCCGGCCTCGGCGACGCCACGCTCAACGGCCGCGAGTTGGCGGTCGCCAGCTACTTGAGCGACCATCTCATTCCGCTGCTCATCGGCCGCGACGCGCGGCGTATCGAAGACATCTGGCAATTCCTCTACAAGGGTGCGTACTGGCGGAGAGGCCCGGTGACCATGACCGCGATCGCCGCGGTCGATACGGCTCTGTGGGACATCAAGGGCAAAGCGCTGAACGCGCCGGTGTACCAGTTGCTCGGTGGCGCGTCTCGCGACTCAGTGATGGTCTACGGCCACGCCAGTGGCGACACGATCGAGGAGACCGTTGAAGGGGTCGCTCGTTACGTGGCGCGTGGCTATAAGGCCGTACGCGCGCAAACCAGTGTGCCGGGATTTGCGCGCACCTATGGCGTGTCACGCAGCGATGCCTACGAACCGGCCGAACGCGGGCTCGCGCCGGAAACGCAGTGGAACAGCGAGCGATATCTGGCGACCGTGCCGCCGCTCTTCGAGCGCCTGCGTAATGAATTCGGGACGAACCTCCATCTGCTGCACGACGTCCATCACCGGCTCACACCGATTGAAGCCGGGCGACTGGGAAAAGCGCTCGAGCCGCACGGGCTGTTCTGGCTCGAAGATCCGACTCCCGCCGAGAACCAGGAAGCGTTCAGGCTGATTCGTCACCACACGACGACGCCGCTCGCGGTGGGGGAGGTCTTCAATTCGATTCACGACTGCCGACAGCTGATTCAGGAACAGCTGATCGACTACATCAGGACGACGGTCGTCCATGCCGGCGGAATCAGCCATCTGCGAAAGATCGCGAGTCTCGCCGAGCTCTATCAAATCCGGACCGGTTCACACGGCGCGACGGACCTGAGTCCTGTGTGCATGGCAGCGGCGCTGCACTTCGATCTCAGCGTGCACAACTTCGGCATTCAGGAGTACATGCCGCACAGCGCGGAGACGGACCGCGTCTTCCCGCACGCCTATTCGTTCCGTGAAGGTGCCATGCATCCCGGCGACGCGACAGGTCTCGGTGTCGAGATTGACGAGGCGCTGGCCGCGACGTTTCCGTATCAACGCGCGTATCTGCCCGTTGCCCGCCTCACGGACGGGACGATGCACAACTGGTAAACCGAGGACGCTTCAGTGCCGCTCTACCTCGGTCTCGATTCCAGCACGCAGAGCCTGACGGCGATCGTGATCGCGATCGAACGTGGTCGCCGCCAGGTCGTGTTCGAGTCTTCGCTGTCGTTTGACGAAGCCCTTCCGCAGTACGGGACGACGCACGGGGTGCTCCCGCGGAGGGATCCGCGCGTGGCGGCTTCGTCGCCCGTGATGTGGGCCGAGGCACTCGAACTCATGATGGCCAGGGTCGCGGCCAGCGGTCTGGACCTGATGCAGTTGGCCGCGATTGCCGGTTCGGCGCAGCAGCATGGCAGCGTCTATATGAACGCCACATGGGCTGCCGCCGTGCAGTCCCTCGATCCAAGCCGTGTGCTCGCTGATCAAATCCGACACCTGTTCGCGCGCGACGAGTCGCCCATCTGGATGGATTCCAGTACCGCTGACGAATGCGCCGAAATCACCGCCGCACTCGGCGGAGAGCGCGTGCTCGCAAAACGAACGGGCTCGCGCGCCTTCGAGCGATTCACCGGGCCACAGATCCGGCGGTTCTCGAAGCAATCGCCCGAGGGCTATCAGGCGACCGCGCGCGTGCACCTGGTGAGCTCATTTCTCGCATCGCTCCTGGCCGGCGACGATGCACCCGTCGACCCCGGCGACGCGTCGGGAATGAACCTGATGGACCTTGCCAGTCAGGACTGGTGGGACGAGGCCGTCCACGCGACGGCTCCGCGACTGCGCGAGAAGCTGCCGACGATCGCGCCCTCGAGGACCGTCGTCGGAACGCTATCGCCGTACTGGCGGACGCGGTACGGGTTTCCCGCGGCCAAGGTGGTCGCCTGGTCTGGCGACAATCCCTGCAGTCTGATTGGGACGGGCCTCGTGAAGGAGGGCCGCGTCGCGATTTCTCTGGGCACGAGCGACACGATCTTCGGTCTCATGCGCGAGCCGCGAGTGGACGCCACCGGCACCGGCCATGTGTTCGGCGCTCCGACCGGCGACTACATGGGGCTGACGTGCTTCCTCAATGGCTCACTTGCGCGCGAGCGCGTACGGAACGACCTCGGAATGACCTGGACGGCATTCTCGAGCGCGCTCGACGCGACACCTCCCAGCGCGCGAATCATCCTTCCATGGTTCGAGCCGGAGATCACACCGGCAGTCTCAATCGCCGGAGCGCGCCGCTACGGGTTGTCGACGAGCGAACCGCGTGGCGATGTAAGAGCGCTGGTCGATGCCCAGATGGTGTCGATGGCACTGCATTCGCGATGGATGGGCGTGAACATCGAGACCATTCATGCCACTGGCGGGGCAGCAGCGAATCGCGCGATTCTGCAAACGATGGCTGATGTCTTCGGCGCTGTCGTCTATCAGCTCGAGGTCGCGAATTCAGCGGCACTCGGTGCGGCGCTTCGCGCGGCGCATGCGGATATGAGCTCTGGCGACGCAGGCGCCGACTGGGACGAGGTCGTGCAAGGCTTCGCCGAGCCCATCGCTGCCACGCGACTGGAGCCGGACGACCGCCGTCATGACTTCTATCGTGTCTTGATGCAGGTCTACGCGGCGTGCGAAGCGCACGCGCTCGGACGCGGTCCCAACCCAGAGCCGCTGCTCAAGCAGGTGGCGATGACGCCGATCAGTTAGTGGAGGGGCCGCCGTCGCGGAAGATGGTCAGACGCTGTCCGACCTGGATCGCGTTGCTGCGCAGGCGATTCCATTCCTTCAGTTCTTGCACCGTCGTGTCATAGCGCTTGGCGATGGAGTACAGCGTGTCTCCACGACGAACGCGGTGAATCACCTTCTCGGGTGCGCTCTCGACACGAGGAGTTGCGCGTCGCGGGGCAGCGGCGGCCGGAACGGCATCTGGGGCTGCAGGTCCCGCGGCTACTGCGGACTTTTCAACGGCGGGAGTCGCCGTTTCCGTGTTCGCGGCCAACAGGAGCGTAGGCGCACGCGGAATGATCAACTGCTGTCCGGTTCTCAGCGTGGCTTTCGAGGACAGATAGTTCGCCTCGGCGAGGTCCGCGCGGCTGACCTTGAGCTTCTTCGAGATGCTGAGGAGCGTCTCGCCCTTCTTCACCGAGTAACGGTTGAGTGGCACGAGTTCGTCGGCGGGGACTTGCAGCATCCTCGCGTTGATCATCTCGGCAGTGCCTTCCGGAACTTTCAACTCGTAGTCGGTGGCGCGCAACGGCGTCGTCCAGCGACGCAGCTCCGGGTTGAGATCCTGAATCGTCTGCACCGGCGTCCCGGCCCACTCGGCGACGCGTCGCAGATCCACGGCGCTCGCCAGGGTCACGGTCTCGTACGAGGGCGTGTCGATCGGGACGATGTTCATGCCGTATTGCGACGGGTTGCGGGCAATGATCACCGCGGCGAGGATGAGCGGCACGTAGTCGCGTGTCTCGCGCGGCAGATAACGGCGCTTCGTCGAGGTCAGCTGCCAGAAGTCATCGCGTCCCGACTGCTTCATCGCGCGTTGTACACGTCCGGGCCCGCCGTTGTACGACGCGAGCGCCAGATGCCAATCGTCGAACATGGCGTACAGCGTCTTCAGATATTTGGCCGCGGCTCGCGTGGCTTTTTCGGGATCGGAGCGTTCGTCGATGTACCAGTCGTGCTTGAGACCATTCTCGAGCGCAGTCCCGCGCATGAACTGCCAGATGCCCTTAGCCTTGGCTCTCGACAGCGCATTCGGTTTGAAGGCGCTCTCGATGAGCGGGACATACGCGAGATCCAGCGGCACCCCCTCGGCGCGAAACACCTCTTGAATCATCGGCAGGAACTGAGCCCCGCGACTCAGTCCTTCCTCGAGGTATCCCTTCAAGCGTCCGGTGAACAACTCGACATAGGAGAGCACCCGCGGATTCAACGGGATATCAATGTCGTGAACAACCTGCTTCAGGTCCTGCGCAACGGCTTGCTCGGTTGCCTTGGTCGCCGCTGGCGGCGGCTCAAAGGTCGAAATCGCCAGGAGTTCGTCAATTGAGGCCGGCTCGGAGGCTTTCTCCGCGAATCCGTCGCCCTGCGCGAGGGCGGTCAATTCATAGGCGCTGATCCGCTCGACCAGACGGTCGTACTGCTCCCGGAGCCGCGGCTCCGACCGTGCCCCGCCTGGCCATTGCAGCAGGACCTCGAGCGCCTGGTCGAAGGCCGTCTTCGCGGTCTCGAGATGACCGGCTTCGAGTTCCTTTTGGCCAGTTTCGAAATGCTTGTCGGAGACGGCAATCAGATCGGCGACGGGATCGGACTTGGTGACCGGAGCCGGGGCGGGAGCTTCCGTGACGACGGGAGCCGGTTGCGGCCGTGGAGCAGTTGCCCACTTCTTGGTGCCACACCCCACCGCAAGTAGCGCGATGAGGCACACACCCCACGACAGGCCGCGAGGAGAAGTCGGCATGGCGTCAGCGTACTCTAGCATCCGGTTGATCGAAGGGTCAAAGACCCAAGGGCAGTGCCCGGCAGAACTATGCAGTTAGTGTTAGCGAGGCCAGCCTGTCTGCTGAAAGACCTTCTCGGACTCGCCGAGATCTCTCGCTGCGGGAGTAATGATCGTCCGTTCGCCGACCAGTAGTTTCCTGCCCGACCGAAGCGCCGCGCGTACGTCGTCCTCACAGATGAACTCTGCAGGGTTATCGGCACGAGGCGACGTGTCCCCATCCTGAGATGTCGTGATCGACTCGGTGTCGGGAGGCTTGTAGCCTCGTGATGCCAGGAACGTATCGATTTTCGCTGCGAGCGCCTGCGCTGAGATCGTCTTGGGGGCAGCGACCGCAGGCACCTTTGGGAGGGGAGTGCTCTGCACCGCAGGCTTGCTCACATCTGCACGCGGCGATGAGGCTACCGCAGGTCGAATCTCGTACGCCAGCCGTTTCAGGTTGAGCAGATGGCGCGGAGAAATATTGTCAGACGTGATGTTGCCGCCGGGGCCGCCGCAGCCCAGAGTCATCGCCGGGTCGAGTCCGGTCGTCAGTCCGATTGAGCCGTGCGTCGTTGGCGTGTTCACACAGATTCGGAAGGCCGGCTTCTTGAGGCCGAACTGCAGAATGACGTCTTCATTCTGCGAGTGAATCGACATCGTGTGGCCCATGCCCCCGTAGCGCAGGATCTGGATGCACCGCTCGCAGCCCTCTCGCCAGTCCTTGACGACGTACCACGACAGGACCGGAGAAAGCTTCTCTATAGAAAGGGGATAGTCGCGACCCACACCGTTGAGCGGAGCAATCAGGGCGCGGGTTCCATTCGGGACAGAAATGCCCACTTTTTCGGCGATGAACGCGGCTGATCGCCCGACCAGCGCGGGGTTGGGCAGGCGCTGCGGCGTCACCAGGGACTTCGCGAGCGCATCCATTTCGCGCTCGTTCATGAAGTAGGCGCCTTCGGACTGGAAACGGCGGCGCGCGTCTTCGGACACGACCTCGTCCACGACGACCGAGTTGGGCGACGAGCACAGCACGCCGTTGTCGAACGTCTTGCCGAGCACGATGTCGTACGCCGCCTTCGACAGATCAGCCGACTGCTCGATGTAGCAGGGCGCATTGCCCGGGCCCACACCATAGGCCGGCTTGCCGGCGCTGTAGGCGGCGCGCACGAGTCCCATACCGCCCGTCGCCAAAATCACAGCGACGTCTCGATGCTTCATCAGTTCCTGCGTACCTTCGAGCGTGACCGTCTTCATCCAGCCGATCGCGCCGGCTGGTGCACCCGCGCGTGCGGCGGCTTCGGCCATGATCTCCACCGAGCGCGTGATACACCGCGCCGCCGACGGATGCGGGCTGATCACGATGGGGCAGCGCGCCTTCAATGCGATCAACACCTTATAGATCGCGGTGGACGTCGGGTTGGTCGAGGGCACGATCGCCGCGACGACACCGAACGGCTCCGCGATCTCGACAATCTTGCGGTCCTCGATCCGGTTCACGACGCCGACGGTCTTCATCGGCGCGATGAACTCGTACACACGGCGGGACGAAAACAGGTTCTTCTGGACCTTGTCAGCGACGACGCCGTAGCCGGTCTCTTCCACCGCGAGCGTGGCCAGCGACTCGGCGTGCGGTGTGACGGCCTCCGCCATCGCCTGGACGATGCGATCGATCTGTTCCTGGGTGAGTTCAGCGAGGATCGGTTGCGCCTGCTTCGCGGCACGGGCCAGCGTCCGCGCCTCCGAGATGGATGTCAGGTCCTTGTCGGTCTGGGGTGTGGTGTCCTGAGCGGCCATGAGTCTATCGCCGGCTGACGAGCGCTATGACCTCACGACTTCGGGAGAATGCGCTCGACCTCCACATGGGGCCGGGGGATGACATGAACCGACACGAGTTCGCCAACGCGACGAGCAGCCGCCGCCCCGGCATCGGTCGCGGCCTTGACGGCGCCCACGTCGCCTCGAACGAGCACCGTGACGTAGCCGGCGCCGATGTATTCCTTCGCGACGAGCACGACGTTCGCGGCCTTGACCATTGCATCGGCGGCTTCGATCGACCCGATGAGCCCGCGGGTCTCCACCATCCCGAGTGCTTCTGATGCCATGTGCGGGAGATAGTATCATTCGGGTCGAATGCCAAGACAATCTGCGGGTTTACTCCTGCTGCTGCCGATCGCCTTCATGGTCGGGTGCTCCAAGAAGGTAGATGACGCGCGTCCAGTGGCCACGCCGTCGATCAAGCTGAGTCGCATGGACGCCACTGTCGGCAGCCCGATCGACGTGACCTATCACTTCGATGTGGCGCCAGACGCGCCGGCGTTCAGTGAGGACTACACCGTCTTCGTGCACGTGCTCGACAAGGACCGCGGAGGGCTGTGGGGCGACGACCATGAGCCACCCACGCCGACGACGCAATGGAAGCCAGGATCAAAGGTCGAGTACACGCGCACGATGTTCGTGCCCAAGTTGCCGTACGTCGGGCCGGCGCAGATAGAAGTTGGCCTCTATTCAGTCAAGTCCCAGCAGCGGCTTCCGCTCGGCGGCGAGAACACCGGCGACCGATCGATCCGCGTGGCCACGTTCAACATGCAGCTGCCGGCCAACGCGCTCTTCATCGTGTTCCGCGAGGGCTGGCACGATGCGGAGGTCTCGGGCGAAGCGGGCGTCGAGTGGCAATGGTCCAAGAAGCAGGGGACGCTCTCGTTTCGAAATCCCAAGCAGGACGCGACGTTTATTCTCGATCTGGACGAACCGGTACAGGCGTTCACCGAACCTCAGAAGGTGGAGATCCGAGTGGGCGGGGCGGTCGTAGACAGCTTCAGCCTGAGCGCAGGGCGGCGCGAGTTGCGTCGCATCCCCCTGGCGGCCGCTCAATTGGGCGCCGGCGAGACGGTGGATGTCGTCGTCTCAGTGGACAAGACGTTCGTGCCGGCAAGCGTTGCGCAATTGAAGAGCTTGGACCCTCGCGAGCTTGGTGTTCGGGTATTCCATGCTTTTGTCGAGCCGAAACAATAGGATGAGAGGTCTAAACTCGGAAAATGGAATTTCGCTGCCGGCTCGGGACTGCCAACGGTGAAGTAGTCGAAGGCATCTACATCGCCGACAGTGAGGCCCGATTACGCCGGGATCTCGAAGAAAAAGGCCTGTACGTCCTCTCGCTGCAACCGCGCGGCTTGCTCTCCGGCTTTTCGCTGGGCCAGCGCCGCCGAAGCGTCAGCCGGCAGGAATTCGTTGTCTTCAACCAGGAACTCGCCACGCTGCTGAAGGCCGGTATGCCGTTGGCGCAGTCCCTCGATATTCTTCGCCAACGTGTTGAAAACCCCACGTTCAAAGCGGTGCTCGACGGGGTTTACAGCAAGGTGCAGGCGGGAACGGCCCTCTCAGACGCGTTCGGCGCGCACCCTGATCTCTTTCCGGCTGTCTATTCCGCCTCGCTCCTCGCGGGGGAGCGAAGCGGCAACCTCGACTCGGTCATCCGTCGTTATGTCGCCTATGAAAAGCTCATTGGCGCGGCCCGGCGACGGACGATTTCGGCCCTGATCTACCCGATCATCCTGATCGCCATGATGGTGATCCTGATCGGGATCATCGTCCTGCGTGTGATCCCGGCGTTCTCGGACTTTTACGCCACATTCGACCGGCCGCTGCCGCTCCTGACCCGGGTGATCGTCGGAGCGTCGAACGCGATTTCCAACAACATCCTGGTCGTCGGGCCGGCGCTCGTCGCGCTCGTGGTCGCGGGCGTCTTCTGGTTCCGACAGCCTACGCAGAAGTCCATTCTGGACAAGTGGATACTGGACATTCCATGGGCCGGTGAAACGGCTCGAAAGTTCTTCACGTCACAGATCGCCCGGATGATCTCGACGCTGCTCGGCGGGGGTATTCCGCTCGTGCATTCGCTGGACATTGCTGTTCGGTCCTGTTCGAACCGATACATGAGCGATGGCCTGGACGAGGTGCGGCGCCGAGTCCAGGAAGGTCAGAGCTTCGCCGGCGCCCTCCGGGCCCGTGCGGTCTTCCCGGACGTGGCGGTGAAGATGGTCGAGGTCGGGGAGTCCACCGGGGCACTGCAGGACATGCTGAGCAGCCTCGCCGAGTTCTATGACGAAGAGGTCGAGACGGAAGTGGAGCGGGTCACCAAGTTGATCGAGCCGGCGATGCTGGTCGTCATGGGCATCATCATCGCGGCCGTCGTCCTGGCGCTGTACCTGCCGCTGTTCGAACTCACGTCAGTCGTGGGGGCATAGTTCTACGATGGCAACCGCACCCGCCAATCTGCTGCCAAATCCGGAGGAATACTCCGAGGAGCTCGCTCGCGCTCGGATGCTCGCCGAGCGGTACCGGCTCGACTTCATCGACATGGAGGAGTTCCGGATCGATCAAGATCTCTTCCGATCGATCCCCGCGGACTTGATGCTGCGCTACGGCTTCGTGCCGCATCGCCGCGAAGGCAAGTTCCTCGTCATCGTCGTGTCCGACCCGACGGACCTGCCGATGATCGACGAGCTCGGGGTGATTCTCCGCACGCCGATCAAGGTCACCGTCGGTGCTCCGTCGGCCATTCAATCGATCCTCAAGAAGAGCGAGAGCTCACAGCGTGTCCTCGAGGAGGCCACCGAGGCATTCGAGCTGCAAGTCCTCAAGGAAGACGAGACCGGCGACGACAACCTCACAGTCGAACGGCTGACGAGCGACATCAGCCCGATCATCAAGCTGGTAGATTCGACGATCTACACGGCTATTCAGCGGCGCGCCAGCGATATCCACATCGAGACCGGCGACGACGCGGTCCACGTCAAGTACCGCATCGACGGCGTGCTGCAGCCAGCGATGCGGCCCATCGGACGCCAGTTCCACAGCTCGATCATTTCGCGCGTGAAGGTGATGGCGGAGCTCGACATCGCCGAGAAACGTGTGCCGCAAGACGGACGATTCAAGGTCCGTATGCCGGGCAAGACGATCGACTTCCGCGTCTCGATCATGCCGAGCGTGCATGGCGAAGACGCCGTGATCCGCATCCTCGACAAGGAATCGATCAGCGAGCAGTTCACCGAGCTCAAGCTCGACATACTTGGCTTTCCTGAACTCGAGCTCCGGCGGTTCCGCAAATACATCCGCGAGCCGTACGGCATGGTGCTCGTAACCGGCCCCACCGGCTCAGGTAAGACAACGACCCTCTATGCGGCCCTGTCGGAAATCAAGTCAGTCGAAGACAAGATCGTCACGATCGAGGATCCGGTCGAGTATCAACTTCGCGGAATCACTCAGATTCCCATCAACGAGAAGAAGGGGCTGACCTTTGCACGGGGACTGAGATCGATCCTCCGGCACGACCCCGACAAGATCATGGTGGGCGAGATCCGCGATCCCGAGACCGCGCAGATCGCCATCCAGTCCGCACTGACGGGCCACCTCGTCTTCACGACGGTGCACGCGAACAACGTCGTGGACGTGCTCGGCCGATTTCTCAACATGGGCGTCGAACCTTATCAGTTCGTGTCCGCGTTGAATTGCGTCATGGCACAGCGTCTCGTCCGGCTCATCTGTTCGCACTGTAAGCGTCAAACGCCGGTTGATCCGAAGGCCCTTGAAGAAGCGGGTCTCGCGTCGGAGCTGGCGCAGACGCACAAGTTTTATGACGGCGCCGGCTGCATCGAGTGCGGCGGCACCGGCTTCAAAGGGCGCACGGCGATCTGCGAGCTGTTGAATCTTTCGGATCGCATCCGTGAGATGATCCTCGACAGGCGCCCTGCCTCTGAAGTGAAGAAAGCCGCCCACGAAGATGGGATGCGCTTCCTTCGTGAATCTGCAATCGAAAAGGTACTTACGGGGCTGACGACGCTCCGCGAGATCAATAAGGTGACGTTCGTCGAATGAGCCTCCTTGCTAACTGGCTGGCGAGCCCGCCGCTCGATGCCGCGATTGAAATCGCCCCTGAGGCGGTTTCTATCGCTGTGCTTGGCGGGCGCGGGCAGAACGCCGTCGTCCAGGGTTACGCCGTCGAGCCAATGCCCAGCGGCGCGGTTGTGCCATCCCTGACCGCAGTGAACATGCCTGACCGCGAGGTCGTCGTTCGCGCGCTTCGCGCCGCCTGCGAAAGCGTGGGTGTCCGGCCGCGCCGGGTTGCGCTCGTCGTTCCCGATTTGGTGGGGAAGGTCTCGCTCGTCCGCTTTGATCAGACCCCGGCTCGCCGCGACGACCTCGATCAACTGATTCGCTGGCAGATGAAGAAGTCCACGCCGTTTCCGATCGACGACGCGTGCGTCACCTACAGTCCGGGCGCGCGCGCGACCGAGGGGAACGAGTTCGTGGTTGTCGCCGCGCGGCGCGAGATCATTCGCGAGTACGAGGGCGTGTGCGAGGATGCCGGTATCGAGGCCGGCCTGGTGGACCTGGCGACCTTCGGCGTCGTAAATCTGTTCCTCAGTGCTGGTCCTCCTGCGACTGGCGACTGGCTGGTCGTCCACATGCGGCCGGAGTACACGTCGATCGTGATCCTTCGCCGCGAGGAGTTGATCTTCTTCCGCAATCGCGCTGAAGGTGACGAAGAAGCGCTGCAGGACGTCGTGCACCAGACAGCGATGTATTACCAGGACCGGCTGGGCGGCCGGGGCTTCACGCGAATCCTGCTCGGTGGCCTTGGGAAGACACCGGGCGCCGTGGACATGGCCCGCCGTAACCTCGAAGAGCACATGGGATCGACCGTCGAACCGATCGATCCGACTCGCGGCGCCGCGCTGACGGATCGCATTCAGCCGACGCCGGAACTGATGGCGACGTTGTCACCGCTCGTCGGGATGTTGCTGCGGACGCGGCGGGAAGCGGTGGCCGTCTGATGCTGCGCACCAACCTTTCGACGCGCCCGTTCTACAACATCCGCGCTGTCCAGGCCGTGCTCGGGGCCTGCGCGACGATCGTCATCCTGCTCACGATGTTCAACGTCATCAGCCTGCTGCGGCTGGCAACGAGTCAGCGCTCGCTGGGCGCTCGTGCCGTGCAGGCTCAGACCGATGCGACAGGTCTACGGGCCAAGGCCGCGAGCGTCCGTGCGCAGGTGAACACCAAGGAGCTCGAGGTGGTCTCGGTCGCGGCGCGAGAAGCGAAGAGCATCATCGACATGCGGACGTTTTCGTGGACGGATCTGTTGGCGCAGTTCGAAAAGACGCTGCCCGAGAACGTGCGCATCACCGCGATCCAGCCGCGCGTGGAGAAGGACGGACGGTTCGTTGTCGGCATCCGCGTCGAGGCGCGGAAGGCCGACGATCTCGAGACGTTCATGAACGAGCTCGAGAAGGGCGCGTTTCGCAACGTGCTGGCCACCGACGAACAGGCGACCAACGACGGTCTGCTCGAGGCGGTGATCGAGGGCCTCTATGTGCAGCCGACGAACGCTGCCCCTGGCGAGAAGCCGGTGGCATCGACGGGCGCTGACCAGCCATCGCGGAGGGGCGGCGAGTGACTGAAACATACGCCACGCGCCTGCTTCGCCGGATCGTGCAGGAGCACCGGCGCGCCGTCGTGATGATCGCCGCCGGCCTGACGCTCAACATCCTGCTCTATCTCGTCGTCGTACGGCCGTGGAACCAGAGCGTCGCCAACATCGAACAGCGCACGCTCGCCGCCGAACAGGCGAAGAACGCCGCACAGACGGAGTTCAACAAGGCCAATGGCACGCTGACCGGCAAGGATCGCGCGGAGCAGGAGCTCAAGAGGTTCTATAGCGAAGTTCTGGCGCAGGACCTTTCCAAGGCGCGGCAAATGACCTATGGACCCGTGCAACGGCTCGCAAAGGAACATGGCCTCGCGTATCAGGGAAGCCGCTACGAACCGATCGAAGAGCGCGGCAGCAGCCTCGTCAAGCTCAGGGTGAACGTCGAACTCACTGGCAGCTACAACAACCTGCGCAGCTTCATTCACGCGATTGAGACCTCGAACGACTTCGTGGTGATCGAGAACATCTCGCTCGCCGAGGGCAGCAACGAGGGCTCACTGCGTCTGGCCATGGACCTGTCCACGTACTTCCGGAGCGTCAACCGGTGAGAAGCCGAACACCGCTCGTCCTGCTGCTCGTGCTGCTGATTGGCGGCGCAGTCGGCTACTGGATGTGGCCGTGGGCCGCACCGACGGCGGGCACCCGTGAAACCTCGTCGGGCGGCAGTGGTCGCGGCGCACAGGCGGGATCGGGCGATGGGGTGAGCGACATCAACCTCGATCTGCTGAAGCGCCAACACAGCGAGCTGAGCGCTCCGGATCGCAATCCATTCAGGTTCGAGCGTAGAGCGTCCGCGGCGGCGCCTGCGCGACCGCAAGCGGTGCGGCGGCCTGCACCTGTCCAAGAGGTGCCGACCGGTCCGCTCCCGCCACCGCCGCCACCACCGATCCCACTCCGTTATATCGGGTACCTGCAGCCGAGAGATGCGGTTGCTGGCCGCGTTGCTGTACTGAGCGACGGCCGGAACAACGTCTTCAACGTGCGAGAGGGCGAGGTTATCGAAGGTCGCTATCGCCTGCTGCGGGTTGGCAATGACTCGGCCGACCTCATCTATCTGGATGGGAGAGGCCGGCAGACAATCCGGCTCTCAGGACAATGAGACACGCATACGTCAGAATCGCAGCGCTGATTGTCATCGCCAGCCTAGTGGCCGGATGTGCCGCCGGTCGGGCGTTTGGCCGTGGAGACGACGCGGCGCGGGCCGGCGACTGGGAGACGGCGGTCGATCACTACCGCCGCGCCGTACAGGCCGATCCCAACAACGCCGAGTATCGAATCGCTCTCGAGCGGGCGATGATCAGCGCCTCGCAGTTGCACCTCGATGCCGCCAGGGTTGCCGAGGCGCGCAACCAGCTCGACGACGCGCTCCGCGAATATCGCCGCGCGAGCGAGTTCGATCCCCCGAATCGAACGATTGCCGCCAAGGTGGCCGAGCTCGAGCGAACGATGCGCGAGCAGATCGAGGCGGCGCGGCCCCGCAACTCCGTCAGTCAGCTGCGCGAGGAAGCGCGCCAGGGCGGCCCACCGCCGCTCTTCAACCTGAATACAGTGATGGCGCCGATTCGCTTCCAACAGACCAGTCTGCGCGACATCTTCGGATCGATCGCCAAGGCGACCGGCATCAACATCACCTTCGACAGCACGTTCCAGGACCGTGTCTACACGGTGGAGCAGAGCGGCATCACGCTCGAGCAGGCGCTCAATCAACTCGTCACGGCGAATCAGCTGTTCTACAAGGTGCTGGATCCCAAGACGATCATCGTGATCCCGGACAACGCCCAGAAGCGCGCACAGTACGAAGAGCAGCTGGTCCAGAACTTTTTCATCTCGCACGTCGATCCGATCGAGCTTGCGCAGATGCTGAATCAGGTGATTCGGCCAATCGGCGGTCAGCAGCTGCAGCCGGTGATCAGCGCGAACAAGACCGCCAGCGTCATCAACGTCCGCGCCACAACCGCGATGATGTCGATCATCGAGCGGATGATCGAGAGCAACGACAAGCCCCGTGCCGAAGTCATCGTCGATGTGCAGATCCTCGAAGTCAACCGCGCGCGAGCGAAGAAGTACGGCCTCGATCTCGGGAACTACGCGATCAATGCGGTGTTCTCGCCGGAACGCAGCCCGATCGGCACCGCTGGCGCTGCTGCCGGCGGCGGCGCGACGTTGGACGCACAGCCGTTCAACGCCAATACGATCACTCGCGGCGTCAGTGCCAACGACTTCTATCTGGCTGTGCCGTCGGCGGTGATCCGCTTCCTCGAACAGGACAGCGAGACGAAAGTCATCGCCAAGCCGCAGCTGCGTGCCGCCGAAGGCGTGCCGACCGAGCTGAATCTCGGTGAAGACATCCCGGTCCCATCGACCACCTTCACACCGGTGGCCGCGGGCGGCGCGAACTCGCAGCCGCTCACGTCGTTCAACTACCGGTCGGTCGGCGTCAACGTGAAGATGACCTCGAAGGTCACCTACGAGGGCGACATCCGCATGGAGCTGTTCGTCGAGAGCAGCACCCTCGGAGCCGGCGTGGTGATCGCGGGGCAGGAGCTGCCGTCGTTCGGATCGAGAAAGGTCACCACCGTCCTGCGACTGCGCGAAGGGGAGTCGTCACTGCTGGCCGGACTGCTGCGCGAGGATCAGCGCAAGCTGCTGACCGGCTTTCCATGGCTGCTGCGGGTCCCCATCATCAAACAGCTTTTCTCGAACAACGACACCAGCGTCAGCCAGAGCGACATCGTCATGCTCCTGACGCCGCGCATCGTGCGGACGCACGAGCTCACGCCGCAGGACGTCGGTCCGATTCGCATCGGCACGCAGGCGAATCTGGGCTTGAGCGGTCCACCGCCACTGCTGGCGCAGCCCTCGACCGCGTCGGCCCCGGCGCCGGTTGGTGCAGCAGCGCCACTGCCTGCGCAGCAGCCGCCGCCGCCACAAGTCGCACAGGCGCTAGCGCCGCCGGTGCAGCAGCTTCAGCCGCAGGTGCAGCTGCCACCGCCCGCAGCAACTCCAACGCCGGCAGTAAATGTGCCGACAGGGCCGCCTGGAGTCACACCCGGAGGTACGTCGGGAGGTGGACAGATCCTCGTTTCGGTCCCGCCTGAATTCCGCGTGGGAGCCGGGCCGTACACGGTGCCGATTTCGATCACCGGTGCGTCGCAAATCTCGAGCGTCTCGTTGACGGTGACCTACAACCCGGCGGTGCTGCGAGTGCGCGTCGCGCAGGAAGGACCGTTCCTCCGCTCGGGTGGCATCCAGGCGCAGTTCACACAACAGGGCGACCCTAACGCGGGCAGACTCGATCTCGCGATCGTCAGACCAGGTGATTCGACAGGTGTGGCCGGTACTGGCCTGCTCGCCGCGCTGTTGTTTGAGACAGTCGGGCCGGGTCCGGCAAACCTGACCGTCAATGGTTCGGCGTCAGCCCCCGGGGGTGCGCCGGTAATGCTGCAGTTCGCTGCGGTGCCGGCGGTGACCGTGCGATGAGCAGAAGTCAGCGCGGCTTCACGTTCCTCGAGCTCGTGATCGTGACGTCGATCCTGATGATCCTGGCGTCAACGATCATGCCGTTGGCGCAGGTCACCGCGCAGCGACAGCGCGAGGTCGAGCTGCGTCGGGCGCTGCGCGAGATCACGACCGCGATCGATAAGTTCAAAGACGCAGTCGACAACGGTCAGATTCCGACGACAGAGCTGGAGCCGGGGAACGAGGGCTATCCACCAGATCTCGAAACGCTGGTCAACGGTGTGTCGGCGGCCAATGACGCGACGGGTCGGAAACTGAAGTTCCTGCGCAGGATTCCTATCGATCCGATGACCAACAGCACGGATTGGGGAAAGCGCGCCTATCAGGACCGACCCGATTCGCAATCGTGGGGCGGCAAGAACGTCTACATGGTGTACACGAAATACCAAGGAACGGCGCTCGACGGTACGAAGTACAACGAGTGGTAAGCGGGCATGACGTTGCTGGGCAAGGAAATGAATCGGAGCCGGGGTTTCACGCTCATAGAGCTACTGGTCGTGATGACGATCATCGTGCTCCTGGCCAGCGTCGGCATGACGCTGTACGGCACAAGCGTGACCCGTGCGAAAGAGGCGGCGCTCAGCGAGGATCTGTTTCAAATGCGCAAGGCGATCGACGAGTACTACGCCGATAAGCAGAAGTACCCGCCGTCGCTTGATGCGCTCGTGAGCGAGAAGTATCTGCGGGAGATCAAACCTGACCCGTTTACGGTGTCGGTGGACACCTGGCAGACGACGATGTCGGAGCCGGACGCAGCGAACCCTTCAGCGGAGCCGGGAATTTGGAACGTCAAGAGCGGCGCGTCCGGCACCGGGTCGGACGGCCGCCCCTATTCGGAATGGTAGAGACGATGTTCAGGCGCATCACTTTCAGTCTAAGCGTGCTACTCCTGATCGCCGCCGCCTCCACGAGCTGCGACAAAGTGCCTCTGCTCGCGCCCACGAATTCAACAGTCACCATCGACGCGCAAAGCCGCGTGGTGCCCACCGGAGGCAGCACCACCGTGACCGCGATGGTCATTGAATCGAGCGGGACACCGGTGCAGAACGGCACAACGGTCCGTTTCACGACGACGCTCGGACGTGTAGACCCCGTCGAAGCGCAAACGCGCAACGGCGTGGCGACGACGACGTTCTTCGCCGGCGACGACTCAGGTGTGGCCGAAGTGCGTGCGACATCTGGAGGCGCGGGTGGTGGAACGACGACCACGCCACCCAGTACCGGTAACGGCAACGGTACGACCACGCCGCCCACGACAACGAGCAGCACCAGCAACGTTGTTCAGATTGCGGTCGGAAGCGGCGCCGTCGATACCGTCACCGTTCGCGCGAATCCAGCGACCGTATCAACCGGCGCCGGCGGTACGGTCAACGTGATCGCGACGGTGCTCGGCACGGGCGGACGGCTGCTGTCCGGCATCCCGGTGAGCTTCTCGGCCTCGCGGGGCACGCTGAGCGCCACAAGCGCGGCCACCGATAGCCAGGGTGAAGCGCGAGTGACGTTGACGACCAATGGCGATACGGACATTACGGTCGCCGCCGGCTCGAAGACCGCCACGACGAAAGTCACGGGACAGCCTGGTCCTGCCGTCTCCTTGACGTGCACGGTTGGTAGCGCCACGAACTGCGCGAGCGCGAGCGTCGGTCAGGCCGTCGTCTTTACCGCTTCGCGCGCGACAGGTTCCGGGAACATCACGTCAGCCGTACTCGACTTCGGCGATGGCTCGAGCGTGAACCTTGGCACCTTGAGCAGTTCAGCCACAGTTCCTCACTCGTATACGCAGCCCGGAACCTACACGGCACGGCTGACTGGAACCGACGGCAACGAGAGCTCGAGCTCCGTTCAAGTGGTGCAGGTCACTGCAGTCACGGCCTCCTTGAGCGCCTCGATAACCACGGGGCGCACGGTCAGCGCGACAGCGACGGTCAGCGCGCCCGTGACGCAGTATCAGTGGAGCTGGGGAGATGGGACTCCCGTTACGACGACCACGACCGCGACGACGACACATAACTACGGTACGGCGCCCCAAACTCAATTCGACATCGTGGTGACGGCGACTCTGCAAGGCGGAGGGACTACTACGGCCAACACCACGATCGCGGTGCCTTAGCAGCTCGAGGAAGACCGTGCGAATTCAACACGCCACGTCTGAACGCGGGTACGCCATGGCCGCCTTGATCGTGGCCATGGCGGTCATCGGGATCGTGCTCAGCACGACGCTCCCAGTGTTCTCGACGATGGCCAAGCGCGAGCGCGAGACCGAGCTGATCTTCCGCGGTCAGCAGTACGCGCGCGCGGTGTCGCTCTTTCAGAGAAAGTACAGCAACGCGCTGCCGCCTGACATCGACGTGCTGCTGAATGAGCGGTTCCTCAGGAAGCAGTACAAAGACCCGATCACCAACGATGACTTCACCCTCATCGGACCAGGCAGCCCAGAGCTAGCCCTTGCGGCGACCGCCGCACCGACGACGCAGCAGCAGGCGGGACGTGGCGGGCCGCAGATGTCGCAGCAGCAGCCATTTCAACAGCCGCAGATGTCAGGCCGCGGCGTGCAATCGAATCCGGTGACTGCTGGTCAGGCTCCGGGAGGTATCCTCGGCGTCGTCAGCAAGAGCAAGGCGACGTCGCTGCGCATCTTCAACAACCACGACAAGTACAACGAGTGGGTGTTCATCGCGCAGCAGAGGAGCGTCCAGGCCGGCGGTCCAACCGGCGCACAAGCCCCTGGCGGGCGCGGCGGCGCGCCGGTCGGCACGGGCCCGGCGCGCGGTGGACGTCGTGGTGAGCAGCCAGACAACCGTGGGCCGTTCGGTCAGCCGTTCCAGCGCAACGGCGGCCCAGGACCAGGTCCTGGACGCAACCCGGGTGGCTTCGGTGGGCCAGGTACGGGTCAGGCTCCGCCTGGCGGCCGCTTCTAGCTCGCTCCCGACAGTTCGTCCATGATCGCGTCGTGCAGAGGCGGCCTCACCTGCGCGATGGCGTTGTTGTCCGGGCTCGGGTGCACGCGGTTCGTCAACAGGACCACATAGACCGCACGATCTGGATCAATCCACAACGACGTCCCGGTAAATCCCACGTGACCGAACGCGCGCGGTGACATTCGCGTGCCGCACGAGGACGTCGGCAGCATCGTGTCCCAGCCAAGTGCCCGTGAGCTTCCAGGGATGTCGGTCCGCCGCGCGATGAACGTCTGCGCCATCTCCTGGCTGAAGGCGCCCGTCCGTCCTTCGAGCACCTGTAGCCAGTGGCGCGCGCATTCACCGACCGAACCTGCTGTGCCAAAGAGCCCCGCATGGCCTGCGGCTCCACCCAGTGCCCACGCGTTGTCATCATCAACCTCGCCGACCAGCAGGCGCTGGCGCCAGGGATCGAGGCGCGTCGGCGCGGTTCTGGGTTTCCAGATGGCCGGCGGATTGAACTGCAGATCCTGAATGTTGCCCATGTGCACGCGCAGCGTGTCGAACTGCGCGGCGAGCGGCGCGACGGAATCCAGAATGAATCCCAGCAGCATGAACCCGAGATCGCTGTAGACCGATGTTGTCCGTGGCTCGTAGGCGCGCGGCGTTCCGACGATGGCGGCTTCGAACGACGCACGACCCTGATGCTCTCGGTAGAGGTGCACGTGCGCGGGCAGGCCAGCCGTGTGCGACAGCAGATCTCGGATCGTCACGACGACCGCCCCCTCATCGCGCCAAGGCACGTGGTGCGCAACAGGATCGTCGAGCGTCAGCACGCTGCGCTCGACCTGTCGCATGACGAGCGTGGTCGTCGCCAACACCTTGGTCAAGGATGCGAGATCGAAGATGGTGTCGTCGGCGACAGCCGCGGCGTCAGGTTCGAACGTGAGTCGGCCGAAGGCTTCGCGCCACAGCGGCTGGTGGGCGTTGCCCACTTCGATGATTGCGGCGGGGAAGACGTGACTCGCCAGCGCGCGCTGCAGAATATGGCGTGCGGCGGCGAAGTGCGACGCCACGGCGTCTAGCGTGGCGCGAAGAACGCGTCAGCGGTGAACACGATCGTGCCGCTCGTACCCGACCGGCGGCCGACGCCGTCCACCAGTCCGGTCTCCATCCAGTTGGTCCAATCCTGAAAGGATTCTGCCAGCGCACTCCCTGGATCCGAGGGAACTCCGGCGCTGACGACCAGTGTGGGGCTCACGTCGCTGAGCGCTTTTCGCAGACGCGAGACCAGGCTGGTCAGACGCGCCTGGCGGAACGCGCGCCAGCGATCCGGGAATTCCTCTGCGTAACCGAAAGGATCGATCGCTTCGATCTCGTCGAGCCGCGCGCGTTCGTCGGCACTGAGCTGCGGCCGTGTTTCGGCGCGGAAGATCTCCATGGCGTGACGACTGTAGTCGAAATCGACGCCAGGGAAGCGCACGGCGTCGAGAAACACGCCGTCCACGGGATAGCGTTTGGCCGCAGCGGTGACCGCGCTGACGAGGTATGTGGCTGCGTCCGGCGCCAGTGGCGAGACGTACAAGCCATCGACGCGCGGCGCGTTCGCACGAGCCCATCGCGTCAGTCGCCCCAGATAGCCAGGAGTCCGCACATCGACCTTGAGCACTTCCGGCGCCAGCTCGCGAGGCACCATCAGCCATTCCGGGTGCTGATACAGGACGTGATCGCGCGACGCCGGCAGCTCTCCGTTCGCGGCGACGAGCGTCACTTCAATCCACGCGTGCACGCGCAGACCACGCCCGCGCGCCTCAGTGATCATCTCGCGCGCGCCGTCGAACACCTGCAGGCTGTCGGCGACGAGAGCGACCGGAACCATCATCGTGTCGAACGCACCATCCGCTGCCGCCGCCACTGCACGGCGAACCGCGTCTGGCGATTCGAGCGACGCGCGCGACGCCCAGAACGTACGCAGTGGCGCATTCGCAGCAGCAAGAGTGAGCGCGTGCGTCGCAGCGACGATCAACGCGGCGACGCACAGACAGATCGAAGGACGAGCGAGGCGCACGACGCTCCTCGCCAAGACGCGACGCTGCATGCGAAACAATGGAATGTACCATCATACTTGAGCCTGGCCTATGTTCGTACTCGGTATCGATGCAGGTGGGACCAAGACAGTGTGCTTGCTGGCGAACGAACGCGGCGACGTCCTCGCCGACGCGCGGGGCTCCGGCGCCAATCTGCAGGTGATGGGGGAACTGGGCGTCGAGAAGGTCCTGCATCGAGTGATGGAAGACACGATTGCCGACCGCGACGTCGTGCTCGACGCGATTTGTCTCGGCATCGCGGGGGTCGATCGGCCTCGGGATGCGCAGGCGGTCAGGGACATCATGCGCCGCATTGGACAGAAAACCCGGACGGTCGTCGTCAACGACGCGCTCGTCGCACTGGTGGCTGGCGCTGGCGATCAGCCCGGTGTCGTGGTCGTCGCAGGGACGGGGTCGATCGCCTACGGACGCGACGCCGAAGGACGCGCGGCACGGGCCGGCGGCTGGGGGTATCTGCTCGGCGACGAGGGAGGCGGCTTCTGGATCGGACGGGCGGCGCTTTCGGCGGTCGTCCGCCAGTTCGACCAGCGAGGCCCGGTCACACTGCTCACGGACCTTGTGCTCAAAGAAATGCAGCTCTCGACGCCGGCCGAGGTCATTCACGCCATCTACGACCGGGGCCTGCAGCGTCATGCGATTGCCGGTCTGGCCGGTGTGGTCCAGAGGGCGACCGAAGCGGGCGATGCCGTGGCCGGGGAGATTCTCGACCGCGCGGCGACCGAGTTGGCTGCCGCTGCCGCGTCCGTCGTGACACGGCTCGGCATGCGGGGCGACGTGTTCCCGACCGTCCTCGCCGGCGGCATCTTCAAGGGCATTCCGTCACTGGCCGCCGGGCTGGCGACCCGGCTGGCCGAAGTCGCCCCGCGCAGCGAGGTGCGACGCCTCGAGGTCGAGCCGGCGAGAGGCGCCGTCACGCTCGCGATTGCGGCCGCGCACGGGCAGGTCTTGATTCCGTCCTACATCTAAACGCGCGGTGGAGATCAAGCAGTTCGCAAATGGCGAGGTATTGGCTCAAGCGGCCGCACGCCGCGTGGTGAGCCTTCTGCGCGACGATCCGTCTCTCGTGCTCGGAGTGCCGGCTGGGCGGACGCCGATCGGAGTCTACGCAGAACTGGCGCGTCTCAACGCGGCAGGGGAGGCCGACTTCTCACGAGCCACTGCCTTCGCCGTGGACGAGTTCGTCGGGATCGACGCGACGCATCCGGCCAGCTTTCATCGCTTCATCCGCGAACACTTCGTCGAGCCGGTCGGGCTGCCGCTCGAGCGATTTCACGCACTGAATGGCGTGGCTCTGGATCTCGACGTCGAATGCGAGCGCTATGAGGCGTCGATCCAGCACGCCGGCGGAATCGGGCTGCAACTACTCGGCATTGGCGGCAACGGCCACATTGGTTTCAACGAGCCAGCGAATGCGCTCACCGGGCCGACGCATCGCGTGACGCTGCTCGACGGTACAAGAAAGGCGAGCGCGCCGCTCTTTGGTGGTGACGTCGCGCGCGTCCCGCATGAGGCCGTGACGATGGGGGTCGGGACCATCTTGAACGCGAAGGTGGTGATTCTTCTCGCGGCCGGCGAGCACAAAGCCGCGAGCGTCGAGCGGATGGTGCGCGGATCGATTACGCCGCAGATGCCAGCGTCCTTCCTGCAGACACATCGCGCGGTCGAGATTTACCTGGACCGAGCTGCCGCGTCGCGGCTATGACCGCGGGCGCGGTGGTTTATCGGGCTGTGGGATATCCATACGGCTCTCGACGCTCGTCACCGCCGTGCCTTCGGCATGTCCCTGGAGCAGACCACGTAGCCGCGGCTCGATGTCCTCACCAAGCGCCTCGCGCATCGAGTCGTGTGCCTTGCGCAGACGCGCGATAGCTTTGACGTACGACAGGCCGGTCTTCTGCATGACGATCGCCGCCTTCACGTTCCACTGCGCGATCTTCAGCAGTTTGTCGGCGTCGTCGTACTCGAGGCCGGTGACGATGTTCACGATCCGGCGGGCGCGGTCCTTGAGTTTCTCCGAGCCGGTCTGCACGTCCACCATCAGGTTGCCGTAGGTCTTGCCGATCCGCACCATGGCGCCGGTGGTCAGCATGTTCAACACCAGCTTCGTCGCCGTGCCGGCCTTGAGCCGGGTCGATCCGGCGATGACTTCGGCACCCACCCCGGGAGCAATCGTCAGATCGACAAACGTCTGCAGCTCCGTTCCGGGATCGCACGTCACGAAGATGATGCGCGCGCCAGTCTTGCGTGCGCGGGTGAGCGCACCGCGCACGAACTGAGTCATGCCGCTCGCCGACACGCCGATGACGATGTCCTTCTTCGTGGTGCGGAGCCGCATGATCGCCCGCGCACCTTCCTCATAGTTGTCTTCGACGCCTTCTTTGGCGCTGAAGATCGCATCGCGGCCGCCGGCCATGACGGCGAGCGCCGTCGAAGGGCTGGTGCTGAACGTGGGCGGCATCTCCGCGGATTCGAGAATGCCCAGGCGCCCGCTCGTGCCGGCGCCGACGAACACAATGCGTCCACCTTTGCGGATCGCTGTTGCCACCATCTCGACGCCGACCGCGATGCGCTCGCGTTCGCGCTTGACCGCTTCGAGCATCTTGCGATCTTCATTGACCATCAGGTCAACGATGTCGTCGGCATCGAGCTTGTCGATTCCCAAGCTTGAGGGATTGATGGCTTCGGTAGGGAGTGATTGCCACTTGGAACGAACCGGCATACGACTACAATTCTAGTAAAGCGCCTCACCGAAGGGTAGGAGCCGACCGGCCTGTGAGCAGTGTGTCTCCGCTTGATGCGTACCTCACTCATTTGACCGTCGAGCGGCGGCTGGCGCGCAACTCCGTCGAGGGCTACGCACGCGATCTCAATGGCCTGGCGGAATTCGCCGGCCAGCAGGGCAGAAACGTCGAAGCTCTCTCACGCACCGATCTCGAGGGACACGTGCGCGACCTGATGGCCGAAGGGCGATCCCCACGCTCAGTGGCCAGAGCGGTTGCCTGTTATCGCGGTTTCTTCCGTTTCCTTGTCATCGACGGCCGACTCACGGTCAATCCCGCCGACGACCTTCGCCCCCCACGGGCGTGGAAAGTGCTCCCACGCTATCTCGCTGTTGAGGATGTCGACCGGCTCATCGAGCAGCCCATCGTCACGACACCGCGAGGCCTGCGTGATCGAGCGCTTATCGAGCTGCTGTATGCGACCGGCATGCGCGTGTCGGAGCTGCTCTCGCTCAGACCGGCTGACGTGAATCTGGAGGCGTCGTACCTGACGTGCTCGGGCAAGGGCAGCAAGCAGCGCATCGTGCCGATCGGCGACGAAGCCGCGGACTGGGTGAAGAAGTATTTGCGCGAGTCGCGGCCGGCGCTGCTCGCCAAGCGCACGAGCCCGCGCCTGTTCGTGAACGCGAAAGGAGGAGGACCAGGGCTGACGCGCGTCGGCTTCTGGAAAATCCTCAAAGGCTACGCACGACAGGCAGGTCTGACTACGTCCCTGAGCCCGCACATGCTGCGTCACTCGTTCGCGACCCATCTGCTCGAGCGCGGTGCTGATTTGCGCGCGATCCAGATGATGCTGGGCCACGCCGATCTCTCGACGACGCAGATCTACACGCACGTGCTCGAGCAGCGCATGCGCAGCATTTACGATCGGTTCCATCCTCGCGCATGACACGCGCGCGATGGTTCGTGGTGCTGCTTCTAGCGGCACTGGCCGCGCTGGCCGTGGGTATCTACATCACGATGCCTCCGGAGGCGCGCAGGCTTCCCATTGTGGCTACGCTGCGCGAGCCGATTCGCGGTGCGATTCATATCCACACGCGCCGATCGGACGGCAGCGGAACCGTCGATGACGTCGCGAGCGCAGCCGCGCGAGCCGGACTCAACTTCGTCATCCTGACCGACCACGGCGACGGCACTCGCGATCCGGATCCGCCCGCCTACCGAAATGGCGTGCTGTGCATCGACGCGGTGGAGATCAGCACCGCAAGCGGCCACCTCGTCGCACTCGGACTTCCGCGGACGACGTATTCGCTGGGCGGCGAGACACGCGATGTGATCGAAGACGTGAAACGAATGGGTGGGATGGCGATGGCTGCGCATCCCTCGTCTGCGCGGCCACAACTGCGCTGGACCGACTGGAACGTGAAGGTGGACGGGCTCGAATGGGTGAACGCCGACAGCGAGTGGCGCGACGAGTCACTCGGCGCCATCGCTCATGCCTTGTTGACGTACCCATTTCGCCGGCCCGAGACGCTGGCCGCATTGCTCGACCGTCCCGAAGAAGCGCTTCGCCGCTGGGACGGCTTGACGTCGCAGCGGTCCGTGGTCGCCGTCGCCGCAGCCGATGCGCATGCGCGCATTCCACTGACCAGCGTTGGAGATCCGTACGACGCTCGCTTCTCGCTGCACCTCCCTGGGTACGAGCAAGTGTTTCGTACGTTCTCGATCGCGTTGCCCGGAGTGACATTGACAGGGGAGTCGAAGGCCGATGCGAGTGCAGTGCTCGAGGCGATTCGCCGCGGACACGTGTACTCGACCATCGATGCGCTGGCCGGACCGATGGCGTTGTCGTTCTCGGCGACGGGTGCTGACGGGACCGTCACGATGGGAGAGGATGTCGTCGCGAAGGGAACGATGACGTTCCAGGTGCAGAGCAACGCGCCGGACGGTGCGAGCGTGTCGCTGCTGCGCGACGGCAAGCCCGTGCACACCGCGTCGGGCGCGCAATTCGACTATTCCTCGTCCGATGCGGGAGTCTATCGCGTCGAGGTGCAATGGCCTGGCGCACCAGGAAGGCCCCCAGTTCCGTGGGTGGTTTCGAATCCGATCTACGTTTTATCGCGTCCGCGGCCGGTCGAAACAGCTCCGGCGCCGCCCCCACCGGAGCAAGTAGACGTGCGGTACAGCGACGGACCAAGCACCGATTGGCACATCGAGAACAGCCCGCGATCGCGTGGCGCACTCGATGTCGTATCCGCGGTCGGAGGAACCCAGCTGCTCCTGCGCTATGCACTCGGTGGGACACAGGCCGAAGGTCCGTTTGTCGCTGCGTCGATGGTCGTCCCGCAGGGAGTCGCGAACTATGACCGGCTCATCTTCACATCTCAATCGAGCCGCCCCACTCGCATTTGGGTCCAGCTCCGCATTCCGAGCGGCGGATCAGGCCGGAGCTGGCATCGATCCGTCTACGTCGATGAGACCCCGCGCGTGATAACTGTGCCGTTCGACGAGATGCGGCCTCTCGAACCGACGACCACCGGACCCCCAGTTCTCGCGGACGTTCGTGATGTGCTCTTTGTGGTGGATTCGATCAACACGCGGCCCGGCATGAACGGGCAGCTGTGGCTGGACGAGGTGAAGCTGGCACGCTGAGCGCGCGCTACGTGCGAACGGTCAACAGCAGATACAACGCGCCGGCACCGAAGAGGAGATTGGGCGCCCACGCCGCAAGGGCCGGAGCCATCACGCCTCCAGCACCCATCGCCGCAAATACGCTAATCGTCGTCCAGTAGACGATGGCGATGCCGATCGACGCGCCAATGCCCGCCATCGCGCCGCTGCGTCCGATCGTGACCGCGAAGGGGACGGCGAGCAGCGTCATGATCAGCGTCACAAACGGAAATGACAGCTTCCTCCACAACGCCACCTGCTGCTTGACGACATCGAGTCCGCTGGCGCGAAGACGCTCGGTATAGTCGCGCAGCTGCGTGTAACTCATGAAGTCGGGATCTGGCGACTCTGTTGTGAACAACGCGGCCGGCTCGAACACTTTGCGCGTGTGATCGAACGGGATGAAGCCCTCCGGCGGGGGTTTGGGTTCACCGGCAGCGTCGAACTCTCGCGTCCACCCGTGTTCTGCCTGCCACGTCGCGTCGCTGACGAAGGAGGCCTGCTGCGCGAACGTGCGCTTTGTCACGCGGGTCATGTCGTCGTTGAACTCGTAAATCCACAGACCGTTGAATCGACGCTCGCGGTGATCGAAGTAGTTGTAGTGATAGATGTCGCCATCGGCGCCTATCACCCAGCGGCGAGTGAAGACATCGAACGTGTCTGGCGATCCGCCGCGCATGACATGTCTGATCGATTGGGCCTTGCGGTTGGCTGGTCCGAGTACCGTCTGCTCCAGGGCGAAGAGCGTCGCGCCGGCGACGACCGCGGCAGCGACCATCGGCAGCGCGACGCGATAGAGGCTGATGCCGCACGCCTTCATCACCACCAACTCGCTGTTCTTGGTCAGCAGCGCCACCGTGACCAGCGTCGCCAGCAGCACCGACAACGGAATGATGTAATAAAAGTACTGCGGCGACTCGTAGAGCAGGAACGTCAGGAGCATGGTCCACGTGGCGGCGCCTTTGAGGACCTTCTCGGTGTGCTCGGTAAACGCGGAAATGTAGAACACGCTGCAGAGGGCCAGCGCTGAGAGCCCCAGCATGCGGAGATACGTGACGGCGACGTAGCGATCGAGCGTCCCGAACGGAGTGAAAAAGCGGGCCCGTCCGGTCGTGGTGACGAGGCCGAGCCGCTTCACAAACGCAGGGAGCGGAACCCGCATCGGCCGATCGGCCACGCGGCCTCGCCACTTCAAGAACACGATGCCGGCGATCCCGAGCACGATGTTGGGAAGCCACGCGGCGAGCCACGGCGCGAGCACGCGTCCCTTGGTCAGCGACTGACCCAGCCACAAGAAGATGTAGTAGACGAAGACGATGGCCACGCCAATGACGAAGCTCGCCATCTTGCCGTCGCGGCGATTGGTCGCGCCGAGTGCCAGGCCGATAAGGCCGAACACCAGGCACGCAGCAGGAATCGAAAACTTCTTGTGAATCTCGAACAGCTGATTGTGAGGGAACTGTCCCTGCTTGCGAACCTCGTCGGCGCGCGCGCGCAGTTCCGCAATGGTCATCTCACGATCGCCCTTCTTGGGGCCGTCTTTTGGGAACATCGATTCCGGGTTCAGATTCAACACCAGGCGATCGAAGGTGGCGACCTCGTACTTTCCTGCGGCGTCGGCCGCATGACGCATGGTTTCGTCGAGGACAATCTCCACGGTCTGCTTCTCCTTATCGATCACGATGCGTCCGTGCTTGGCAAGGTAGATGACCGAGCCCTCGCCGCCGCGGTTGTCGGACATGAACACACCGTCCCATCCGCCGGTCGCAGGCACCTCGCGCACGTAGAGCACGATGTTCGGGAAGCCGTCGAAGAAGACTCGAGGTTTGACTTCGCCTTCCGCCTGCGACGCGAGGATCTTGAACGTGATCTCGCGGAAGCGCTGGTTGCTCGCCGGTACTGAGACGAGCAGGGTATAGAGTGTCGCCGCGAAGCACAGCGTTGAGACCAGCCCGACGGGGATCAGTAGCCGTCGCATGCTGACGCCGCAGGCCTGAAGCGCCACGAATTCACGATCGGCCGACAGGCGTCCGAAGGCGACCAGCAGCGCCATCAGCAGAGACATCGGGATGGTCAGTCCGAGCGCCATGGGCAGCAGCGCGATGACGACCTGCACCACAGTGCCGAGAGGTGCGCCTCTGGAGATGTAGTCCTCGGCGTACCTCATGAACTCAGGAATAATGAACAGGAATGTGAACACCAGTAGCCCGATGCCAAATGGCATGAGCAGCTGGCGGATCACGTAACGGTCGAGAATCCTCACATCCCCTCTAACTCTAGGTTATCGGCATTATGACTCGCGTTGCGATCCTCTGGCACATGCATCAGCCGTTTTACCAGGACCTGGTGACCGGCGAGCACATCCTGCCGTGGGTGCGACTACATGGCACCAAGGATTACTGGGGCATGGTCGCGCTCCTGCGCGAGTTTCCGCAGGTGCGAGTCACGTTCAACCTGGTGCCATCGCTGCTGGTTCAGCTGGAGGCGTTCGCGCGTGACGAGGCGGTCGATCGCCATCTGGCGCTTGGGCTGAAGGCTGCCGACGCGCTGTCCGACGACGAGCGCGCCTTCTGCGTGGAGAACTTCTTTCACGCCCACAAGCCGCGGATGATCGATCCGTATCCTCGCTACGCGGAGCTCCTCGCACGGCGTGGAAGCAATGGCAAAGGCCTGAGCCCACGGGCGCTCGCAGCCCAGTTCTCACGCGACGACATTCGTGACCTGCAGGTGTGGCACAAGCTCGTGTGGATTGATGCGCTGTACTTCGAGCGCGACGAACGAATCCGCGCGCTGGTCGCCAAGGACCGCGGCTACACCGAGGCCGACAAAGCGCTCTTGCGCGACGTGGAGCTCGAGATTCTGCGTGCAGTGATTCCTGAATATCGCGAAGCCGCACGACGCGGTCAGATCGAGCTCTCGACGTCGCCGTTCTATCACCCGATCTTGCCGCTGTTGTGCGACACCGATGTGTATTTGCATACGCATCCGCATTCGCGGATGCCACGCGAGCGCTTCCGGCGCCCGGAGGATGCATTCGAGCAGTTGACCAGGGCAGTCGCGCTCCACGAGCGTCTCTTCGGACGACGGCCAGACGGGTTGTGGCCTTCAGAAGGATCCGTTTCCGACGAGATGGTGGCTCTTGTGTCGCGAGCGGGGTTCCAATGGATGGCGACAGACGAAGCCATCCTCGCGGGTTCGCTGGGACGCGCTTTCACCCGGGACGGCGCCGGCAACGTCGAGCAACCTCAGGATCTGTACCGGCCATATTGGGTCGGATTATCTGGTCTCAGCGTCTCGTGTGGGTTCCGCGATCACACGATGTCGGATCTCATCGGATTCTCTTACGCGTCGTGGCCGGCCGATGCCGCGGCCGATGATTTCCTGCGGCGTCTCGTCGAGGCGGGAGCGCGATATACCGCGCGAACCGGCCAGGAGGGGACCGTCTTCGTGATTCTCGACGGCGAGAACGCGTGGGAACACTTCGAGGGGCAAGGGAGGCCGTTTCTGCGCGCGCTGTATGGGCGCCTCGCGATGCATCCGGACGTTCGCACGGTCACGATGAGCGAGGCCTGCGCCGGTGCCTCAGAGTCGCTGGTCTCGATTTTTCCCGGGTCGTGGATCAACTCGGACTTCTACATCTGGATCGGACACGCCGACGATCATCGGGCGTGGAGCCAGTTGGCCGAGGCGCGTCGAGCGCTCGATTCGCCGCCGGCGGGCCTTCCGGACACGGCGCTCGCGCGTGCGCACGAGGAAATGCTGATCGCCGAAGGCAGCGACTGGTTCTGGTGGTACGGCGATGACCATTCGTCGGATCACGATCTCGCCTTCGACGATCTGTTTCGCCGTCACGTGAGGAATGTGTATCGCGCCCTCGAGGCGCCAATTCCCGAAGAGCTGTTCGTCACCAACATCACCACGCAGCCGCCCTCGGTGGTGATCCGGCGGCCGACCGGACTCATCCAGCCGGAGATCGACGGCGAGGTCACGAGCTACTTTGAATGGGTCGGCGCTGGGAGCTTCGAAACCTCCGCCGTAGCCGGCGCCATGCACCAGGTCAGTGAACCGTCGGCTCGAATTCTCGTCGTCGAGTTCGGATTCGATCTCCAGCACCTCTACATCCGCGTTGATGGCTCGCGCCCGATGCGTGAGTTGCTGGTTGGTGCGCTGGGGCTCACGATTCGATTTCTGAAGCCCGCCGGGCTCCAGGTGGTATTGCGGCGTGATGGCAGGTTTGCCGACGTGCTGCTCGTGAGGCGCTCCGCGAAAGGGGATTGGGATGTCGCTGACTGCCCCGGACTCGCTTCAGCAATCGGACACGTGGCGGAGATCCGCGTCCCGTTTGCCTGCCTCGGCATGGGACCGCAGGACCCGGTGGCGTTCTTCGTGACGCTCTCGGAAGGCACTGTCGAAGTCGAGCAGCAACCACGTCACGAGCCAATTCAATTCGAAGTTCCTGACGCGACCTTCGGGACTCGGAACTGGACGGCGTAGCCGCGGTTCTGCGCCCGTTCCGGTGATTTTCCGGCCTACTTTATCAACGTCGCATAAGATGCGTTATGTTAACCAAAAGATAGGAATGAGCCTCTCCGGACGGGTCTCGCAGCGTTCGCCACGCGGTCTCACCCGTCCCTCTTCCCTCACGCTTTCCCGGAACAAGCTCCCCGGATTGCTTAGCGGCCTCGAGCGGATGCCTTCAGCTCGCGAATGATGTTCTCGAGCGCTTCGATGATCTCGGACGGTTCGACCCTGGACTTCTTGAAGCTCAATCGAAGATCGAATGCCTTGGTTGGAGGCTTGAAGGCAAAGACATAGGCCTTCGGCCGGCCCGGCTTGGGTTTAGCGGTCTCGTTTCGGACGGCCTGGCGGGTCGCTGCGCCTTGTCCAGCGATTTTTTCGACCAATGCCAGCATTTTCTTGGGGTCCGACTGTCTAACTATCTGAAGAAGCGTGGACTTAGCGGTAATGTCGGCCAGCCGACAGAGATTTCGGACTTCTTCTGGCATCGCCGACAGCGACAGTGACTCGGTAATCGCTGTTCGCGACTTCCCTAGCTTCCGCGCCAGGTCCTCGTGCGTGTGTCCGCACTTCTGTTGAAGCTGCAGCAAGGCCTCGGCTTCTTCAAACGCGGTCAGGTCCTTGCGCTGCAGGTTCTCCACCAGCGCCAGCTCCATGACCTCCACGTCGTCGACTTCGCGAAGGATGACCGGCACTTCGCGAAGGCCCACCTGGACAGCTGCGTGATAACGACGCTCCCCAGCGATGATCTGATAGCGCCCCAGGCGTTGCCGGACGACGAGCGGCTCGATGATGCCTTTCTCACTCACCGACGCCATGAGCTCGGAGAGATCCCCCATCACCTGACGGGGCTGGTTGGGATTAGGGTCAAGGAGATCAATCGCGACCATGCGTCCGACTGGTTCGCCGGCCGATGCCGCGAGCGCCTCGACGTAATGCTGGTCATGCCGCATTCGCAGCGTTTCAGGCAGTCCGCGCTTCGACACGCTCGATGACCTCCTCGCACAAACTGTAGTAATCCGTCGCGCCCGTAGAGTCCGGCGCGAACGTGAAGATCGATTCCTTGTACGCGGGACTCTCTTCCAGACGCACGCTCTTGCTGATCACCGTACGGAACACCTTGCCGCCGAAGACCTTCGTGATTTGTTCGCGTATGTCGCGAGCCAGCGCGGTGCGCTTGTCGTGCATCGTGATCACGACGCCGAGGATCCGAAGACCGGGATTCGGTCGCTGACGAACTTTCTCGATCGTCTCGAGCAGATCGTCGGTGCCCTCCAACGCGAAGTACGACGACTGGATTGGGATGAGCAAGTGCGTCGCTGCGACCAGCGCGTTCACCGTCAGCAGCCCGAGGGCCGGCGGGCAGTCGATGACGATGTGGGCGTAGTCAGAGGCGACCTTGTCGATCTTGTCCTTCAAGCGGAAGTGCGCATCCAACTCCCCGACCAGCCGCGACTCCAACTTCGCCAGGGCGATCCGCGCCGGGGCGATGTAGAGGTTCTTGAGCGAGTGCGCCGGTTGGATGATGTGCGCCAGCTCACAGGCCGGGTCCGCAATCGCGTCGTAGGTGCTGCGCGCGATCGCCTGCAGGTCGAGAAACGAGATGCTGCTGTTGGCCTGCGGGTCGAGATCGATGAGGAGCGTCTTACGCCCGCGCATGGCGAGCGCGGCCGCTAGGTTCACGGCGGTCGTGGTTTTGCCGACGCCGCCTTTCTGGTTCGCGATGGCGACGATCATGCGGCCAACGCCGGCGACGCGAGGTCCGCGCGGCGGCGGGCCGCGTCAGAGCTGAGCTGGTGGTTCGTTCCGTTGTTCACGGGGCGCAGATCTGGGAAGAGGTGCGCCCATTGTAGGGATGGGGTTCGAGAGTGTCAACCGAGTCGAATGTCGGCCGGCAGACATTTACATCTTGTACTTGCCAAGTTCCTCTGGATCAAGGCTTTCGAGCCACTTCTGCAGCCGGGCATTATCGCCAGGCTCGGCCGTGAAATCGACCGTCTTGGCATTGTCGATGACCGACTCCTCCACCAGGATGGGCGACCGCGTCCGCAGCGCCAGGGCAATCGCGTCGCTCGGACGCGCATCAATCGCGATGCGCTCTCCCCTGACGGTGAGATGAATGATCGCGAAGAAGGTGTTGTCCTTCAGGTCGCTGACCACGACACGATCGACGCTGCCGTCGAGGTCGGTGATGATGTTGCGCAGCAGATCGTGCGTCATCGGCCGCGGTGTGGACACGTTCTCGATCTGCAGTGCGATGGCGTTGGCCTCGAAGATGCCGACCCAGATGGACAGGACGCGCTCACCGAGCTTGTCCTTGAGGATCACGATGGGCATGTTCGTGATGGGGTCCACCATCAGTCCTTTGATGCTCATTTCGATCAGCATGGCTCGCTCTCCACCCCAAGGCCTTAGACGCGTGTCAGGCCACGACCGCTTCACGCCGGAGGCTGTGCGGTCGCGACCGCTTCACCCCAGAGACTGTGCGGCCCGGCCCGCGTGATCCGCACTGGAAGTGTCCGCCCGATCCAGGCGCCCTGGTTCGTGTTCCCCGTTGTATCGGACGGCATGGGCACATTCACTACTGTGTTCCCGCTCGTGCGTCCAGAAACCTCGTGCAACTGCCGGCGGCTGGCCGAATCGACGAGCACGTCAGCGAGTGTACCCACGGCTTCCTCATTGAGCCGCGTCTGAATCTCGCGCTGCAGCGTTTGCAGCGCCACAATCCGCGCGGTCTTCTCCTCGTCGCGGACGTCGTCGGCCATCCGCTTCGCCGCGAGCGTGTTCGGCCGCGGCGAATACTTGAACGAGAACATACTGTGATACCGGGCAGCACTGGTCAGCGACAGCGTCTGTTCGAAGTCTTCGCTCGTCTCCCCCGGGAAGCCGACGATCATGTCCGTCGAGAGCGCGATGCCTGGAATGGTCTCGCGGATCTGTTGCAGCAGATCGAGATACTGCTCGCGCGTGTGGCGTCGCCGCATGGCCTGCAGGATCTTCGACGAGCCGGACTGCACGGGCAGATGCAGGTGCTTGCAGACCTTGGGCAGATCGCGAATCGCCTCGATCAAACGCCGGCCAGTGTGCCTCGGATGTGGACTCGCGAAGCGGATGCGCTCGACTCCGGGAATGTCGTTGACCTGCGCCAGCAGATCGGCGAAGTCGCAGGACGCATCGTCCGGCGCCGAGTAGTGATTCACGATCTGCCCGAGCAGCTGAATCTCCTTCCGCCCGGAATCGACCGCGTCGCGCACGTCCGCCAGGATGTCGGCCTTCGCGCGCATCCGCTCGTGCCCCCGCGTGTAAGGCACGACACAGAAGGCGCAGTGATCGTTGCACCCCTCGATGATGGTCACGTACGCCTTGACCGGATCGGTGCGATGCGTGATGCCCAGGGGAAACGTGACGTCGTCGAGCGGCGAGATATCAACGGCAGGGAACGGTGTCGTGGCGACCTGCTCGACGAGCAGCGGCAGCATCTTCAGTCGGTGGGTGCCGACGATGACATCGATCATGCGCCCGTTCGACTTCTTGAGCAGCGACTCCCCTTCCTGCTGCGCGACGCATCCAGCGACAGCGACCACGGGGCGCCGGCCGGTCTCCTCGTGAAGGACGCGTAACTCACCGAGACGCGTGTACAGCTTCTCTTCGGCGTGCTCGCGCACGCTGCAGGTGTTGATGACAATCACGTCCGCGTCGCGATCGTCTGTTGTTGACTCGTACCCTGCCTGGTCGAGCAGCCCAGCCATCCGCTCGGAGTCGTGAACGTTCATCTGACAGCCGAACGTCTCGATGAGGTAACGCTTTGCCATTCGTTCAAAAACCTTAGAGTCTGCCGCGAGTTTCGCTTTCGCCTTTCGCTTTCTGTTTCCCTTTCGCGTGTCCGCTCTTCTCGCCCACGCCCTGCCTGGCAGGTGTGCTGGTGGTCGATGCCGTGAGCAACTCGCGGGCGCTGGTTCTCACCGCCTCGGTGACCGATGCGCCCCCAATCATGCGCCCGATTTCTTCAATACGACCTGGGCCGTCGAGGCGTTGAACGGTGGTGACAGTACGCTCGCGGCGAATCGTCTTGTCGATGCGGAAGTGCGTCGAGCCCCGGGCAGCGATCTGGGGCAGATGCGTAATGCACAACACCTGAAATCGATCGCCGAGGGCGCCCAGTCGCGCGCCCACCACATCGGCGACGCGTCCGCCGATGCCCGCATCGACCTCGTCGAAGACCATCGTCTTGTGGTCGGCATCATCGACGGACATGGTTTTCAGTGCGAGCATGACCCGTGACAACTCCCCACCCGATACGATTCTCGCCAGCGGACGCAGGTCTTCGCCAGGATTCGGCGACAGGAAGAACTCAGCCTGATCGATTCCTCGCTCCGACCATGATTCCTCCGGGAGCGCGGCCTCGTTGAACCGGACGTCGAATCGCGCCTGAGACATCGCCAATTCACCCAACAGACGCTCGAGCTCACGTGAAAAACGACGCGACGCCGTGCGGCGCGCGCGTGAGAGCTCCCCGGCATCCTTGAGGTAGCCGGCTCTCGCCTCCGCGACGGCGGCCTCGAGACCAGCGCCCCCCTCCCCAGCCTGTGCGAGCAAATCCCGTTCTCGCGAGAGCACGCGTCCCTTCTCCACCACCTCGTCGAGCGTTGGTCCGTACTTGCGCTTCAGACGTTCGAGGCTTGCCAGACGATCCTCCACCTGCTGCAACCGTGCCGGCGAGGCATCGATACCGTCGGCGTACTTCCGCAAGAAGTGCGCGAGATCCTCGAGCTGGGATTTGATGCCGTCGCGCGCCTCGAGGTAACCCGCAAACTGCGGATCCAGCGACGCAAGTTCTCCGACACGCTTCCAGACGCCGCTCAAACCGGCGAGCACCGCGTCGTCTGTGTCGTACAGCGTCGCATACGACTCTTCGCAGAGACGGTGCACGCGCTCCGCGTTGGCGAGCACCTGCTTGGTCGCCGCCAACTCGTCGTCCTCGCCTGCGACAGGCCTCACCTTTTCAATCTCGTTCAGCTGGAACGCGATCAGCTCGAGACGCGCGGCCTTCTCGCGCGTGTCCATTCGTGACCGGTCCAGCTGATCTCGCAGCTGCCGAAGCGCGAGCCACGATTCGGCGACCTGATCGGCCATGACGCTCAACTCAGCATAGCCATCGAGCAACGGCAGATGCGACAGCGGATCGAGCAGCGTCTGATGTTCGTGCTGTCCGTGAATCTCGACCAGTCGGTGCGACAGGTCACGAAGTGCGGTGGCGGTCGCGAGATCGCCATTCACGAACGAGCGGCTGCGGCCCGAACTCGAGACCTCGCGGCGAATCAGGATTTCACTGCCGTCGCGGTCGTCTTCGAAGAGCGCTTCGATAGTGGCTTGCGACTCGCCGGTGCGCACGAGATCGGCCGAGGCTCGCGCGCCCAAGAGCAGGCCGACCGCTTCGACGACGATGGACTTGCCCGCTCCGGTTTCGCCAGTCAATACATTGAAGCCGGGCTCGAACTCGACCTCGACGGCCTCAATCACCGCAAGGTTGCGGATGCGAAGCAGACGCAGCATGTAGGCGGAACTTCCATCGTATCATATGTTTGACAGCACTTCCGACGCGTGCTAGTCTGCAACAACTGCGCTGTCCCAGCGGCGCGAACCCCCATGTTCGGGAGGAATCGTTGTCTACGTTTGGCTCGTCCTTCCTTGCACTACAGGTGCAGGACGCTGCCCCGCTGGCTGGGAGCGAGGCATTGGTTAGAATCATTTTCGAGACCGGTCCGCTCAACCAGGCCGTTCTCGCGATCCTGATTCTGTTCTCGATCGTTTCCTGGGCGATCATTCTTTTCAAGACGATTTCCTACGGGCGCGTCGCCCGACAGACCGCGACGTTCCTCGACGTATTTCGCCGCAGTCAGAAGTTCTCCGAAGTCCAGGCAATTTGCCCGTCGCTGCCGCACAGTCCGCTTGTCGGTGTATTCCAGGCCGGTTATGCGGAGATCAACGCGCAGTTCCGATTAACCAGTCAGGGGGCATCCAATCCGGCCGGTGGTCAGGCACGTCCTATGTTGAAGAGCCTTGAAGCCGTTGACCGTGCGCTCATCCGCGCCGCCACTACCGAAGTGAACAAGCTCGAGCGGCGGCTCACGTTTCTGGCGACCTGTGCCAGCGTCGCGCCGTTCATCGGACTCTTCGGCACGGTCGTCGGGATCACGATCGCCTTTCAGCGAATCGGGGCAACCGGCTCGACGAACCTGGCTGTAGTCGGCCCCGGGATCAGCGAGGCGCTGATTGCGACGGCGGCGGGACTGGCTGCGGCGATTCCAGCGGTGGTCTTCTACAACTATTTCGTGCATCGCGTGAAGGACTTCTCCGCGGCGATGGATGACTTCGCGCTCGAGTTTCTGAACATCGCCGAGCGGAATTTCACGTAATGCCTAAGGTCATTGCTTCGGCGCCAAACGCTGGCGGACGGCATCAGCGAGGCCGGCACGTTGGCCCGACGCTCGCCGAAATCAACGTCATTCCGCTCGTGGACGTGATGCTCGTCCTGCTGATCATCTTCATGGTGGCGGCGCCGATGCTGCAGCGCGGCGTCGAAGTGAAGCTGCCAGTCTCTCGTCGTGCAGACCCGATCTCGAGCGAGCGCATCTTCGTGGACGTGCCGGCGACCTTCAGCAAGGATCGCCGCGTCTATCTGGGCAAGGAATCGGTCGGACTGCCGGTGCTCGCTGAGCGTCTCCGTCAGGTAATGGTCAATCGAACCGACAAACAGGTGTACCTCCGCGCCGACAGCAGCCTGTTCGTGCAGAGCCTGATCGACGTGTGGGGTGAACTGAAGGCGGCTGGCATCGAGAACATCGGCGTTGTCACCGACGTGCCGGATCGTTAGCTCGTCATGATTGAAAACGTCACCGACATCATCGTCGCGCGATCGCGCGAGTCCGACGGGCTCAAGACGATGGTCGTGTGGTCGCTGGCCGGTCACATCACGCTGGCCGTAGTGGCGCTGCTCTGGGGCGGACCTCGCTTCGACGCCGAGCCGCGTACCATCATGACGATCAGTCTCAGCGGCGCGCCGGGACCCAAGACGGGCGGTCTGACCCAGATCGGCGGCCGTGCCGTACCGGAACCTGCGCCGCCACAAGAGCCCGTCAAGCCTGTTCCACCACCGCCTCCTGCGCCAAAGGAGCCGGCCATGAGCCTGCCGGATCCTCGAAAGAGTCCACGTCCACAGCCGAAGCAGGCGCCGCCCGACGCGACCGCGAAGAACGTGAACACGAGCGAGCCCGCGCGCCAAGGCAGCACACGCGTGGACACGCCGAAGGTACGAGGACAAGGCTTTGGATTGAGCAGCGCCGGCACCAACAGCAGCGCCTCGTCGGTGACGCTCGACGTTTCTGACTTCTGCTGCAACGAGTACATCGATCAGATGGTCACGATGATCCGCCGATCGTGGGATCAGAACCTGGGCGTTGTTGGATCGACAACGATGCAGTTCACGATTCTGAGAAATGGAGTCATCGAAGCTCCGCGCGTCGAGAAGTCGAGCGGCTTCGCAGTGCTCGACAACTCGGCGTTGCGCGCGCTACAGCTGACGCGCTTGGCTCCCCTGCCGCAGGCGTTTGAAAACCCGACCTTAACCGTGCACTTACGATTCGACTATACGCGGTGATCATGAGCAGAAAAGAAATACTGTGGAGACTCACATCGATCGCGGTTGCTCTCGCAGGAGTGGTCGCAGCGCCGGCGCTGACGAAGGCCGCGAGGCAGGGCCAACAGCCGTCCGCGATCTCCACGGTCATCAGCAGTGATTCAGCGGGAACGCCGCCACGTTACGCAGTGCCTGACTTCGTGGCGCTGACGCCGGACGCATCCGATGTCGCCAAGACGCTGGGGCAAGTGCTGTGGGACGACCTCAACTTCGAGCGCGAGTTCTATATGATTCCGCGCGACACGTACACCAGTATCCCCGTAGCGCGTGCACCTGAGCAGATTGCGTTCGATCGGTGGCGCGAGCTCGGCGCCGACGCAGTTGTGTTCGGCACGGTCCAGCGGACGGGCAACGAGGTGCGCGTGCAGGTGCGGCTCTTCAGCGTGCGCTCGCGGGCCTCCGTCTTCGCGAAAGAGTACAGCGGCAGCGCGAACAATCCCCGGTTGTATGCGCACACGGTCTCCGATGAGATTCACGATCAGCAGCGCGGGTTGAAGGGCGTGGCGCGCACGAAGCTCGCGTGGATATCCGATCGCGACGGTGTGCGGCTGGGCGATACCGTCGAGAATCGTCAGGTCAAAGAGGTCTATTACGGCGACTACGACGGCGCAAATCAGCGCAGAGTCACGGTCGGGCGCCGGCTCAACCTCAATCCTTCATGGTCGCCCGATGCGCGTGCCTTGGCGTACACGACTTTTCGTCCCAACCCCGACATTTTCGTGTCGCTCATCTATCAGGGTGTGTTGCAAAACCCGACGAAGGGAGTGGGCACGAATTACCTGCCGGTCTTCTCCCCCGACGGCAAGCAGATCGCCTTCATGTCCGGCCGCGATGGAAATCCCGAGATTTACGCGATGAATGTCGATGGCAGCAATCTGCGCCGGTTGACCAACCATCCCGCTGGAGATTCGAGCCCGACCTGGTCGCCGAGTGGCTTACAGATTGCCTTCACGTCCGATCGCACGGGCAAGGCGCAGATCTACCTCATGAACAGCGCTGACGGCTCAGGTGTGAGTCGTCTCACTGTGAACGAGTCTGAAGCCGATCGGCCGACTTGGTCACCAGCGCCGTTCAATGAGATTGCGTACTCTGCCTCGACGGGCCGTTACGACATCAAAGTGCTCGAGGTCTCGACCGGTAACGTTCGCCAGCTGACCTTCGGCGAAGGCACGAACGAGAGTCCGGCGTGGGCGCCTGGCGGACGGCATCTCGCGTTCACGTCCACACGCGCCGCCGGTGGACGGACACAGATCTTTACGATTGGCCGCGACGGACGCGGCCTGCGACAGATCACGCGCGACGGCAACAATCAAACTCCGGCGTGGTCGAACTAGAAGTCACATTGAGGAAGAAGATGGGAGATATGAGGAACACGACGATCGTTGTCGCGATCACCCTGGCGCTCGCCACCACCGCCGCGTGCGGCAAGAAGAAGGTGGCGACCGGACCACAGCCTCCGCCTGTTGAGGAGCCGGCGGCGGTCACGCCGACGCCTCCGCCTCCGGCAGAGCGCGTCGAAGACCGGACGCCGGTCGCTCAACCGCTCGCCGAGGATGGGATCTCGAACAAATCGCTGGACGACCTGAATCGCGATTCTCCGCTGAAGCCGGTGTTCTTCCCGCTCGACAGCGCCGAGCTCGACGACAGCGGCCGGGCGATCGCCACCGCAAACGCGGCGGTGCTGAAGAAATACACCACGTGGGGAGTCACTATCGAAGGCCACTGCGACGAACGCGGAACGGCCGAGTACAACCTGGCGCTCGGTGAGCGGCGCGCCGTGGCGGTGAAAACCTATCTCTCGTCGCTTGGTGTATCCGCGGACCGGATCCGTACTGTAAGTTACGGGAAGGAGTTCCCGTTCGATATGGGCCACTCGGAGGACGCCTGGGCCAAGAATCGACGCGGGCATTTCGTCATCACGTCGAAGTAGAGTGTTGAGAGACGGCATGCACACCACCCTCCTCCGATCGATGCTCGTGCTCGCCGTGCTGGCGGCGGCGATTCCCGCCGGCGCACAGAACCGTGAGCATCAGCAGATGAGCGCCGAGCTGCGCATGCTCCAGGAGCAGACGCAGCAGCTCGCGCTCACGCTGGCGCAGATCGGCGACGCCCTCAAAGCACTGAACGGGCGGCTCGACGCCGCCGAACAGGCCGCGCAGAAGCGCTTCGCCGATCAGGAACTGCTGATCAAGAAACTCACCGACGACGTCGGCGCCATTCGCGAGCGCTCGCAGGATACCGATACGCGGCTGCGCAAGCTCGCCGACGAAGTCGAGGCGCTGCGATCGACGATCACCTCGCTCCCCTCGATCGTCTCCAGCGGCGGAGCGCCGTCGCCGTCAACGGAGACGGGCGCGCTCGATCCCAATGCCCCTGTCCCGGCACCGCCTGCGGGAGGGAATGTCTCGACGGTCGGTCTGTCCCCGTCGCGAATGCTGGATACCGCGAAGAGCGATTACTTCTCCGGGTCATATGCGACGGCCGTGACTGGCTTCGAAGCGCTGCTGCGCGCGTTCCCGTCCAGCGAAGCGGCGGCCGAGGCGCAGTTCATGCTCGGCCTGACCTACTTCCAGCAGAAGCGGTACGCCGACGCAGTCACCGCCTACAACGCCACGATTCAGAAGTACCCGCGATCGACGTTCGTGGCCGAAGCCTACTATCAGCGCGGGAAGGCACAGGAGTCGCTCGGACAGCTGGACGCCGCACGCGCATCGTACGAGCAGCTGGTGAAGAGCTATCCAGACACGTCAAGCGCCGGACTCGCGAAGCAGGCCGTCGATCGCCTGGCCCGTCAGACTGCCGCGCCGCCGCGCCCGTAGTCGGGGCGACGGATGCGTCGCCCTCCGCCGCCGAGATCGTGACCTCCCCTGTCACGAAAAACCTGTAAAGTGTCCCTGGAGAGGCAGAGCCTGCGGGCTCGGCCTCACGTGGCACGGCCGCAGTTACTGCAGCCGTAGGGGCGAAGAACGCTCGCCCGAAAGGACGGGACATGGGAAGCGTAAACAAGGTCATCCTCGTGGGGAATCTGGGGCGTGATGCGGAGCTGCGCTACACGCCGGGAGGAGCGGCAGTCTCGACGCTGAATCTCGCGACAACAGAGGTCTGGAACGATCGCAATAATCAGCGCCAGGAGAAAACCGAATGGCACCGCGTGGTGCTGTGGGGCAAACCTGCGGAAAGCCTGCAGGAGTACCTCACCAAGGGCAAACAGATCTACGTGGAAGGCCGTCTGCAGACTCGTCAGTGGGACGACAAGGACGGCAACAAGCGCTATACGACGGAAATCAAGGCCGACCGCGTCACGCTGCTCGGTGGTGGCGGCGGTGGCGGGCGCAGCGGCGGAGGGATGGACCGGGGCGGGTCGCAGGCACCGGCTGACGAGCCGCCGATGGAGCCCATGACCGACGACGACATTCCGTTCTGACGTTCGTGGGGGCGACGCATGCGTCGCCCCTACACTGCCTCGACACGTCGCCGCTACGTTCCCTGCCGTCCGTATCGATCCTCGAGCCGAACGACATCATCCAGTTCGGGGGTGGACACTTCGAACACATCCGAGTCTTCGATCGCGGTCATTCGGTGCACCGTCTTCGGGGAGACGTGCATCGTGTCGCCGGGCTTCATCTCGCGCTTGGTCAGCTCGCCGTTGATTTCGATCTCGTAGAGCAGCTTTCCCGAGTAGAGATAGATCGTCTCGTCTTTGATGTTGTGGTACTGGAGGCTCAGCGCATGTCCGGCGGTGACGTGGAGGATCTTGCCCACGTACCGATCGGTCTTGGCCCACCAGATCTCATAGCCCCACGGTTTCTCGACCCGCTTGACTGGGAACGTACTCATACCCTCCTCTATCGTGTTGCGCCCGCCGGCGAGGGAAAGGCGTCCTTCAGGCACTGCTCGATTTCCTCGACAGTCCCGAGCGTCAGCACTCGCGCCGCCAACCGCGCCATCTGACCGGCGTTGGTCTCACGCACCACGCAGCGCGCGACCGCCAGCGCACCGGGCGTCATACTGAATTCGGTCAGCCCGCAGCCGATCAACAGCCGGAGCAAGAGCGGATCGGACGCCATCTCGCCGCAGACCGACACTGGGATCGCTTCGCGCACGGCTGCGCGACGCACCTGACGCAGCAGCCTGAGCACTGCGGGGTGTAAGGGCTGATAGCGATCCGACACCCGCTCGTCCGTGCGATCGACCGCCAGCAAGTATTGGATCAGATCGTTGGTGCCGATCGTGAAGAACGCCACCTCCCGCGCGAGCAGCGACGCCGTGAATGCCGACGAGGGGACTTCGATCATGATGCCGACCGGTAGTGTCGGCGTCTCGATACCTCGCGCGGCCAGCTCGGCTCGCGCCTCTTCGAGCAGCGCTCGCGCCGAGCGCACTTCCTGCAACGACGACACGAACGGGAACATCACGCGGACCTGACCGTGCTTCGCGGCGCGGAGCAGCGCCCGCAGCTGCGTCTTGAAGATCGCCGGCTGGGCCAGGCCGAAGCGAATGCCGCGCAATCCGGCGTGCCCGCTGCGCGGCTGATCCGGGAACCATCGCGCATCGAGCGCCGCGTCCACGAGTGGGCGCGCCAGTTGCCGTTCGTCGATATCGAACGTCCGAACCGTGACCGGCCGCGGCGACATGCGTTCGACGAGCTGGCGATAGACGTGGTACTGCTCCTCTTCCGCGGCCATATCCGGCGGCCCGCCGACGAGCATGAACTCCGAGCGGTACAGTCCAATGCCCTCCGCACCGGCATCGAGGGCTCCCGCGACGTCGTCGGATCGCTCGATGTTGGCCTGCAGGACAACGCGGACGCCGTCCACAGTTTCGAGCGGCCCCTCGCTGTGCGCCACCGCGACCTGCACGCGGCCGCGCCGCGAGGCGAGCTCCGCTTCCTGGCACAACTCAGGCGTGGGATCGATGACGACGTCGCCGCTCCCGCCATCGAGAATCACCGACGCGCCGGGCGGCAGACGCCAACTGACATCGTGGAGTCCGACGACTGCAGGGACGCCGAGTGATCGCGCCAGGATCGCCGTGTGATACGTACGGCTGCCGGCATCCGTGGCGAAGCCGCGGATACGCGTCCAATCGAGCTGCGCCACGACCGAGGGCGTGAGCTCGTCGGCGATCAGCACACAGGGTGTATCGAGATCCTGCAGCCGGTCCCGCGGTCCGCCGCGCTCTTCCCTGAGATTCAGACGCAGACGACCGGCGACATCGTGCACATCGCCCTTCCGCTCGTGCAGGTAGCGATCGTCGATGTTGTCGAAGACGGCCGACAGCTCGTCGAGGGCGCGTTGGACCGCCCACTCCGCGTTGACGCGCTCGTCACGGACGACGGCGGCGGCGCGGCCGACCAGCGCCGGATCGTCGAGCATGAGCAGTTGCGCGTCGAAGATCGAGGCCACGTCGGCGCCCTTGAGCTCGGCGATGCGCCGGCGAATCTGCTCCAGCTGCTCGCGTGAGCGCTGGCGGGCGCGTTCGAGCGCCGACAGTTCGCGCGCGACGCGATCGAGGGCGACCGGAAACCGGATGACTTGCGTGCGCTGGATGGCGACCAGGGCGGGACCGACCGCGATGCCCGGCGAGACGCCAATGCCTTTTAGACGCTCCACGATTCCTCACCAAATCCTGACTCGACCAGCCGCACCAGCGCATCCACGGCCGCTTGCTCATCGACGCCGACGGCTTCGACCGTGATCGCAGTGCCGCGGGCCGCAGCCAGCAGCAAGATCCCCATGATGCTCTTTCCGTCCATCACCTTGGCGTCACGAATCACGCGGATCTGCGATTCGAACCGCGTCGCCAGATGGACGAACTTCGCCGCCGCCCTGGCGTGCAGCCCGAGCTGATTCACCACGGTGACGGTGCGGCTGATCACGTTTTTTCGCTCCTCAACAGATCTGAGGCGACCCAAATGGCATTGCGGCCGTGCTCGCGCATCTCGCGCGCCGCAACCAGCAGGTCCGATTGCTCGGGAAGATTGGCCAGCTTGATCAGCATCGGCAGGTTGACGCCGGTGATGACCTCGACCTTCCCTTGTGACAGAAAACTCATCGCCAGATTCGACGCCGTTCCGCCGAACATGTCCGTCAGGATCAGCACGCCAGCGCCTTCCTCAACGCGGGCGAGCGCCTGCTGGATCTCACCGCGGGCGTCCTCCGTGTCCTCGTGCCAGCCGATCGAGACCGCGGCAAACCGCGGCAGATCGCCGACGATCGTCTCGGCGGCATTGAGCAGCTCGGTCGCGAGCTGCCCGTGCGTCACCACCACCACACCGATCATGATGTTCCAGGGTCCATGTTTCCGCCTCCGCCAAGGCTACGGCGGACGCGCCGTAGCGTCTGCGCGAAGGCGCGCCTGGTTCCGGGTTTACGAGTCACGATGCTTCACCCGGAGTCGCACGTTCTTGGCCCCTGCCAGCGACTTCTTCAGAGCCTCGGCCACCATCACCGAACGGTGCTGCCCGCCGGTGCAGCCGATGGCCACGGTCAGATAGCTCTTCCCCTCCTGCACGTACTGCGGCAGCGCGAAATTGAGGAATGTGGTCAACCGATCGATGAAGTCACGCGTCGCCGCATGGCGGCGCATGAACCGGACAACTTTCGGATCCCGGCCGGTCAACGGCCGTAGGCGATCGACGAAGTGGGGATTCGGCAGACAGCGGACGTCGAAGACCAGGTCGGCATCGAGCGGCGCGCCGTGCTTGAACCCGAAGCTCACCAGGTTGACGACCATCTCCGAACGCGGCCGATCGTGCTGGGCCATGCGCACGAAGACATCGCGGAGCTCGTGCACGGTCAGATTCGACGTGTCGATGATTAGGTCGGCCAGCGATCGGATCGGCGCCATCTTGCGGCGCTCCTCGTCGATCCCTTCGGCCACCGAGCGATCCGGGGCCAGCGGGTGCGGCCGCCGGGTCTCGCTGAACCGTCTCACCAGCACTGAGTGAGTCGCCTCCAGAAAGATCAATCGCGGTTCGACGCCGGACGTCGATTTCAACTTCCGGTACACCTTCGGGAATTCCTTCAAAAACCCGCTTTCGCGCACATCCGCGACGATGGCGGTTCGCTCGAGTCCGGAGTCGCCGCGGCTGGCGAGATCCGCGAAGGTCGAAATCAGTTGGCTGGGAAGGTTGTCCACACAGAAGTAGCCGAGATCTTCCAGCGCACGAATCGCATGGGTCTTTCCCGAGCCCGAAAGACCGGTCAGAATCACGAACCGGTGGTTGGTCCTGGCTCGCGGCGTGGCGGTGTCCGCCTTTCGTGTCGTCCGTCGTGCGCGACGCCCCGCCATCATGCGTCCTCTCCGGGTTCCGCATCGTCATCGGTGGGCGCGTCGTCTTCGGTCTCGGCCGCGCGCAACTGTTGTTCGAGCCGCGCCGCCAGATCGCGCGCCGCGTTCAGACCCCGAGACTTCAGCAACTGATTCCGGGCGGCGACCTCGACGAGGATGGCGAGGTTCCGCCCGGGTGCCACCGGCATGCGAATCAAGGGGACCTTCATGTCGAATAGCTCGAAGACGTTTTCTTCGAGCCCAAGCCGATCGTACTCGCGCTCGGGATCCCAGCGCTCCAACCGGACGACCAACTCGACGCGCTTCGAGGAGCGCGTGGACGCGACGCCGAACAGATCGCGGATATTGATCACGCCCAGACCGCGCACTTCCATGTGGTGCCGCGTCAACTCCGGGCAGGTACCGATCACGCCAGTCTCGCCGCGACGACGAACTTCGACCGTGTCGTCAGCGACCAGCCGATGTCCGCGGACGATGAGATCGAGCGCGCATTCACTTTTTCCAATGCCGCTTTCGCCGACGATCAGGACACCGAGGCCGAGGATGTCCATCAGCACGCCGTGCATGACCTCTCGCACGGCCAGCGCATCATCGAGCAGGGTACCGATCTTGGCGATGGCAATGGGTGTGGCGACCGGCGTTCGCAGCAGCGGCACGCGATGCTCGTCAGAGGCAGCGAGCAGGTCGTCGGGCGGAGTCCCGCCGCCTGTGATCAGCACGCACGGAATCTCGTGCGCGAACATCGCGCCGAGCATGGCCATCCGCGCGTCGTGATCGAGCCCTTCGAGGTAGCGCACCTCGCTCTCACCAAAGACGAGCACACGCGCCGGGCGCAGATATTCGTGAAAGCCGGCGAGGGCCAGTCCGGTCTTCTGAATGTGCGGGCTGGAAATCGGTCGATCGAGACCGCCGCGCCCACTTAACAACTCGAGCGGGAGTCCGATGGCGTCGGAGCGGCTCTGAAGCAGCCGCTCCACCGTCAGCGACGGCGTCGAGGTGTGCTGAACGCTCACGATCGGAGACGGCCGCTCACCGTTCAGGCTCGATCAAACCGAGATGACCGTCAGCCCGCCGATACAGGACGGTGACGGCGTCGCTCGCCGAATTGCGAAACACGATCACCGCATCCGCGCTGTCGCCAATCTCGGCGGCGGCGTCTTCGATGGACATCGGCTTGACGGCGTAGCGACGCGCGCGGATCACGCGCCGGCCGCCATTCGGGGCCGCCGTCCGCGAGGTGGCCACACGCGGCGACGGAGGTTCCGTCAGGCCGGAGTCGCGGCGCTTGCGCTCTTTCCACTTGCCTTTGAGCTTGTCTACCTGCCGCTCGACGCGGTCGGCCGCGGCGCCGATGGCGGTCTCGGGATCCGGCCCGCTCCCCGCTCCATGCAGGAATCGATCGCGCTTCACATGCAGGGCGACTTCGGCGCGGACGCGGCCGCGTTCCTTGGTCAGCCCGATGTGTGCCGATAGCGCGCTGTGGTTGAGGTGCCGGACGGTGTGGGCCAGCCTCTGCTCTGCGAACTTTCGAGTGGCGGCCGTGACCGTGAAGTGTCGTCCGGTGATGTCGAGACGCATGGCAATACGCACCGGCCAGAGCCGAGAGGCGCGAGCCCTGGACCCTAATACAGAACCTTGCGTTGATTCGAGGTCGGGATTTTGAGCTCTTCCCGATACTTGGCGATCGTGCGCCGTGCCAGCTCGAGCCCCTCGCGCCGCAGCATGCTCACGATCTTCGAATCGCTCAACGGCTTCTTCGGGTCCTCCTGCTCGATGATCTTGCGGATGCGCTGCTTGATCGTCACCGACGAGACCGCGTCTCCGTAGTGGCTGCTGATGCCGCTATGGAAGAAATACTTCATCTCGAACACGCCCTGCGGCGTGTGCATGTACTTGTTGGTGACGACGCGGCTGACCGTGGATTCGTGCATGCCGATGTCGTTGGCGACGTCGCGCAGGACGAGTGGACGCAGATATTCGATGCCGTGGTCGAGGAAATCGCGCTGGAAATTGATGATGCTCGAAGCGACCTTGTGGATCGTCTTCTGCCGCTGCTCCACCGACTTGATCAACCACAACGCCGAACGGAACTTGTCCTTCACGTAGGCGCGAGTCTCGTCGGTGTTCTCCGGCGCGGTCTTGTCCATCAGCCGGCGGTAGACCGGGCTGATGCGCAGCTGCGGCAGTCCTTCCTCGTTGAGCAACGCGACGTACTGTTCCTCGATCTTGACGATGTAGACGTCGGGAATGACGTACTGCGACTGCGACGGGTTGTAGCGGCTTCCCGGCTTTGGATCGAGATGCCGGATCAACTCGATGTGCTGCTTGAGATCGTCGATTGACAGCCCGAGTTTGCGCGCGAGCTCCGGCACCTGATGATTCTGGAGGAGTCGCATGTGCTCGGTGACGATACGCTCGGCGGGTGTGCCGGTCATGCCGAGGTGCCTCAGTTGCAGCAGCAGACACTCCTGCAGATCGCGAGCCGCGACGCCGATCGGATCGAACCCCTGCACGAGCGCGAGCGCGCGCTCCACGCTCTCGGTGGACCACGCCGGATTCATCGTCGACACGTCCTCGACGGTCGCGACCAGATAGCCGTCGTCATCGAGGTTGCCGATAATGGCTTCGCCGATCTCCCGGAGGATCGGATCGTCGGTCTGCATCGAGAGCTGCCACAGCAAATGACTGGCGAGCGACTGGCCGGTCGAGAGCGTGTTCTCGATCGGCGGGAGTTCCTTGACCTCGGTCGGGGTGCGTGGCCGATAGCCATCGTCGAGGTAGTCGCCGAAGAAATACTCGTAGTCCTGGTCATCCCAGGTGTCGCCCTTTTCCTTGTCCTTCTTCTCTTCCGGCTTTTCCTGCGCCTGCTCGACCGGCTGAAGCTCCTCGGTCGGCACTTCCTCGAGCATCGGATTCTCGACCATCTCCTGATTCAGGAGCTCTGACAGCTCGAGGGTAGACATCGGCAGGAGCTTGATCGCCTGCTGAAGCGACGGCGTCAGAATGAGCTTCTGAACGAGTTTGGTGTGGAGTTTCTGAGAGATCGCCATGCTTCAGTTGCCGAGAATCATCTTAGTCCAACCGGAAGTCGGCCCCCAGATAAATCCGGCGTACATCCTCATCCGCGGCCAGCACATCCGGCGTGCCATTGCGAAAGATCACGCCGTCGTGAACGATGTACGCCCGGTCAGTAATCCGCAGCGTTTCGCGCACGTTGTGGTCCGTGATCAGCACGCCGATGCCTCGCTCCTTCAAGTGAAACACGATCTTCTGAATATCGGTCACCGCGATCGGGTCAATGCCAGCAAACGGCTCATCGAGCAGGATGAACCGCGGCGACATCACCAGCGCACGGGTGATCTCCGCGCGCCGTCGCTCGCCGCCTGACAACGTGTGCGCCGGTGCCTTGGCCAGCGGCGTCAGATTCAACTCGCCGAGCAGTTCTTCGAGCCGCTGATGACGCGTCGCACGGTCCAAATCGAGCGTCTCGAGAATCCCGAGGATGTTCTGCTCGACCGTCAGCCCGCGAAAGATCGACGGCTCCTGCGGCAAGTACCCGATGCCCTTCCGCGCCCGCACATACATCGGCGCGTCGGTGACGTCTTCCCCGTTCAAGATCACGCGACCGGAGTCCGGCCCGGTCAGACCAACCGTCATGTAGAACGTCGTCGTCTTGCCAGCGCCATTGGGCCCGAGCAGACCGACGATTTCGCCGGAACCGACCTCGATGCTCACGCCCCGCACGACCGTACGACCGCTGTACGACTTCGTGAGTTCCTGGGTGCGCAGCGTGGATGACATCTCGTGACGAGGTCGTCGAACGGACTGCTCGTGGCGGCTCAGCGCGACGACGGAGGCGCGCACTGCGTGTAGTGCATTTCGGTGCGTTTTTGCTCGTTCCCGTCAACGATGATCCTATCGGTCGACTTGAAGAAGGTCAACGTTCGGCCGGTCGTCACACGGCACGTGACCGCACCCGATGGAGAGGTTTGCGGGTCGGTGACTCTGACCGGCGTCGTACCGGCCGCCGACATCACATACTTCTCCTCGCTCGCGTAGTACGTCAGCCGCGCTCCCACAGCTGTCCGCATGTCCAGTTTCAGCGTAACCCTCGTGTACCCCTCCAGACGTTCGACCTTGTTTCCCTCTTTCGCGAGAACGATCTCGATTCGCTCAGCACCCAGGTCGCCTTGGGGGCCACGCAATTGCGCATCACGGACCGGGACTGCAGGCCGCGTCTCGGGTGGAGCCCCGCTGCGCGCTCCGGCCGAGCCGGATCCCTTGTCGCTTGTCGGTGGAAGGGGCGCGCCGCTGTAGGTCACGAGCCGTTTCTCGTCGTCGTAGCGAATCTCATGGCCGCTGCCGGTGGACAACCCGGTGTCGAGGTCGAGCCTCGACGTCGCCGACCCGGTCGCGACGAGGCTGCCCTTCTCCTGGTCCAAGGTGACCGTATCCGCGCGGATCGTCGTGTTGCCTTGCCACAGCGTGGCCGCGCCGCGATAAACCGCCTGACCCGCCTGGCCGCGATACTCCAGCGAGTTCGCGTTGATGTTGGCGACCTCGTCCTGCTTCAACAGCCCGGGAATGCTGACGCCGCTCGTCGCCGTCCCTTTCGCCGCCGCCGTGGGCCCCTTTTGCGGAGCGAGTGTCGTCTTGACGTCAACGGCGCTGATCACCCGATCCTGAAGTCCGACACCGATCGTTTTGGCATCGATCGAGATCTGATCGACTGAGACGTGTGGCGCGCCGCCCGCATCGACGCCAGCCATTGCGATCGTGTTCTTACGCGGCTGATATCTGATCTCCGCCGCGCGTGCGTTCAGTCCTTCTTCTTCGAACGTCACGCGGCCCTTGAAGGCTGCGTCGCTCACGGCATCGTCGGCAAGCATCGCGGTCAGTGATTGGGCGCGGACGATGCGATCCTTCGCGCCGCGCTTCCCTGCCTCGCGATATTCGACCTTGTCGCGAAAGTCCGTCATCGTCAGACCGCGGCCAGGCTCGCCTGTGCCCTCGAGTGTGTCGGCACTGATGCTTCCGGCCGGCGTATCGCCCGAGGCGGGAAGATCGAGACGCACCTTGTCGCGTCCGATGAGTCCGACGACCGAGCCCTCTGTCGCCAACCGTACGTCGAGCGCTTCGCCGACGATCTGGCGTCCGGCAGCGCCGGCGTTGCCTTTCATCGCCACACCGGCATTGCCATTGAGCGCCACGCGCTCGAGTGCCTGGCCGTCGTCGGTGTAGTCCATGTCGATGTCGCGTGCGGACATTGAATCGATGGCCGTCCCGCCGGTCACTCTCGCGTTGTTGCGCAATTCGATGAACTGCACGATCTGCTCGTCGTCGGAGAGACGGGTCAGGACGTGATCGGCGTCGATGACCTGCTGATTGCGAAGCACGTGGGCCTGACCGTCGAGCGTCAAGGTGTTCTGCAGACGATCGAGGACGGCCATGCCAGCGGCGAAGTCGGTCGTCGTCTGCCCCTTGTCGTCGGCCATGTTCACCTTGGCCTGCTCGTTGATCGTCAGCAGGTCCTTGGTTTGGTCGTAGACCGCGTTGGTGCCGGATCCGCTCATACGGCCTTTGCTGAAGGTGACTGCGCCTGGAGCACGGACAATGCTGTCGTCCTGATTGTGTGTGGCACGGTCAGTCCTCAGCTCGAAGCCATCGCTGACCTTCAACGTCACGTGACCACTGAGCTGTCGCTCTTTCTGGTCCTTGCCGGCCGTCGCTTCGTCGGCGGTCACGATGTAGGTCCGGCCGTCGGACTTACGGACCGTGATCGTGCACTCCGACATCTTCTGGGAGCCATCCTCGTACGACAGCTGTCGAGCGCAATCGATTACGAAGTCCCGTTCCCCCTGGCGCAGCCGCTGTAGGCCGATGCCCGAGCCCTCAGCGACGGCCTTGGGATCCTGGCGGTCTACCGGCGCGGGAGGCGGCGCCTTTCGGCGCTCACCGATCGAGAAGTAGACGACGACCGCGACGGCGACCCCGAAGATCACCAGGCCGATCCGGGTGCGCCTCTGCCAGCTCATTAATCTTGAGGATAATCAGTTTTCGGGGGCCTTGAAATCGGCAATCGAGAGCTGGAGGTATCGCTCCCCCTCCCACGTGTCCTGCTCGAGGGAGAAGGCCAGGTCGATGGCCGTGCGATGCTCAGCGACGAACTCCTCGCGCTCGGAGGCCCGCCAGGCTATGCCGCGCATGACACGCCCATCCTGCCGGAAGGCCATTTTTAGATGACGTTCCTTGAGCCGGCGCGGGCCGTCCACAATCTCAACGCCGCTGGCCCGAAAGATGGGGCGTGGATTGCCAGCGCCGAACGGCGCCAGCGAGGTGAGCTCTGAGGCAATCTGCTCGTCGATGGATTTGAAGCCGAGCATTCCGTCGATCCAAATGCGTGGCCGCAGATCGTCGGGATGCAGACATCCGTCCGCATAGTCATTCACCCTGGCCCGCAGCTCTCGTACACGTTCTGACGCCATCGTCAGGCCGGCGGCTTGCTTATGTCCGCCGAACTTGCTCATCACTTCACCGCACGACTCGAGCGCGGCGAGCATGTTGAACGACGGGATACTGCGACACGACCCGTGCGCGACGTCGCCGTCGGTAGAGATGACGATGGCCGGGCGGTGGAAGGCATCTACGAGCTTCGAGGCCACGATGCCAATGACGCCGCGGTGCCAGCCCTCGCCCGACACCACGATCACTGTGCGCGAGCCAACATCGAGGTCAGTCTCGACCGCCTTCCGCGCTGCGGCGACGATGTCGGCTTCTTCCTGCTGACGCCGGATGTTCTCGGTGTCGAGCTGCTGCGCGAGCTCACGCGCCTCGTCTCGCATCGCCTCGTCGGACGCGAGCAGCAGGCGTGCGGCGATGTCTGGCGAGCTCATACGACCGGCCGCGTTGACGCGGGGCGCGAGCACGAAGCCGATGTGGTAACTGTCGATCTCTTTGCCGATCAGACCGCAGACATCGAGCAGCGACCGGAGACCGACCTTGTGCGGTCCACGCGACAGCATTTCGAGTCCCAGCTTCGCGATGACGCGATTCTCGCCAGTCAGCGGAACCACGTCAGCGAGCGTGCCTATCGCCGCCACCTTGACGAACGCCGGCAGCCAGCTCGTATGTCCGGTGCGGGCGCACAGTGCCTGCACGAGCTTGAGTGCCACGCCGACGCCAGCGAGGTTCTTGTCGGGATATGAGCAGTCGTGGCGTTTGGGATTGATGACGGCAAATGCGCGCGGCAGCTCGGTGTCTGGCTCATGATGGTCAGTGATGATGAGATCCAGACCGAGCTCACGGGCCCGAGCCGCCGCTTCGATGCCTCGGATGCCGCAGTCAACCGAGATGACCAGCCGCACGCCAAGCGCATGCAGGCGATCGAGTGACGCGGGCTGCAATCCGTACCCGTCGCGCAGGCGCTCGGGGATGAAATGCGTGACGTCGGCGCCGAGCAGCTCGAGCGCTCGACGCAGTATCACCGTAGACGTGACGCCATCCACGTCGTAGTCGCCGTGAATCGCGATGCGCTCCTGGTTGGCGATTGCCGCCAAGATGCGATCGACCGCGGCCGGCAGGTCGGTCAGACGATTGGGATCGAGCAGATCGTCGAGTGAGGGAAAAAGAAATCGCCGCGCGGTGAGCGGGTCGTCGAGCCCGCGAATGGACAGCAGCCGCGCCGTGACCGGCGACACCCGCAACTCATGGGACAGCTGGGTGACGGCCGTTTCGTCGCACCGCAGCGACTCCCAGATCCGATCAGCTTTCGGCAAGACCCACGTTCCCCATCGCGCGCCACTTGTCGTAGCGCGCCTGCAGCCGCGTCTCCGAGGCCATCGCCGACACGTTCGTCAGCGCGCGCCCGAGCGCCGTATCCAGCATCGTGGCGGCGAGTTCGTGGTTCGTATGCGCGCCGCCACGAGGCTCAGGGACGATCTCATCGACCAGCTTGTGCCTGAGAAGATCGGCGGCAGTGAGCTTGAGCGCCTCTGCCGCCTCGACTTTCCGCCCAGAGTCGCGCCACAGGATGGCCGCACAGCCCTCGGGCGGAATCACGCTGTAAATCGCAAACTCGTGCATGAGGATGCGATCGCCGACTGCCAGCCCGAGCGCCCCACCGCTGCCGCCTTCGCCGTGGACGATGACGATGATGGGCGTGTCGAGGGCCGCCATCTCGCGCAGGTTGAGCGCGATGGCTTCCGAGATGCCGCGCTCCTCCGATTCGATGCCCGGATAGGCCGCCGGCGTGTCGATGAACGCAATCACCGGCCGGCGAAACTTCTCGGCCAGCTTCATCGCGCGCAGCGCCTTGCGATACCCCTCGGGCTTGGCATAGCCGAAATTGCGGTAGATCTTCTGCTTCGTATCGCCGCCGCCCTTGTGATGACCGACGATCAGCACCGGCTCGTCGCGGTAGTTGGCGAAGCCCGCCACGATCGCATGGTCGTCGGCAAAGCGCCGGTCGCCGCTGATCTCGGTGAAGTCCGTAAACAGACGGGATGTGTAGTCCAGCACCGTCGGCCGGTTCGGGTGCCGGGCGACCAGGACGCGCTGCCAGGGGGTCAGGTTCTTGTAGATCTCGCCGCGCAGCGAGTCGATGCGCATGTTCAGGCTGTCGAGCGAGCGCTGCCGTTCGGCCGTCACCGGCAGCATCGAGAGCGCCTCGACTTCCTTCAGCAGCAGCGCGATCGGTTCTTCGAACTCGAGTGTGTCAGGTGGCATGGACAGCCCTGGTCACTCCAGTTAGCGCAGGCTCACCGAGCCGGCGCCGCAGATTTTCTCCACCTCAGATACCAGTCGTTCCGACGGCCTGACCCGGATCCCGCTGACGTCCGCCGTCACGCGAATGTGCCGTTCTTGTTCGTGAATGACGAAGGCGACCTTCCGATCGCCCTTGTGCTGGGCGAGCACGTCGAGCAGCTTCTCAAAGGTGCCGCGATCGTGCGGTGGCATCGAGACGTTGATCGACACGGCTTTGGCGAGCCGCTCCCGCACCATTTCAATCGGGATGATTTCCGACGCGAGGATTCTCGCCGATTCGTCGTCCTTTTCGAAACGGCCACCGACGCAGACGGTGGTGCCGTTTTCCGCCAGGTGTCCGAACTGCTTGAAGGCCTCTGGAAAGACCACGACTTCGATACTGCCGCCCGCATCGTCCAGCATGAAGACGCACATCCGATCGCCCTTGCGCGTCTTGAGGGGCCGCAGCCCCGAGACGATCCCTCCGATCGAGACATCCTCAGCAACTGGACGCGCCGGCGCCGCAGCCACCGGACCCGCAGCGCTTGCCCCGAGCGTAGTCGAGGGGCCTGCGTCCTCGATGCTGTCGTCGGCGGCGGCCTCCGTCGACTCGCGCTTGACCACCAGGTCACGCGTCGTCTTCGCGCCGTACTCGCGGAGGTCGTCGGCGTAGCGATCGATCGGATGTCCGCTCCAGTAGAGGCCCAACGTCTCCTTCTCGAAGTTCAGCTGCTCGATCTCCGACCACGGCGGAACGTCGGGGAGCGCCATCGAGGTCGGGCCCGAGGATCCCTCGTCGCCGCCAAACAGGTCGAGGTCTCCCTGGCCGAACTCCTTGTTGCGCTGCGTCCTTGCCCCGTGTTCGCAGGCGCCATCGATCGCGGCGAACAGGCGCGCGCGAACCGACGGGATCGGATCGCGCAGCACCGGATGCGTGCCGCCGCCGACCAGCGTGTCGCAGGCGCCCGACTTCACGAGGGCCTCGAACACGCGCTTGTTGGCCAGCCGGAGATCGAGAATCTCGCACAGCGCGTGCAGCGACGGGACGCGTCCGCCGAGCTCGGTGCGCGCCTCGATAATCGAATTGATGGCCGTCTCGCCGAGGCCTTTGATCGCCGTCAGACCGAATCGGACACCCTTGCCGGGCACGACCGAGAAGTGCAGCTGGCTCTCGTTGATATCCGGCGGCAGCACTGGAATGCTGCGGTCACGGCTCTCGGCCAGATACATCGCGAGCTTGTCGGTGTTCTGCGCCTCGATCGTGAGCAGCGCCGCGGCAAAGTGCCACGGATAGTTCGCTTTGAGATACGCGGTCTGATAGGCCAGGAACGCGTAGGCCGTCGAATGCGACTTGTTGAAGCCGTATCCGGCGAAGTACTCCATCAGGTCGAAGATCTTGGTCGCCTTCTTGTCGTTGACGCCCTTGGCGCGCGCCCCCTCCATGAAGGCCTCGCGCTGCTTGGCCATGACCTTCGGGTCCTTCTTGCCCATGGCCTTGCGCAACACGTCGGCTTGCCCCAGCGTGAAGCCAGCCAGCGCCTGGGCGATGCGCATCACCTGTTCCTGATACGCGATGACGCCGTAGGTATCGGAGAGGATCGGCTCGAGTTCCTTGAGCTCGTATTTGACCTCGGTCTTGCCTTGCTTGCGCGCCACCCAGTCGTCCACCATGCCCGACTTGAGCGGGCCGGGTCGATACAGCGCGTTGAGCGCGATCAGGTCGTCGAGACGTTCCGGCTTGGCCTTGCGCAGCAGCTCGCGCATGCCCGAACTCTCGAACTGGAAGATGCCGTAGGCGGCGCCTTCGCCGAAGAGCTTGTAGGTCTTCGGATCGTCGAGCGGGACGTTGTCGATGTCGAGCGTCTTGCCTTCCGTGCGTTTGATCTCGTCGAGACAGTCGCGGATCAGCGTCAGCGTGCTGAGACCGAGGAAATCCATCTTGAGGAGGCCGATGCGCTCGACCTCCTTCATGTTCCACTGCGTCGTGATTTCGTCGCGGGCGCCCTTGTAGAGCGGGGCGTAGTCAGTGATCGGTCCGGGCGCAATCACCACGCCGGCGGCGTGCACCGAGGCGTGCCGCGACATGCCCTCGAGACGTTTGCCGATGTCAATGACTTCCTTGACCTTCGGATCGCGAACCACCATGTCCTTGAGGACCGGGTTCTCGGCCAGCGCCTTGTCGAGGGTCATGTCGAGCGCCGGCGGGATCTGCTTCGCGATGTTGTTGACGTCGGCATACGGCATGTCGAGCGCGCGTCCCACATCGCGCACGACCGCCTTCGCCTTCATCGTCCCGAAGGTGATGATCTGGGCCACGTTCTCGCGGCCGTACTTCCGCGTGACGTAATCGATGACCTCGCCGCGGCGACGCTCGCAGAAGTCCACGTCGATGTCGGGCAGCGACACGCGTTCGGGGTTGAGGAAGCGCTCGAAAATCAGATCGAAGTCGAGGGGATCGACGTCGGTGATGCGCATGCACCAGGCGACGAGCGAGCCGGCGGCCGACCCGCGTCCCGGCCCGACCGGAATGCCTTCTTCACGTGCGTAGCGGATGAAATCCCACACGATGAGGAAGTACCCGGCGTACCCCATCTGGTGAATCATCGCGATCTCGTAGTCGAGACGCTTCGCGTACTCCTCGATGGACTGGCGCAGCCGTCCGCTGGCGGCGAGTTGCTGCAAACGCCCGAGCCGCTGCGCAAAGCCTTCCCGGGCCACGTGCTCGAAGTACTGATCGAGCGTCGAGCCTTGCGGCACCGCAAACGACGGCAGATGGTTCTGCCCTTTCGGGATCGTGACGTTGCAGCGCTCCGCGATCAGCAGCGTGTTCTTGAGCGCAACGGGATAGTCCGAAAACACGCCCGCCATCTGATCTGGCGTTTTCAGGAAGAACTGATCGCCCGTATAGCGCAGACGCTGTGCGTCGTTCACCGTCTTTCCGGTGCCGATACACAGCAGAATGTCGTGCGGCTGATAGTCGCCCTGCCGCAAGTAGTGCACGTCGTTGGTGGCGACGATCGGCAGGTCCAGATCGCGCGCCAGGGGCACGATGCCCTTGATGACCGTCTTCTGCTCCTCGATGCCCTGGTACTGCATCTCGAGGAAGAAGTTGTTCGGGCCCAGGATGTCGCGCAGGCGCGCCGCCGCTTCGAGCGCGGGTTTGGCTTGCTCGATCTTCAGCGCACTCGCCACTTCGCCCTTGAGACAGCTGCTCAGTCCGATGAGGCCCTTCGCGTGCTGCGCCAGCAGTGCCTTGTCGATGCGCGGCCGGTAGTAGAAGCCTTCCGTGTAGCCTGACGAGACCAGCTTGATCAGGTTCTTGTAACCCTCGTCTGTCTCGGCGAGGAGCACGAGGTGATTGGTCTCGGTCTGGGGACCGCTCTTGTCGAACCGGCTGCCCTGCGCCACGTAGACTTCGCAGCCGAGAATCGGCTTCACGCCACGCTCGCGCGCATGGTCGTGGAAGACCACCGACGAAAACATGTTGCCGTGCTCAGTCACGGCCAGCGCCGGCATCTTCAGCTTCACTGCCTCATCGAGCAGCTCGTCCACGCGGCAGGCGCCGTCGAGCAACGAGAACTCGGTGTGCAGATGGAGATGGACGAACTCGTTCACGGGTCTATTCCCACTCGATTGTGGAGGGCGGCTTGGATGAAATGTCGTAGACGACGCGGTTGATGCCGCGCACCTCGTTGACGATGCGCGACGAAATCGCCGCCAGGAGATCGTGCGGCAGCCGCGCCCAGTCAGCGGTCATCCCGTCCAGACTCTCGACGGCGCGAATCGCCACGGTGTGCTCGTAGGTGCGCGCGTCACCCATCACGCCAACGCTCTGGACCGGCAACAGCACCGCGAAGCTTTGCCACAGACGTTCGTACCAGCCGGCTTTCCGAATCTCGTCGGCGACGATGCGATCCGCAAGACGCAGCAGATCGAGCCGATCTTTCGTGATTGCCCCGACCAGCCGAACCGCAAGCCCGGGTCCCGGAAATGGCTGCCGGACCACGAACTCTTTCTCGAGGCCGAGATCCTGACCGACGCGCCGGACTTCGTCCTTGAAGAGATCGCGCAGCGGCTCCACCAGCGCGAACTTCATACGCTCGGGTAAACCGCCGACGTTGTGGTGACTCTTGATCACCACCGCGGGACCATGCACCGACGCCGACTCGATCACGTCCGGATACAGCGTGCCCTGACCGAGGAACGCGAAGTCGCCGAGCTCGTTGGCGCGCTTCTCGAATACGTCGATAAACGTCGCGCCGATGATCTTGCGCTTGTGCTCAGGGTCGGTCACACCGTCGAGGCGTTCGAGGAACAGATCGCTCGCGTCGACAAAGTCCAGCGGCAGCCGAAGCTTCTCTCGGAACCGCTTCTGGATCTGATTCGCCTCGTCGTAGCGGAGCAACCCGTTGTCCACGAAGATGCAGGTCAGCCGGTCGCCAATGGCGCGGTGAATCAACATCGCGGCAACCGTCGAGTCTACGCCGCCAGAGAGGCCGCAGACGACTTTGCCGGATCCGACCTGCTGACGGATGCGCTCGGTGGCTTCTTCGATAAACGACGCGATCGTCCAGTCGCCCACGCACCCGCAGACGCCGTAGGCAAAGTTACGGAGAATCTCGCTACCGTGGTCCGTGTGCGCCACCTCGGGGTGAAACAGCAGCGCATACAGCTGCCGCTCGGGCGCTTCCATCGCCGCGATCGGCGCAGTGGCACTTGTCGCAGCAATCTGGAACCCAGGCGGCACTGCCGAGACGTCATCGCCATGGCTCGCCCACACGCGAAGCTCGGCCGGCAGGTCCCTGAACAGCTGTGGCGACTTGCTGTGCTCCGGGCTGCCGTTACCTGAGACGCGCACGAATGCGTGGCCAAATTCGCGATGACCCGATCGACGAACCTCGCCGCCGAGCACGTCGGTCATCAGTTGCATGCCGTAACAAATCCCGAGCACGGGCGTACTCAGATCGAAGAGCGTGGCGTCGCACCGCGGCGCGCCGTCTTCCGAGACGCTCTTCGGTCCACCCGACAGGATGATGCCGACGGGGTTTTTCGCGCGCAGCGTCTCCACCGGTGTGTTGAAGGGCACGATCTCCGAGTAGATCGAGAGCTCACGCAGACGACGAGCGATGAGCTGTGTGTACTGCGAGCCGAAGTCCAGAACGAGAATGGTTTGATGCGACACGTGGGAAGGAAGAGACGCGTTATTCTACTCCACAAGATATAGTGGCGCGAGTGGTCCGAACGTACGTCTTATTGCTATTTGTTGTGTTGGGCTTCTGCCCGCAATGTGCGTCCGCCGGACAGCGCCCGCAGAAGATCGAGCCGATCGTCACGCCAGTGCTGCCCGCTGAGCAGGCCTGGCAGATCACACTGCCCTTTCCGCCTTCGGCGAGCGCCGCGATCGACGAGGCGCGTGTCTACATTCCTCTCGAAGGCGAGCATTTCATCGCGATCGATCGAGCGACCGGCGACACCGCCTGGACGGTTGACATCGAAAGCGCGTGGCCGCCTCTCGTCCACGACGGCGTCGTCTATCTTGCCGCGAGCGATGAGCTGCACGCGCTCGACGCGGCCACAGGCAATCACAAATGGCGCGTGCCTCTCGGCCGCGGCGCGATGGCGCCGATGGCCATGGCGCCGAACGCGCTCATCGTGCTCGTCGCGCCCGACGAGGTCTGGGCCTTCAACACGTCCGACGGCAATCGGCTGTGGTTGACTCCCATCGGTGGACGAAGCGGTCGCGTGTCGATGGCCGTCAACGCAACCGGCATCTATGTGTCTCTGGTCGATCGCGTCGTCCGAATCATGCCGGCGGACGGTTCGCTGCGCTGGGATCGCATGCTGCCAGGCCAGCTGACCAGCACCTCGGTCGCGCGCGATCGCGTGTTCGTCGGCTCCACGAGCAACGAGATCTTCGCCTTCGATCCAGACCGTGGACGACTGTCGTGGAAAAAGCGCTTCGGCGGCGACGTCGTGGGAATCACCGCCTATGACGATCTCGTCTTCGTCGTCTCGCTCGATAACCTCGTGTGGGCTCTCAACCGCGGTAACGGGAACCTGAAATGGAAAAAGGCGCTGACCACTCGACCGGTCGCCACGCCGCAGGTCTTCGATGGCGTCGTCGCGGTTCCTGGCGCTGATTCGATGGCCACGTTTAACAGCAAGACCGGTGTGGCGATCGGGACGTTCGAGGCGCCCGACCTGCTTCAGGGGTCACCGCTGGTTGACGGCACACCTGCGCCGTTTGCCGTGTCGATGCTTGCCGTCACGCGCGAGGGCCAGGCGATCGGATTGAAGCCGGTCGATATGCTGTTCAAAGAGAAGGCGGTTCAGCCACTCGCGTCACTGCCCGGCCGCCCGCTGCAGAAGGAAGCGAGTCCGCTGCCGGAGACGAGCAAACCTAGCGCGTCAGTGCCGGCTGCAGCGTCGCCGCGAGGCGACGGACGCCTTCCGTGATCCGATCGGGAGTGGGCGCCGAGAACGACAGACGAATGGTGTTGTGACCGCTGCCGTCAACGTGGAAAGCGCTGCCCACCACGAACACCACACCGTGCTCCAGCGCACGCGCGAGCACGTCCATGTCGCGCAGGCCGTCGGCGAGCGTCGCCCAGATGAAGAAGCCGCCCTTGGGCTGCGACCATGTCAGCCGTCCGCCGACATGCTCGCGGATGGCCGCCTCCATCACATCGCGCTTGGTCCGATAGAGCTCGCGAAGTCGCGGCGCCAGACGTTCCACGACTCCGCGGCGGAGTGCCTCGACCACCATGCATTGATCAAGAACGCCGGACGTCAGGTCGCTCGATTGCTTGGCGGTGTCGAAGCGTTCGATCAACATTGGCGGCGCCACCATCCACCCGACACGAAATCCGGGCGCCAGCGTCTTTGACACCGTGCTGAGATACAGCACGCGTCCCTGAGTGTCGTCAGCGCGCAGCGGTCGCGTTTCCTCTTCGCGCGCGACGTCGTCGAAGTAGAGAGAGCCGTAGGGATCATCCTCGACAATCAGCACATCGCGGCGTTCGGCCCACTCGAGAAGCCTCGTGCGTCGATCGAGTGCAAGCAACGAACCCGTCGGGTTCTGGAAGTTCGGGATGACGTAAAGAAGCTTGATCCGCTTTCCGGCGCGATGCTCGCGCTGCCAGACGGTGTCGAGATCGTCGAGGCTGATGCCATCCGCGTCCTGCCGCACGCCGACCAGCTCGGCCTGCGCGTTCCTGAATGCCGCGATCCCGCCGGTGAATGTTGGCAGCTCGACGAGAACGACGTCACCTGGGCTGACCAGCACGCGCGCAATCAGATCGATCCCCTGCTGCGATCCGCTCGTGACGATCAGGTGCTCCAGCGTGGTGTGGATGTCCCTTGCCTCGAGGACGCGCAGTGCCTCCTCGAGCAACGACTTCAGCCCCCGCGTCGGTCCGTACTGCAACGTGTTCCCGTCGTGGCTCTCGAGCAGCGCTGTAGAAATATCGCGCAGCTCCTCCCATGGAAACAGATTCGGGTCGGGATATCCGGGCGCAAACGACACCAGATCGCCGGACCGGGCGACCACAGTCCCCATCCGGCGGATCGCGGACTCAGTGAGTTGACGTCCCGTCTGCGACAGGAATTTCTCGTAGTCGGTCATGACCGTGTACTCGGCCCTCCACGAGGCCCGGCTTCGCTTCCCGATACAGTTTGAGATAGGCGCCGATCGATGAGAGCCCAATGTACTGGAAAACGATGGCGCGCAGCATCCAGGCCAGCAGGCTCAACGGAAGGAAGATGAACCCGAACAGCGGCACGAACGCGATCAATCCCAGCGCCGTCGTCGCCAGAAGCGACGCGCCCGTCGCGAAGATCACCAGGGCGAGCACAATGAGGAAGACACCGCCGATCGTACGGCGCTCCCGACGAATGAATGCAGACACGCGCGAGATCGCCGTGGCTACCGAGCAGCCATCGGACGCGATGACGATCTGCGTGAGCAGATAGACAAGATTGATGAACGTAATCCATGCGACGAACGCTGCCGTGACGAGGGCGGTCAGCCCCCAGCCTTCCCCGCCGCTGCGGATGGCGGCAACGATGACAAAGAACGCCACCCCGGACGCGAGATAGATCGCCATCAGCACCAGCCCAAGTCGCGCGTATCGCGGGAACAGCGCGTTGGCCCCTTCGATGAACGAGTCCACCGAGAACGCCGCGGCCTGACCGACGACGTCGGGTAGCAGCGGCGGCTGTTCGATCGGGCCAGCGTCTCGTTCGCCGCGGACGAGGATACTGACGGTGCCGCCCTTGATGAGAAACACAAACAACGACCCACCTGCGATCACGACGCCGAGCGCCGTCACCCAGGCAAGCAGGACCATCGGCTTGGACAGGAGCGACGCGGCGATGGTCGTCGTCAGGTCGCGCCACTCGAGCGAAAGCAGAGTGACCGGCTCAGCGCCGACCACCAGCGCTACGAGAAAAATCCCGCCAAAAAGTGGCGCCGCGACCAGCAGCTTGAACAGTGAATCAGCGACGGCCTGAATGATTGTGAGCGGCCAATTGGCGGCAGCAACGAGTGCGCCGCGCTTCAACGTGAGCTTGAGTGTCGAGGAGAGCGCCACGGGCGACCATTCCATGGTACGTCCCATTCGCCCAAATCCCCAATTTACAATTGCTGTGTGCGTCTCTCTCCCAACGACGCCGCGGTTCCGCCGCTCCCGTGGCGGAAGCTTGCCCGGATAGCAGGCGGAGGGCTCGTCTGCGCGCTGGTCGTCCTGGCCGGCGGCTGGGGTGTGCGCCGAGCCATCTTTGGCAGCGATGACCGTCAGGCGCGCGCCCGTGTCGAGGCCGACGTACGCGGCACCTTCGATGCGATGTCACGCCGGCTTCGGGAGATGGCCGCTGCAGTATCCGACCCTCAGCTTGTCAGAACAGCAACAGACGACGACGCCTCGGCGACGAATAGTCTGCTGACACGCGCGGCCGAAGTCGTCGCGAGTGACTCTCCAGCAGATGCTGCGCTCACGGTGTATGGCACGGACGGAACACCCGTCGCCTGGGCCGGGCGGCCATCCGAGATCCTCGTCGACCGTCTGCAAGGCGGTGAGGCATGGTTCCCCACGCCGGTGGCTCAGGGCTTGCGCCTCGTCTATGTGCAGCCGGTGATGAACAACGGCATGCGTGTCGGCACGATTGCCGTCGAGCGGCCACTTCCGTCGGTCGAGGGATCGATCGGCGGCGGCGGCCTGCAGGACACGGGGGACGAAGCCTATCGCGTGCCGACGATGCTCGCGCCGGTGTCGATCCAGCTGCCGTTTGAAGGTGCACCGCCGGCGGGCGACGGCACCTCATTCAATGTGCAAGCGCCGTCAGGCGAGCTGCTCCTGACGGCAAGCGTCGCACCGGGCGATCTCGCCAGCATGCGCGAGCGGTGGCGAATGGCCACCTGGTCCGCTGCCCTGGCCGTCATCGCCATCACACTCGTGCTGCTCGCGGCACCGCTGCTCGACTGGCGGAATCGACTGCGCTCACCCTCCGTCTACGGCATCGCCGTGCTCCTCGTCATCCTGTGCGTCATCGCGGCGCGGTTCATGTTCTTCCTCGCAGCGCCTGCCGATTGGTCCACCGCGCCGATCTTCTCGGGCGTGCCGTATGCGTCGCCGTTGCTTGGCTCGTTGCTCACCTCGCCGTTCGACTTCCTGCTCACCGCAGGCTCAGTCGTCGCGATCGTTGTGCTGCTTCTGTACGGCATTGAAGGCTGGCGTCTGTATGCGTGGCGGCGACGCCAGTCGCCGGTGGGCGCCGGACGGTTCTCGTCCTACATCGTGACGCAGCTGCTCTGCGGAGTGCTGGTGGCCTTCGTGATGGTCGGCCATGAGGCGCTGCTGAGCGACACCGTCTCTCACACCCGACTCGATCTCCTGCAGCTGTCTCTCAACCCGTGGAACACCACGCGCATTGCTCTTCAGCTCGGGCTCGTCCTGGCGCACGTCGCGGCAATGGGACTGGCCGTGTTGCTCTTTCGAACGGCGCGCGTCGGATGGCGGATTCCGCACGGAGACATCAGGCTTCGTCTGCTCACCGTGCTGTGCTGGCTGCTGCCGCTCGTCATCTGGCAGGCCGCACATCAGGAACCCACGGCTCGCCGCCTGCCGCTGCTCATGGCGGCGGCAGCGGCGGTCGTGCTCGCCGGCTCACTCCGGCGTCTGGTCGCTCGTTACCGACACGGCTCGCAAGCGTTCCGCCTGACGCTGCTCACGCTGCCGCTGATCGCGTCGGCGTTCGCGTTCTACCCCACGGTCGTCCAACTGGCCGGTCAAGCCAAGACTGAGCTCGTGGAGACTGGCTACGCGCCCGAAGTGACCAGCCTGCGCACGACGGTTCAGCAGCAGCTGCACATCAGCCGCGAAGAAATCGACAAGTTTGAGGACCTCGTCGAGCTTGTGACAACGCCGGTCGTCCCCGGAACGGAAGCCATCACCGATCGCGCATTCCGCGTCTGGCAGACAACGGCGCTGAGGCGGTACCCGATCACGTCATCCGTCGAGTTGTATGGACCCGACGGCAAGCTGGTCAGCCGCTTCGCATTCAACCTGCCAGAGGATCCATCGGCGACACCGCTCTTCGCCGAGGAAGAGTCGTGCGACTGGCAAGTGCTCGAGGAGGTCGCGCCGTTTTTCGCCGAGGACCGCCGCGTTCTGCACGCGGGGCGCGCGCTCTGCTCCGACAAGCCGGGTGCCAAGCCACTCGGGTCTATCGTGATTCACGCGATGCCCGACTTCGAGAACCTGCCGTTCATCTCGTCGCGAAGCCCGTACATGGAACTGCTCCGAGGGCAGGAGCCGTCGCGCGGCGAGAGCCTCTCCGAGCGAGACGTCGAATTCGCCGCGTACGGATGGAGCCAGACGCAGTTCTATCCAGTGGCCGGACGTGCATGGACGCTGTCCGACGACGTGTTCGCGCGGATCGAGGAATCGCGCACGCCGTTCTGGGCTACGTTGTCGCGCGGGCAGGATCGGTACGAGGTCTACCTGCTCAACGATCGCGGCGGTATCTACGCCCTCGGCTTCCCCATCATTTCCGCGCTCGGCCACTTGGTGAATCTGGCCGAGGTCATCGTGTTGGCGGTCAGCACCTATCTGCTCCTGCTCTTGCTGAATACGCTGTTCAACCGCCTCGGACGGCGGATGATCACCGCACCGGCGCTACTTCGTGAAGTTCGCGCCAGCTTCTATCGCAAGTTGTTTCTGGCATTCGTCCTCGCGGTGATCGTCCCCGTCGGCGCACTCGTGCTCGTCATGCGCAACTACGTCGCCGGTCAAATGGAGGCGAGCATCGAACAGGAGGCCGTCCGCACGGCCTCGTCCGCCGGCCGGGTCGTCGAGGACCTGGCCGCGCCGCGAGCGGCACAGCAGGGCTTCGGCGTGGACGACAACCTGATGGTGTGGGTAAGCCGGCTCATCGACCAGGACGTGAACATCTTCATGGGCGCACGCCTTCAAGCGACGAGCGAGCGCAATCTGTTCGCGTCCGGGCTTCTGCCCACTCGTACGCCCGCGCCCGTCTATCGCGCGCTCGGCCTGCGCAACGAAGCCGCGCTCGTGACGCGCGAGCGTATCGGTCAATTCGAGTACCTCGTCGCCGCGACGCCGCTCACCATTCGGCAGCTGGGCATTCTGACGGTGCCGCTCACGTCTCGCCAGCGCGAAATCGACCAACAACTCGAAACGTTGGATCGACGCGCGCTGCTCGCCGCGCTCTTGTTCATTCTTGGCGGCGCCAGCGTCGGCTACTACATGGCCGAGCGGATCTCGGATCCCGTCAGTCGGCTGACTCGAGCCACCCGACGCATTGCGCGCGGTGATCTCGACGCCCGAATCGCGGCGACGTCGTCCGACGAACTTCGGCGTCTGGTCGAAGCGTTCAACAGCATGGCTGCCGATCTCCAGCGGCAGCGCGGCGAGCTCGAGCGCACCAATCGTCTCGAGGCTTGGGCTGAGATGGCCCGGCAGGTGGCTCATGAAATCAAGAACCCGCTCACGCCGATCCAGTTGAATGCCGAGCACCTCCGGCGCGTGCACACGGATCGAGGCGAGCCCCTCGGCGCGGTCGTGCAGGAGTGCGTGGCAACGATCCTCACGCAGGTGAAGCTCCTGCGTCAGATCTCGTCCGAGTTCTCCAGCTTTGCCTCCTCGCCCACGGCGAAACGATCCGACGTCGATGTGACGGCGCTCCTTCATGAAGTGCTGGATCCCTATCGACAGGGTCTGGAGGGCCGCATCCGGCTGGATGTCGATCTACCGGACAGCCTTCCCCACGTCTCCATCGATCGCACGCTCGTCTCGCGCGCGCTCGTCAACATCGTCGAGAACGCGCTGCACGCCATGCCCGGTTCAGGGGCGTTGACGGTACGGGCCAGTCAGAACGGACGGGCGGTGCGTGTTCGTTTCTCCGACACCGGAGTGGGCATGGATGCCGAGGCCTTGGCGCGCGCCTTCGAGCCCTATTTCTCGACCAAAGCTGCGGGGACGGGATTAGGGCTGCCGATCGCGAAGCGGAATGTCGAGCTGAGCGGCGGATCGATTGCGATGACGAGCGAACGGGACAAGGGGACGACCGTGGAGGTCACGCTCCCCGTTGCGTAGTGTCCGGCTCTCGCTGCTCGCGCGTGGTTTCCTGGGCGGGCTCGTCGTGGCGCCGGTGGAACCGCGTCCATGCGAAGCCGAAGAAGCCTGACGCGAGATACGTGTAAGCCAACGCCACGAGCGAGTACTGTGGCTCGGCCGCAAGGAGGACTAGACCGATCGCGACCAGCACGAGCACAGTGGAACTGCGGCGCGCCTGCAGGTCCAGCGTCTTGAAGCTCCGGAAGCGAATCGTGCTCACCATCTTCAGCGCCGGCACGATCACCATCGCCAGCACGGCCACTGCGTGCGTCGGGCTCTGGAATCCCTGCGGGTATGCGAAGACCGTTGCGGCGGGCACACACGCCGCGGCGGGACTGGGCATGCCGACGAAGTAGCGTTTGTCCTGCGAACCCGACTGAATGTTGAAGCGCGCCAGCCTGACCGCAGCGGCGGCGACAAACAGGAATCCTGCAGCCCATCCGATTCGGCCAAGCGGAAGAAGTCCCCACTGGAACGAAAGAATCGCAGGGGCGACACCGAAAGACACGACGTCAGCGAGCGAGTCGAACTCGAGGCCGAAGGCGCTGGTCGTTCCCGTCATGCGCGCGATGCGCCCATCGAGCATGTCGAGGACAAACGCGAACCCGATGAAGAGTGACGCCGTCTCGAGCTCGCCACGCATCGAGTGGACGATGCAGGCGTAACCGCAGAACAGGTTCGCCATCGTGAACATGCTCGGCAGCAGGTAGACACCGCGGCGGAAACGACGCGCCCGCGCGTCGAGGCGGGGACGCAACGGTCTCAGCGGTCGTAGCAGACTCGGCCGGCGGCGCTCGGACTCGTCCGACATGCGCATCTCCTCAGGGACGAGGCGGTAAGGTGGCAATCACCGTCACGCCTCCCACAACCTTAGCACCGACCCGCGTTTGAATGGCCGAGCCGACTGGGACGAACACGTCCATCCGCGAGCCGAACTTCATTACCCCGAACCGGCCGCCCGCCGCCACGGCGTCGCCTTGCCGAATGCGGCAGACGATGCGACGGGCGAGGATGCCGACGATCTGGCGGACGACGATGGTCTGTCCCCCATGATCTATCGTCACCTCCGTATATTCGTTGAGGTCCCCCGCATCGGCACGGTACGCCGGCAGGAAACGGCCGGGATGATACTTCACCTCGGCCACCCTGCCGCTGACGGGCATGCGATTCACGTGCACGTCCATCGGCGAGAGGAAGATGGTGATTTGACGCCAGTTCCCGGGCGGGGGCGTCCCAGTCGGGTCGCCGGCGACCATCACCCGGCCGTCCGCTGGCGAGAGGACGGCGGCTTCGGGCGCATTGTGGTGCCGCTCCGGATCTCGGAAGAAGAAGACGAAGAACAGGGTGACCCCACCGAAGATGAGTCCGAAGATCGGGCCACCGGTGAGCGAGGACAAGAGCGTGACGGCCACACCGCCAAAGATGAACGGCCAGCCAGCGGGATCGATACGCATAAAAAAAGAGGCCAAGGTTAATTCTCCGCGAACAGCGCGAGAAAACTAAACCCGGCCTCTGGAACGGTGCTTCAGAGGCCCGCGGCCTCTGGAGCCGACGCCGAACGAGTGACTACGACGCCCGGATGTGCGTCTTGGCGTACTCGAGCGCCATCCGCTCCATCTGATCCTTCACTGCAAGTTTCTGTTTCTTAAGAGTAACTTCTTCGAATTGTTCCGTCGCCGAGAGGAAGTGACGTTCGGTGAGCTGGTGCAGGCGGTCATCCAAGAGATGATGACGCTCTGAAAGCTGGCGGTACTGGTCGTTGCTCTGCATCAGGAGATTTTTTACCTCCTGTGCTTCCGCTGCGTTCATAGGCCGCACCCTCCTTTCGTTAAGAAGGAACGTACGTGTTGTCAAATCAAGGTAACACGACGCCGCCCGCCCGCTCAACGATCAATCGCGCGAAGAGCTAACCTCATGCGAACACTAGGTGTTAGGGCTCATCCCGCCAGAGGATGAGCGCATCCTCGACGGGGTTCGTGTAGTAGTTCGGCCGCGTGCCAGCGACGTAAAAACCCAGGCGTTCGTAGAGCCGGCGGGCCGCTTCATTCGACGTGCGGACTTCGAGTGTGGCTCGTCGCGCGCCAAGCCGCTTGGCTTCTTCGAACACCCGCTGAATCAAGTGCGTACCGATGCCCTGGCCGCGAAGCGCGGGACGAATCGCCAGATTGTTGATGTGAATTTCGTCCACCACGAGCCAGAACGCACAGAACCCCGCCACGCGCTGCTCCGGCGTGCGGACCACGAAGATGTGACAGACGGCGCGGTTCTGCAGCTCCCACGCGTACATCTCCTTCGTCCATGGATTGGTGAACGACTCCTCTTCGACGGCGAGCACGCCGTCGAGATCCTCGTCGCCGTCGAGGGGATCGATCCAGTACCGCACGGTACTACCGGAGTGATCGTGCATCTTTCGGTGACTGCGATCGTGCATCGTGCGCCAGCTCGGCATCCGTGCGCCGGATGTACAGGGGCCGGATCGCATGAGGCGAATGATCGCCGTGTGGCAACTGGGCCGCCGCCAGCATCGCCATCACACCGGCAAGCGGCGGCGTGGGTGGATCCGCAAGACGAGCCACATCGCCGAGCGTCCGCCGAATCGTTTCCGCATGGACGAGCGCGCCGTCACCAATGAACAGTGTGGGGCGAACGGGCCGCGGACGGCGTTCGCGGAGTGATTCGAGCAGGACCTCCGGACGGGCGACCACCGGCGCCTCCACTTCGTGGCCGTCCTCGTAGAGTGCTGCGAAGACTTCCCCGCGCCACGCGTCGACCCACGTCGCCACCAGCTGACCTCTGCCGGCGATCCGCGCCAGCGCGTCAAAGGCCGACACGCCGACAAGCGGCTTTCCCTGGGCAAACGCCAATCCTTGCATCGTCGCGATGCCGATGCGAAGTCCGGTAAATGAACCCGGTCCCGTCGCCACTGCAAACGCGTCGATCGCCGACAGCGTAATCGCCGCGCGATCGAGCAGCGCGATCAGATCGCCGGGCAAATGTTCAGCGTGCGCATTGGGCGCATCGTTGATCTGCTCGCAGAGAATGCGGCCGTCGCGCACGAGGGCACAACTTCCAGACGAGGTCGTCGTGTCCAGGGCAAGCACCAGCATCACAGGATGATAATCTCAGGCTTTCGGCTCTGGGCATTGGGCTCTAGGCTCTGGAGCCTGGAAGCCCAAAACCTAAAGTCCAAAGCCTAGAGCCCAAAGCCTAACGCCTGATGACGTCCGTCTCCACCGCCACTCCGGCGATGCGCCAGTATCTGGACGCCAAGCGCCAGTACCGCGATGCCATCGTGTTCTTTCGAATGGGCGATTTCTACGAGATGTTCTACGAGGATGCGCTGGTCGCGGCCCGCGCCCTCGAGCTGACGCTGACATCCCGTTCCAAGGACGCCGGCGGCCAGGGCATCCCGATGTGCGGTGTCCCCTTCCACGCCGCCGACGGCTACGTCTCCCGGCTCGTGAAGAAGGGCTTTCGCGTAGCGATCTGCGAGCAAGTCGAGGATCCCCGCAAGGCCAAGGGACTGGTCCGGCGCGAGGTCGTGCGCGTCGTCTCGCCGGGCACCTTGACCGAGCCAGGCTACCTCGACGCCCGTGAGCCTGCGTTTCTGATGGCGATTGTGCCGGCACGCGACGGCCTCGTCGGTGTCGCCCTCGTGGATGTCTCGACTGGTGAGTTCTCGACGACCGAATACCGCGGCTCAGAAGGACTGCAGGCGCTGAGCGATGAGATCGCCGTCCTACGGCCGCGCGAGGTCGTCGTTCCTGGTGATGCCGGTCTCGGCGAGCGGTTTCCCGAGCTGGCCCGATTGCAGGTTCCGGTGACGAACACCGAGGGCTGGACCTTCGATGCCGAAACAGCCAGGCGCGCGTTGCTCGATCAATTGAAAACGCACGGCCTCGAAGGCTTCGGGCTGGAAGGCAGAACGGCGGCCGTTCAGGCGGCCGGTGGGCTCGTCGCGTATCTGCGCGACACGCAAAAGGCCGATCTCGCGCACGTCCGCGCGATCAGTTACCGAACCAGCGCCGACTGCCTGATCATCGACCCGATCACGCTCAAGCATCTCGAAGTCGTCACGGGAAGCGAGGGCACCACACAGGGGTCACTGCTCAAGGAAATCGATCGGACGATCACGGCGATGGGCGGGCGCCTGCTGCGTGCCTGGCTGCTGCGTCCGCTGTGCTCGCTCGAACGCATTCGCGATCGCCTGGACGCCGTCGAGGAGTTGGCGTTCCGTTCGACAGAGCGCGGGAAGTTCCGCGAGACCATGAAGGCCGTGCACGATCTCGAGCGGCTCGTGGCACGCGCCGCGCTCGCCACGACCGGCCCGCGCGAGCTCGTCTCGCTTCGCCTCTCGCTCGCCGCAGTCCCTCGCGTGAAGCAGATCCTGCGGGACGTACAGGCCCCGCTGCTCGTCAGCCTCTGTTCCGAGCTCGACGAGCTGAACGACGTCCGCGACCTGATCGAACGCACGCTCATCGACGAGCCTCCCGCTATCGCGCGCGAGGGCGGATTCACGCGCGACGGCATCGATGCCGAGCTCGACGACCTTCGGACGGTGAGCCGCTCCGGACGCCAGGTGATCGCCGAGATGGAAGAGCGCGAGCGGGCGCGCACCGGGATCGCGTCGCTCAAAGTCCGCTTCAATCGCGTGTTCGGGTACTACATCGAGATCTCGAAGGCGAATCTGCACGCCGTCCCCGACGACTACCAGCGCAAGCAGACCATCGCCGGCGGCGAGCGGTTCACGACGCCGGCGCTCAAGGAGTACGAGGAGAAGGTCCTCGGTGCCGACGAGCGGATTCTCGAGCGGGAGCTCGAGATCTTCGAGGATCTTCGCCGGCGCGTGGCCGCCGAGGCGCCGCGCATTCAGGACACGGCGAGGGCGCTCGCGACGCTCGACGTGCTCGCCGCACTCGCCGAGACTGCGGCGATCGCCAACTACACCAAGCCGCACCTGCACGACGGCGATGAGATGGTGGTTGCCGATGGCCGGCATCCAGTGGTCGAACGGTTCACGTCAGATGCGTTCGTCCCGAACGACATCGACCTCAACGGCACCACTCGGCAGTTGGTCGTGCTTACCGGCCCAAACATGGGCGGCAAGTCTACCTACCTGCGTCAGACGGCGCTCATCCCGCTGCTGGCGCAGATTGGATCCTTCGTGCCGGCGAGGGACGCGAAGCTGCCAGTGGTGGACCGCATCTTCGCGCGCGTGGGCGCGGCCGACAACATCGCCCGCGGTCAGTCCACGTTCATGGTCGAGATGCAGGAGACCGCCAACATCCTGCACGCCGCCACCTCTCGGAGCCTGGTCGTCCTCGATGAGATCGGCCGCGGTACGTCCACGTTCGACGGCCTGAGCATTGCGTGGGCGGTCGCCGAATACCTGGCCACCAATTCACGCGCCAGACCCAAGACGCTGTTCGCCACGCACTATCACGAGCTGACCGACCTTGCCGACGCGTTGCCCGGCGTCGTCAATGCGCACGTCTCGGCCCGCGAATGGAAGGACGAGATCATCTTCCTGCGCAAGATCGTCAGCGGCCGCTCGGACCGCAGCTACGGCATTCAGGTGGCCAGGCTGGCTGGACTGCCCGGCGGTGTCATCAGTCGTGCGCAGGAGATTCTCAGCGGACTCGAGCGCGACGAGCTCTCACGCGGCGGTCGGCCGACGTTATCGGGCAACGGCAGCGACCCAGGAACACGTCAACTCGGTCTCTTCGCGACGCCGGCAGAGCCGTCGCCCCCGCGCGCGAGCGAGTTGACGGCGCGGCTCAAGTCGATCGACATCGACGACACTACTCCGCGGCAAGCGCTCGAACTGCTCGCCGAGCTCAAAAGGCTGTCAGAAGAAAGGTGAGGGAGGCCACGCGTTTCGCGGTTTTTGCATTTTGCATTTTGCATTTTGCATTACCAGTATCCGCGTGTCGCCGCTCTCCTGCCTCAGATCCCGCCATTATCACCATCGCCGTTCGCTCGGGTCCGACGACGCTCGATCCACGGCAGGGCGTTGACGAGAGCTCCCAACGCATCTCGCAGCTGATCTTCAATTCGCTCGTGGAATGGGGTGACGACCTTCGAGTGCACCCGGCGCTTGCGGAGCGCTTCGAGAACCCAGATCCGCTGACCTATGTTGCGCACCTGCGCCGCGGAATCAGGTTTCACGATGGCCACGAGCTGACCGCGCGTGACGTCGTCTATACCTTCGCGGCGTTTACTGACCCGGCGTTCGTGTCACCGCTGAAGGGCGCCTACAAGGTGCTGCGCAGCGTCAGCGCGGTGGACGACTACACCGTGCGCTTCACCTTGTCCGAGCCGTTCGCCGCGTTTCTCATTCAGCTGGTGCTTCCCCCGATCGTGCCGTACGGCGCAGGCGATCGCATGCGCACATCGCCAATCGGTACCGGCCCCTATCGATTTGTGCGCTACGAGACTGACGACCGGGTCGTACTCGAGGCGTTCGAGCAGTTCTGGAAGGGGCCACCGAGCAATGCCGGCGTCGTCGTAAAAGCGATCCCCGACGATACGATGCGCGGCCTCGAACTGCGCAAGGGCGCGACCGATCTGGTCATTAACGACCTGCCGCCGGATATCGTCCATCAGCTCACCGAGGACGGGTCATTCCGCATCGAACCATCACCCGGACTCGACTTCTCGTACATCGGCTTCAACATGCGCGCTCCGATCCTCGCCGATCGCCGCGTCAGGCACGCGATCGGCTACGCGATCGATCGGGACGCGATCATTCGGTACATGCGCCGGGGGCTGGCGCGGCCAGCGTCCGGGCTGCTGCCGGACCAGGCCTGGGCGTTCGAGCCGGCTGTTCATCGCTTCACGCACGACCCCGAGCGCGCGAAGCGTCTTCTCGATGAGGCTGGCTATCGCGATCCCGATGGCGACGGGCCGCAACCGCGCCTGCGGTTGTCGTTGAAGATCTCGACCAACGAGGAGACGCGGTTGCAGTCCACAATCGTGCAGGAAGATCTACGGCGCGTCGGCATCGACCTCGATCTGCGCTCGTACGAGTTCGCGACCTTCTTCGCAGACGTGCTCAAAGGCAACTTTCAGATGTTCTCGCTGACGTGGACGGGAGCATCGCTCGCGGATCCCGACATCCTCCGCCGCGTCTTCCACTCCGATCAGATCCCGCCGCTCGGGTTCAACCGTGGCTACTACCGGAATGCCGACGTGGATCGGCTGCTCGATCGCGCAACGCAGTCGCACGATGACGACGAGCGGGCGCAGTCTTATCGCGAAGCGCAGAAGCTGATCGCCGAAGACGCCCCCTACATTCCAATCTGGAACCGCACCAATGTCGTCGTCGCCCAGCGGTCGCTGGACGGCCTGCGCCTGAATGCCATCGGTGACTTTCAGGCCCTTAGAGACGTGAAAAGAGTGCCGTAGTGTCCGGCTTCAGCCGGACACTACGCCAATTCGGTGCAGATCGTGAATCTAGCCTTTGAGGTTCTCGAGCTCGGTTCGCGCTTCAGCGAGGTAGGGCGAGGTGGGGTGTTGCTCGACGATCTGGGTGAACGTCTTCTTGGCTTCCTCGGTGTTGCCCTTCTGCACGTAGGCGCGGGCCAGCTCAATCAGGATCGCGTCCACTGGAAGGTCGTCAGCGTTCGCCGACGACATGTCCTTCCAGGTTGCGATCGCGGCGTCCAGTTGTCCCGAATGCGCCTGGGTGTCAGCTTTTCCGAGGCGAGCCATGCGCCCATACAGGCTGGAGGCACCGCTTCGCTTGGCGACCTCGTCGAACTCCTTGATCGCCTCTTCGTGACGTCCGAGTGACGCCAGCGCACCGGCCATGTGATAGCGCGCGGTGATTCCCGACGCGCTGTCCGGATAGGCATCGGCCGCTGCCTTGAGCTTGGGCAATGCCGCCTTGAGCTTCGCCTCTTCGGTGGAGAACGTTCCGGTCGCGCCGAGCGTCGCACCAGCCGGCAGATTCTCTTCGCCGGTGGCGCCGGTGGGCACCACTCGCGCGTTCAAGGCGACCATCGCTTCGGCGAGGAGTCCCGATCCGCGCGACTGCGTCTGCGAGCGGAACACCATGAACCCGATCACGGCCAGGGCGAGGACGACAACGACGACAACGGTGCCAGTGATCTGGCGCTGGCGGGTTTCGAGGAACTCGCGCGCCGTCTCGATGGTGTGGACGAGCTCGTTTTCTTTCAGATGGTGACGTTCTTTGCGCTTCATGTCAGAGCCTGCCGATGTTCCCTATTGTTCGGTGATGGCGTCCCCGGTGCGACTTGAACGCACGGCCTTCCGCTTAGGAGGCGGACGCTCTATCCACTGAGCTACGGGGACGTGATTTTTGCGAACCATTTAGTTTACCGCCTTCGAGAGCTCTTCGCGACCTTGCGCTTGGCCTTCCTCCGCGCGCGCTTCACACGCTCGATCGCGGTGTCGAGGACGGGCGGAAGCCGGAGCGCCCAGAACACGGCGAGGCTGAAGTCGAGCGTGCCGACGAACTGATTCTGGAGGCTCAGGGTCAGCACGCGCACCTGATTCGCCGCCAGTCCCGAGTGATCGCCCGGCACGACCGTGATCGTGCCCACGCTGTTGTTCAAGGTCCCGACGCAGGTGAGATTGCGCACCGTGGACGGAAAGGTGACGACGTACTCACCCGGCTGGTTCTGCACGACGGTCGTCGTGTGACTCCGGCGCACCACCTGCGGCGTGCCGCTGCCGTTGTTGACCACGTAGACCCAAGCGTAGGGCATCTCGCTCCTCCGTCGTGACGATAATACCTACGGGGACCCTGACCGCCTGTTGTCCCCGCTCAATACTGGAGCACCGAGAAGACCTTCTCGCCCGCCAGCTTGGACTTCCCGTTCAGGAACAGCAACTCGATGAGAAATGCGACGCCGACCAGGTCGCCACCCAGCTTCCTCACCATCTTGGCCGCCGCCGACGCCGTTCCGCCCGTGGCCAGGACGTCGTCCACGATCAGCACCTTGTGCCCGTTCTCGATCGCGTCCACATGGACTTCCAGTGAGTCCATGCCGTATTCGAGCGAGTAGCTCTCCTTCAACGTCGCGTGCGGCAGCTTGCCAGGCTTACGGATCGGGATGAACCCGGCCTTGATTCGTTCGGCCACGGCCGCTCCCAGGATGAACCCCCGGCTCTCAATGCCGACCACGACGTCGATGCTCTGGCCGACGTAGGGGCTCGAGAGCATGTCGATCGTCTTAGCGAAGCCTTCGGCGTTCTGCAGCAGCGTGGTGATGTCGTAGAAGAGGATGCCCGCCTTCGGGAAATCGGGAACGTGTCTGATGTGCTGTTTGAGATCCATCGTCACCTGATGTCCGGCTAAAGCCGGACCCTACGTTGAAATCTATCGAGTCACGGAAAACGTCGTGTACATGCCCGTCGGGTCCTCGTCATCCACGGAGACGTGCTCGACGCGCGCGCCGCGGGGCCCGCTCCGCAGCGCCCGCTCGACGCGCGTCACGGCCTCACCGTCGCCTTCGACCAGCGCTTCGACGCGACCGTCTGCCAGGTTGCGCACCCAGCCGGTGACGCCCTCGCGTAGCGCCGTATCCTGCGTGAAGTAGCGGAATCCAACGCCCTGCACGCGCCCGCTGACCACATACCGACGTGCCACGCGCATGGGGAACTTGAATTATATAGTTCCCTTAATGGAATCCCCCCGGGTGCCTGGTCCGCCGACTCCGGCGGACACCGACGCCACGCGTTCAGCCCACGTCCCCTCGACATTCCGCGCCGGCGACCTCCTCTGCGAGCGATTTCGCGTCGTCCGCTTCATCGCGCGCGGCGGCATGGGCGAGCTGTATGAAGCAGAGGACCTGGCACTCGGCGAGCGGATCGCGCTCAAGACCATCCGGTCCGAGATTGCCGTACACGAGCGCGCCGCTCAGCGATTCAGACGCGAGGTTCAGCTGGCCCGCAAGGTCACGCATCCGAATATCTGCCGCATCTTCGATCTGTTCGAACACCGCCTGCCCGAAGGGCTGGCGCGGCCGCCCGAAGCCACTTCAGGCGCTGTCTCGTTCGTGACGATGGAGCTGCTGCAAGGGGAGACGTTGTCGCAGCGGCTTCGGCGTCTCGGGCCGTTCAGCGTGGACGACGCGCGTCCAATCGTGGAGCAGATGGCGGCCGCGCTGTCTGCCGCGCATGCCGCCGAAGTCCTCCATCGGGACTTCAAAACCAACAACGTGATGCTGCTCGACACCGGCGCGTCCACGGCGCCAAGGGTGGTCGTCACCGACTTCGGGTTAGCGCACACGTTCGGCGACGCGAGCGGCGCCGGGGACGGCGCCATTACCGTCACCGGTGATGTCGTCGGAACCCCCGAGTACATGTCGCCCGAGCAGATCGAAGGCGGCGTACTCACGCCAGCCAGCGATATCTACGCGCTGGGAATCGTCATCTACGAGATGGTGACCGGTCAGCGGCCGTTTGTAGCGGAGACGCCGATCGCCTCGGCGATTCAGCGCGTCGTCGGATCCACTCCGAGGTCACCGCGTGAAGTGAAGCCGGATCTGCCGGTGTTGTGGGACCGCGCGATCATGCGATGCCTCGCCCGGTATCCAGAGAGCCGGTTCAAGAACGCCGCTGACATCCCTCGCGCACTGGACGGCACAACCCCGCGTCCGGCCCGCTCGCGTCTCGTACTTGCGGCGGCGATCGGCCTGCTCATACTCGCAGGCGTCGCCACGGTGCTCTGGCGCGGTCGCACTGCCTCGGAACCGGCGGCATCGACTTCGGCGACAGCTACACCAGCCGACGTCGTTCGCCCGGCGGTTGCCGTGCTCGGGTTCCGTAATCTCGCTGGACGCGAAGACGCGCAGTGGCTGTCAACGGCGCTCTCCGAAATGCTGACGACGGAGCTGGCTGCCGGAGAACAGCTCCGCACCATCCCTGGCGAGAATGTGACTCGCGTGAAGACGGAGCTTTCCCTCGCTGATGCGGATACCTACGCCTCCGAGACGTTGACGCGCATCCGCCAGAATCTCGGGGCCGATCTCGTCGTCACAGGCTCCTATGTGACGGTTGGCGCCGGCGACGACTCGACGCTGCGAGTGGATATCCGTCTGCAGGATTCACGCGAAGGCGAGACGCTGTCGCTCGTCAGCGAGATGGGTCGCGTCACGGAGCTGCTCGATCTGGTTTCCAGAGCGGGCATGCGGCTTCGCGAGAAGCTGGGTGTGCAGGCCCAGGACACCTCTGTGCGTGCATCTCAACCCGGTTCACCCGAGGTCGCGCGACTCTATGCGGAAGGATTGATTCGGCTGCGGCGATACGATGCGCTCGGCGCACGGGCGGTCTTCGAACACGCCATCAAGGCCGACCCGCGCTTCCCTCTCGCCCACTCGGCGCTCGCCAACACCTGGTCGCAGCTTGGCTACGACAGCCGCGCCAAGGACGCGGCGGCACGCGCGTTCGAGCTGTCCGCCAACTTGCCACGTGCTGACCGGTTGCTCGTCGAAGGCACCTATCGCGAAATGTCGAGCGCATGGAAAGAGGCGATCGCGATCTGGCAGACGATGGCCACCTTTTTCCCCGACGATGTGGAGCACACCCTACGACTGGCGAACGCGCAGATCTCGTCGGGCGCTGCCAAGGATGGATTGGCGACGATCGAAACCTTCAGGAAACGATTTCCGAAGACCACCGACCCACGGCTCGACCTCGCGGAAACGCAAGCTGCCGAGGCATTGTCCGACTTCAAGCGCATGCAACGAGCGGCGGAGGCTGCGAGCGCTGCCGGTGAAGCGATCGGCGCCCGGTTGCTCGTGGCCGCTGCCCGAATTCGTGAAGGGTCCGCCGCGCAGCGACAGGGGCAGAACGATCGCGCGGTGCCCCTGCTCGAAGATGCACGCGCCATCTATGCTGCAGCCGGCGACAAAGCCGGTGTGGCGCGCGCGCTCAACAACCTTGCCGCCGCGATTTCTGACGGTCCCGATACGAAGCGCACGCGCGCGCTTTACGACGAGGGCCTGAGCATCGCCCGGTCAATCGGCGAGCAGGATCTGGTCGCGCGATTCCTGAACAACATCGCCATCCAAGAGCGCCGGGCTGGCAATCTGCAGGCTTCGCTCAAGATGAATCAGGAGTCGCTGGCGATCCGGCGTGAAATCGGCGACCGGATCAACGCCGCGACGTCTCTGAACAACATCGGCAACGTGCTGCTCGACCTCGGCGACCTGCAAGGCGCGTCGCGTCACTACGAGGAATCCGCCGCGATGAGCCGGGAGATGGGCGATCGCCGCGGCGCCGCGCGGGCGTTATACAACAACGCCGAGGCGCTCAAACTGCAGGGTGAGATCGCGCGATCGCGCAGCGCCTATGAAGAAGCTCTGTCGATTCGCCGGACCATTGACGACCCGGCGAGCGTCGCCTCCTCGACGTACGGCGTTGGACAGATCGCGGGCTTGCAGGGCGACCTGGCGACGGCTGAACGCTTACTCGGAGAGGCGCTGGAGATGGATCGCCGTGCCGATCGTCGTCGCGGGATGGCGTTTGCGACCTATCAGCTTGCTGAGATCGCGCTCCTGCGCGGCGATCTTTCGCTCGCCAAACAGCGCCACAACGATGCGCTCGCAATTCGCACCGCTCTCGGCGAGAAGGGCACGGCGGCAGAGAGCCGCAGCGCACTCGCCGTGCTCGCACTCGAAGAGGGCCGCGCCGCCGAGGCCGAGCAGTTGGCCGGCGAAGCCGTCAAGGTCTTTGCTGCGCAATCGGCGCCGGGGAATGAGGCGATGGCGCGCGCGGCGCTGGCGCTGGCGATGCTGGCGCAAGGCCGCCGCGCACCCGCTGCGCGCGAGATCGAACGGGCGCAGGCACTCGTAAAGAATCCGCAGCACGTGCTGGCGGGGCTGCCCGTGCGGATTGCCGCGGCGAGGGTGACGAGCGACGCCACCCCAGGTGCCGCGTTGAACACGCTTGACGCGATCCGCGCTGAAGCCGCGAAGCGCGGAATTGCGCGATCGGAGTTCGAGGCGCGTCGCGCTGCCGCCGAGATCGAGGGCCGCCGCTCGCTGAGCGCCGGCGCCACGTTGATCGAGTCGCTGCGAAAGGATGCGAAGTCGAGCGGATTCGGGTTGTATGCGCGTTAACCGCCGAAGCCGCGGAAGAGCGCGCGGCCGCCCGGCATACCTGGCCACGGGATCGAGAGCAGAATCACCACCATCGCCAGACTGAAGAAGATCACCGCCAGCTTGTGCTTCTGTGCTGCGTTGGCGGCCTTGCCGATCTTGCTCTTGCCGACGTGCGCCAGCGCGATGCCGATGATCATGCCGGTGACATGCTCGACGGCGAGGAACCGCAGCGGCGCATTACGCATCGTCGCCCCTATGTCCGCCCATGCATCGCGGATGAATGGACTCAGCCAGACGTAGAGCAGCAGGCCGATGAGAAACTGCACGTCGAGGGCGATGCTGAACCACCGCACGCCTGCCGCGTCGCCGGGCTGCCAGTCACGGCGTCCGGTGATGCCGCTGATCGCACGCACAATGACGAGCAGGCCGGCAATCACCACGAACCAGCGAAGCCACGAGTGAGTGAACAGGAATGCGGAATACATCTCCGCATTGTAGTGCTTAGATGTTCGTGTAGTTGTGGAGAACGTGGGCCCAGGGGACAACCGCGAAGGCGAGGTAGAACAGCGTCAGTGCCGCCACCGTTCCGTGTCGCGACATCAGATAGAGCATCGTGCCGCAGGCGATGGCGAACAGCTTGACGGCCGTGAACGCGACTGCCGGACCGAAGGCCGCGGCATACCAGGCGACCAGCGGGTTGGCTTCGATCCACGACCCGAAGGTGTGAACCCCGACGTAGGACATGACACCATCCAGAAGCTGGACGGCGACAAACGCCAGCCACACGAGCTCCGCTCTTGTGAATTGTCGAGGGGGCAACCGAAGGGCAAGAGCGCGGAGCATTGGCCTGGGATAGGCAAAGAAAACGCCAGCAAATTGGCGTGGGATTGAGGCAAACCCGGCGTCAAAAAGTCCCGATTCGGCGGACTCTTGTCTCCTCGACACGGGCGATCATGGGAATCCCGCGACCGCACGCGGCGAGCTCCAGCTGTGGTTGACGCGGCCGCCCCGACGTGTTATTAAACTAACACTTCGGTTATAAAGCTCACATGTCGAGCCCCGCACCCACCGGCCTCACCCGACGCGAACGCCAGATCATGGACATCCTCTACCGCCGCGGCAGAGCGACGGCGGCCGAAGTGCTCGAGGACCTGCCTGGCGACACCCACTACTCCACCGTGCGCACGCAGCTGCGCGTGCTGGAGGAAAAGGGCCACGTCCGCCATGAGGAAGAGGGGCTGCGGTACGTCTACATGCCGCTCGTTTCGCGCAACGCGGCGCGCAAGTCGGCGCTGCGCCACGTCGTGCAGACGTTCTTCGATGGCTCGGCGGAAAAGGCCGTTGCCGCGCTGCTGGGCGGCGAAGCCTCGCGACTCAACGAAGACGAACTCGAGCGCATTGCCGACTTGATTACCAAGGCCAGGAAGGACGGCCAGCGATGAATATGCGCCTCATCACTCTGGTGACGATGTTCCTCGTCACGGTCCCCGCCGCGCTGCTTCCCCAGGCGCTCTCGACGATCAGCGGATTGATCGTCGATCAATCGGGTGCCGCGCTGCCGGGAGTGGCTGTGACCGCCTACAGCACAACCCGCAACGCTCGCCAGGAGGTCGTGACGGACGCAAGCGGACGGTTCGAATTGGCAGGGTTGGCGCCGGGTTCGTACACGCTGGAGGCGGAGCTGCCTGGCTTCGAACGGTCGCAGCTGAAACTCACGCTCGCCGGGCAGAACGTGAGTCTCGACTTCACACTGGAGATTGGCTCGCTCGAAGAGGTGGTCACCGTCTTCAACGATCGGAACAACCCTCCCCCGCTGCCGAGCGAACATTTTGCGCCCCGACCGCCCCACTGCGATGCCTCCGCTGACAGCGGCGGCGCCGACAGCGCACGGCCTGGCGGCCAGATTCGTCAGCCGCGAAAGATCTATCACGTGCCACCGGTCTACCCACAGGGTGCGCCTGCCGGTGTTGTGAAGATCGACGCCGTGATCGGGACCGACGGACTGATCACAAGTGCGACGGTCACCAATGACGCCCCCGGCGCCTTGGCGCGTGCCGCCGTCGATGCCGTGCAGCAGTGGGAGTTCGATCCGACGCTTCTCAATTGCCAGGCTGTGGACGTGCGGATGTCGGTCACCGTTGACTTTCGGTAGGACGAGGAGGTGCCGGCAATGACGCTGCTGCTCGAGTTCGTCATCAAGATCTCGCTGGTCGTCGCTTTGGGTCTTCTTGCGGCACTACTCCTTCGCCGGCACTCCGCGGCGCTGCGACATTGGCTGCTGGCCTCGGCGATTGCCTCTGCCCTGGCGACGCCCCTGCTCATCGGCGTCGCGCCATCGTGGACGCTTCCGATCGCCGCTCCAGCCAGTACTGGTGAGTCTCAGGCGCTTCCGCCCCCAACCGGCAGGACGTCGCGGATCGCCATCACCACCACGACCCGAAATGAATCCGCAACGGCGGTTCCCGCGGAACGCCGTATCCAACCGGTGGTCGTACTGCTGACGCTGTGGATCGTTGGTCTCGTCGTGAACCTGGCTGGATTGCTGGTCGGTTTCTGGCGACTTTACCGAACCGCAGCACGCGCGACCATTGTCAGCGACGGTCCCTGGGCTGATGCGGCTCGTGACCTGAGCGAGATCTTCAATGTGCGCACGCCAATCCGTCTGCTCCACAGCGATCGACCAGCGGTGCTCGTGACGTGGGGGCTGATCACCCCGAAGGTGATGCTGCCGATCGATGCACCGTCGTGGGACGGAGATCGCATTCGCGTCGTGCTGGCGCACGAGCTCGCCCACGTGCAGCGGCGCGACTGGATCGTCCAGATCGGCAGCGAGCTGCTGCGAATCGTCTGCTGGTTCAACCCGCTCGTGTGGCTCGCGGCCGCGCGTCTTCGCTTGGAGAGCGAGCGCGCCTGTGACGATGCGGTTGTCAATCTCGGCGTGAGTGGCCGCGAGTATGCGCTGCACCTGCTGGAGCTCGCCCGTCAGTTCGGGCGAACCCGCGACATCTACCCGGCGGTCGCGATCCTTCCGCGTCCGTCAAGTCTCGAACGGAGAGTCACCGCCATGCTGAATCCACGTCTCAGTCGTCGTCCGATGTCAGTGACGACGCGATTCGGAACGATCGCTGCCCTGCTCGCGGTCGCGCTTCCGATTGCGTTGTTCGCGCAAAACCGCTTCTCGACGCTTTCCGGCTCGGTGAAGGATCCGTCGGGCGGCCTTCTTCCTGGCGTGACCGTTGTCGCGGTTGACACGACCCGTGACGCACGCCACGAAGTGAAGACCAACAGCGCTGGCCAGTTCGAGATCATCGGCCTCCCTGACGGCCCTCTCGTCTTGGAGGCGACACTCCCTGGCTTCCAGAAGTTCCAGCAGAAACTGGCGCTGGACGGTCAGGATGTGAACCGCGACATCACACTGCGTGTCGGGAGCCTTCAGGAGACGATTTCGGTCACACGCGGCGGCGCTCCTCCGTCGTTCGACGGCCAGCGTTTTTCACCAAAACCTGCGGAGTGTGGTGCGTCGGTTGCCGGCCGGACGTCGGGTGCCGGCCGGGCCTCTACCGGTGGCCCGCTTCCGCTTCGCATTGGGGGACAGATTCGCCAGCCCACCAAAACGCGTCACGTGTCTCCCGCCTATCCGGACGGCGCATCGCCCGGTGTTGTGATCCTGGAAGCCGTCATCGGACCCAACGGCCTCGTGAACGACGCCAAGATTCTGCGCTCGACGGAACCGGCCCTCGCGCAGGCTGCTGAGACCGCGGTTCGTCAGTGGGAGTTCACGCCGACGCTCCTCAACTGTGTCGCAGTGCCAGTGATCATGACGGTGACAGTCGATTTTTCTTAGACCTGAATACGGGAGAAAGCCCGCGCGCCCAGAATCAGGAACAGCGTCGCCACGATCGCCAGCACGATGGCATCGGTGGCGACGCCGATCTGCGAGAGACCGATGAACGCCGCGCGCAAGCCGTCCACGCCATACGCCATCGGGTCGAGCCGCGTCGCCACTGTGAGCGCTGTCGGCAGATTCGTCAGCGGAAACAGCGCGCCCGACAGGAAGAAGATCGGCATCACCATGAAGTTCATGATGAGCTGAAAGCCCTGCATGTCCTTCAAGCTCGAACCGATCGCGGTGCCGAGCGCGGCGAAGACGATCGCCGTCAGCGCCATGAACATCAGCGCCATCGGAATAGCGCCGAAGCTTTGGGGTCTGAACCCGGCGACCATGCACACAATGAGCACGAGCGTGCCTTGAATCATCGCGATCGTCGCCCCGCCTAACGTGCGGCCGGCCATGATCTGCAGACGCGGCACCGGCGCCACCAGCGTTTCCTTCAGAAAGCCGAACTGGCGATCCCACAGCAAGCCAATGCCCGAAAAGATCGACGTGAACAGGATGCCCATCCCGATGACGCCGGGGCCGATGAACTGGATGTAGCTCCCCTGCCCTGAGCTCTGGAACACCGGTCCGAGACCGAATCCGAGCACGAGGAGATACAGGAGCGGTTGCGCGAGCGACGCGATGATCTGCGGCCTGGACCGCAGATAGCGTTTCACCTCACGCAGCCACAGGATGTAAATGGTGCTCACGGCTCATCTCCTCCACATGCGGACCATCTGCCGCATCTGATCTGCGGAATCGGCCCGCTCGTCACGGATCGTCGATCCAGTCAGCTTCAGGAATGCGTTTTCGAGCGAATCCGCCCCGGTGCGCTCCTTCAACTCCTGCGCCGTGCCGACCGACACGATCTTTCCATGGTCGATGATGGCGATGCGGTGCGCCACCCGCTCGGCCTCATCCATGTAATGCGTCGTCAGGAAGACCGTGACGCCCTCGGTCTCGTTCAAGTGCTTGACGTGCGTCCACAGCTGGTTGCGGCTCTGCGGATCAAGTCCCAGCGTCGGCTCGTCGAGGAACAGAATCTTCGGCGTGTGCAGGAAGCCTCGCGCGATCTCCAGCCGGCGTTTCATGCCGCCCGAGAACGTCTTCACGTACGAGTCCTTGCGGTCCCACAGCTCGAACAACTTGAGCAGCAGCTCTATGCGCTCGCCGCGCACCTTGCGCGGCACGTGATACAGCACGCCGTGCAGTTCCATGTTCTCGTAGGCGGTCAGCTCGCCGTCGAGGCTCGGATCCTGAAAGACGATGCCGAACGTGCTCCGCGCCTGCAGCTGCTGCGTGACCGGATCGAGGCCGTCCAGCTTCATCGACCCGCTGGTCGGACGCTGCAGCGTCGTCAGCATCTGAATCGTCGTGGTCTTGCCGGCGCCGTTGGGGCCGAGGAACGCGAAGATCTCGCCCTTGGCGACGTCGAACGTCACGCCGTCAACGGCCTTCACCTCACCGAATGTCTTGACCAGGTTTTCAACGTGAATCATGTCTTCTTTCCCGCTGTGACGAACAGCACGAGGCCGGCCAGGGCCAGCTCGATCTTCCAGACCGCGATGCCGAGGATGGTGAAGTCGGACAACGCGATGGCGAGCGCAGCTGCGCAGATCAGGCCGATGGCTGCGTTGCGCATGGAATCCTGGGGAGACCTGCCGCTTCCGTGCGTGGTAGGCTCCGCGATGGTACATCAACAGTGACGACAAGACCAACGTCGGAAGCCCGCCGCGTCGCGGTGGCCAGTGCGGTCGGCACCACGATTGAGTGGTACGACTTCTTCATCTACGGCACGGCGGCGGCCGTCGTGTTCGGGCCGCAGTTCTTCCCGCAGGTCTCCGAGTTGAACCGGCAGCTCGCGGCCTTCGGGACCTTTGCCATTGGATTTATCGCGCGGCCGCTCGGCGGCATCGTGATGGGCCACCTCGGCGATCGGCTCGGACGCAAGTTCGTGCTCGTGTGGGCGCTCATGCTGATGGGCCTGGCGACGCTGGGCATTGGGCTGCTCCCGACTTACGCCCAGATTGGTGGATGGGCACCGATCCTGCTGACGGCCCTCCGCTTCGCCCAGGGCTTCGCGCTCGGCGGCGAATGGGGCGGCGCCGTGCTGCTGTCGGTCGAGCACGCGCCGGAAGGACGCCGAGGATTGTTCGGCAGCGTGGTCGCGCTCGGGTTGTCCGCCGGCATCGTGCTCTCGAACGTGGTGTTCATCATCGTGACGTCGCTGCTCTCGCCGCAGCAGTTCGCGTCATGGGGATGGCGTATCCCGTTCATCACCAGCGTGATCCTCGTCGCCGTTGGAGTGTTCGTACGCCTGCGCGTTGCCGAGAGCCCGGTCTTTGCCGACATCCTGAGCCAGGGCCGCGCACGGCGAATGCCGGTCATCGATGTCTTGCGCACCGACTGGCGCACCGTGCTGCTGGCAGCAGGCAGCTACATCGGCATCAGCGGGCTCGGCTACATCCTGCTTGTGTACTTCGTCACGTATGCCACGAGACAACTCGGCGTGGCGCTCCCAACCACGCTGCTCCTGATCGCGAGCGCCACACTTGTCGCGGCGCCGAGCACGATGTTCTTCGCGCACTGGTCCGATCAGATCGGACGGCGTCGCATCATGCAGTGGGGATTGGGCGCGCTGGTTCTGTGGTCCCTGATCTATTTCCCACTGGCCGATACTCGCCAGGTGCCGCTGATCGGATTGTCGTTCTTCGGGATGATGTTCCTGCAGGGCGCCTATCTGGGTCCGCAGCCGGCGGTGTTCTCGGAGCTGTTTCCGCCGGCGATTCGCTATAGCGGCGCGTCGTTGAGCCTGACGCTCGGGACGATCTTGGGAGGCGCATTGGCCCCGCTCATCGCAACGAGACTCTACGCGGTCGCCGGCAACTCGTCACTGGTGACGGTATACATCACGACGCTGTCACTGATTTCGTGGCTCTGCTCGTTTGGGTTGCGCGAGACGTATCGCGACGATCTGCAAGATCGCGCCGTAGAGCGGAGCCTTTAGGCTCCGCGGACACGCTGGATGTCCGCGGGGTCTAAAGACCCCGCTCTACTTGATCGCGAAGCCGGCGCGCGGGTTGAACTTCTTCCCGTCGGCACGCACCGCATCGACCCAGATCGCCGCGGGCTTGCCGTCCTTCATCGGGTTCCCGGTGATGGTCAGCTTCGTGCCGACCTTGAAATCACTCGGACGGATGCCGGCCCGCTGCAGCGTCGTCGGTCCTTCGGCCTCGAAGCCCCAGGTCGTGACCTTTCCGTCCTTGCCGGTCACGTCCACCCACAGCCACGAATGCGGGTTGGTGTACTCAAACTTCTTGACCACTCCTTCGACGGTGACCGTCTTCTTGTCGTCGAACATCGTCGCCGAATGATGCGCGAAGCTGGGCACGGCCGTGATGGCGAGAGCGCCCAGCGCCAGGACCGTGGTTGTGAACGCTCGAATCATGGCTTGCCTTTCTGCGTGTCAGCGCCCTTGTCAAAGGTGAATCCGCGGAACTGCGTGCCGCCTTCTTTGGTCTGGACGACGGCGTTGTTCTGATTCTCGCCGCAGTTCCAATAGCGAATCCGCAGATTCCGGTCTGGATCGCTCAGCTTCACGTAAGACTGCTTCACGTACCAGGCCTCGGTCAACGCTGGCGGATCGTAGACCCAGACGTCAGCGGCCAACGTCTTGTCGTCAGCCTTGCGCCAGATCTCGACGGTCTCGACCTGATCGGTGAAGTCCGGATGGGCGCGCTGATAGATCCCCGACGTCAGCTGGTTGGTGTGAATCACGAGCTTCGGGCCGTCCCAGAAGCCAATCGAGTCGCCGTTCGGGATCGGATAGCGGTCTTCCTCCGCCACGTGGTCGCGGCCATCGGTGTAGACACGCCGAACGTCATTGACCATCTCGTTGATCAGCCACGTCTGGTTGGGCGTCACGATGAACTCTCGCAGAAACGGCTCGGTGAGCCAGCGCGGATGACCCGGCGGAGAGCAGGTCGAGATCGGATCCCACTCGATGCCCTTCTTCAGGTCCTCGATCCGCTTCATCATCTTCGCCTGATACTCCGGCGTCAGTTTCGCGGTCGGCAACTCGCCCGGCTTTTGATCGGGATCGAACGCGAAGCCGGCGTTTGCGGGCCGTGAGTACACGCCACTCCAGTCGGGCATCTGCGCCCACTGCAACGGCTTTCCGCCCTTCGCTTCCTGACGTAGCGCCTGATACAACTCGAATGCGGTTTTGTGTTGGCGGCCTAGCTCGATGTTTTGTTCCTTCGTGCGATCGGGCAGGGTCGCCGCGGGTTGCGCAGGCGCGGTCGGCGCTTCAGCGGTCTTCGTGCAGGCCGCCAGTGGCACCGCCAGAGCCAGAAGCACCCCCGCGGCCGCAACGCCTCTCGTGCAACGTGACATTTTGTGGTCCGTAGCCACTACTGAAGTTCCCGTCACAATTCCTCCGCTGTGGGCTGCGACGGATTCTACTGCCCCGGGAGAGTGCATTTATGAGAGCTGACCTCTGACGGCGACCCCTCGTCCAGCCGCGAGGACGCCCGGTCATGTCGTGCAGAACTGCTACATCCCCGCAAATAGCTGTGCTCTCTTGGGTTGCCGGATCAGATGGGGTTGGCAGATGACTTGAATTGTTCAGGAGTCAGCGACTCCCCAGGGTCGATACGGAGGTGAGACGTGAAACGGTTGCTGACGGTCATCATGGCGGGCGTGCTCCTCGGTGGCGTGTTCGCCGGCACGGCTGATGCGGGCGATAGACGCGGCAGACATGGGCGCAACGACGCGCGCTATGACCGCGACGGCAGGCACTACCGTGACTATGCGCGCCCGCGCAACGTCGTCGTGGTTCGCAACTACTACCGGCCGTATTACCGCCCGGTGCCTTACGGGTATCGCTACTATCGTGGCGGGTATCTGCCGCCAGGGTGGGCCAAGCGCGTGGTCCCCGTGCCGGTGTATCTCGAACCAGAGTTCGTGCCGGTGCCCTACGGATACCGTCGCGGCTTCATCGACGGCCACGCGGTGGTCTACAACTCGCGCGGCTTCATCCTCGATATCTCCGCGGTGTTCTGAGCGAGGTCAATGGACAGCGTGGGGCGGGTCTTGCTCTGTAGACCCGCCTAACGCTTATCAACAACGACCGCTCCGCCTTTGACGACAACCTTCACGTTGAGCAGGTTGTAGATCAGGTCGAGCGGGTCGCCGTCGATGAGCACGATATCCGCCAGCTTGCCACTTTCGAGCGTTCCTAGATCCTTGCTCTTCTCGATAAACGCCGCTGTATTCGGACCCATCAACTTGATGATGTCCTGCGCGGAAAACATCAGCGTCAACGCGCGCAGTTCGTGCTTCAGTCCCTCACGCGGCAGATAGCCCGTGTCGGTGCCAAAGCCGTAGACCACACCTGCATCCCAGAGCGTGCGGGCGTTAACGGCCTTCTCGCCCGCCTCGCGTCCGCGCCCCTTCCCATCGAGAATCGTGTCGGGCCACTTTCCTCCGTCGCGGAACGTCGGGATGTTGTCCTTGTTGAACACGCCGAACACCGGCAGCCCGAATCCCGCGGTTGACAGCGTCTCCACGCCGGCCGCCGCCACCTTGCGCGCGTCAGCCTCGCTCAACCAGCTGCCATGCGGCGTGTGGACCAGCTTCTGCGCTCCGGCATCGAGCGCCGCCAGCATGGCAGGCACGCTGACCGCGTGCACCATCGTGTCGAGCTTGTGCTTCTTTCCCTCGTCCACGACGATTTTCAAAATCGACAGCTGCAATGGAGTGGGGTCGGGATCGATCCGTGCCTTGATGATCTCAATGCCGGCTTCCGCATACTTCCGCACCTGCGCGCGCGCCAGTTCCTCGGTCTTGAAGTTGTCCGGATCGACGCGTCCTGACGTGATGATCCGCGGCCCCTTCAAGGCGCCGCTCTCGACGCGCCGTTTCAACTCCAGAATGCCCGGCACCGGACCGCCGCCTGACATGAGCGTGGTGTAGCCCGCATCGAGGAACTCCTGCATCCGCGGCACAGACTGCTCCGTGAACCATCGCTCGTCGTTGCCGGTCATGATGTGCCGATGCGCATCGATGAACCCTGGCAGTGCAGTCATCCCTTTCGCATCGATGGTCTGACCGCTTGCGTTGCCGGGCGCACCTGCAGCCGCCGACACGATGCGTCCGCCGCGGACGACGATCGATCCGCGCTCGATCACAGCTCCGCTGCCGACGATGATTCGCGCGTTGGTGATGACGAGATCCTGGGCGGCGGCGGTCAGTGCGCCGCTGAGCGTGCAGACAACGGAGAGGGATATGAGGGCGATGTGCCGCGGCATGAGTCTGAGCCTCCTGCCGCGGATTCTAACGCGCTACATCAACGAACGAGGCGTCGGCGAGAGCAGATAGGGCTGGTCGCGCAGCTCGCGGCTCAAACGCGCGTGCCGCTGCCGCCACGGCTCGAAGTGCCTGGCAATCATCGTCAGGAGGCGGGCCTTGTGGCGTGACTCTTCGTAGGTCGCGGCGCGGGTGAAGAAGCTGGCGCCGATTTCGGCGTACCAGCGCAAGTTGTAGCGGGCCCGCAGCTGGTCCTGGAAGAATCCGGTGAGCAGCAGGCACTGGGCGCCCGCCATCTCCATCAGGTGGCTGTCGTCCGGCAACGCAGGGTTGACGACGAACTGGTCGAAGATGACGCCCAGACTCTCTGGAGCGGGCAACTCGAGCTCGGCGTGCACGGAGACGTGCGCGTAGTGCGCCAGCACGCTGGCGTTGTACAGCAGCTCCTGCCGATCGACCTTCGGATCCGAGACGTCCTGCAGACCCGTGACGAAGAACTCGAGCGTGCGGCGTTCGTCAACGGCGAGCAGTTCTCCGAACGACTCCATGAATCCTCCCCGGTCCCGCTGGCTGCACCCTGTCATTGCAGGGCTCGTACCAGCCCATCGGCTACAAGAAGGCGAAGCTTTATCCCTGCACAGTTCGGCACGGCTCCAAAAAAGTGCAGAACTGGCGGGTATTGGCCGGAGGCTATGGTGTGGCGTCGGCAAGCACGGCGCTGAATTCGGCGAGCACCATCGCCGTAGCGCCCCACACGCGAGCGCCGTCCACTTCGAAGTAGGGGACGTTCATGACGCCATGCGGTGGCAACGATCGCACGCGTTCTTCCCAGGCGACGGCATCTGGTTCCAGCAGCCGCGACACTGGCAGCTCGATCAGGCGCTCCACTTCATGCGCTGCCAGCGTGAACGCCGGGCGCCGGGCGGCGACTCCGACAACTGGCTGCAGAAGATGGCCGCTGACGACGACGGGTATGGCCGACAAACGGCCAAGGATCTCGACGTCCGCAGGAAGCACGCCGATCTCTTCGTGCGCTTCGCGCAGCGCCGCCTCTTCGACTGATTCGTCCGGGCGATCGAGACGTCCGCCGGGCAACGACACCTGACCGGTGTGATGACGCAGGCCCGAGCCGCGCACCGTCAACGGCACGTGCCAGCCGTCGTCATGCGGGTAGATCAACAGGAGCGCCGCAGCCGGTCGCAGTCCCAACTCGAGCGTCGGATCGGGCCGCATCAGCGGGCGTGGCGCCATGCGCAGCTGCGCCTCGAGGCCGGGCAGTGGCCCCGACAGGCGACGACGCAACGCATCTGGCAGCGAGGGCATGTCCGCGATCGTACAATTCAACCTGGCCGGTCCAAAAGGACCGGCCCTACCCACGTGAAGAAACGCCGTCTGTGGAATCGCCGGACGTTTGTGGCGACCAGCGTTGTTGGCGGTCTCGGCCTGACGACTGTCGGCCCATGGGGCTTCAACTTCCTGATGGATCGCATGGAGGAGATCGGCCGTGAGGTGCCCGCAGCGCCGCACAAGCCGCTGCCGGCCTCATGGTCCGACAATGTCGTCACGATGGCCTGGCTTGGCCACGCGACGGTCCTCATCAACTTCTTTGGCGTCCGAATCCTCACCGACCCGACACTGTATCCACGTATCGGCGTGGATCTCCTGCTCGGCTCACTCGGACCCTTGCGCCTGGTGCAATGCGCGTTAACGCCTGAGGAGCTCCCCGAGCTGGATCTCGTGCTCGTGTCCCACGCGCATTTCGATCATCTGGACACGCCGTCACTCGGTGCGGTGCGTGGTGCACCTGCTGCCGTCATGGGGCCTGGCACGTCCGACCTGCTGCCCCGCCGGCCCTACTCCTCGGTCCGGGAGCTTCACTGGAACGACACGGCGCGCATCACGACTCCGCGCGGAGAGGTCATCGTTCGCGCGATTCAAGTGAAGCACTGGGGCGCGCGCGTGCGCCGCGACACGTGGCGCGGCTATACCGGATGGATCGTCGAGCGCGAAGGCCGTCGTCTCTTGATTGGAGGAGACACGGCGCAGACGCCGGTCTTCAGAGAGCACCGGCGATTCGGCCCGTTCGACGCCGCCGTGATGCCGATTGGCGCATACAACCCCTGGATCCACAACCACTGCACACCGGAACAGGCAGTCACGATGGCCGACGCGGCTGGTGCGAGGCTCATCGTTCCAGTGCACCATCAATCATTCCGTTTGAGCAGCGAGCCGTTCATGGAACCGATCGAACGGATTCAGGAAGCACTCGCCAAAGAAGCCGACCGGCTTGCGCTGACCGCGATCGGCCAGACCATCGTGATCCCTGCCTGATCGCTGGCGATTTAGTTCGCCAGCGCCTCTTTCGAACGGCTGCGTACGCCCACAAACACCAGACCCAGGCCAAGTCCTGCGAGCGCTCCGGCCACGTTCACAGCCAGCCGGCTGGGGCCGAGTGGCCGAACAGGGAGCCCGGGAGGATCGATGACCCTGAACTGTTCGCCTGTCGTGCGGCGCTCGAGGGACTGGGTAATCCTCGCTTGCTCACCCTTCAGGAGGAGTGCCTTATATCCCTCCTGCAGGACTTCGTAGGGGAGGAGATCGGCTCGTGACAGTGGCCGGCCGCCATTCTGCGACCGAAGAGTCTCGAGCGTTTTCTCATAGGCGATTATTCGACGCCGCGTCTCGTCGATTTGCGAGTCGATGAACCCGAGAGTCGTGTCTGCGAGGGCCTGCCTGGCGCTCTCACTCACGTTCGCGTCGATGATTTCGCCCATGAGCCGCTGGGTGATCTTCAATGCGAGTATCGGGTCCGCAGAGACAAAACTCACGTTGAACGATCCCACGCCGGCTTCTTCCGAGTGATCAGCTGCACGCCACTCGATGCGGATATCTCTTCGTATCTGTTGGACGAGATCATCGAGAAGGCCCGGCGTCTGATCAGCCTGATACAGATTGAACTCTTTGATGATCCTCTCGAGACGCGTACGGCTCAGGACGATTTCACTGATTTCCCGAAAACGTGCGCGGGAGCGTTCGGCATCCGTCGGCCGCGCGCTATCTGCGGAGACGTGCGACACGCGCACGAGCGACTCCGACCGATAGCGAGTGGGCAGGAAATAGTAGGACAGTACGCTCGTCAAGACAGCGGTCAGGACGGTCGGGGCGAGAATCCACCATTTGCGACGCCACACCGTGTCGAAAGCAGCCGCGAATCCATTCATTGTGCGGTCCCTTTCAGGAAGGACGTGCGCCGCAACGGTCTCAGGCGCACCAAACCTCTGAAGCGCTTCGTGCTCCGCGTCATCGACCGATAGCCCACGCTGTCGTCCGTCTTCTACGGCATCCAGGAGATGCTCGCGCGCCTCCGCGAGGATCCGCGCGTCCTCCACCCCGCGTTGCTGGAGCTCGCGTTCGAGTCGTTCCAGGTAGTCGTCAATGGGACGACGGGTCATGCGACACCTTCGACAACGGCTTCGACGGCGCGCGCGAAGTCGCGCCATTCTCCGTGCTGCTTTGCGAGCGCGCGGTTGCCCTTCTGTGTCAGTTGATAGACGCGGCGGCGGCGCCCGTTGACTTCGGACCAGCGACTGGTCAGCAGTCCTGCCCGCTCCAGCCGATGCAATGCGGGATAGAGCGTGCCCTCGGGCAGGTTGAATGCGCCGTCGCTACGCGACCGCAGCTGCTCCGCAATCGCGTATCCGTGTGCCGGTTGGGGCTGGACAGCGGCGAGGAGAAGGAGATCGAGGTGTCCCTTGAGGATCTCAGCGTTCATCCATCGTGATGATATCCATCGCGTTACGAGGTGTCAACTCATTTGCGGTCCGGACGATCGAGAGGCCAGATCGCGCGGGCCACGCCCTCCCTTTGTAATCTCGCCGTTGCGCCATCTGTCTGAGGTGCGCCAGCATCGCCCGCCGATGGGCGATCTGGCGCTCGTTCAGCCTTGGACCTTGGTCATTCGGCATTGAGCATTGGGCATTGAGCATGGCCTATCGTGACCCGGGCCTGTGACAGCCCAGGTCACGCGAGGCTCCGCCTATCAGAACTGGCCTTTAGCAGCACACCGGCAATGCAGCCGGATCGATGCGCTCGACGAACCGGCGGGCCGCTTGCGGCACACCGGCTGCGGAATGAACGTGGGCCAATGCGGGCACACCGGTCTCCCCGGTCCGATCGCGATCGAGCCACACGTGTTGAATGCCCAACGCGCGGGCCGGCGAGATGTCGTGATACCAGCTATTGGCCACGTGCACCCAGTCCCGACGATCCACGCGGGTCAGCCGTTCGAAGCCGAGGAAATGCCACGGCGCCGGCTTGTATCCGCGCACTCGCTCCGCGGTCAGCACCAGATCGAACGTCGCACGGAACTGCCGGTGCGTGAGGGCAAAGAGATCCTCATCGCAGTTCGTCAGCACCGCCAATTTCCAACCCTCGCGACGCAACTCCGCCAGCATTGGCTCGACATCGTCGAATACCGGCATCGATGCCCAGGCATTAGCCAGCGAGCGCGCGTCCTCAGCCGCAATCGACAGACCGCAATCCTGTGCCGCGCGCGCCAGCGCCATCACGAGGACCTCCTTGTACGAGCGGTGCGGGCTCAGTCGCTCCACGACGGCTTCATGGAGGTAGTAGGCGCTCAGCACATCGTCGGTTCGCTCACCGAAGAGCGAACGGATGGCGCCCGTAAACCCCGCTCGCCAGTCCACGAGAGTCCCGAAACAATCGAACGTAATCCACCGCATGCGCGCTGACACGATTACCTCCTTACAAAACAAAAGGGCCATCACCCTGCTCGGATGATGGCCCTCGATTCCTCGAAGAAGGTCTGCTGCTACATCACCCGAATGAACCTGGCGGATCCAGCCACATCGAGCCGTTTCCGGTCAGGACGACGCACGCGCCTGCGCGCGGCGTGGCGGCCGGACGGATTCGCTTGGCTTGGATAAAGGTCAGATACACAGGTCGCTCCGAAGTGCGTCAATTATGGTAACGCAGGTCCGACGAAAACCGAACAGATTTTCTTGTCCGGCTGACGCGTCCGGCTGAAGCCGGACACTACAGGTCAGGGTTTGGGCACGCGCAGCGTCGCGCTGATCATCGCGCTGCCGCTCGCTGCGTATATCAGTGCCAGCGGGTGCAGCATCCACGGACCGATGGCAATGACACCGAACCACAGACGCTCCCCCGTATGGTCCAGCGCGAACGCCACCGCCCACATCCCGACTATACCGATCGTCGTCGGTATCGGTGTGCCCTCGAAATATTTCACCTTGCCGGTCTTCGTGTCGGCGAGCGACGCGGCGGTCACGTTGAACCGCGCCAGACGACTGACGCCGCACACCACCAGATACGTCAGACACACAACGTCCCAGCCGCCCCGCAGACCGAGCGTGTAGCCAATCACGGCCGGCGCAACGCCGAACGAGATCACATCAGCCAGTGAATCGAGATCGCCGCC
>Ga0111539_10000057_pt1 | contig 114860 bp, 92 predicted proteins | sample RhiMethybrSRZTD1_FD_79667 | JGI IMG/M metagenome (GOLD analysis project Ga0111539, IMG submission 79667) | Populus rhizosphere microbial communities from Tennessee, USA - Rhizosphere MetaG P. TD hybrid SRZTD1 (version 2) (version 2) | ecosystem: Host-associated > Plants > Roots > Rhizosphere >...
AGGACGCGCGCGCGCTCATGGCGTCCGCGGTCGCCGATCCAGATCCGGTGCTCTACTACGAGCACATCGCGCTCTACCGCGATCCGCGCATCAAGCAGAATCTGCCGAAAGCCGCACCGGCGCCGCTGCCGCTCGGGCAGGCGGCGCTGCGCCGCCGCGGAGACGACCTGGCCATCATCTCCTACGGCGCGTACGTGCACGCCGCGATGCGCGTGGCCGCAAGCCTGGCGCACGACGGCATTCACGCCAGCGTGCTCGACTTGCGGACGCTGGTGCCACTCGACAAGGATGCGGTGCTCCAGGTGGCGCGACACTGCAACCGCGTGCTGATCGTCCATGAGGATTCGCGAACCGGCGGGATCGGGGAGAGCCTCGCCGCGATCATTCAGGAAGAGGCGTTCGAATCACTCGACGCGCCGGTCCGTGTCGTCGGCGCGCTCGACACGCCGGTGCCGTACTCGCCGCCGCTCGAACAATATTTCCTACCGTCGGAGGCCGACATCGAACGTGCCGCTCGCCTGTTGGTAAGCTATTAACGGTCTACGAACCATTAAGCCATGTGGATTCTGAGGACGGTGACCGAAGGTCATCCGGAGAAGACGTTTCGCATTCTGCCGGGCAACGAACGCACGATCGGCCGCGCCACCGGCGCCGATTTCATCGTTGACGCCGCGCTCGTGTCGCGGGTGCACTGCCGCGTGACGGCGCTTCACGGTGGCGAGCTCGAGATCCGCGATCTCGAGAGCACCAACGGGACCTACGTCAACGGCGAGCGCATCGAAACAGCCCGCCTCGCACCCGGCGATCGTCTGCAGCTGGGACGAATCGAGCTCGTGGCTTTGAAAGAAGTGGACTAGCGTTTCTTTGCGGCGAGGTATTCCAGCACGAAGTCGTTGGTCGTTCTCTCGCGCTGAATCGTCGTATCCGGCCCGTGGCCTGGATGCACGATCTTGTCGTCGCCGAGCGAGAACAGCACACCGGTGATCGACTGCAGGAGCGTGTCGTAGTCGCCGCCGGGCAGATCGGTCCGGCCGATCGAGCCGGCAAACAACGTGTCGCCGACGAACAGGTGTTCCCCCGCCGTCCCTTTCTGGCCGATCTGCAGACACACACCGCCGGGGCAATGACCCGGCGTATGGTGAACGCGGACCTCGTAGTCGCCGAAGAAGATCGGTGACAGGTCGTAGTAGACGTCCGCAGGTGGCGGCTGCTGGACCTTGAATCCGAACATCGCGCCCTGCTGCACCGTGTTGTCGTACAGAAACAAGTCGTCGTGATGCAGGTACACCGGGACGTCGTAGGCGTCTTTCGCGGCGCCAACGCCGGTGACATGATCGATGTGCGCGTGCGTCAGCAGAATCGCCTGCACCTCGACGTCGAGGTCACGCACCGCGCCCATCAGCTGATCGACCTCGTCTCCCGGATCGATGATCACCGCCTCGCGCGTCCGCTCACACCCCACGACGAAGCCGTTCTTGTAGAACGGGGCGACGGCTCGAACTTCGAAGAGCATGGGTGACTATACTAACGACTAACCACTTACCACTTACCATGATCGTCTGCGCCATCGACGACCTGATCTTTTCGATCAAGATCTCAACCGCCGCCAAACAGCTGGGCGTCAGTGTCTACTTCGAGCGGATGCGGGATCGCGTGCTGCCGACCATCCGCGACAAGCAGCCGTCGCTGGTCATCCTGGACTTGAATAGCTCCCGCCTCGATCCGATGACGGTCATTGCCGCGATGAAGACTGACCCCCAGCTGCGAACGATAAAAACGCTGGGCTACGTCTCACACGTGGATTCGGACGCGATTGCCGCGGCCCGACGGGCAGGCATCGATCAGGTGTTGGCGCGCTCGGCGTTCACGGCGCAGCTCGGGACGATCCTCGAGTCAGCGTAGTGTCCGGCTTCAGCCGGACCTTCCCAAAAACCACCACGCCAGAATCGCGATGAGGAGCATCGCGCCGGCCATAACCGCCACGCGACCCACGCTCGTGCTCGACGTCTGCGCCAGCTCCTCTTCCTCACCCGCGACACCAAGCTGGTCGAGCACGGCGATCGACGCCCGCAACTCGCCGGCAAATCCAACCGCGCTCTGATAGCGGCTGTCCGGATTCGGCGCCACCGCCTTCAGGACCACGGTGTCGATCTCTTTCGGCACCTTGGGATTCGAGGCACTCGGCGCCGCCGCGCCGCGATGGTGGGGACGACGGGTGGTGAGCATTTCGTAGAGGATGGCGCCCACGGAGTAGATGTCGGAACGATCGTCGGGTGGCTGGCCGCCGGCTTCCTCCGGCGATTCGTAGTCGTGCAACCGGGCTTCGCGGCCGTCCTGATCGAACCCGCCCTGCGCAGCCAGCTCGAACGCCGGAATCTTGGCGCGTCCCTTCGCGCTGATCACAATCGACTCCGGACTCAGCCCACCATGCACGAACCCCGCGGCGTGTGCGTCGGCAACCGCGTCTGCGATCTGAATCGCGATCTCTACTGCGCGCCGCACGTTCATCGGCCGCCCTGCCGCTTCGGCACGCAGCGACTGGCCCTTCTGGAACTCGAACGCGAAGTAGACGCGGCCTTCATGCTCGCCGACGTCGAACAGCGTCGTCACGTTGGGATGCGACAGGCTGGTCAGCCCGCGTGCCTGCTGAATGAGTGCGTTGTGGTCGCTCGTGAAGTCGGCCGGCAATAACCGCACCGCCACGGTGCGCCCGGCCTTGGTGTCGCGCGCGCGATAGAGATCGCCCGGGCCAGACGGATCGAGCTTTTCGAGAAGGTTGTAATGAGCGACCACACCGATGGGCCCGGGCGAACCGGTCATAGGCGCTTGGACTCGATCACGCTCTGCACGAGCTCTTTGGCATCGCCAATCTGCTCCAGCACCAGCGCGATGTCCATCGTGGGCCGGCCGGGTGTGCGTGCGCTCTGGCAGTAGACGCCGTGCTGGCCGACCATCGCCAGCGCGTCGGTCAGCAGGTCGAGCGCGACGGCCAGCCGCCCGCGCGACTGCCCCATCATCGTCTCGTGCTTCTCGATCTCGTCTTGATGCTTGTCGAAGACTGACATGGCGCTCAATTGATGATTATTGATCTTCGATTGTTGATTACTTGTTGATTGATGAATATCGATCGGTGATTGAGCGCCGCCCGACTACCTCGCCAAATCCACGATCCCCAATCGCAAATCAACAACGAATCACAAATCAAAGATCGGCACATCAACAATGGCTGCGTCACTTCCGCGGTGGCTGCGCCGGACGGATTTCGACGCGGCTGGGCAGACTACGTGCCGGATGCGCAATCAGATCGATGACGACCTCGGCCACGTCATCGGGCTGCAGGGCCCATTCGGACTTGGTATTCGAGAGTCCTCCGAATCCGGTGTTGACCGAACCAGGCAACACGTACGCAACGCGAATGCCGTCGTAGCGGACCTCCTGCATCAGCGCCTCGCTGAACGCGTTCAGCGCTGACTTCGAGGCGCAGTAGGCGGCGCCGTTGACGAACGCGTTCTTGCTGGCGAGGCTGCTGATGTTGACGATCCAGCCGCCGCCGCGCGCCTTGAGATGCGGCAGCGCCGCATGACAGCAGTAAAAGACGCCGCTCACATTCGTGTCCATGATGCGGTGCCACTCGTCCACAGTCATGTCACCGACTGGACGGAAGACACCGACGCCGGCGTTGTTAATCAGAATGTCGAGACCGCCGAAGTGCGCGACCGTCTTGGCGACCGCCGCGTGGACCTCGGCGTGATTTCTGACACTGGCAGCAACGGCGAGGATGCGTCCGCTCGCCGCCTGCGCACCAAGCTCGGTGGCAGCGGCGTCGAGCCGTGCCTGATTCGTTGCCGTGATCGCCACCGACGCGCCCTGTGTGAGCAGTGCACGCGCGGTCGCCAGGCCGATGCCTCGCGAGCCGCCGGTGACGAGCGCGATCTTGCCCGTAAGTGGACTCATCGTTGTGTCCACTAGAATACTCCACGGATTCATGTCGACCGTTTGCATCATGGGCGCCGGAGATGTCGCTGGCGCGGCTGCACATGCGCTGGCGCGCGGCGAGCGCGTGTCGCGTGTGTTGCTCATCGACGCCGATGGCAAGGTCGCAGCGGGCAAGGCGCTCGACATCCAGCAGTCGGGCGCCGTCGATCTCTTTCACGTGCGACTCGACGGGACCGACGATGTGAGCCGTGTGGCGGGGTGCACAGCCTGCATCGTCGCCGACCGGTTCGGCCGGCCGTCATCAGAATGGCAGGGCGAGGACGGGCTGGCGATGGTGACGCGCCTCGCGTCGTATGCCGGAGACGCACCGATCGTCTTTGCCGGCGCGTCGCAAGCGGAGCTGTTGCGTGGGGCGGCGCGCGAAGGACACATCGCCCGCGAACGTCTCGTCGGCTCTGCACCAGAAGCGCTCGTCTCCGGGGTGCGCGCGATGGTGGCGATGGAAGCGCGGTGTTCGCCGTCTGAGGTAGGCCTCACGGTTCTCGGTACGCCGCCGTCAGGATTCGTCGTGCCGTGGAGCGAGGCCTCGATCGGCGGATATAGCCTCGAGCGTGTGCTGTCGCAGGTGCAGTTGACGCGCATCGAAGCTCGAGCGACACGACTCTGGCCGCCCGGACCGTTTGCGCTTGGGCTGGCCGCCGCTCGTGTCACCGAGGCGCTCGTCCGTCACTCGCGGCGGGCGTTCAGCGTCCTCATGGTATTGAGCGGGGAGTTTGGCGTTCGCGGACGTGTCGGTGCAATGCCGGTTAATCTGTCGCCCGCCGGAATTGCCCACACACGCGTGCCCACGCTCAACACGCGCGAACGGGTGCGCCTCGAAACCGCCCTCGGAGCGTAATAGGATCTAGTGGAATGTCTTTCGCGGAAAACTATCGGCGGCTCCGTTGTCGCGGCCGCGAAATCGCAGTCGGAGGCTAGTTGTGACTAGTACTTCTTCAGCGAATACGGACCACTAGTCATGCGAAAAGCCCTGGCGGCGATTGGTCTCGTCCTCGTCGCGGCGACGACGCTCGTCCGCGGCGAAAAGGAAATCGAGCCCGACACGCTGCTCGGACACATCAAGTTCCTCGCCGCTGACGATCTCAAGGGACGTGGCAACGGCTCGGAGGGACTCGAACGCGCGGCCGACTACATCGCCGACCAGTTCAAGTCGGCGGGCCTTCAGCCGGGAGTGAACGGCGGATGGTTCCAGCCGTTCGAGCTGAATGCGGGACTCTCGATCGGCCCCACCAACACGCTGTCGATCTCCGCGCGCGGAAGAACGGTGTCGTTCACGCTCGGGACGAGCTACTACCCACTGGCCGCCACCGGAAGCGACAAGACGCCGTCAGCGAAGCTCGATCAGCTGCCGATCGTGTTTGCCGGCTACGGTCTCGCCGTTCCACAGATCGGCTACGACGACTACGCGCACATCGACGTCGCCGGCAAAGCGGTCCTCATCTTCACCCACGAACCGCAGGAGCACGACGCCAGCAGCCGGTTGAACGGCATGCGGGCGATGCCGCAGACGTCACTGAACGCGAAAGCGCAGCTGGCGCTGAGCAAGGGCGCGCGCATGCTGATCGCGGTGTCGGATCCAACGCATCGCTATGACGAGGGGCAGTTCTCACTGTTCAAGAGCGACCCGGACGCCGACGATCAAGGCATTCCCGTCCTTCGGGTCAGGCGAACGGAGATGCAGCCGCTGCTCGACGTCTGGCGGCTTGACGCGATCGCGCGTCAGATCGACATGGATCTGGTTCCCCGGTCGGAGGTCTTAGCCGGCGCGACCGCGGACTATGTCGAGAGCCTCAGCAAGAACCGCCGGACCGTCCGCAACGTGGTCGGCATTCTGCCGGGAAGCGATCCGGCCCGCGCGCGTGAGGCGATCGTCATCGGCGCGCACTACGATCACGTCGGCCTCGGCGGCCGGCTGTCAGTGACGCCAGACCGGGTTGGCGAGATCCACAACGGCGCCGACGACAATGCCTCGGGCACGGCGTCGATTATCGAGATGGCCCGCGTCGCCGCCGACGAGCGCCCACGCTTTCCACGAACACTGGTCTTCATTGCCTTCGCCGGCGAGGAGCGCGGCCTGCTGGGATCGGCGTATTACGCCGGCCACGCGACGTTCCCGATCGAGAACACCGTGGCGATGCTCAATCTCGACATGGTGGGCCGCGCGCGCGGGCAGGTAGACATCAGCGGCCTCGAAGCGTCGCCGTCGATGGAAGCCGACCTCAAGGCCGCCTCTGGCACCTATGGCGGCGGCCTCGAGATCAAGCGCGCAGGCCCGGGCGCCGGACGCAGTGACGATTCGAACTTCATCGATCGCCGGATTCCTGCGATCAATTTTTTTACCGGCTTCCACGCGGACTATCACCGTCCGACTGATGACTGGGAAAAGATCGATGCGGCGGGAACCAAGCGGGTCGCGACGCTCGCACTGGAGCTGGCGGCCCGCCTGGCGGAACGAACGACGCGGCCGGAATTCGTCAGCCGCTGAACGCGGGAGTCGGGCGGTGCAGTGAGAGCCCGCTCCTGAACACCTCGAGCTTCGTGCGCAGCATCAACCGTCCGCGATGCAGACGCGACTTGAGCGTCTGGTCCTTCACCTTCAAGCGGCTGCTCGCTTCCTCGGTCGTCAACCCTTCGATGTCGCGCAGGAGCACGGGCGCGCGATAGATCTCCGGCAGCTCCTGTACGGCGGCCGCCAACGCCTCGCGCAATTGCGCGCGCATCATGTGCTCGTCCGGCATCCGCGACCAGTCGGCCGGCTCCTTCAACGCACGGGTCTGCTCGCCACTCGCCTCGAGCTGCGCTTCGGCGCGATCGCGCTCTTGAGCCGCCGCCCTGGCAGCACGGTTCTGTCGCAGCCGCGACATCGCGGTGTTGAAGGTGATGCGGTAGATCCACGATGACAGCGCCGCGTCGCCGCGAAACGCGTGAATCTTTCGGTGCACCTTGAGGAGAACGTCCTGCGTGACTTCCTCGGCGTCCTCCCGGTTCTTCATGTGACGCATCGCCAGCTGCTGGATCCGGGGGCCATACCGCACCGCCAGCTCCCGGACCGCGGCCTGATCGCCGGCCTGCAGCCCAGCCACGAGACGTCGATCCTGGGTCCTGTCCATAGGGTTTCTGCCTCTGCCACTCTAAACACCGACCAAAACGGTCTTATTCCCGGGATTACCTTGGTGGGCCGAACTGGCTCTACCGGTTGGGGTTATTGCCGGCGGGGAAAAAGCCCCTTCGACAAGCTCGGGGCAGGGGTGCTAAGTATGTGGCCACCGCATGGTCCTGGTGGCCATCCTCGTCGTCGTCGCGCTCATCCTGGTCAACGCCCTGTACGTGGCGGCCGAGTTTGCCGCCGTCAGCGTTCGGCGAAGCCGAATCCAGCAACTCGCGGGCGACGGGAACCCGCTGGCAACCTGGATGCTCCCCATCCTCGAATCCCCCGAGGCGCTCGACCGCTACATCGGCGCAAGCCAGATTGGGATCACGCTGTCGAGCCTCGTGCTCGGCGCATACGCGCAGCAGACGTTCGCGGTGTGGCTCACGCCGTTCTTCGCGCAGCTTGCCGGTCTTCAGGACTTGGTGGCGCAGTCCACGTCCACGGCCGTCGTGCTGTTGACGTTGACGACGGCGCAAGTCGTCTTTGCCGAGCTGGTGCCAAAGCTGGTTGCGCTTCAGTACCCGACGCCGGCGGCGCTCTACACCTTCCTCCCGATGCTGGCGTCGTTGTGGATCTACCGGCCCTTCATCAAGTTCCTCAACGGATCGGCGTTGCTGCTGCTCCGCATGCTGGGCACGCCGTACCAGGCGCACCGGCACATTCACTCCCCCGATGAGATCGAGCTGCTCATCGCTGAGAGCCGCGACGGCGGACTGCTCGAGCCCGACGAGCACCGCCGTCTGCAGCGCGCGCTGCGCCTGAATCTGCGGCAGGCGAAGCAGCTGATGGTGTCGCGACGCAAGATTGCCGCCCTGGCGATCGACACGCCGCTGCACGAAGTCATCGGCATCGTCGCGCAGAGCCCGTACTCGAGGCTGCCCGTCTATCGCGACTCGCTCGACAACATTGTCGGCCTCCTGCACACGAAAGAACTCGTGCGGTGGTTCGTCATGGAAGGCCCGGCGGTGACCCTTGCCGACTTGACCAGCACGGTCCCGACGGTTCATGAAAGCGTGACCGCCGATAAGGTGCTACGCGAGCTGCGCGAGCGGCGCTCGCATCAGGCCCTGGTGGTTGACGAATTCGGCGGCACCGCGGGTCTGCTGACGCTGGAAGACGTCCTGTCCGAGCTGCTCGGTCACGTTGGCGACGAGTTCAAGGCCGATCCAGTGGCCGAAGATCTGCCGGATGGGCGCGTGCGTTTGCCCGGCGGCATGGCGATTCAGGATGCTGCGATGGCCCTCGACACCGACTGGGAGACCGACGCCTCAACCGTCGGGGGCATGGTCATCGAAGCACTGGGACACCTGCCGACCATCGGTGAACGCATCTCCATCGGCGAATACGATTTCGAGGTCGAGCGGCTCGCCGATCGGGTTGTGGAATCGGTGATCGCGGTGCGATTGCCAACGCCCCGCGACGAGGACGAGCATGATTGAGGTCCTCGTCCCGATCGCCATCATCCTGCTGCTGGTGCTCCTCAACGGACTCTTCGTGGCGGCCGAGTTCGCGATCGTTGGTGCACCCAGGGCGAGCATCGAGCACCAGGCGGCGCAGGGCAGCCTCCTGGCACGCAACGCGTTGCAGATCCTCGAGGATCCGAAGCTGCAGGATCGCTACATCGCGACAACGCAGATTGGCATCTCGGTCGCGAGCCTGGGCCTCGGCATGTACGGCGAACACTGGATGTCGGATCACATCGCGCAGTGGCTCGGTCCGCTCGAGACGACCGGCTGGATCGCGGCGCATACCGTCGCCAGCATCATCGCCGTTGCCATCCTGACCTACCTGCACATCGTCTACGGCGAGATGCTGCCGAAGGCGCTGGCGCTGCAGCGATCGCAGCGGACGATTCTCTACATCTCGCCGGTCATTCGCGCACTCGAGCGCGCGCTGCTGCCGCTGGTCGTCTCGCTGAATGCGTTCGGGACCGGGCTGCTGAAGCTGGCCGGGATCAAGCGGCAGCGCGTCGAGCGCGAGCGCTACCACACCGCCGAGGAGCTGCAGTTCATCGTCCAGGAAAGCGAAGAGGGCGGGCTGCTCCGTGGCGAGTCAGGTCAGCTGCTGCGCGACCTCTTCGAATTCGGCGATCGCACCGCAGGTGAGGCGATGGTGCCGCGCGTGCTGCTCGTCGGCATTCCGGTCGGCGCCGAGCCCGACGAGCTTCGCGCCATCGTTCGCACGCAGGCGCACACCCGGTATCCGGTGTACAGCGGCGATCTCGATCACATCGTCGGCAGCCTGCATATCAAGCAAGTCTTGCGTCATCTGATCTCGAATCAACCCGTCACTGCGCGCGACGCGCGGGCGCTGCCCTATGTGCCGGGTCCCACGCCGGTGGACGAAGTGCTTGCCGCGATGCGTCGCTACCGAGCTCAGATGGCCGTGGTGATGGACCAGCACGGCGGCACCGCGGGTCTCGTCACGATGGAGGATCTCTTCGAAGAAGTCATCGGCGACATCGAAGAAGGCCGCGGCCGTGCCGCCATCATCCCCGAGGCGGGCGGCAGCGTGCGCGTGCGCGGGACGGTCAGGCTCGACGAGATCGCGAAGTCGCTCGACTGGCCACTCGAGCATCCGAAGGTCACGACGATTAGCGGGCTCGTGCTGCTGTTACTCGGTCGTCCGGCGATGCTTGGCGACGTTGTCACCTGGAATCAGGTCCGCGTCGAGGTCACCAAGGTTGCGGGCCGCGGTGTCGCCGAGGCGGTGCTGACGCGGACGGCGCCGCCCTCCTAGCCGGCGCGCTTCGGCCGGCGGACGGATCGCACCTTCCCGCTCTTTCCTCCACCGCAGAAGAACCGATCGCCGCCGTCGGACTCGAGCCCCGACACGTTCACGCCAGCCGGCATCTCAAGCTTCTCCAGGACCTCGCCTGTTCGCGAATCGACGTGCCTCAGATCGCTCTCGTCACCCTCCCAGGTTCCGTGCCAGAGCTCACCGTCAACCCACGTGACTCCAGTGACGAAGCGGTTCGATTCGATCGTGCGGAGGATTGCGCCGGTTTCGGGATCGATCTGATGGATCTTCCGATCGCGATGCTGCCCGACCCAGAGCGTGCCCTCGGCCCAGGCGAGCCCCGAGTCAGCGCCGCCGCCCGGCGCCGGAATCGTCGCGAGCACGCGGCCGGTCGCCGGATCGATCTTCTGGATCCGGTCCTCGGCGATCTGGAACAGGTGACGGCCGTCGAAGGCTGTTCCGGCGTGCGCGGCCACATCGATCGATCGCAGCACCTTGCCGCTCGACGGATCGAGGGCGTTCAGCCTGTCTCCCGTCGCAAACCAGACGTGCTGACCGTCATAGCTGACTCCATGCACGTGATCCACACCGGGGAACGGTCCGTACTCTCGAATGATCTCGGCGATCGATCGCTTCATGCTTCAACCTTAGTCAATCGGCAGCGGGGCAGGGAGTAACAAGGTTGTCGTGAATCCAGGTACGGGCGAGCTGATCCAACGCCGCGCCCGCGCGCGACCGAATGACTGCACCTTGCCGGCTGCGGCGAGCGTGTCGAGCGCACGCTGCACGCTGCGTTGGCTCGTTCCAAGCGCAAGCGCCAACGCCGAGCTCGACCACGATTCGCCGTCGGCGAGAAAGGCGAGCACAGCTGCATGTTCGCCTTCGACCGGCTGTGCGAGCACAACAACCTCGCGAGCGTGCTGCGGCGCCAACACGAACCCACGTTTCGTGGCGTCGACGTTCGCCACTGTCCGCAATGCTCTGCGCAGCCGTCCCATTTCGACCCGCAACCGCGCGCGATGCGATTCATCAACGAACCTCGAGGCGAAAGCCTTCGCGATGAGGGCGTCTCTCGGTACGTCCTCCGGCCACGCTTCGCCCAGCGCGCAGACGAGCGTAAACAACACCGGACGTGTGGTCATCGAGACCACCTTGCCCTGGTCGCGTACGACATGACGACACGCGTCAACGATGAACGCGTTCGATGCGTAGAGCTCCTCGACCTCCTCGAGGCGAAGGAGCCTCTCGTCGCCATTCGCCATCAGCCGTGCGGCAGGCGTGCTCAAAAGCAGCGCCGCATTCTCGACCTCGGCTGACAGAGCAGGGATCCGTGCAGTGCGCGCAGCGCGCGCGGCCCGCGCGAGCGCAGCGCGCGCCACTTTGGTCCGAAGGCGTCTCATCGCGATGCCGGCCACCACCAACTCGTGGACGGTTCTCAGTGGCGGAGGCAACGGTGAGGCATCGAGGTCGGCAAGCGCCCGCTCGGTCGCGTCGAGGCGCCCAATCAAGAGCAGACGCCGGACCTCGAGGTAGCGGGCATGGGCAGCGTTCAGGAGATCGCTGTGCCGTTCGAGCGTTATCCGCGCAGCGTCGAGTGCCTTCGCCGGAAAGCCGAGGTCACGCGAGGCGAGTGCGACCTCAGCCTCGGCAACGATGCATCTCGCCCTGGCGACCGCTTCTGTTGAACCGAAAGCGCGTGCAGCCCTTCGGAGGAGCACTCTCGCTCGAGCGAGGTCGCCGAGCTGGGCCATGGCGATGCCGCGAAGCGCCAGCGCAGGCGCATCCTCGCGCAGGGCGACTCGCTTGAGTGCGCCGAAAGGATCGCCTGTTGCGAGCGCCCGCGCTGCGGCCGTGATCAGAGAGTCCATCGGAATCGCGCCACGCTTGTCACTCCCACTGCTTCCAGAGGCTCCGCTACAACTATTTCATGAAGGAAAGGAGACCGGCGCGATGACGACTCACACGACAGGCACACGAGAACAGTGGTTGAGAGCGCGGCTCGAGCTGCTCAAGAACGAAAAGGAGTTCACGCGGCGCGGCGACGAGCTGACGCGGCAGCGGCAGGCGCTGCCATGGGTCCGGGTCGACAAAGACTATCGATTCGATACTGACAAGGGCAACGCGTCGCTCGCGGATCTCTTCCAAAGCCGCTCGCAGTTGCTCGTCTACCACTTCATGTTCGGCCCCGACTTTACGGCTGGCTGCGCGACGTGCTCGACGATCGCGGACGGATTCAATGGCTTCGCCATCCACCTCGCCAACCACGACGTCACGCTGATGGCCGTGTCCAAGGCGCCGCTGGCAAAGCTGCAGGCGTACAAGCAGCGAATGGGATGGACATTTCCGTGGGCGTCCGCAGTCGGAGGTGAATTCAACTATGACTTCAGCGCCTCCTTCACCGAGCAGCAACAGCGCGAAGGCATCGAATACAACTACCGGCGTGAGCCCGCGTGGAAGCAGCGCACCAACGAGGGGTTCGTGACCCGCATGACGGGGGACCCTGTCGGCGACAACGCCGCGATGACCGGAACCGACGTGGCCACGTACACCCGGGAGAGGCCGGGCATGAGCGCGTTCGCGCGCGAGGACGGCGTTGTCTACCACACGTATTCCACGTATGCGCGCGGACTGGATGGTCTCTGGGGCATGTACCAGTGGCTCGACCGCGCGCCGAAGGGTCGCAACGAGACGGGAATATGGTGGCGCCGGCACGACGAATACAAGGGGTGAGCGAGGTCATGATTGGCGCGACGTCTCGGCATGCATTCCTTGGCGCCTCCGCATTACTGTTCGCCGCCAGCGCGGCGGTGACGATCGTGTGGAGCACGTCGATGTCGGATGTGGGCGGGATGCTGATGCCCGGCGGCTGGACGATGTCGATGGCGTGGATGCGAATGCCCGGACACACGTGGGGCGGCACCGCGGCTTCCTTCCTTGGCATGTGGGTCGTGATGATGGTGGCGATGATGCTGCCGTCCCTGGTCCCCGTCCTGTGGCGATCCCGTCAGGCCGTGGCCATGACCGGCGAGACGCGCCTCGGTCGGATGACGGCGCTGGTGGGCCTGGGCTACTTCTTCGTCTGGACCATGTTCGGCGTTGTCGCCTTTCCACTTGGCGTCGCGGTGTCAGTGGTCGCGATGCAGCACCCGGCGCTGTCACGCGCCGTGCCAATCGCGACCGCTCTTGTCATCCTGATCGCGGGAGCACTCCAGTTCACGACGTGGAAGGGGCGGCAGCTTGTCTGTTGCCGTGAGTCATCAGGCCTCGGCGGTGAACTCACCGCCGACAGCCGCACCGCCTGGCGATATGGCTTGCGCCTCGGACTTGACTGCGGTCCCTGTTGCGCCAATCTGATGGTCATCCTCCTGGTCGTCGGCGTCATGGACCTGCGCGCGATGGCGGTCGTGACGATGGCGATCACGGCTGAACGGCTCGCCCCGGCTGGCGAACGCGTCGCGCGAGCGATCGGCCTCGTCAGCGTCGGGGCAGGATTGGTGCTGATCGCGCGCGCCGCCGGGCTCCAATGACGTATCGCTTGACTCCGCCATCGTAAACAACTCGCACGACATTCTTCCGATCGCGGTGTCCTATTAGTTCGGTGAGTTCGTGCGAAGGCTTCGTATTCCTCTGACGTTTGTAGCGGCTCTCGCCGTGTTGTTTGATTCGAACGAATTCCTGATCATCCAGCAGCATGGTTTCCCGCCAGATCCACTCGTGGACAATGAGGCCAAGATTATCTTCGCTACGCCTTCGGCGACTGACCGCGTCCGATACTGTGTCTTCCTCGTGGGAGTTGGACTCGTGCAAGTCGTCCTGTTCAGACTGGCTTGGAAAGCGTGGCGTCGATGAACTGCCGCTCGAACACGTCCTGAAAGCGGCGAACGACGGCGTCTTCAACCTCAGAGAACGACAGGCGACTCCGGGCCGCACGCTCGAGCGATGTCACGCCGCGATCGCTGATCCCGCACGGGACGATCAACTTGAAGTGATCGAGATCCGTGCTGACGTTGAACGCGAAGCCGTGCATGGTGATCCAGCGTGACAGTCTGACGCCGATCGCGCCGATCTTCTCCGCGCCGACCCACGCGCCAGTCAGCCCTTTGATCCGGCCAGCGGTCACTCCATAGTCCGCGCACACGCGAATCATCACTTCTTCCAGGTCGCGCACGTAGCGATGCACGTCGCAGCGATCGGGCTTCAAATCGAGAATCGGATAGCCGACGATTTGCCCAGGGCCGTGATACGTGACGTCACCGCCGCGGCCGGTCTCGTGCACGGCGATGCCCAGCTCGGCGAGCCGCTCGTCAGTTGCGACGATGTTGGCGCGGCCGCCGTCGCCTTTGACGCCCAAGGTAATGACTGCAGGATGTTGCAGGAGCAGGAGCAGGTCGGGAACCCGTCCGGCGCGGCGCTCCTCGACGAACTGCCGCTGCATGGCGAGCGCTTCGTCGTAGGGAACGACGCCAAGCCGGCGGACTTCAAGCTCCCGCATGCCTACGCCGACGTAATGTCGAAGTTTTCGAGCTGCTGCTTCACTTCGGCCATGAACTGATCGCCGGTCGCGCCATCGACGAGCCGATGGTCGTAGCCCAGGGTCAGATACGCCATCGTCCGGATCGCAATCGCATCGTCCACGACGACCGGGCGCTTCTCGATCGTGCCGACGCCGAGAATCGCCACCTGCGGCTGATTGATGATCGGCATCCCGAACTGCGAGCCGAACTGACCGGGGTTGGTGATGGTGAACGTGCCACCATGCACCTCGTCGGGTTTGAGCTGCTTGGAGCGCACGCGTTCGGCGACGTCGGAAATCGATCGGCTCAGGCCGAGCAGGTTCTTCTCGTCGGCGTGCTTGATGACCGGGACGATCAGTCCGGCTTCGAGTGCGACCGCGATTCCGAGGTTGATGTCCTTCTTGTAGACGATGTTGTCGCCGTCGAGCGAGGCGTTGACCACCGGGAAGCGCCGCAGCGCGGCGATGACCGCCTTGGCAATGAACGCCATGTACGTCAGCTTCGTCCCGAGCTGCTCGTACTCGGCTTTCTTCTGCTCGCGGATCCGCGCCACGGTCGAGAAGTTCACGTGGAAGACCGAGTGCACGTGTGCCGACGTGCGCCGGCTCATCACCATGTGCTCGGCTATCTTCTTGCGCATCACCGAGAGCGGCTCGATTTCGATGCGATCGCCCTCGCGGTAGGCAGGCACCTTAGGCTCTGGGCTTTGCGCTCTCGGTTCTGGGCTTTGGGCTCTCGGCTCTGGGCTTTGGGCTCTCGGCTCTTGGCTTTGGCCCTTGAGCATTGGGCCTTGGGCCTTGGGCGTTTCGATGTACTCGAGGATGTCGTGCTTCGTGACGCGCCCGCCGAGTCCCGAGCCCTGAATCTGCGAGACGTCTACGTTGTGCTCCTTCGCGATGCGGCGAACCAGCGGTGACGATCGCTGACGACGGGCCTCGTCCTGGGTGAGCGCAACGGCCGGAGGCGCGGCGTGAGCCGCTTCGCGTCCATTGGGCTTCGGTGTGGGCGGTACTTTCTTCTGCGCAGGCCTGGCCTGAGCCTCGTCGAAGGGCCCGGCGCCATCGGCCTGAGACTGCGTCGCGGCTGTGGCCTTGGCCGATTCGGATGGCGCGGCTGCCTGGACCGGCGCGGCCGGCTCGGCAACTTCCGATGCATCACCGATCGTCGCCACGACTTCGTTGACTGCAACGGTCTCGCCTGCCTGCACCTTGATTTCGGTCAGCACGCCGGCCGCAGGCGCCGGAATCTCGGCGTCCACTTTGTCGGTGGAGATCTCGAAGAGCGGCTCGTCGCGATCGACCGAGTCGCCCACTTTCTTGATCCAGCGGACGATCGTCCCCTCGGCGATCGATTCCCCCATCTGGGGCATCACGACTGGTGTAGCCATCGACTTTGGTCTCTGGTCTACGGTCTCTGGTCTACGGTCGCGGTGGTCGGCCTCAATTCCTCACCAAACCAAAGACCAGAGACTGGAGACGATCACATATGGATGGCCGCCCCATGCGTGGCATGGGCAGCCTCGCCCACGGCCTCCGAGAAGGTCGGGTGCGCGTGGATGGTCTTGATCAACTCCTCGACCGTGCACTCGAGGCGAAGGGCCAGGACGGCCTCGGCCACGAGCTCAGTGGATCGCGGGCCAATCATGTGCACGCCCAACACCTCATCGTACTTCTTATCGGCCACAATCTTGACGAACCCCTCGGATTCCATCGCCATCTTGGCCCGGCCCAACACACCAAACGGGAACTGGCCCACCCGCACGTCGTAGCCGCGCTGCCGAGCTTCGGCCTCGGTCAGTCCCACGCTGCCAATCTCGGGATCGCAGTACGTGCAGCCGGGAACGTGCTCGTAGTTCAGCGGCTGAACTGGCTGACCAGCCAAACGCTCCGCAACGATGACGCCTTCCATCGACGACACGTGCGCCAACTGCGGATGGACACCGGTGCCGAGCGTGATGACGTCGCCAATCGCCGACACGTTCGGGACCGACGTGCGGTACATCTCGTCCACCTTGATGTAGCCCTTGTCCATCGCGATGCCGACCTCTTCGGCGCCAAGCCCGGTCGTGACCGGGCCGCGTCCGGTGGCCACCAGCAGCAGGCTCGCGGCAATCGACAACGGCTTGCCGTCCGATCCCTGTGCCTCGACCGTCACCTCGGTACTCGACGCGGTCGCCTTCGTCACCTTGGTGTTGGTGAGCACGTTGATGCCCTGCTTCTTGAATGACTTCTCGAGCTCGGCCGACACCGCCTCGTCCTCCACCGGCACGAGACGCGGCAGCAGCTCGATGATCGTCACCTCGCTGCCGAACCGCCGGTAGATCGACGCGAACTCGACGCCGACCGCGCCGCTCCCCAGGATCACCAGCGACTTGGGCACCTCCTTCAGGTGAATCGCCTCGTCACTCGTGATGATCCGCTCGTGATCGATCTTCACCGACGGCACGCTCCGCGGCGCCGAGCCGGTAGCGACGATGATCTCTTTGGCCTCCAGCGTCTGCTTGTCGCCTTCGAACACATCCACCTTGCCGCGCCCAGTCAGACGCGCCGTGCCTTTGATCCAGTCGATCTTGTTCTTCTTGAACAGGAACTCGACGCCCTTGGTGAGGCCGGTGACGACCTTGTCCTTGCGCGCGTGCACCTGCTTCATGTCGATGGCCGGCGCGCCGTAGGGGATCATCACGCCCCACTCTCTGGCGTTCTGCACCACCTTCAGCGCGTGTGCATGCTCCAGAAGCGCCTTGGTAGGGATGCAGCCCCAAATGAGACACGTGCCGCCAAGGGCTTTCTGCTTCTCGACGACCGCAACCTTCTTCCCAAGCTGTGATGCGCGGATGGCCGCCACGTAGCCGCCGGTCCCGGCCCCAATCACGATGACGTCGTACGAAGTAGGCATAAAACCCCATAATATACTCGCCGTTTCGATGTCGGACCGCCGCAAGACCCTCCTGATCGTGGACAACGACGATGCGATGCGCGAGTCGCTCACGGGAGTGCTGCGTCGCGATCTGCGCGTGCTGCGGGCCGGTACCGGCGAAGGCGCGCTCCAGATGATGGAGAAGGAAGACGTTGACCTGATGATGCTAGACGCGCACCTGCCCGGCATCAGCGGGTTCGAGGTGCTCCGGATCGTCAAGGAGAACTATCCCTACGTCGAGGTGGTCGTCGTCTCGGAGGTGAAGGAGCTCGACGTCGCGATCGAGGCGATGCGTCTCGGCGCGTATCACTACACGTCGAAGGACATCGACCTCGAATCGCTGCGAACACTCGTTGCCAACGCCGGCGAGCGTCAGGACCTCCGCCGCGATGTCGTCCGGTTGCGCGAGGAGGTGGCTGAAAGCAACGACCGCGAGTTCGTCGTCGGTCCGAGCCAAGGCACGCGCGGCATCATCGAGCTGGTCCAGAAGGTCGCGAAGCTGGATGCCAACGTGCTCATCCTTGGCGAGAGCGGGACAGGCAAGGAACTGCTCGCCCGGCTGATTCATCGCGAGGCCGGACAGATCAACGCACCGTTCATCGCCGTCAACCTTGCCGCCATCCCGAAAGATCTGGTCGAGAGCACGCTGTTCGGCCACGAGAAGGGCGCGTTCACCGGCGCCATCCGTCAGCAGTTGGGCAAGTTCGAGCTGGCGTCAGGTGGCACGCTGTTCCTCGACGAGGTTGGGGATCTCAGATACGACCTGCAGGCCAAACTGCTGCGGGCGATTCAGGAGCGGGAGATCGAACGCGTCGGCGGCATGCATCCAATCAAGACCGACCTCCGCTTGATTGCGGCCACGAACATCGATCTGGACAAGGCCGTCAAGGAAGGGCGGTTTCGCGAAGACCTCTATTACCGCCTGAACGTGATCCCGGTCCGTATGCCGGCACTGCGCGATCGCATCGACGATCTCCCGGACCTGGCCCGCTTCTTCCTCCGCCGTTACAACGTGAAGTTTCGGAAGAACATCCAGGGGATCGCCGACTCCACGATGCAGATCCTCAGCTCGTACTGGTGGCCCGGCAATATTCGCGAGCTGGAAAATCTCATCGAGCGGCTGGTTGCGGTGTCGGATAAGGAATGGATCACCGACGAAGACCTGCCCTACGAGCTGCACGTCGCGCAGCTGGATACGCAGGGACCGACCAGCGAGAACCTGCTCGAACGCGCGGTCTCGACCTTCGAGCGCAACTTCATCATCCGCGCCCTGGAGAAATCGAGCTGGAACGTCACCGCCACGGCGCGCGCGCTCGGTATTCCGCTCAGCACGCTCAAGTTCAAGATGGACCGGCTCGAGATCCGCGAACTGGCGCGGAAGATTCGCGGGAACTAGGGCCCGGGAGGCGGACCCCAAAAAGAAACCCGGCGCACCAAGCCGCGCCGGGCCCAACTCGAAAAGGGGGGATTCCGCGTGTTACTTCTTCGGGAGCACCGCGTCCTTGAGCTGCTTGGCGATGCGCGCCTTGACGACGGTCTTGGCCGGAATCTTGATGGCCTCACCGGTCGCGGGATTGCGGCCCATGCGTGCCTTGCGCTTCTGCACCACGAGCTTCACCATACCGGGCAGTACGAACTCACCGGAGCGCTTCAGCTCTTTCTCCGACAGTGTTGTCAGCTCATCGAAGAACTCGCGCGCCTGAGTCCGCTTCACCTCGAAGCGTTCGGCGAAGTGCGAGAACAATTCTGATTTGCCCATTCTGCGGGCCTCTGCCATCACGTCCCCCCTTGTGCTGGTGCGCGCTGATGCTGGGCCGCCCTGCAGTTGCGCGCGCGCGTCACTGCTGCGGAAACACGTGAAAAACGGTGGTAATGCTAGCTCGCACGCGCAGGCGTGTCAACGAATCACCCTGCGCGATCCAGCAATTTTGGCCCAAAGTGCTAGAATTTTTCGCATATGTCAAGCGAGGTGACGATCGAGACATTTCCGAATCCACGTCCTGAGCGCGACTTCGAGATCTCGATCAGCTGTCCCGAGTTCACCTCGGTCTGCCCCAAAACCGGTCTGCCCGACTTCGGCGAAATCCGCATCAGCTACGTGCCCGCCGACCGCTGCATCGAGTTGAAATCACTGAAGTACTACATGTTCGGCTTCCGTAATCGCGGCATCTTCTTCGAGGCCGCCACCAATTTGATCCTCGACGATCTCGTCGCTGCCTGTCAGCCCAAACGCATGACGGTCGTCGGTGACTTCGCCGTGCGCGGCGGTATGAAGACCGTCGTCACAGCTACCTACCCGTCCTGAAAAGAATTCCAATCGAAGATTCGCTCGACCTCCATGCCTTCGCGCCTCGCGATGTCGCGTCGGTGGTCGTCGAGTACATCACTGCCGCACACGAAGCCGGCCTCCGCGAGGTGCGGCTGATTCACGGACGCGGCAAGGGCGTGCAGCGCGGGATCGTCCAGCAGGCGCTCGAAAACCATCCGCTCGTGGTGGAGTTCTGGGACGCTACGGAGACGCACCTCGGAGCAACCGTGGCCAGACTCGCCGACTGACCCGCCTTCGCCAACGGCCACGGCGGGCAGGCCGTGGCAGTTGCGCTACATCGCGCAGCTCCTGAAGCCACAACGAAGATGTAACAACCGCGTGCACCTCCGGCCTTCTTTGACGAGTGAGATGGTGCATTCTTTGCCTTACGCGTGTTGCAATGAATTCTGTAATTCGCGTCGCTGTTCTCGTGATGCTCGCCGGAGCGCTGTCGTCGTGCACCTCATCGGCACCGGCATCGAGTCCCAGTCAAGTGCCCTCGCCGGCGCCGACGCCAACACCGCAGCCGCCGACGCCACCACCGCAGACAGAGACCACCTACGTGATGTCAGGCTACGTGCGTAGTTCGCTGGGGGGCGGCACCATTGCGAACGCACGGCTCGAGATCCTCCAGGGCGTCAACGCGGGAAAGACGGCGTGGTCGGATTCGGGCGGTCTATACCGATTCGAGCAGCTGAAGACCAGCGCGATGCAGGTGCGCGTCAGTGCGGCAGACTACGACGGGCAAACCGTCAACGTGTCGATCACCGGCAATCTGACGATGAACTTCGAGCTCACGCCGCTGATGCCGTACGTCTACTCCGGGATCGTGACCGATGGAATTGGACGTCCAGTCGTGGGCGCCACTGTACGCGGTGGCCCGAATTCGGGCGTGACGGACGCCAATGGTCGCTACGAATTTCGGAGTCCCTACAACAGCGTTCCCGGCAATGTCTATCCACCGGCCGGCTACGAGCGCAAGCCAGTGCACTTCTACGAGAGTTTCCCGATGTCGGCCGGCGTGCTGAACATCAGCATTCGCCGGATCACCAGCGTGACCATCGCGCCACCGGCGACGCTCAAAGTGGGCGAGTACGCGTCCATGTCGCCGCGAATCACGTTCGACACCGGGCAGGTCGAGTTACCTCATTACGACTACTTCCAGCGCAGTGTGAGCGACTTCACGGTTCTCAAATTCTCGGGCGTCGTAAACGCAATGGTCGAAGCCATCAAACCGGGGACAGCCTCCGTCACAGGAAGCTACTTCGGCGCGGCGGCAAACACCGCACAGATACAGGTCGTACCGTAGCGTGAGGTACGCAATTCCTCACATCAACGGCTCCTTCAGACGAGGAAGATTCTTCGCACATGGTGAGGGCCTGAAGGCATTTCAGGCCCAATCTCATCTGGAATAGCGCCTGCACTGTCGTACGGTGTGGCCGCCACCCCGCTACGCCCGGGAGACGTCGTTCGCATCCGGGACGAGCGATGGATCGTGACGCGTCACGTGCACGGTGCGCATGGCGCGCTTGTCGAGGTCCGCGGTCATGGCATAGACAATCGCGGCACCTGCGCGTCGTTCCTCCTTCCTTACGAGCCGATCGAGCGGCTGCCCTCGTCAGACGCGCCGCGCGTCGTGCGTCCCCGTACGTGGCGACGCATCGTTCGTTCGATTCTTGCGGAAGCCACTCCGTCGTATGACGCGTTGCGTGCACCACCTCGCGCCACGCTTGCGGTACTGCCGTTCCAGCTCGAACCGGTGCTTGCGCTCGTCCGTGGTATCGCAACGCGCGTGCTCATTGCCGACGAAGTCGGTCTGGGCAAGACCATTCAAGCCGGTCTCATCATCAGCGAGCTGCTCGTACGGCGCCCCGACGCGCGTGTGCTGGTCGTCACGCCAGCCGGACTCCGTGACCAGTGGCAGACGGAACTGCGCGAACGCTTCGATCGCCACGCGACGCTGATCGACTCGGCCTCGATTGCGCGGCATGCCGCGCAGTGGAATGGCAACCCCTGGTCGATTCCAGGCGTGACGCTGACCTCGCTCGACTATGTGAAACGGCCCGAGGTCGTACGCGCCTTGGAATCGCTCATCTGGGACCTCGTCGTCTTCGACGAGGCGCATGCGCTCGCCGGCCGATCCGATCGAGCCACTGTCGCTTCGCTCCTGGCGCGTCGGGCCCGCACGCTCGTCCTGCTCACAGCCACACCGCATTCCGGTGATGAACAGGCGTTCGGAAGACTGACGACGCTCGGGGACTTCTCTGCTTTTCCGCTGCTGGTATTTCGACGAACGCGGAGCGACATCGGCGTGTCTTCAGCGCGGCGGACGCTCTCGCTGCGGGTGCGGCCGACGCCGCAGGAATCCGACATGTACGCCGCGCTGATGGCGTACGCGCGGCTCGTCTGGACGCAGACGTCTGCGAGCACACCGGCGGCGCGCCTGGCCATGACCATGCTGACCCGCCGGGCATGCAGCAGCGCCTGGTCGCTGGCGCGATCGCTCGAAACCCGTCTGCGCTTGTTGACCGCCGCCGATCAGCCAGACCTGCTGCAGATGGCGCTCCCGTTTGGCGATGTGGCTTCCGACGATGAGGCACCCGGCTCGGAGTTGAGCTCACCGGGATTGTCGGATCGCGACGAGGAGCGCAAATGGCTTGAGCACGTGCTCCGGCTCGCGCGCCTCGCTGAGCCTGGGCAGTCGAAGATCCTGGCGCTTTGCCGTGTTCTGCGACGTGCGCAAGAGCCTGCGATTGTGTTCACGGAGTATCGCGACACCCTGCAGCAACTCGCGCATCACCTGCGCGATTTCTCCCCAGTGCAGCTGCACGGAGGAATGACCAGCAACGAGCGCCAGGACGTCCTGCGGAGATTCGTGAGTGGCGAGGCGAGGCTGTTGCTGGCAACCGACGCGGCCAGTGAGGGACTGAACCTTCATCACCGATGCCGGCTGGTCATCAACCTCGAGCTACCCTGGACCCCGGTGCGTGTGGAGCAGCGCATCGGACGGGTAGAGCGCCTCGGACAAGTGCGGCGCGTCCACGCCGTGCATCTGCTGGCTGCCGGCACCTGCGAGGAGGAGTCGGTTGCGATCCTCCTGGCGCGGATGCGACGCGTGTCGGGCGTCCTCGGCGGGATGCGTGCTGCAGCATGCGAGCAGCAGATCGGAGACGCCGCCATCGGAGAGGGTCGCGAGGATGCGGCCGTTCCTACGGCTGCACCGTTGCCACGCGGCCTCGTCATAGGCGATCTGCGGACAGCGGCCAGCGAGGAAGCCGCGCGACTCGAGCACGTCCGCAGGATTCGGCCGGTCCAAGAGAACCGGCCCTACGACCGGCCGTGCGTCACGGTCCTCCCGAGGCGAACCGGCGGCCGCGTCAACCTCTGGGCGTACCGGCTGGTCTTCGAGGATCCAGAACTGCAGCCACTCTGGGGAACGGTGATCGGCCTCAGAGATGGGCACCTGCTCGCTCCGACGAACCGGGCGATCGGGGAGCACATCCACTTCCTGACGGCTACTCTCGAGCCAGCCGTAGCGCAGCGAACCCAGCATCTGCTTTCGTCGTTTCTGCCTGGCTTGGATCGGACGCGGTTGCTCGCCGCCGAACGTGAACGAGCGATCGCGGACGGACTTCGACAGCAGCGTGCCCGTCTCGCGACGTCACTCCTGCAGCCGGGCCTGTTCGATCGGCGCGCGGAACGCGCGATGGCGGCTCAGAACGCCACCCTCGACGAAGCGCTCGAGCGCTGCGCGCAGCGTCTCGCCGAGCTTGGGAAATGTGAGCCCGTGTCAGTCGAGCGGCGCCTCGCCTTTGGTCTTGTTTGCCGATGATACCGGGCATCCGTGGAGGGCTGATTACCGGTTCGTTCGCTCGCGATGTGCTGCCGTCCTTGCCCGAATCGGTACCGATCCCTCAGACTACCGCATCGGCCCTCGCACGGTGGTCGCAGCGGATCGAGAACACGCTGGGGGTCGCCTCGAGCGTGCGCGCGATCACCGACATTGCCGCGGTCCCGCTGATCGAGCTGCTCGGATTGTCGATCGAACGCCGCATCGATGACCGCGACACGTGCATCGTGTACAGCACAGCCGGTCGCGGCTCGCCACAATCGCGTCCACATGGAGCGAGTCAGACGCGGCTCGCGGTGATCGTGTCGCAGTGGAGCGAACCGCTCGACCGTCTCTGGCGCTCGTCGGTGCTTCACGCGATCGCCGGCGACGCGCGCTGGTGTGTGTGCTGCAACGGCCGCGCGGTCAGGCTGGTGGACGCGCAGCACACGTGGTCGCGACAGTTTCTCGAGTTCGACGCCTTCGTCCTCGGCCGCGAACCAACCGCCCAGCACCTGCTGTGGACGTTGCTGCGCGCTGACGCCATTGCCGGCGACCGGCCGCTGGTGGATCGCCTCGTCGATCGGTCTCGCCGCCACGGTATTCACGTCTGCCGTGTCCTCGGAGACGGCGTGCTCGAAGCGCTGGCGCTGCTCGTCGCCACGCTCGCGGCAGGCAAGCGCCCGGCTCCCGTGCCGGTACTGTTCGAACAATCGCTCACGGTCCTCTACCGTGTGCTGTTCCTGTTGTTCGCCGAAGCCAGAGGCCTGCTGCCTCTGTGGCATCCGGTGTATCGCGATCGCTACAGCATCGACACGATCGTGACAGCGCTGCTCCATGGCCAGCGCTATCGAGGGCTGTGGCAGGCCGTGCAAGCGATATCGAGGCTGGCACATGCCGGCTGCAGCGCCGGCGAACTTCGCGTCACGGCATTCAACGGCCGGCTGTTTTCACCGTCACAGGCGGAGGCGTTCGATCGCACGCCCATCGCGGACAGCGTGATGGGTCGCGCCGTCGTGGCGGTGAGCACAACGCCGATCGACGGCTCGTCCAGAACGACGGGTCCTACCATTCGCACGCGAATCGTTTACCGAGATCTCGACGTCGAACAGCTCGGCGCCGTGTACGAGCGCGTCCTCGAGTACGAGCCGCGAACAGGCGGCGATGCCACGCTGCGGCGAACGCGCGAGGTCCGGAAGTCGAGTGGCACGTTCTACACGCCGCGTGCGCTGACCGCGTTCCTCGTCCGCCAGACGCTCGAGCCGCTCGTCCAGGGGCGCAGCGCAGACGAGATCCTCCGGCTCAGAGTGCTTGACCCGGCGATGGGCAGCGGCGCGTTTCTGGTCGCCGCCTGCCGATACCTCAGCTCCCGAGCCGAAGACGCCCTGATCGACGACGGCACGTGGCACGCGCACGACGTCGCCGCCGCCGATCGCGCAGCGCTCCGGCGCGAGGTGGCGTCGCGCTGCGTGTTTGGCGTGGACCTCAATCCGATGGCGGTGCAGTTGGCGCGGCTGTCGCTCTGGCTCGCAACGCTGGCCACCGACAAGCCGCTGTCGTTTCTCGATCACCACCTGGTTGCCGGCAACAGCCTGGTCGGCGCGTCGCCCGAAGACCTTCGTCGTCAGCCCGGCGGCGGCACGACACGCGGACGACGCCACGAAGACCTGCCGCTGTTTCCGGAGGAGAGCCTGGCGTCGGTCGTCGAGCACGCGATTCGGGTTCGCATCCAGCTCACCATGCAGCCGGACGACTCCGCGGCGATCGTTCGTGACAAGGAGCGGACGCTCGCCGCGCTGACCGCGCAGGGCTCGTCGCTGATGGCGTGGGCGCGGCTGCTCGATCTCTGGTGTGCCGGATGGTTCTGGACCGACGGCGCCGCGCCGGACCGTGGCACTTTCCGCGAGCTCACCGCGAGGCTGCTCGACGGCACCTGTGCGCTGCCGGAGCGGACCTGCGCGAGCCTGCTTGCCGAGTCCGACGCGACAGCGGCACGCTGCCGGTTCCATCACTGGCCGCTGGTATTTCCCGAGATCTTCCTCGACGACCACGGTCGGATAAAGCCCGCGCCGGGGTTCGACGCAGTAATCGGCAACCCGCCGTGGGAGATGGTCCGCGGCGACTTGGGGAACGCCGATACGCGCGCATCGCGCCGGGCGGATGCGCGGCACCTGACGGACTTCGTGCGCGAATCGGGCATCTATCGCGTGGACAGCACCGCGCACGCGAACCTGTATCAGCTCTTCGTCGAGCGATCCCTTCAGTTGGTCCGTCCTGGCGGCCGCATCGGCCTGGTGCTCCCCTCAGGCATCGTCCGCGACACCGGCAGCGCGCCACTCAGGCGCCATCTCTTCGATCGCGCCGACGTGGACGCCATCACCGGGCTCGATAATCGAGAGGCAATCTTTCCTATTCACCGCAGCACTCGCTTCGTGCTGCTGGCAGCGACGCAGGGACGCCCCACACAGGCGATCCGCTGTCGATTCGGGATCACGCGAGTCGAGGATCTCGACAGAGGCGAGAGCGCACCGCCCGTCACGCTGACCCGAGCCTTTATTCATCAACTGTCCGGCGCTGACGATTTGGGGATCCCGGAGCTTGTCTCATCGCGCGATCTGGCGATTGTCGAGCGCATCAGCTCTCTGGTCCCGCGCCTGGGCAGCGCCGACGGATGGGACGCACACTTCAGCCGCGAGCTGAACGCCAGCGACGACCGCCACGCGTTCATCCCTTACACCGGCGGGCCCGACTCCCGGCCAATCGTCGAGGGCAAACAGGTCGACCCATTCCGCGTGTCGCTCGACCGGTGCCGTCTCGAGCTGGCGGCGAACACTCTGCTCCGCCGGTCCCTCCCCTCCCGCGCGCGCCTCGCCTACCGCGACGTCGCCAGCTCAACCAACCGGCTCACGCTCATCGCCGCCATCATCCCGGCGAGAGCCGTCACCACCCATACGCTCTTCTGCTTGAGGACGCGTCTCACGTCTGCCGAGCAGCACGTCCTGTGCGCGCTGCTCAACAGCTTCATGGCGAATTACTTGATTCGGCTGCGCGTGAACACGCACGTGACGGCCGCGCTGATGTCGAGGCTGCCCGTCCCGGCGATGCGCGAGAGGCATCCGTTCTTCGATCGACTCAGCGAGTTGTCCGTGTCGCTGACACGTGGCTCACGGCCGGTTGAGGAGATGGAGGAATACGCGCAGCTGCAAGCCCTCTGCGCGCGTGCGTATCAGCTGAGGGCAAACGAGTTCGAACACATTCTCGGGACGTTTCCGCTCATTCCCGAGCACGTCAGAGGGGCGGCGCTGGCCGCTTTCAACGACATCCACTGACTCTCATGCGTACACGTGCTTACGACACACAGAGGCACGGAGGACTAATCCATGGATCCAGACAGCTCTCTCACGTATCGGATCATCGGGTGTGGCATGGAGGTACATCGACGGCTTGGGCCCGGATTGACCGAGTCCAACTACGAGGAAGCCCTTTGTATCGAGTTAGCGACAGCTGGCCTTAGTTATGTGAGGCAGGTAAGCGTGCCCGTTCTGTACAAAGGACAGCAGATCGGCGAGCACCGTCCCGACCTCGTGGTCGAGAACGGCGTGGTTGTCGAAATCAAAAGCGTTGAGCGCTTGATTGGGGTTCATCGAGCTCAGGTGCTCACTTACATGCGGATTCTGAAGGTCCCGCTTGGCTTGTTGCTCAACTTCAACGGTGAAGTGTTGCGCACCGGTATCGAGAGATTGAGAATCTGACCTCTGTGCCTCTGTGTGTCGTAGGCACGTGAAGTCAGTGTAGATTCTTCCCCGGAGATTAGTTGATGACCCGCTCTGTGTGCGCCGTGCTCGCGATAGTGATCTTGAGCGCCTCGACCGCCTCGGCACAGGCGCGCACCGTCCGTCACACCAGCGCCTCACTGGGCTCCGAGCGGATCTTTGCGATCCTCCTGCCTCCGGGTTACGCCGACACCGACAAGCGCTACCCGGTCGTGTACCTCTTTCACGGCGGCGGACAGGACCACACGGCGTTCATGGCACGCGCGATATTTCCTCCTCTCGCCCGGAAGCAAGAGGCCATCTTCGTGATGCCCGCCGCGGATCGGAACTACAGCGCTCTGTCCGCCGACGGCCAGGCACGCTACAACGCCTACGTCGCCTCAGAGCTCGTGGAGTACGTCGACGCCAACTACCGGACGATCGCCACACCGCAGTCGCGAGCCATCGCGGGGATCTCGATGGGCGGGCGGATCGCGACGATGACCGCGCTCCAGCATCCCCAGCGATTCGGCATCGTCGGCGCCTTCAGCGCGGCGCTGCGGATGGATACGAATGAGGCGGTGGCCGGCGCCGCGGGATCGCCCACCTACTTCTACGTCTCGTGCGGCACAGCCGACTCGCTGCTCGCCGCGAGCCGGCAGTTCGCCATGCGGCTGGCCGAGCAGAAGCTGGCGCACGAGTATCACGAAATACCGGGCGGCGAACACGCCTGGAATGTGTGGGACGCCGAACTGCGCGCGTTTGCCGACGTGTTGTCTACGCGGGCGAATTGGCGGAGCGGAAAATAAACCGATCGATCGCCTGCGCGACGCCGGCCTCGTTCTGATGGCCGGTGACGTGCCAGCCGCGACCCTTGAGTCCCTCCACCGAGTTCCCCATCACGACCGGCGTGCCCGCGAATTCGAGCATCTCGAGATCGTTGAAGTTGTCGCCGATCGCCATGACCTCGTCGCGGCTCAGGCTCATCTGATCCGCGCGCCACGAGAGCGCGTGCCCTTTCGTCGCCTCCGGCGAGGTGACGTCCACGAGCGTGAAGTCGCGGTGGACGTACTCGGTCATCAATACTGAATACTCCAGGACTTCTCCCTCCGACGCCGCGTGCACTCGAGCCTGCCTCGCCGAAGCCGGGCGAAGGCGGGCGTCTTTGCGGAGCAATTCCGCCAGCGGACGCATGACATCGACCGCACCGTTGAACATCACCTGAATTGGATCTTCGGTCAGCGCGGCTTCGAGCGGCACCGATTTCGCTATGTGCGAATTGTTCCGCGACCAGTACTTCTGCCGTCCTGGATGCTCCCAGTCCATCGTCTCGAAGACAACCTGGCCTTCGGCGTCGCGATCGAAGACCAGCGCTGTCGCGTCGCGGTAGTCGCGCATCGCGTGCAGCACTCGTCGCGCGACGTGCCGATCGAGCAGCCGTCGCGCGAACGTCGAGCCGTCCATGCCGCGCTCGACGGCGCCGTTGCTGACGATGAGCGATATGGATGAGGGCAGTGCGTTGGCAACTGGTCGCGCGAACGGATAGCTGCGCCCTGTCACAAGTGCCACGTGAACGCCAGCGGCGACCGCCGCGTGAATCGCATCGCGATTCGCATCTGGCAGCCGTCCCTCGCTGTCGAGCAGTGTGCCGTCCACGTCAATGCCAATCAGTCGAATCATGCGCAGTTTCGCCTGCAACCATCATCACGTCCGGCTGACGTGTCCGCCGTAGCTTCACGCGAAGGCAGAAGCCGGACACTACAACGGTCGGGCAGGGTAGGATAGAAAGGTTATGACATTGGGGCCGTTCGAGGGAGTGAATGCCGGGTACGTACTCGAACTCTACGAGCGCTACCGGCAGAATCCCGAGTCGGTCGATCCGGGGACGCGCGAGGCGTTCAAATCATGGACGCAGACTGAGCTCGACGCGTTGGCCGGTCCGAAGGGACCGGCCCTACGTGGCCCGCAAGGACCCGAGGACGTCACCACGCCGAACGACGTCCGCGTCGTCGTCGGCGCCGCAAACCTCGCCTCATCGATCCGCCGGTTCGGACACCTGGCCGCGCGCCTCGATCCGCTGGGGTCCGATCCGCTGGGCGATCCTTCGCTCTCGCTGGGCGCGCACGGCATCACTGACGATGATTTGAAGAAGCTGCCGGCATCGCTCGTGGGCGGGCCCGTGGCCGAGTCGTCGTCGAACGCGTTCGAGGCGATCGAAAAGCTGCGCCGGATCTACTGCTCGACGACCGGCTTCGACATCTCCCACGTGTTCGTGCCCGAGGAGCGCACCTGGCTGCGGCATGCCTTCGAGTCCGGACGGTTCTTGCCGCCAATGGATCCAGGCAGCGCGCTGGAGCTGCTCGATCGCATCACCCAGGTCGAGGTCTTCGAGCGCTTCCTGCACCGCACGTTCCCTGGCAAGACCCGCTTCTCGATCGAGGGCGTGGACATGCTGGTGCCGATCCTCGACGCGATCATCGCCGGCGCAGCGACGCACGGCGCGCGGAACACGATCATTGGCATGGCGCATCGCGGCCGGCTGAACGTCCTCGCGCACATTCTCGAGAAGCCGTACGCGCAGATTCTCGCCGAGTTCAAAGATCCGGTCGCTGCCGCTGCACTGCGTCTCGATCTGGGCTGGATGGGCGATGTGAAGTACCACGCCGGCGCCAGCACCACCGGACCCGTCGGTCACACTTACGTGACGATGCCGCCGAATCCGAGTCATCTGGAGGCGGTGGATCCGGTGGTGGTGGGTATGGCGAGAGCGGCCGGCACCGTCGCTGACAGGCCGGGCCCGCCACGATTCGACGGTGTGCTGACGTTACCGATCCTGATTCATGGCGACGCCGCGTTTCCGGGTCAGGGAATCGTCGCCGAGACACTCAACCTGTCGCGGCTGAGCGGCTACGACACGGCGGGCACGATTCACATCATCGCGAACAATCAGCTGGGATTCACCGCCACACCCGACGAGTCCTACAGCACCAGTTACGCGAGCGGTCTCGCGCGCGGGTTCAAGATTCCGATCGTCCACGTCAACGCCGACGATCCGGCCGCGTGCCTCGAAGCCGCACGGCTGGCGTGGGAGTACCGGGCCCGTTTCGGACTCGACTTCCTGATCGATCTGATCGGCTATCGCCGCTTCGGGCACAACGAGGGCGACGAACCAGCGTTCACACAGCCGCTGATGTACAAGGCGATCGCGTCACACAAGACGGTGCGCGAGCGGTTTGCCGACCAGCTCACCGCGCAAGGAACGGTGCCGCAAGGGGAAGCCGACAGGCTCGTGAAAAAGTACTTCTCCGAGCTCGAGGAGGCATTCGCCTCGCTCAAGCCCGAGGAGGACTATGTGCCACCGGTCTCGGAGCTCGCGCCAGCGGGAACGGCGGCAAAGACCGAAACCGGCGTGACTGTCGAACGTCTGCGCCAGATCAACGCCGCGCTGCAGAAGGCGCCCGAAGGCTTTACATTCCACAGTAAGCTCGAACGCGGGCGCGAACGTCGAAGGGCGTTGTTCAACAACCCGTCAGAACGAACCGTGGATTGGGCGGCCGCTGAGGACCTGGCATTCGCGACAATTCTCGCCGACGGCACGCCAATCCGGCTGACCGGCGAGGACGTGGAGCGAGGCACGTTCAGTCATCGCCATGCCGTCTTCTACGACGCCGTCAACGGCAGCCGCTACGTGCCGCTGCAGGCTTTCGATCACGCCCGTGCCTCGTTCGAGATCCACAACAGTCCACTGAGCGAGAACGGCACCCTCGGCTTCGAGTTCGGCTACAACATCCAGGAGCCGTCGCACCTGGTGATCTGGGAAGCGCAGTACGGCGACTTCATCAACGGTGCGCAGGTCATCCTCGATCAGTTCGTGACGTCAGCCCGGGCGAAATGGGGACTCCAGCCGTCACTGGTCTTCCTGCTGCCTCACGGGTACGAGGGACAGGGGCCGGAGCATTCGAGCGCCCGGCCGGAGCGCATTCTGGAAGCTGCGGCCGGAATCAACCTGCGCCTCGTCAACTGCACGACGGCCGCGCAGTATTTCCACCTCCTGCGGCGGCAAGCGAAGCTGCTCCACAAAGATCCGCTCCCGCTTTTCGTGCTGACACCGAAAAGCCTGCTGCGTCATCCGCTCGTCGCGTCCGTGCCGGTGGAGCTCGAGACCGGCCGCTTCCAGTCGGTCATCGACGATGACGAGGCACGGGGACGGGCCAAGAGCATTCGCCGCGTCGTGTTGTGCAGCGGTAAGGTCTATGTGGATTTGATCGGCAGCGAACAGCGCAAGACCTCGACCGATGTCGCGATCTGCCGCGTCGAGCAGTTGGCGCCGTTCCCGAACGTGGCCCTGGGCGCCGTGCTCGACGCCTATCCGTCGGCCCGAGATGTTGTCTGGCTTCAGGAAGAGCCGGAGAACATGGGCGCGTGGCAATTCATGCGCCCACATCTCGAGGATCTGATCGCCGAGCGTTGTCCGCTGCGCTACATCGGCCGCGCGCGCAGCGCGAGCCCGTCGGAAGGCTCGTCGGCGTGGCATCAACTCAATCAGCGGGCGATCGTCGAACGGGCGTTCGATCTCGGCAGCCATGCCGCTGAAACACCCAAGGTTCTTTCAAAGCCGGCCCGAAGCCTGACCGGGTCGAAGCGCTGATCTCCTATGTCCAACATCGTTGTTCCAGTGCTCGGAGAATCCATCGTCGAGGCGCGGATCGCCAAGTGGCTCAAAAAGCCGGGCGATCACGTCGAGGTCGGCGAGCCGCTGGTGGAGCTCGAAACCGAGAAGACCAACCTCGAGCTGAGCGCGGAGAAGCGAGGCGTGATCACCAGCATCGCACGCAAGGAAGGCGAGGACGTCAAGATCGGCGAACTGCTCGCCGTCGTGGACGAGAATGGCGCCGGTGCTGCGACACCCGCGGCATCAGGAAACGGCTCGAAGGCGAGCGCCGCCCCGGCACCACCACCGCCTGCTCCAGCCGCTGACGACCGGCGCGCCACGCCAACCGCGCGGCGCATGGCCGAGGATCACAAGGTCGATCTCGGCGGCGTTCAAGGCACGGGAGCTGCCGGTCGCGTGACGAAGCAGGACGTCAAGAACGCGATCGAGCCCGCCGCACCGACGAGCGACAAGGTCGCACCCGCCTCCGCTCCTTCGGAGCTTCGGCGCGGCGAGCCGACGACCGCCAGGCCCCTCGCACCGACGCGCAGCGGCGATCGCACCGAAGAACGAGTGCGGATGACGAAACGACGCGAGACGATCGCGCGGCGTCTCGTCGAGGCTCAGCGCACGGCAGCAATGCTGACGACGTTCAACGAGGCTGACATGACGGCGATCATGACCCTCCGCGAACGGCGCAAGGAGTCGTTCAAGAAGGAGTTCGGCGTTGGTCTTGGTATCGCGTCGTTCTTTGTGAAGGCGTCTGTCGCCGCCTTGCGATCTTTTCCAGCGCTGAATGCCGAGATTCAGGGCGACGAGATCGTCTACAAGCACTACTACGACGTGGGCATGGCCGTCGGCGCCGAGGGCGGGCTGGTGGTGCCGGTCATCCGCGATGCCGACCGCCTGACGTTCCCGCAGATTGAAACGGCGATTCGCGATTACGCGAAAAAAGCGACGGACGGGACACTCACGCTGGAGGACCTGAGCGGTGGCACTTTCACAATCACCAACGGCGGTGTCTTCGGCTCGCTCATGAGCACGCCGATTCTCAACCCGCCGCAGGTCGCCATTCTCGGCCTACACAAGATCCAGGACCGCGTGGTCCCGGTGAAAGGGCAGCCGGCGATCCGGCCAATGATGTATCTCGCGCTGTCTTATGATCATCGGATTGTCGATGGCCGCGAGGCGGTGCAGTTTCTGGTCAAGGTGAAGGACTACATCGAGGACCCGAGCAATCTGCTACTCGAAGGATAGGGGTTTCTCGTTTTATGCGATTGCTGCTGTCATTTTCGTTACTGGCGCTCCTGGCGACGAGCGTCGCCGCCCAGGAACTCAAGCTGATCCCGGCGCCGTCCGACCTCGGTGCGCCGCCGAACAATGCCGTCAAGAGCCCGACCGGCCTGATCTCGAAGATGATCACGCCTGGATCGAGCGGCGAAAAGCCGATCGGGACGGATGTCGTCACGGTGAACTACACCGGCTGGCGTAGCGACGGCATGATGTTCGACAGCACCGTCGCCCGGGGCCAGGCGTCCACGTTCCCGCTCGACAAGGTGATGGCCGGGTGGCGCGAGTGCGTGCTGCTGATGACGATTGGCGAGACGCGCCGCTGCTGGGTTCCGCAGTCGCTCGCCTACAACGGACGCGCCGGACGGCCGACCGGAACCGTGGTCTTCGACATCGAGCTGATCGACATCCGCTCCAACCCGCTCATTGCACCGCCCGACGTCAAAGCGCCGCCCGCCGATGCCAAGCGCACGGCCAGCGGTCTGGCCTACAAGGTGCTGCGGCCCGGCAAGGGCACGCGAAGCCCGAGTCCGTTCTCACAGGTCAGCGTCCATTACACCGGGTGGACGACCGACGGCCGCATGTTCGACAGCTCGGTGCCGCGCGGCGCACCGGCGTCAATGCGGCTGGACGAAGTGATCAAGGGTTGGACCGAGGGCGTGCCGATGATGACCGAAGGCGAACGCACGCGGTTCTGGATTCCCGAGAACCTTGCCTACGGCGGCAAGGGCGACGGACCGCGCGGCATGCTCGTATTCGACATCGAGCTGGTCGCGATCCAATAACAAGTCCCAACCGCCAACTACCAACAACCAACCACTCCCAATTCCCAATTCCCAATTCCCAACGCAGGCCACGGAACGGATGGAAGTTGGGAGTTGGAAGTGGTTGGGCGTTGGAGGTTGGAGGTTGGGAGTAGAAGTCCAGCCGGGCCGTTACCGCCCGGCCGCGGCGCGTAGCCTCTCCTTGACCTCGGTCCACTCCAGACCAAATCGCGCGAGATACTTCCGCAGCCGGTCGGCATCATTCGCCAGCTTCCTGCGCTCGCGGGAGCGCTCGAACAGCATTCGCCCGGCCGCCGACAGCGTGGCGGATTCGTGACAGACCTGCAGGACATCCTCCAACTGCACTCGCTCGAAACGATCCAGCTTGTCGGCCGCATCGGCCAGGATCACGCGATCCACGAAACCGCTGGCGCGTTCGCGCGTCGTCGGCGTCCAGGCACTCTTGAGATGCGCGATCTCAGCCTTCACTTGTTCGACGGTAATGCGACCTGCAGGCGCCAGCGTCGCCAGTCTCGTCGTCACGGCGTTCAGGTCCCTGAAGTTGCCCGGCCAGCGCGCCTCGGGGCTGGAGGCGAATGCGAGGAACAAGCGACGCGCCTCCGTACTGAACGTGACAACGGTTCCTGTGCGCCGGCGGAATTGATCGAGCTCGTAGTCGAGATTCGGTTCGAGATCCTCCCGGCGTTCCATGAGGCCGGGCAGATGAAACGTCCACAGGTTGATGCGCGCGAGCAGGTCGTCGCGGAAGCGACCCTCGGCGACACTCTGGGCGAGATCGCGATTGGTCCCGGCAATCAACTGGAAGTCACTGCTGACCTCGTGGTCACCGCCAAGAGGAAGAAACCGTTTTTCCTCGAGCGCACGCAGCAGCATCGCCTGTTCATCCAGCCCAAGCTCGCCGATCTCGTCGAGGAAGAGCACGCCTTCGTTGGCGCTGAGCAACAGACCGGGACGATCGCGCAGTGCGCCAGTGAAGGCGCCCTTGACGTGGCCGAACAAGGCCGACATCGCCGCATCGCCGCGAATCGTCGCGCAGTTCACTTCGACGAAGGGGCCTTTCACGACGCGCCTGGTCTTCTTGAGCTCGTAGATGCGGCGCGCCATGAGCGACTTCCCCGCTCCGGTGGGACCAAGCAGGAGCACCGGCGCCGCCGATCGCAGCGTCACCCGCTCGAGCCGCTCGACGATCTCGTTGAATGATGCGTTGCGGGTCTGGATGCCTGACTTCAACAACGATCGCTCCTCCAGTTCGTCCCGCGCAAACCGCATGGCGATGCGGTCGTACTTCGAGAGATCGAGATCGATGATGCGGTACGAACCGGGACTGGTTCCTCTCTGTCCGCTTGGCGGACTGGTCTGTAGAAGTTGGGCGGGGATGTGCCGCGTCTCGGTCAGCAGAAATAGACAGATCTGCGCGACGTGCGAACCCGTGGTGATGTGGACCAGATAGTCTTCGGCTTCGCTGTCGAAGCGGTACGCGCGCGAGAAGTCGTGGAGCGACCCATAGACGTCCTCGAAGTCCCATGCATCCTCAGTTGGATCGACCACCAGTCGAACTTCGGTTTCGGGCGAGATGCGCGTGATGTCGTCGCGAACGGTTTCGGCCAGCGATGTGAAGCGACGCGGGTGGAGCAGCTCGAATCGATCGACGAGGAGGTCGTCGTGCTGACAGAGGGCGACACTCGGTCGCCAGCTCTCCCACCGCTTGGCCGACGCGCCGCGGTCGATGGTCGTTCCGAGCAGCCCGATGACGACAATGCGTCGCCGTGCCATAGCCAATCGTATACGTAATTATCTTATCAGCTAGTCCAAGTCACGCCTGTCTAGCACCTCCAGCCTCGATGCATGGCAATAACTTCGGTTTCTTCAGTCATTTACGCCGTCGTGACACGGCTGTCCTGGAGCTGGCATCGCCTCTGCTGTAGACGACAGCGCGAAGCGGAGGATGACATGACAAACCGAACGCTGTTCCGCTCCCTTATGGGAGCGCTCATTCAGGTGGCCGATGCGCGCAACGAAGAGGGCGCGCCGGCCTACCGGCGCACTCCCGAGCAGGCGCTGGCGCAGTTTGCCGCGACGGGATGCCTGAACGCGACGTTCTACGCCTCCGACGTGAACCAGCTCGAGGACGTCCTGGCTCTTGCCGGTCGTGTCTCACCGCAGTTCGTGGCTCAGACCGCGGTGTATGCCCGTCAGCGTGGGCACATGAAAGACATGCCGGCACTTCTGCTTGCGGTGCTCTCGCGGCGCGCGCCGGCGCTCATGGATCGCGTGTTCGATCGCGTGGTGGATTCGCCGCGGATGCTTCGAACGTTCGTACAGATTGTTCGCTCGGGTGCCACCGGCCGAAAGTCGCTGGGCTCGGCTCCGAAGCGATGCGTGCGGCGCTGGCTGGACCAGCGGACCGACGCGGCACTGTTTGCCGCGTCGGTCGGCAACGAGCCGTCGCTCGCTGACGTGGTGAAGATGGTGCACCCGAAGCCGGCCACGCCTGAGCGTAATGCCCTCTATGGGTACTTGCTTGGGCGATCGTCGGACGTCGGGAAGCTGGCGCCGGTCGTGCGCGCGTTCGAGGCCTACAAGGGTGGCGACCGTGCGGACGTGCCGGATGTGCCGTTCCAGATGCTGACTGCGCTCGATCTCGATCGGCGCGCGTGGCGAGAGATCGCACGTCGAGCGTCGTGGCAGGCGACGCGGATGAACCTGAACACGTTCGCGCGGCATGGCGTGCTGGAGGATCGTGCGATGGTCGAGCTGATCGCGGCCAGGCTGCGGAACACGTCCGAGATCAGTGCGGCTCGCGTGTTCCCGTATCAGCTGCTGGCCGCGTCTCGAGCGCTGGATGCGGGCGTTCCGACAGAGATCCGCATGGCGCTCGAGGATGCGATGGAGCTGGCTCTCTCGAACGTACCGGCGATCGACGGTCAGGTGTATGTGTGCCCGGACGTGTCAGGGTCGATGCAGTCGCCGGTGACTGGTGTGCGCAAGGGCGCCACGACGGCCGTGCGATGCGTCGACGTCGCGGCGCTCGTGAGCGCAGCGATCCTGCGCCGCAATCCGACGGCTGACGTACTGCCGTTCGACACGCAGGTGGTCTCGCTCAATCTGTCCCGCCGGGACAGCGTGATGACCAACGCCGATCGGTTGGCGTCGGTTGGAGGCGGGGGCACGAGCGTGAGCGCGCCGCTCGCGCTGCTCAACGCTCGAAAGGCAGCTGGCGATCTGGTGATCGTCGTGTCGGACAATGAGTCCTGGGTCGATGCGTCGGCCAGCCGCGGCACGGCGACGATGCAGGAGTGGGCGGTGTTCCGGTCGCGCAATCCGAGAGCTCGACTCGTGCTGATCGATCTGCAGCCGTACACCACGACGCAGGCGTCGGAGCGAGAGGACATCCTGAACGTGGGTGGCTTCTCTGACCAGGTATTCAGCGTCCTCGGCGATTTTGCCGCCGGAAGGCTGGACGGCAATCACTGGGTCGGCCAGATCGAGGCCGTGACCATCTGAGTAATGCGGGGCTGGACCGGAATGCTCGCGGGACTACATCTGTCACATGTCACGTCTCGCGGAACCCTTGTCCGGTTCAGCCCGAGGTCACGAACGGTGAATGCCAGCGGGAGTACATGGTGACCGGGTTCGAATCCCGGACTCGGGTCGGCAACGACTCGAGGACCTCTCGCTTCTGTTTGTCACCGTTCGGCGGCCGACAGAATTGATGGTGGGTTCCGCGCCGAATGCAGGCGAGACTACATGACCTGACGGTCGTCGGTTCAATTCCGACCCGTCGCGCAAGCGGCGGTAGCTCAGTGGTAGAGCATCAGGATGCGTCTCGCCCTCACTTGTCGGCGCCTTGTTGGTGTGCATCACGAAGTCACGATATGAGTGCGCGTATCGACATCGACGGTTCGGTTGGTGAGGGGGGCGGCCAGATCCTCCGATCGGCGCTGACGTTGTCACTCGTGACCGGACGGCCGTTTCGCATCGACCGCATCCGCGCGGGTCGAGAGAAGCCTGGCCTGCTTCGCCAGCATCTCACGGCCGTTCACGCGGCAGCGGCGATCAGCGGCGCGCGAGTCGCAGGGGCCGAGCTTGGCTCGTCAACGTTGGAGTTTGCGCCGGCGTCGATCGAGGGCGGCGAGTATCGACTCGCTGTCGGCACGGCTGGAAGCGCGACGCTGGTACTGCAGGCGGTGCTCCCGGCGCTGCTCGTCGCCTCGCGACCGACCCGGCTCACGCTCGAGGGTGGGACACACAACCCGTACGCGCCGCCGTTCGATTTTCTGTCCAAGACCTTTCTGCCGCTCCTTCAGCGGATGGGGGCGTCGGTCGATCTTGTGCTCGACGCGCACGGGTTCTATCCGGCCGGTGGCGGCCGGTTCACGGTGACCGTCGAGCCGTGCGCGAGACTTGTGCCGCTGACGCTTGTCGAGCGGGGCGTCGTCACGGTGCGGGCACGCGGACTGGTTGCGTCGCTGCCAGACAAGATTGCCAAGCGCGAGCTCGGCGTCGTCCGACAGCGGCTGGGGCTCGATCGCACGCAGTGCCGCATTGAAGCGATCGAGACGTCGGTCGGGCCAGGGAACATCCTGCTGATCGAGCTCGAGTCCGCCGGAGTGACCGAGGTGGTGACCGGATTCGGGGTGAAGGGCGTCTTCGCCGAAAAGGTCGCGGACCGGGCATGCGACGAGGCCGAGGCTTATCTGAAGGCCGATGTGCCGGTCGGTATTCATCTCGCCGATCAACTGCTCGTGCCCATGGCACTGGCGGGTGGCGGCGAGTTCCGGACGCTGACGCCCTCGGCGCACACGACGACCAACGCCAACGTCATTCGGACGTTTCTGGACGTACCGATCTCGATCGTTCAGGAGCAGGGCGACGTCTATCGTGTCACGGTTGGACACGGGTTCAAGGATTGAGGACATGAAGACCAGAGATTTCGTGCGGATGGGGATTCCGGCTGGTGCCTGCTCGGGCGCGGCACAGCGGATCTTGCAGATGACACAGACCGCCAAGCGCAGCACGACTGCGGTGTTGAACGATCTGCAGCGTGTGGCCGAGGCGCCCGGCGAGTTCGTGACCGATCCGACGTATCGCGAACTGGCGCGGCTGCTGGTCGAGCACGCCGCGTCTACGCAGCGGTTCGTGCCGAGAGATGCACCCGCGCCGTACCAAGTCTGGGGCGAGAACCTTGAGTCCACGGCGCTCGAGCAGATGAAGAACGCGTGCAACCTGCCGGTTGCCGCGGCCGGTGCCTTGATGCCAGACGCTCACGTCGGGTACGGGCTGCCGATCGGCGGCGTGCTGGCCACACACGACGCGGTGATCCCGTATGCCGTGGGAGTCGATATCGCGTGCCGCATGAAGATGACGGTGCTCGACCTGCCGACTCGGACGCTCGAGGACGGCCAGGATCGGCTGGTCAAAGCGCTCGAGCGCGAAACCCGATTCGGTGTAGGCGGATCGTTCAAGACACGGCGCCAGCACGATGTGATGGATGCGGACTGGCAAGTGACGTCATTGACGGCCGGCCTCAAGGACCGTGCGTGGTCGCAACTCGGCACGAGTGGAAGCGGCAATCACTTCGTCGAGTTCGGTGTGGTCACCGTCGTGAATTCGTCGGTCGGGCTTCCCGAGGGCGAATATCTCGCGCTCCTGAGTCATTCGGGGAGCCGCGGCACGGGGGCGCAAATCGCGGCGCACTACAGCAAGCTCGCGCGCGAGGCTCATCCCGAACTGCCGCCGGAGTTGTCGCACTTGTCGTGGCTCGATCTGTCTTCCGAGGCGGGACAGGAGTACTGGGCCGCCATGGAACTGATGGGCCGTTACGCGGCGGCTAATCACGCGTTGATTCACGCCCACATTGCCCGCGCGCTCGGTGTGGACGTGATGCTCGACCTCGAGAATCATCACAACTACGCGTGGCGCGAACGCCATCGCCTTCCCGACGGCACCGAGCGCGACGTCATCGTCCATCGCAAGGGCGCCACGCCGGCGGGTGAGGGCGTCCTCGGGATCATTCCCGGATCAATGGGCACACCTGGCTACGTGGTACGGGGGAAGGGGTCAGCCGCGTCGCTCAACTCCGCGGCGCATGGCGCGGGACGACGGATGAGCCGCACCAAGGCGAAGGAGATGTTCACGTGGGACATGGCCCAGCAGTTCCTGCGCACGCGTGGCGTCACGCTGCTGTCGGCGGGGCTCGACGAAGTGCCGATGGCCTATAAGGACATCGACGAAGTCATGGCCGCGCAGCAGGACCTCGTCGAGCCGCTGGCGCGGTTCGAGCCGAAGCTGGTCAAGATGGCGCCGGCTGGCGAGCGGCCGGAGGATTAATCGTTGGCGGTGTCCTTTCGGATGCGCCTTACCAATTCCCAATTCCCAACGCAGCCACGGAGCGGCTTGGAAGTTGGGAGTTGGAAGTGGTTGGGCGTTGGAAGTTGGTCGTTGGAAGTTGAGCCTACTCCTCTGACATGTAGGCGTATCGCCAGTCGCGCGGCGGCGAGAACGTCTCCTTGATCGTCCGCGCGCTGACCCAGCGCAGCAGGTTCATCTTCGATCCGGCCTTGTCGTTCGTGCCGGACGCGCGTGCGCCGCCAAACGGTTGCTGACCGACGACCGCGCCGGTCGGCTTGTCATTGACGTAGAAGTTGCCGGCCGCGTTGCGAAGGGCGTGCGTCGCCTGCCGAACAGCGGCGCGATCCTGTGCGAACACGGCACCCGTCAACGCATACGGCGAGGTGCGGTCCACGATCTCGAGCGTCTGCGCCCACTGCGCATCCGGATAGGCGTACGCCGTCAGCACGGGGCCAAAGATCTCCTCGCACATCAGTCGATAGGCCGGGTTCTTCGTTTCGATCAGCGTCGGCTCGATGAAGTAACCGACCTCGTCGTTGGCGCCGCCACCCTGAATGATGCTGGCGTTCGTCCGCGCATCCTCCAGGTAACCGGAGATCTTGGTGAACGACTTGCGATCGATGACCGCGCCCATGAACGTGCGGAAATCGGCGACGTCACCGACCTTCATCTCGCGCATCATCGCCACGACGCGGTCGCGCACGTCTGGCCACAGCGACTGCGGAACGTACGCGCGGCTGGCCGCCGAGCACTTCTGGCCCTGATACTCGAACGCGCCGCGGGCCATGGCCACGGCAAGCTCCTGCGCGTCGGCCGACGGGTGGGCAACGATGAAGTCCTTGCCGCCGGTCTCGCCGACCAGACGCGGATAGCTGCGATAGGTCCCGATGTTGGCGCCGATGCGCGTCCACATCGAGTGGAACACCGCAGTGCTGCCGGTGAAGTGGACGCCAGCCAGGTCGGGGGAATCGAGCAGGATCGACGAGATCTGCGCCGCATCGCCGGACACGAGATTGATCACGCCGGGCGGCAGGCCCGCTGCCTCCAGCAGGCGGAGGATGTAATGCGCGCTCAGCATCGCGCTCGACGCCGGCTTCCAGATCACCGTGTTCCCCATCAGCGCCGGCGCCGTCGGAAGATTGCCGCCGATCGCGGTGAAGTTGAACGGGGTGACCGCGTAGACGAAGCCTTCGAGCGGCCGGTACTCCATCCGATTCCACGTGGCGTGGCTGCTGATCGGCTGCTCGGCGTAGATCTCCTGCGCGTAGTAGGGGTTGAAGCGCAGAAAGTCGATCAGCTCCGACGCCGAGTCAATCTCCGCCTGAAACACCGTCTTCGACTGCCCGAGCATCGTCGCCGCGTTGAGCGTCGAACGCCAGGTCGTCGTGAGCAGTTCGGCGGCGCGGAGGAGAACGGCGGCTCGATCATTGAAGGACCAGGTGGACCAGTCACGGGCGGCGGCACGCGCGGCCTCGATTGCCTGATGCACGTGGCCCGGCTCCGCCGCATGCCAGTCGCCGAGCACGTGGTGATGGTTGTGCGGCATCACCGCGGTCTGCGTGTTGCCAGTCCGGATCTCACGTCCTGCGATGACGAGCGGAATCTCCACGCGGTCGTCGGCCATGTGCGCCAGCCGTGTCTTCAATTCCGCGCGTTCTGGAGATTGTGGAAGGTAGGTCTTATTCTGGTCGTTGACCGGAAGCGGCACGCTGCTCATGTCGTCTCACTCAGAATACGCCCGAATTGGCATCGGCTGCATGCGCCTCTCCACGGAGCGCGACCGGGATGAGGCTCGTCGGCAGACCGATGAGTCGAACGCCATTGAGGTGCTGCATGCGGCGCTCGACCGTGGCGTCACGCTGCTCGACACCGCTGACGCATATTGCCTTGATGAATCCGATGTCGGCCACAACGAGCGGCTCATCGCACGGGCCCTGGGCACCTGGAGCGGTGACCGATCCCGCGTGGTCGTTGCCACGAAGGGTGGGCTGACGCGACCGAACGGACAGTGGGTACCGGACGGCAGAGGACGTCACCTGCGCTCGGCGTGCGAAGCCAGCCTGAAAGCCCTCGCTGTCGAACGCATCGATCTCTATCAGCTGCATGCGCCTGATCCCCGGGTGCCGTTGTCCACCAGCGTCCGCGCCCTCGCATCCTTGAAGGACGAAGGACTCATCGCACGCATCGGTCTGTGCAACGTCACAGTTGGCCAGATCGACGAGGCGCGGCGCATTACAGAGATCTCCACAGTGCAGGTGGAGCTGAGCGTCTGGCACGACGACAACGTGCTCAACGGGGTCGTCCGGTATTGCCTCGCTCATGACATTCAGCTGATTGCCTACCGTCCGCTCGGCGGGCGGCGGCGCGTGCCGCAACTCCGACACGAGACGGTGTTGAGAGAAGTGGCCGAACGTCACAGCGCGACGCCTTCGGAGATCGCGCTCGCCTGGCTCGACGATCTGTCCGAAGGCATTGTTTCGATTCCGGGCGCCACGCGCGTCGAGACCGTGCAATCAATCGCACACGCGCACACCATCCGGCTGACCAGCGAGGACCACGAACTGCTGGATGCGCGGTTCCCGGCAGGACAGACAGTTCGGTCAGGAGCTTCCGCCTTCGCTACAGCTACGGCGGACACGCCGGGCCCACCGTCGCGAGATGGCGAAGTCGTGCTCATCATGGGCCTGCCCGGTGCCGGCAAGAGCACCGCCGCGCGAACGTTTGTCGAGGACGGCTACGCGCGATTGAACCGGGACGAGACCGGCGGCTCATTGCGCGGTCTGCTGCCGGAGCTGCAGCGTCTTGTGGACGAGGGGCACACGCGCATCGTGCTCGACAACACCTACATGTCGCGCGCCTCGCGAGCGCGCGTCGTCCAGGCCGCTGCCCAGCTCGGGCTGCCGGTCCGCTGCGTCTGGCTCGAAACGGCGATCGAGGACGCGCAGGTGAATGCGGTCTCTCGCATCATCGCGAACTACGGACGTCTGCTCGGACCCGAGGAAATGAAGCAGGCCGTCAAAAAGGACATCAGCGCCTTCGCTCCCACCGTGCAGTTCCGTCATCAACGGGAGCTCGAGCCACCGGATCCTGCCGAGGGGTTCTCGCGGATCGAGGTCATGCCTTTCGAGCGCACCCGTGATTCGGCGATGACCAACAAAGCGCTGATCGTCTGGTGTGACGAGTCGCTCGTCGAGCGAGGCCCTGTCCTCCGCCGCTTCCGTGACGATGGCTGGCTGCTGCTTGGGACGGCGTGGCGTCCTCAGATCGCGGACGGAACGATAACGAGCGAGGAAGTCGATGCCGATTTTGCGCGCCTGCAGGAGCAGCTCGGCGTGTCGATTGAAGTCCTCTACTGTCCCCACGCCGCGGGTCCACCAAAGTGCTGGTGCCGTAAACCTCTGCCCGGACTCGGCGTCGTCTTCATCCAGCGTCATCGGCTCGACCCGTCACGCTGCATCTACGTCGGCTCGGGCCCGCAGGACCCGACCTTTGCGAGACGGCTTGGGTTTCAGTATCGCGACGCCGGAGACTTCTTCGCCTCGAACGCGCTTCTGCTAGGCTAGTCGTATGGCACGACCTCCCAACAACTGATCCCGCTACCACCGAAACCTCTGGCTCTACCTGCCGTACCAGATCGCCACCATCGAGGGCGTCATGGACGGCCTCTATATCCTGTGGTGGGTGCAGGAGAAAGGGATGTCGCCTGCGCTCGTCGCGGCGACGATGGCCGCCGGCGACCTCGCGTTGATGGCACTCGAGGTGCCAACCGGGTGGTTTGCCGATCGATTCGGCAACCGACGCAGCCTCATACTCGGATCGCTCCTGCAAGTCGCCGGCATGATCTGTTGCTGGCTTGCCGAAGGCATTGCCGGACTGGTAGGCGCGTGTCTCCTCGTCGCGGTCGCCGACGCCTTCCGCTCGGGCGCCGATCACGCGCTGCTCTATCGCACCTGCGTAGCGCTCGGGCGCGAACCTGAGTTCCAGCGGATCGAAGCCCGCTCGCGCGCAGTGCTAGTCGTCTCGCTCGCGCTGCTGATCGTCGCGGGCGGCACCGTCGTCACGACGTGGGGCTTCACCGCAGGCTGGCTGGCGGAGACACTGCTGTGTGCCCTCGGCGGCGCAGTGGCGCTGGCGATGATCGAGCCGCCCGCGAGCGGCGATGACGGCGAGGAGAGCACATCATCACCACGCGCGAACGTTCCATGGAAGACCGTGGCGCTCGTGATTCTCCCTTTGGCGTTCCTCGACGCCGCGGCCCAGACAGGCTCGTTCATCATGCAGACAACGGGCGGCAGAAGTGCGGTGGCCGTGACGCTCATCGTCGCGCTCATCACGCTCGCCGACGCGACGGGCTCGGCACTTGCGAGTCGGCTCCCTGCGTTCGGCATTCGCGTGCAGCTGGCGTTCGCCGCTCTTGGCTCCGTATTGGTCGCAACCGCGCTCACAATCCCAGGCGCGCTCGTTCCCGCCACCATCGCGCTCTCCTTCGGCACCGGTGTGTTGCATCCGCTGAGAGCCGCGGCGATTCAGAGGTTGGCGACCGATGGCATCCGTGCCCGCGCCGCGTCGGCAGCGAGCGCCTGCGACATGGCGCTCTCGACGATGTTGCTGTTGTTGGCTGGAGGTTTCTTATCACGCAAACGATAGCGACGTGAATGGCTGCGCACATACCGCGTCGCGGCCGCGACTCCACATGCCGGGAAATCGACCTCCGCTCGTACTCTTGCGATGCCCGCGCGTGTAGTTGCTGCCTCGAAGCTACATCCGCTGCGCGGCTCAAATTGTCCGTGGTGATTCGATCCAACTCGAACGCGATGACGGAACACGCGCGGAGGAATCGCTGCGGCCGATTTCCGGCTTCGCCTTGCGCTCGGCATGGTCGCACGCGTCCGCCACCCGGTATGTCCGCAGCGAATCGCATGTGCCAACTAGGACGTCACTTGTGTTGACGTGGCGAATCCGTGTGGAGGTCAGGCCGACACGCATCGCCTGACCGCGCGAGAAGACTCTGGGGACCATGCCAGCTCACGGAGCTGGCGGCCAGCGGGCGACACGCGTCCTCGCAGCGCGGTCCGGCCACCGGAACCCGGATTCGCTACGGCAATACAAGTGATGTCTGTCTTGGCGTGAGAACTGATTATGGTCTGGCAGGCTCGATATCGACGGCGATGCTGCGCCACTTGCCTTGTCGGAATCTTACGAAGCTCAGCGTCGCGCGCGTCGCGTGGCCGACGACGATCGCCGTCCAGATGTGACCTGGATCGAGTCCGTAGAGCGCCTGGAAGATCGTGCACAGCCCGAGCGGGATGATCACCTGCGAGATGATCGAGATGTAGAGCGGGCTCCGCGTGTCGCCCGTACCCTGCAGTCCGCCGGTGTAGCTGAGCGCCACCGTGATGAAGAGTCCCGACACGCTCAAGTAAAGCAGGAGCTGCCGTCCGATGGTCAGCACCACCGAGTCGGTCATCCCGAAGATTGCCAGCAGATAACCTGGGATCAACACGAACATCGCGCCGATCACGACGGCGACGCCGAGGCCGATCTGCGCCGCGACCTTCACACCATCCACCGCGCGCTGGGGATTGTTCGCGCCGAGGTTTTGACCGGCGATCGTCGAAGCGGCGCCCATCAGCCCCACCGAGGTCCACGTGATCAGCGAGAAGAGCTCCGTGTAGCCGACGGCGTACGCGGCCTGCGCGGCCGCGCTCTGCTCGAGCGATCCGATGAAGCGCAGCATCAGCACGCCGCCGATGTTCATCGCGATCCCCTGCACGCCGGTCGGCAACCCGAAGCGGAACAGCGAGCGGATGATCGTGAAGTCCGGAGCGCGGCTCATCCCCTTCTCGAAGTGAATCACCGAGTCGGGACGGCTGATACGCCAGATGCCGTAGACCGTCACTGTCGTGCTGCTGAGAATCGTGCCGAGCGCGGCGCCGAGCGTCCCGAACATCGGAATGAGGATGACGTTGAAGACAATGGTCAGCACCGTCATGATGACGCCGAGCCGCAGCGGCGTCTGCGGGTCGCCCGCCGCGCGGAACGCGCCGCTCAACATGAAGAACATCAGCATGCCGAACACGCCGACAAACATTGCGCGCAGGAAAGGCAGCGCTTCAGCGCGAACATCCGGCGCCGCATTGACCAGACGCAGAAGCGCCGGCGACGCCGCGTAGCCGACCGCTGCGAGAAACACGGCCAGTGCGAATGCGGTCAGGAAGGCCTGGTAGACGACGCGATTGACCTTGTCTGGCTGGTTGGCGCCGGCAAAGCGCGCCACGAGCACGGCCATGCCGGTGAAGGTCGAGCTGATGAAGACAATGACGACAAGGATGATTTGCCAGCTGACGCCGATGGCGGCATTCGCGGTGTAGCCGACGAAGTGACCGACCATCGCGTGGTCGATGATTCCCTGCAGACCGGCGATGATGTTCTGCAGCATCGTCGGCCACGCCAGCCTCCAGACAGCTGGACCAATCGGACCCTCGACAATTGATCTGTCGAATTTCCTGAATTTACCCCCAGGTTCGGCCACAGAAACGCCAGTGTACTACGCCATTCCGGCCCTGCCTCGCCGTAGCCTTTGGCGAAGGCGGGCGGTAAGATGTGCGTCCAGGAGGCGTCCTATGCCTGGGTATCGACTCACACGACGTGTCGTGCTCCTGGTCCTCGTCACGGCATTTGCAGTCGCGGACGTGGCTGCGCAAACCGGCGCGCCGGCAGCATCGCGCGCGGCAGCAGTCGGCGGCGGAGCGTGGACGCAGCGCACGCCCGACGGCCAGCCCGATCTGCAGGGCACGTGGATCAACTTCGACAGCACGCCATTCGAGACGCCGAGCGCTCAACCCGCGGCTCCCGCGCCGGCGGCCGCTGCCGCAGCGGCGAACGTCGGACCCGCATCAGAGTTCGCCGACCACAATCACAAGATCAGCGCGCGTCGTAAGGCGATGGTGGTCGATCCGCCCGACGGCCGCGTGCCGGTGAGGAAGTGGGCCGAGGACAAGCGGGACTACGACATCGCGCACATTCCCGACGCGCCCGAGCACGAGACGCCCTGGGTGCGCTGCATCACTCGCGGGTATCCAGCAGCGTTCTTCCCGGCCGGTTACAACAATGCCTACGAGATCATCCAGACGCCCGGCTACGTCGTCATCGTGTTCGAGATGATTCATGAGACGCGAATCATTCCGATCGACGGCCGTCCGAAGCTCGGCGAGAACATCCGCCAGTGGAACGGCGAGCCGCGCGGCCGCTGGGAGGGCAACACGCTCGTTGTCGAGAGCACGAACTACAACAACAAGGGATCGATAGCGACAAGCGCCGCGACGGGCCGCATCCGCGGAATCCCGCAGAGCGACGCGATGAAGGTCACCGAGCGGTTTACCCGCCTCGATGCCAACACCATCAACTACACCGTCACCATCGAGGACCCGGAAGTCTACACGAAGCCATGGACAGTGTCGCTACCCCTCAACCGCGACGACACGTATCAGATGTTCGAGTACTCGTGTCAGGAGGGGAACTACGCGATGGCCAACGCCCTGAGCTTCGGGCGCAAGCGCGACAAAGAAGCCGCCGCTGCCAGCTCGAGCTCGAAGTGAGATGCCTGCTCGCCGTGGCCGCCCTCGTGGCTGCCGCGGCGTCGTCGCTCGGTTGCCGGGCGTCTGGGGGCGAAACGGCAAGCGCGACATCCATTCCAAGCGATCCTCGCGCCGATGACGCGCGCAATGTGCGCCTGGTCGGGTACAACGATCTTCAAGGCCGCGAGTCGCTCGTCGTCACGACACTGTCCGACGCGGCCAACGGCAGCTGGGTGTATGTCGGCCACCACGAGAGTTACTGGGACCAGAAGCCGAAGCTGAATCCGATCACCGGCAAGGAGGAGTGGAACGGCACGTCGATTCTCAACGTCGCCGATCCCGCGAATCCGAAGCTGGTGTGGCACATCCCGAACGAGACCAATCGCAACTCGCGCGGCGTCTCAGTGGTCTACGACTACAAGTTCGATGGGTCTGGCCACGACTACCTGATTCGCAACTCCGAAATCATCACCGAGGGCGAGACGGGCAAGGACCTGAAGTATCAGATCTTCGACATCACGTCGCGCGACAGCGACCCGTCGAAGATCTCGCTCGTCGCGGAGATCACCGGCACGCCGCCGAATTCCTGTGGCCCTGGTTGCGGCGGAACCTTCATGTATCGCGCGCACAAAGGCTGGTGGTCGCAGGACACCGGCTACTTCTACGCCGCGTCGGGCGAGCCGGGCTTTCGCAACGTCATCATCCAGATCTTCGATCTCAGGGATCCGAAGGCGCCGAAGTTCGTGGGCCATGCGTGGCTGCCGAGTCAGAAGGACGGCGAGCCGGGATACGAAGGGCAGTACGCCCACCACCCAGTCGTTGACGAGCAGCGCAAGCGGCTGTACGTCGGCTATCGCAACTCCGGATGGACGGCGGAGTTCGACATCGCCGACCCGAGCCGTCCCAAGCTGGTGTGGTCGCTGGACATGAACCCGCCGCACCGCGGGCCGCACACCGTGTCGCCGATCGTCTACGACACGGTGCCGAACTTCGGCAAAGAAGCGCTGCCGCGACGCTACGCGTTCGTCGTCGATGAAGCGGGCGGCACGGCCGACATGATGCCGTGCCCTGGTGGCGTGCGCACGGGCTCGTACATGCTTGACATCACGAACGAGTCGAAGCCGTTTCCGGTGTCAGTGTGGCAAGTTCCGGTCGGGAACTTCTGCAACAAGGGCGGCCGCTTCGGCCCGCATCAATCAGCAGAAACGGTGAACGGCCGCATCAATCGCTTCGAGAACAAGATCGCCTGGCTCGCCTACTTCAACGCCGGCATCCGCGTTCTCGATCTGTCAGATCCGTATCAGATGAAAGAGCTCGGCTACTACATCCCGAAGACCAACGAGCGATCACATCCGATCGCGATGGGCCAGCCGACGGCGATCCAGATCAACGACGTGGACATCGATGCCCGAGGTCTTGCCTACGCATCAGACCGAGTCGGCACCGGGTTGTTCATCCTGGAGTACAAGAAGCCCAACTGAACTCTTCGTGTTCGTGGCGGCTACTTCACGATGGACGCGCAGTGTCGTTTGAGCGCGTCGGTTTCCGCAGGAGGTAAACCCGCCAGCGCGATCCGCTTGAGGCGCATGTCTATGTACGCCTGATCGGCGCAGCGCGCCCGAGACAGCTTCGATTCCGTGAACGACGATTGCGGTCCGAGATAGAGCACCGCGTCGATCTGCTCTTCCGCCCTCACCACGCGCCACTCGCTCTGCGGAAGCGGAACGACCTCGCCGTTCCGAATCGCAAAACGGGACCCCGGCGAGTATTCGGCGAAATCCGCAGCGCCCAGCACGGTTCCGCGGACCATCGCGAGCCGCGGCGCCGGCCATGATGCGATGTCGGGCTGGATTTTCTCGCCCCCTCCGATCCTCCAGATGACGAACACCCGCGTTCCCGTCGCGTGCTCCAGCACGCTGACGATCGAGTGTGTCCGTCGATCCGTCATCTCGTAGTTGCTCATGACGTTCCTGCGTTGGAGGTGCCCGTTGCCGTAGACGAGCAACGCGCGACGCCCCTTTGCGAGGACCTCCAGTTGAAGGACGGCCGCCGGATACCATTCGCGCATTTCGATCCACGTCCGATGATCCTCCTTGGTCCGTACGCGCTCCCACTCGATGGGAGGATCGCCCAGCAGGACGCGAAGCCGGCGGGCCGGCGGAAGCAGCGCGTTGGCCGCACGAACGGCGCGGAAGAACTCTTCGTTGATGGGGGCCTCGTTGCCGGCGGTCGCCTGCGTCGTGTCCTGCCACACTTTGCGAAGCGTCTCGTAAGGCACGTCCTCGCCGCTAACGAACCGATCCATCACGTTCTGGTAGCGGGCGCTGCCGAATTCCACGACGATGTCGTTGACCGTGTCGGTGAACCGTCGGTCTCGGACGAGTGAGATGAGGAACGCCTGTGCCTGCTCGACACCGTGTGCGTCGGTGATCGCGACGACGCTGTGCGTCTGAAAGGCGTCGATGATCGCCGGTACCGGGTCGATCGGGACTGCGGGCCGAGGCTGCGCACTTTGCTGAGCGTGCGCCGACGGGGCGGCGAGCAGCAGCACCAGCAACTGGATGATGGGAACGATTAGCGCCTTTGCGGAAGATCGGTTATACGACATCTCCCCTCGCCCCCCAATCGGCACGGCGCGGACCTGCTCATTGAACACGCGGATTGCCGGGCGCACGATTCTACTCCCGGCCTGCCTTTCTGGTGACGCGCGGCTCGCTGTCGCGTAGACTTCGCTCGCCCGTCGGCCGTGGCGCCGCGGGGACGAGAGGGTCTCATGCGACGGTCGCTCGGAGTGGCGGTGCTGTGTGCTGTGTCGTTTGCGGCGGGTGCGTTGGTGCAGCGGCTGTACGATCGTCGCGACACGGCTCCAGCCGGAGAGATCGCCTCCTCGGTGGCCCCGCCGGGCAACCTCGCGACGGCTGTCGTCGATTTCACTCAACAGCCACTCTGGGCCTACGGCTTCCCCACGCCGCCAGCCCCGGGAGAGAAAGCCGAGCCGCAGCGGCCTCCGTCGCGCGCCCTGCGGCCCAACGAGGACGAAGGGGAACAGACCCGGCCTCGATCGCTTCCTGGAAGCGCGGGCACATTCACGCTCGTGGACATCCGCGACGGCAGCAACGTGATCGACTGGTACCCCGACGACCACCCGCCGATGACGGACATCATCCGGCTGGGGCCGTCGAAGCTCGACACCGGGCGGCGCGGGTGCGGCTTCTGCCATCTTCCGAACGGCCTCGGCCGTCCCGAGAATGCGCCGACGGCCGGTCTGCCTGCGAACTATTTCGTCCAGCAGCTGAAGGACTTCAAGAACGGGCTCCGCCGTAGCGCGGACCCTCGAAAGCCCAACACCAATACGATGATCGATCTCGCCCGCGCGATGACCGACAACGAGATGATGCAAGCCGCTCAGTATTTCGCGGCGATCAAATGGCGGCCGCGGGTAAAGGTGATCGAAACGGCGCTCGTTCCGAAAACGCGCATCGTCGGCAACCTGTTCCTGGCCACGGAGACCGAGCGCACCGAGCCCATCGCGGGCCGCATCATCGAGGTACCGGAGGAAGAGGAGCGCGCCGAGCGCCTGCGCGATCCGCGGTCCGGGTTCCTCGCCTACGTTCCTCCAGGCAGCCTTGCGCGCGGCAAGCAGCTGGTCAGACTCGGCGGCGCGGAGATCGTCGGCAACCAGATCGTCCAGGGGAAGACCACGGCGTGCACGGCCTGCCATGCACCCGACCTGATGGGCGTTGGCGACGTACCACCGATCGCGGGCCGGTCGCCGAGCTACCTGGCGCGCCAAATCTTCGACATCCAGCAGGGCGTCCGCCGCGGGGCGGCCGTCGATCTGATGAAGGTGGCGGTGGCCAAGCTGAACGCCGACGACATCACGGCTATCGCCGCCTACGTGGCGTCGAAGTTCCCGCCGGACCCCGAAGACACGGAAGCGGCCGACGCGATCAGGGCCGACCGCGCCTACTTCGACCAGCGGTGACCGTCGAACGGCGACTGCTAGACGTCGAGTTCCTGAGCGTCTTCGGCCCGCTCCATGATGAAACGGAACCGCGCTGAGGCGTCCTTCCCCATCAGCTCGTTGCACACGCGATCGGTGACGAGCTAACGGCGATTCAGATCAACGACATGGACATCGATGCGCGAGGTCTTGCTAACGGTCGGATCGTGTCGGCACGGGTCTCTTCATCCTCGAACACCGCCGATAGCCTATTTCACGAGGCACATTAATGGACTGAAATGTTACTCAGTCCGTTTATGGCTAGTGCTATATTTTCAGGCTGTTTTGATCCGTGTCGGTGTCCCTCAGGTAGCAGCACATTGGAGGAAGCGGAATGCGGGTAGTCCTGCGTGCATCCCTAGTTCTGTTGTTCGTGATCTTCGCGTTGCCGCTCTCGGCAGCGGCGCAATCCATCGTGGGAGTTGTGAAAGACAACACGGGCTCCGTGCTCCCCGGTGTCAATGTCGAAGCGGCCAGTCCGGCGCTGATCGAAAAAGTTCGTGTCGTGGTCACCGACGGTTCGGGACAGTACCGATTCGAAAACCTGGTCCCCGGCGTCTACTCGGTGACCTACACGCTGCCCGGTTTCTCGACGTTCAGGCGTGACGCCGTCGAGGTGACGACTGGCGTCAGCGTGACCATCAACGCTGAGATGAAAGTCGGCGGTCTGCAGGAAACCATCACCGTCAGCGGCGAAACACCAGTCGTTGACGTCCAGAACAGCACCCGCAACCAGCGGGTCCTCGACGACTCGATCGTTGCAGCGCTGCCGGCGTCGCGCGGCTACGGCAACCTGCTGGCGACGGTGTCCGGCATTCAGGCCAACGGGATCCAGAACAGCGGCATCGCCCCCGACATGATCTTCTTCACGTCACGCGGCGGTCGCAGCAATGAAGGCACGGTGCAAATCGAGGGCATGAACGTCGGTTCGGCCTTCAACGGCGGCGGCGTCGCAGGCTACGGCTACGACACGTCAGGCGCGCAGGAAGTTCAGGTCACGGTGGCCGGCGGCCTTGGTGAAGCGGACCGCGGCGGCCCCGCGTTCAACCTCATCCCCAAGACGGGCGGCAACAATTTCAGCGGCACGTTTTTCGGCAACCTCGCGGGCAAATGGTCACAGGGCGACAACGTTGACGATGAGCTCAGGTCGTTCGGGATCCCGAGCGCGAACGCGATTATCAGGAGCTGGGACACGAGCGTCGCGATCGGCGGACCGATTAAGCGCGACAAGGTGTGGTTCTACGGCATGCTGCGAACATTTGGCGCGTATACGGACGTTGCCGGCCGCTTCGCCAACGCCAACGCGGGCGACCCGAACCGGTGGGACTACGTGTCGGATCTGGGGGTCACGCAGCGCTCAGCAACGAGCCGGAAGATCTCCGGCGGGCGTGTGACGGGTCAGCTCACCCCGCGCAACAAGGTCAGTGGCTATGTCGACTATCAGAAGATCTGCGAGGGAAGCTCGTACGCCAAAGATGCCGATCAGTGCCGAACCCGCGGAGACGACTGGATTGGCGTCGGAGGGTTCGGCACGTGGTCGCCGGAGGCGACGCACTCGCGCGACAACTCCGAGCACATCATGCAGTTCGTCTACACCTCACCGGTGACGAGCAAGTTGCTCCTCGAAGCCGCCGCCTCGCAGTTCCTCAGCAACTGGGGTGGCCAGACGCCGTCCGGCGCACTCACCGACGCCCCCTTCATCCCGGTGACGTCACAGGCCATCGGCACCGTCGTCAACGGCGTCCAGATCGGCGTGCCGACAACGGCCATGCTGTATCACGGCTTCGCCGGCCTGAGTAACAACCATCAGAGCCACAACGTGTGGCGTGCGTCGGTCGCCTACGTGACCGGCACCCATAGCCTGAAGGCAGGCTATCAGGCCGCGTACGAAGTGACCGACATCTTCGGCAACTTCGCCGCGCACGGGCTGCAGTACCAGTTCAGCAACAGCGGACCCACCGGCGTGCCTAACCAGATCACGCAGCGCATCACGCCGTGGCAGCAGGCCAATCGCACACGCTATGACGCGTTCTACGTTCAAGATCAGTGGACGTCAGGGCGACTGACGGCGCAGGCAGCCTTGCGCTACGAGCACGCGTGGAGCTTCTTCCCCGAAGGGAAGAACGGGCTGCTCGCCGACAGCGTGTTCGGTGGACCGACGTTTACGCTGCCCGAGGCGAAGGGTGTCACCGGATACAACGACATCGCGCCGCGTCTGGGTCTCGCATACGATGTGTTCGGCAACGGCCGGACGGCCATCAAGGTGAACCTGTCGAAGTACTTCCAGTCGGCGGCCAACGACGGCGTCTACATCGGCACGAACAAGGCGTCGACCTTCGCGCAGACAGCCACGCGTGCGTGGACGGATGGGAACCGCAACTTCGTCCCGGACTGCGATCTCAAGAGCCCGGCACTGCAAGACAACACGGCGAGCGGCGGCGACCTGTGCGGTGCCTCGAACCCCGCGAGCTTCTTCGCGTTCGCACAAAACCACTCGCTTGGCACCGCGACGGTCGTCAGCCCGTCGCTTCTGAGCGGATGGGGCGTCCGTCCCTACGACTGGCAGTTCAGCACGTCGGTGCAGCAGGAACTGCTGCCGCGCGTGTCAGCGGAATTCGGCTACAGCCGCCGGTCATGGGGCAACTTCACGGTCACCGACAACCGCGCGATTGCCGCGTCTCAGTACGACACGTACACGCTGACAGTGCCGACTGATGCGCGGCTCCCGAACAGCGGTCAGACGATCTCGTACGGGCTGCTGAATCCATCTGGCTTCGGCGGGTTGGACAACTACCTGACGCGCGCCAGCGACTACGGCGACGTGACCGCGTATTGGCAGGGTCTCGAGCTGTCTGTGAACGCGCGGCCGAGCAACGGGCTGACGCTGCAGGGTGGTTTCACGACCGGCGCCGGCACGCGTGACAACTGCGAGGTCACGTCGAAGGTACCGGAACTGCAGATCGTGCTCGGCGTGCAGCAGGCGCTCTCGTCGTGCCATGTCGAAGAGCCGTGGCTGTGGGCGTGGCGCGGTCTGGCCACCTACACGGTGCCGAAGGTTGACGTCCAGGTCAGCGGGATTTTCCGGTCGATGGCCAACATCTCGGCGACCAACGACCCGGCATCGAATGGTGCGTCGGCCAACGGCAACCTGGTCGTGCCGACGGCGCTCGTGCAGCCGGTGCTCGGGCGTGCGCTCGCGGGCAACGCGGCGAACGTCACGGTCAACCTGGCGCTTCCTGGCGATGTCTATCCGGATCGTCTCAACACCGTTGACATGCGCGTCACGAAGATCCTGCGCTTCGGCCGCACGCGGAGCAACGTCGGCATCGATCTCTACAACCTGTTCAACGCCAACACCGGTACTGCGTTCAACCAGGTGTACGGCACGGCGGGCACCGCAACCCTCGGCTCAACGTGGCTGCGCCCGACGACGATCCTGAACGCGCGATTCGTTCGCTTCAACGCGACGATCGATTTCTAGAAAGATGTAGGGCCGGTCCTTTCGGACCGGCCCTTTTCTACAACGCTCGCGCGTTGGCACTCAGCGGGCTCAAACGTCGAGTTCCTGCGCGTCCTCAGCTCGCTCCATGATGAATCGGAAGCGCGCTGAGGCGTCCTTCCCCATCAGCTCGTTGATCACGCGATCGGTGACGAGCTGATCGGCGATCTCGACGCGCAGCAGGCGCCGCGTCTTGGGACTGAGCGTGGTTTCCCACAGCACCTTCGGCATCATCTCGCCGAGACCCTTGAACCGCGTGATCTCTGGCGAGCCACGGCCATTGGTGTGTTGTTTCAGCAACCGATCGCGGTGGGCATCGTCAAGGGCCCAGAACGTCTCCTTACCGATGTCGATGCGATAGAGCGGCGGCTGCGCAAGATAGACATTGCCGTTGGTAATCAGCTGCGGCAGGTGGCGATAGATGAACGTCAGCAGCAGCGTGGCGATGTGATGGCCGTCCGAGTCGGCGTCGGCGAGGATGATGATCTTCCCGTAGCGCAGCCGGCCGATGTCGAAGCTCTTGCCCATGCCGCAGCCGATCGCGGTCACCAGGTCGGCGAGCTCTTTGTTCTCGAGCACCTTGGCCAGCGTCATGCCTTCGGTGTTCATCACCTTGCCGCGCAGCGGCAGGATCGCCTGCTTGGCGCGGTCGCGACCCTGCTTCGCCGAGCCACCGGCCGAATCACCCTCGACGACGAACAGCTCGCTGTCTTCGCGATTGGCACTGCTGCAATCGCTCAGCTTCCCGGGCAGATTGAGCCTGCCTGTGGTCGCCGTCTTGCGCGTGACTTCGGCTTGCGCGGCGCGACTCGCCTCACGGGCGCGCGCGGCGAGGACGATGCGGGCGACGATGCCTTCGGCGATGGTGCGGTTGTGATTGAGCCAGTGCTCGAGCGCCGGACGCACGGCTGAATCGACCGCCGACAGCACCTCCGGGTTGTTGAGGCGATCCTTCGTCTGGCCCTGGAACTGCGGCTCCTCGATGAACAGACTCAGGACGCCCGTCAGCCCCTCACGAATATCCTCCGCGGTCAGCGTGACGCCCTTCGGCGAAAGATTGTGCGTCTCGATGTAGTTGCGAACCGCCTTGCCGAGACCGGCGCGGAGCCCGTTGTCGTGCGTGCCGCCGGAGCCGGTAGGAATGCCGTTGACGTAGCTGCGAATGTGCTCGTCGGTGGCTTCCGTCCACTGCAGCACCAGGTCGAGCCGTGGGCCGCTCTCGCGCTCCAGCAGGAACGCGGCATCGTGAACCGGCTTCGCTCCACGCGCCAGCACGATCTTCTTCAGGTAGTCGACGAGCCCCTCTTCATGGTGGAAGACCGCTTTGGTGCCATCCGCCTCGCTCTCGAACGTGACGCGCACGCCTTTGTGGATGTAGCTGATCACCTCGAGACGCTCGCGGATGATGGCGGCGTCGAATTCAATCTTGGGGAAGATCGTCGAATCGGGATGGAAATAGACGGTCGTGCCCGAGCCGCGCGCGGGACCAACCTTCTTCAGCGGGCCTGTCGCTTTACCTCGCTTGAAGGTCATTTCCCAGCTCGAGCCGTCGCGCTTCACGGTGGCGCGCAGCTCGCTCGACAGCGCGTTGACGACGCTCGCGCCGACGCCGTGCAGGCCGCCGGCCGTCTTGTAGTTCCCCTGATCGAACTTGCCGCCGGCGTGGAGCATCGTGAAGATGACTTCGAGCGCGCTCTTCTTCGTCGTCGGATGTTTGTCTACAGGAATCCCGCGGCCATCGTCGGTGACCGTGATCGAGCTGCCATCCTTGTGAAGCTCAACGTGGATGTTCGAGGCGAATCCGTTCATCGCCTCGTCCACGGCGTTGTCGAGAATTTCCCAGACGAGATGGTGCAGACCGGCGGTGCCGACACCACCGATGTACATGCCGGGTCGTTTGCGGACCGGCTCGAGCCCCTCGAGGACGGTGATGTCTTTCGCTGTGTAGTTAGCCACTGATCTGATTCGTCGTGAGCCTATAGGTTACCGCGTTCTGGAGCGAGCTCTCTGTCGATCGATTCGATTGCTGTCGTTACTTGATTGATGAGACAGTAGCTGCGAACGATAGAGAGGTGCTTGCGATGGCAAAGGACGCCGCCCGCGAACGTCCGGCAGATGCCCTGCGGAACGCGGTCGAGGGTGCCGCGATCGGGTTCCTCGGCTCGCATCCAATCCTGCGCACGATCGTCGGAGCGATCGGAGCACTCCTGTTCCTCGTCGGCGTAATCGCCGCGCCCTTCTGGGAAATGCCGCTCCTCAGCTGGTTGAGCGCCGGCCAGGTCGCCGGCACGTGCCTCGCCGGCGGACTCGCTGTTCTGGGTATCTGGTATGTCTCGGGTCAACGCAAGCCGGTAACGTCGCGGCATCGCGAAACGAAACGTCAGAACAACTAACTCGCGCGCTTTCGCGCGCGCGGCTTCGACGTCGTGCGCGGATGTCGTGCGCTGCCGCCGCTCGTCTTGCGACCGCCGCCCCGTCCTCCGCGCTTGGTCTTCGCGCCACCAATCGGGCGACCGTCGGGGCCAATCGGACGACCGTCGGGCGTTACGTTCGGCTGAGGCCCGTCGTCTTCGTCGGTCTCAGCAATCACTTCCGCCTCGGCGACGACGGGCGTGTCGACTTCGATCTCGAGGTCCTCGACTGGCGCGCCGACCGCCTCACGCTCGACGACCTGTGCGTCCGCTGCCTCGACGACAGCCTCCGGCGGCACCTCGACGTCAACGGTCTCGTCGATATCGATCGGTCCCTCCGCAGCACGCGGCTTCTCAGCAAGGTTCGGTCCTGGGAACACGCGAATCGCGCCCTGCCTGTCGCGCTCGATCCGCAGCACGCCTTCCTTCCCCGCTAAGCGCAGCAAATCGACAACCGACTGAAATCCGTACTTGCGCTCGTCGAATCCCTCGATGGACGTGCGCAGGAACTGCTTCGCCTGGCGGACATACATTGGCCATCGTGGCGGCGTTGCCGCGTTGACGATCGCCTGATGCACGGCGCGAATGCCGTCCTGCATCGTCATCGGCGAGGTCGGAACGCTCTCCTCTTCGTCCCGCGGCTCGGACTGGCTCTCCATCGGCCGCACAACGGTCCCTTCGACATGACGGTCCACAGCCGCGCCAAGGTCTTCGACGACCACTGCGCCTTCGCGCGGCTCGACGAGCATGCTGCGTCCGGAGTGCTTCAGCGTCACCGCTCCGGCCTGCGCAACCTTCTCCATGAAGTCGCGGAAGCTGCTCACACCGTATTCGCGCTCGGAGAACGTCGAGTCGAGCTGCAGCAGCGTGCTCTTGAGCAGCCCGAGCTGCGGCGTAACCTCGCGCTCGGTGAGGACCTTCAAGGCGCGTATGACGATGGGCAGCGCCTTGGAGATATCGCTCGAGCCGATCGGCCGGCCGCCGCGTTCCGCCGGCCGGCCGCGGCTGCCAACCAGGTTCTCGTAGGCGATGAACTCGTGACAGTTCCTCTGCATCGTCACGCTGGTGAACTGCCGGCCGCCGACGACGATGACCTTGCGGCCGTACTGCTTGAGTTTCTCGACCAGCGAGATGAAGTCGCTGTCGCCGCCGACGATGACGAAGGCGTTGATGTGGTCGTGGGTGAAGGCCATCTCGAGGGCGTCGAGGGCCATGGTGATGTCGGCACCGTTCTTGTCGCCGCCTGGCGTCATGTTGCGCTGCACCATGCGGATGGCGTGCTGCGTCAGCAGGCGGCTGTAGTCGCCGACGCGTTTCCAGTCGCTGTAGGCAACTTTGGTGACAATCTCGCCGCGTTCCTTGATGGCTTCGAGCACGAGGCCGATGTCGAACTGGCCGCCGATGGTGCTTTTGACGCCTATTTCAACGTTGTCGAAATCAATGAAAACGGCAATACGAGTACTGCGTGAGTCGGTGATGGTCATGTGAACTTTCGTGTGTGTCGTGCGTTCGAGGACGCCGTCTTTCAGGGACGGGAGTCGTGCGGTCGCTCGATCGCGCTCTGGTCTCTCGGCCGCGCAAATGGGGGCAGCCGTCCCCGTGATTATACCTGGCGAGGGAATTGCGTAGGCGTTTATGTGATGCGCGCACGAATTCACGTCGGGCTCGCGTTCGTGTCAGCGGTGATGATGTCGGCCTGCGCGGCCAGGTCCGAGCCCCCCACCACGACACCGGTGACCCCACCCGCGACGGCACCTGCAGAACCACGGGCGACTCCGACAGAACCGGCAATTCCTTCGAAACCACGGGCAATTCCTACGGACCCACGGGTGATCCCCAAGGACCCACGGGCCATTCTCGAGGTTCGGCAGGGCTTGGCCTCGTACTACGGGCCCGGATTCGAGGGGAAACGCACCGCCAGCGGCATTAAATTCGACAAGACGGCTCTGGTCGCGGCCCATCCGACGTATCCATTCGGAACCGTCGTTCGCGTTACGAATCTCGCCAACAAGCGACAGGTCGAGGTGCGCGTGGTGGATCGCGGACCGGCCAAGAAGCCCCGCGGCGAGGGGGTCGTGATCGACTTGTCGCAGGGGGCGGCTTCAAACCTCGGGTTCATTCGGCAGGGCCGCACGCGGGTTCGTCTAGAGGTGCTGCGCTGGGGAGGCTGACGGGGTCTACCGGGATTTCTGGCGAGTCAGACGATCGATGAGGCGATGATACCTGGCATCGCTGCGCACCGTGAGCAGCTCCGGTTCGTTCTGCACTTCGTCGAGCGGGTAACCAGCCGTCAATGCGCCTTCGATTGCCGCCAGCGAGCGGCTGCGATCGCCGGCGAGCTCATACACCACGGCAAGTCGATAGCGCATCTGGGCACTGAGGTCGGATCGTGGCGCCACCGACGCGACCTCGGCGAGCGCCGCCTTCGGATCGCCCATCTTGATCAAATACAACGCGTGTCGAGTCCGAAGGTCCGCGTCTTGCGGCTTCTGAGCGATCTGCGGCTTGATCAGATCGCTGGCGCGCCGATACGCGCCCGCCGCCTCGCCACGACGACCCGGCGCCCAGCGGTACCCGTCACCGAGATTGCCCCAATACAGATAACTGTTGGCGCTCATCTCGACCGCTTTCTCGAACGCGGCCACTGCGTCGTTGTAGCGCCCTTGAAAGAAACGGATCGTCCCGAGGTTTGTGTAGATCGAACCCGACGGTCGGACTTCGAGCGCGCGCTGCAGCGATGATGCCGCCTCGTCGTGTCGGCCCAGAAAGTAGTAAGCCGCAGACAGGTTGCGGAGGACGATCACATTGTCCGGAGTGAGATGGCGCACAGCCTCCCACGCCGTCAACGCCTCCGCATAACGCGCGCGGCTGAAATAGAACTGCCCTAGCTCCATCCGAGGGGCGATTTCGTCGTTGGCCAGCTCGACGCCCCGTTTCAACTCTTTCTCGGCCTCCTCGTCTCGTCGTTCGGCGGCGAGGATCATCGCCAGACCGGTGTGCGGCAACCCGTTGGCGGGATCGAGATCGGCCGCACGACGATAGGCCTTCGTCGCTTCGTCTCGTGCGCCGCCTTCGAGCGCCACCCGACCGGACGCGAGGTGTGCGACCGCCAGATCAGGGCCAAGTTCGACCGCACGACGCGCGGCCTCGCGCGCGAGATTCAGAAACTGTGGATCGGGATTGGTCATGCGCTTGCGGATATACGCCTCGGACAGGTACGCGTGCGCGGTGGCGTACTGAGGGTCGGCGCTCAACGCCCGCTCGAGGTTACCGATGGCGCGATCGACATTGCCCTCCTTGTCGTAGCGAGCCAGAAGAGCGGCCGCTTGTCTCGACAGCTCCGCGGGGTCGCTCGACACGTCCGTCCGCGTCGAATCGGTTCGCGGGTTCGCGTCGTTCAGTCGCCACAGTGCGAACGACGCACTCGCGACGACAGCCAAGGCGAGTACGGCTTTCGCGCCGCGCGATGTCAGCCATCGTGGGCGACGGCTGGACTCGGACAACGTCGCGCGACGGCGGGACTCGGACAGCGTCGCTCGACGACTCGTCGTGCCAGATTGGATGGCGGTCTGGATCATCGATTCGGCGGAGACCGTCCCGGCGGTCACCGCACGCAGTGCGGCGGCAAGTTCCACGCACGACTCGTAGCGATCCGACGGTTGCTTGGCCAGCGCCTTCGCGACGATCGCTTGAATGACTGGCGGCACTTCCGGCCGGAGCGACGCGAGCGGCGGAGGCTCCTGGAGGTGGAGCTTGCGCAGCATCTCGACCTGTGTCTCGGCGGCGAAGGGCAGCTCGCCGGTCAGCATCTGATACAGCACGACACCGAACGAGAACACGTCCGAACGCGCATCGACGGCATCACCGATCGCCTGTTCAGGAGACATGTAGCCGACGGTGCCGACAGTCGTGCCGATCTGCGTCGACGCGAACCTGGTGACGTCGGTTGCCTGCGGGGCCCTGGCAGGCGCCCACCACTTCGCGAGACCGAAATCCAGGACCTTGACCAGGCCCTCGCCGGTGACCATGACATTCCCTGGCTTCAGGTCGCGGTGCACGATCCCCGCGCGATGCGCGCGTCCAACACCGTCCGCGATCTGCACCGCGAGTCGAATCGCGGCATCGACGGTCAGCGCGCCGCGGTGAATCAGCTTCGACAGCGTCTCGCCGGCGACGTACTCCATGGCGATGAAGTCGATGCCCTGGTCGGAGTTGATCTCGTAGATCGTGACGATGTTCGGATGATTGAGCGCTGAGGCCGACTTGGCCTCGCGGACGAAACGATCTTTTCGCTCCGGATCGTCGGTGTATTGCGGCGGCAGGACCTTCAGCGCCACGTCGCGGTCCAGGCTCGTGTCACGAGCCTGCCACACCTGCCCCATGCCGCCTTGCCCGAGCTGCGCGGTGATGACGTACTGTCGCAGGGAGCGCCCGATCATGACAAGGGTGCCGAAGGTGTGCGCAACGCGCGGCGATTATATCGACTCCTTCCGAGGCTGGACGAAGTAGAATCGCGCGCCATATGGCGAATACGTTTCAGTGCAATCTCGTTGTGCCCGCGAATACCGCGAGCGGCGGTCGGCTAGAGGGCCTGGGGTTCGGCAATCCCGCTACCCCGCCTCGCCTGAACGGCGGCGATCGTGTCGAGGTGGTCGTGACCTGGGCTGGCCCCAACCCCCCGGACAGCGTGAACGGTTATTTCATCTGCGCTCCGACTCAGAACGCCGGAAGCAACCAGGCTGCGCCCTCGCCGTTCAAGAACGGCAACAACTACGTGTGCTTCACGAAACTGGTCGCGAAAAAGGGTACGAGCGGCCAGCAGTACGCGTTTGGAAGCTTCACCGTGTCCACCGGCGCCCCTGCCGGCTCGTACGAACTGACGGTCGTCGTAGAAGACGCACGGACGACGCCGAGCGCGCAGTGGTCTGAAGATCCAGAGTTTGATACGACCGGCGGCTAAAGACATCGTGACAAGAGGTCCCGTCTCGACGGGACCTCGCACCCACTCGCTCCGACGTCTCTAAGGAGCTGTACAGCCCCCGATCGTGACAATGCTCGACGTCACCGAGAAGCCGAAATCGGCGCCGCTGCTGTTGCCCTTGAGCGCGCCATTTACTCTGACGCGATAGTTGCCGTTCTCGGTCAACCCGTTGAAGCTGCCCACGAACGGGGCGGTATGGACGTTTCCGGCGCCGAGGTCATTGTTGTTGCCGGCGAAATTATCTGCAGGGCCCGTCAATTCGGTTCCGTTCAGGATGTTGTTGACGGTGGCCGCTGGCTTGCCAGTGTCGTAATGAAGTGCGCCGAATACGGCCGCGTTCCCGAACACACCGCCATTGCCGAAGTACGAGAAGTCCGTGGTGGCGGCAACGATGATGAGGGCGTCATTGATCGTGTCCGCGTCTATATCCTGGTTGTTCAGATCCGCAAATAACAGATCGCCCCAGTTACCGAATCCGTCGTCCTTCTGCAGAGTCGCGGAGACATTCCGCGCACGGCTCGCCCCCGCATCGACCATCGTGAACGAGTACTTGTTCCGGTTGCTTTGCTTCAAGAAGCTCTCAGATGCGAGGAAGCCGCTGAAACCCACATCCACGGCACTGACGTTCTCCGCTGACGTCCACGCGGTATGTGGATCCACGCTTGGCTGTGTCGGATCGATTCGGTAGGTGTATGTGAATCTCCAATTGCCTCTGTTAGGACCGCTGTTGAGATTCACGTTGACCGTTTGTGTGTAGGTGCTCGAGGGCAGAGCACCGCCAAGGAAGAACGTGCACTTCGCCTGGCTATTCAGGAACGGTGTCATCTTGTTGTCATCGGGCGCAGGCGCTCCCGGAGCGGCGGGCGCTGCCGAACACCCGGCCCCGCTGCAGGTCACTGCAGGGGCATTGCCATCCCAACCGTTGGTGTAATACGTCGCTGCGACGTCGCGATCGAAGGTCCAGGTGATCGTGCCCTCGATGATGTACGCGTTGCTGTCGAAATTCGTCTGAACCATCGCGGACTGCGCCGTCTGACTCTGGGCCGCGGCGCTGGACGCGATGAACCCGACGTACAGCGCTGACATCATGCACACCGAAAATCCCTTTTGCATTTCGTGCCTCAATCCCTTCCTCGCCGAAACTCTGTGACGACTACCCCCGCGCTAAACTGACCCTCGTCGAATAGATGAGCTTTGCGACAGAGTGTGGATCGCCAGCTCAGCGATTGCAAGAGTGTGCAGATTCGAGTACGGCTCCCCGGCGACCGAGGGATACCGCGGTAAGCGTGAGCTGGAGTAAATTTCCGTTGGTTCTGAGGGACATACGTGGCTCGAGCCCTTCTCATCGGATTCGTCGTCCTCATTGCGCTGGCATTCGACAGTCACCGCGTCGTCATCGACGCGCAATCGACGTCGCGCAACCTTCCTGAGTTCGAGGTGGACAAGGCGTGGCCGAAGGTGCCGCCGAAGTGGAAGCTCGGCGACCCATCGAGCTTCGCGATCGATAACAAAGACAACGTGTGGCTGCTGCACCGGCCGCGCACGGTGAAAGCAGGTGAAGCGGCAGCGCCGCCCGTCGTCGTCTTCGACACCGCCGGCACGTTCGTGAAGGCGTGGGGCGGCGAGGATGCGGGCTCGCAGTGGCCGGAGCGTGAGCACGGCATCCACGTCGATGCCAAAGGCTTCGTGTGGATCACCGGCAACAACTGCCCGACCAATGGCATCGCCGGCCTGAAGCCGGTCAACGACGATCAGATCCTGAAGCTGACCGGCGACGGCAAAGTCGCGATGCGCATCGGCGAGAGCAACGGCAGCAAGGGCAACGCCGACACTCGCAACGTGCATCGCGCCGCCGACGTCTGGGTGCATTCGGCCACGAACGAGCTCTATGTCGCCGACGGCTACGGCAACCACCGCGTGATCGTGTTCGATGCCGACACGGGCGCCTTCAAGCGCCTGTGGGGTGCGTTCGGAAACAAGCCCGTTGACGATGACCACTGCGAGGTCGTCACGCCGAAAAGCTTTCCGGCAGGCCAGGGTCCGCCCAACTTCAGCATCGTTCACGCACTGCGGGTCGCCAGCGACGGCATGGTGTACGTCGCCGATCGCGAGAACCGGCGCGTGCAGGCGTTCACGCCGAACGGCACGTTCGTGAAGCAGCTGGTCAAGACCGACACGCAGTTCGCGCGCAACCTGGCGCTGTCGCACGATCCCGTGCAGCAGTTCCTGTATGTCGGCAACGGCATGGACATCGCGATCGTCGATCGCCGCTCGCTCGAGATCGTCGGCACGATCAAGGTCCCGGGCATGATCGGCGGCGGGCATCAGATCGCCGTCGATTCGAAGGGCAATCTCTACATCGCGGGGACCACTGCCGGTCTGCAGAAGCTCACGTTCAAAGGCATGGCGGTACCGAAATCGTAGAGCGGAGGCTTCAGCCTCCGCAGGAGGATCACATGCGCTTCGTGCTTTCCCTCCTCGTCTTCGCGCTGTTCGCAAGCAACGCCTCAGCACAATCTGACGTCAGCCGTAGAGGCGGACCTATGACGCGACAGATCACGATCGTCTCCAGCGCCGGCGCACGCGCGCTCGCTGACGCGTGTACGGCATGGGCCGAGAAGAACAACCTGGTCCTCGCGATGGCGGTCATCGACTGGGGCGGCAACGTGCTCGAGTCGCATGCGATGGAAGGCGCGGCTGCCAACGCGATCGAAACGGCGCTGCTGAAGGCGCGCTCGGCACTGCGCTGGCGAAGACCGACGTCGGAGACGAACAAGCTGGTGAAGAGCGGCGAGAACCTTGCGCCGACCTTCATGAACGACTTCCCTCAGCCGGGTGCGCTGCCGATCATTCTCGACGGTCAGGTGATCGGCGCGATGGGCGTCTCGAGCGGCGACGGCGAGAAGTGCGCCGCCGCGGCGATCGAATCAGTCTTCAAAGGACAGGCGACGTTCGTCGGCAGATGACGTCCGGCTAAAGCCGGACACTACGGATTGGCCGGCGCGAGGCGATTCAGCTCCGTGAACCAGTTGAGCACGACGTTCAGTCGCCCGCCAGCCACCTCCTCTTTCACCATGATGAAGTGCTGCCCGTCTGGCGTCACGTCGTAGTTGGGGACGGTGATGCCGGCGCCATACGCATAGCGCTGCTCGAACAGGACTCGAGGCGTTGACAGTTTCACCTCGGGCGTCGTCGTCACATCCACCACCATCATCTTGTCGGCAGTGCGATAGAAGATCTCCTTGCTATCCGGACTCCAGATGGGCTGCGTTCCACCCTGGGTGGACACCGTCCAGCGTCGATCGAGCGCCGGGTACGGCCGCAAATACACGTCGTTCTGCGCCGTTTCGTTCGACACGTAGACCAACCACCGTCCATCCGGCGAGACTCGCGCCCCACCTTCGTACGACGGCGTCTTGAGAAGCGGCTTGACGTTCGCGGGATCGCGAAGCGACAGCGCGAAGATGTCGAACAGGGTGTCCTGCGCGCTGCGCAGGAACACGAGCGTATCCCCGTCGCGGGCGAACCCCAACGCGTAGTCGTAGTCACCGGTGCCCTTGAGCACCTGTCCCTGGCCGCTACCCTCGGCATCCTTAATTCGCAGGCCACTCAGGCTTCGATAGATGACTCGTCGTCCGTCAGGCAACCAGGTCGGGAATGCGTTGATGACCGCGTCACCGGACGTCAGGCGCGAGAAATTCGAACGGGCCAGGTCCTGCACCCAGAGATCGCCAGCCTGCACGAGCAGTCGCCTCCCGTCCGGAGACAGCCGTGGATTCGCGTAGTTGCGAGCCACCTCGTTGAGCGTTTGCTCGGCCCCCTGCCGCGACACCGAGACGAGCCGGCTGACGGCAGTCGTCGGTGCGTAGACCACCGTCCCAGACGCCGAGATGTCGATCGACGGAAGGCCCTGCACTTGTGCCGGTACCTTGTCGCTCGCCTGCACAGTCGGCCCCGTGACCGCAAGGCGATCGGCATCGAAGGGTGCCGCCAGCAGTTCACCATCGCGAACGAAGACGAGATGTCCACTGGCGGCGTACATCGGCATGGCGCCATCGTCGAGCAGCGTCCGCCGCTCGCCCGTCGCGAGCACTAACGAGTCGATGCGCCGTCGTTCCCCAGAGGAGACCGCAAAGAGCAGTGCCTTTCCTCCAGGCAAGAATCGGGGCTGCCAGTGCAGCGTGTCGCCCTTTTCGCCGCCAAGCTTTGTCAACTGCGTAGCATTCCCGCCCGATCGGGGGATCTGCCACAGCGACCCGTTGCGGACGAAGACGATGCGATCGTCGTTCCCCCAGGTGGCGCCGTAGAGGAAGTTGACGTCATTGGTCACCGTCGTGACCAGGCGGTCCGACAGGGAGATGGTTCTCATCAGACCCTGGTTGTTGAGAACGCCGATGGACTGGCCGTCAGGAGAGAAGAAGCAGCCGCTCGCGCTTTCCGACCCTTGCAACGGCACTGCCTCGAATTGATCGAGCGCCCGCAGATACACCTGCCGCGTTCCGGCACGGACACCAACGAACGCGATCCGTGTGCCGTCAGGCGAGACCGCGACGGTCTGACTCCACGTGAACATCTCGACGCCAGGCGGCAGCGTCAGCTCCAATCGCCGGATAGGAGCTGTGATGGAATTTCGATCGGTACTCCTTGCCCACTCGCCGAAGACTGAGACACCAAGGGCCGCTGCGGCGATCGCCCATGGAAGCATTCGCCTCCAGACCGAACGTCGCGGAGGCCTCACGACGCTCTCGCTGGATGGCTCTCCACTCATCGCATCGGCAATATCGAGCCGCGCATCGGCGATGTGATGCACACGTCGATCGGAATCCTTCTCGAGGCAGCGGCGCAGCAGCCGGCGAATCGAATCGGGCACATTCGCCGGCAGTCGTGTCCAGTCTGGTTCTTTTGTGAGAATCGCCGCCACTGCATCGGAAACGGTCTCGCCGGCGTCGAAGACCGGACGGCCGGTGACCATCTCGTAGAGCACGCAGCCGAACGACCAGATGTCGGAGCGGCGATCCACAGGCTTGCCGCGCGCCTGCTCAGGACTCATATAACCCGCCGTGCCGAGAATCAGACCGGCGGACGTTTCCCGAACCGCCAGCGTCGGCGACATCGACAAAGCGTAGGCCGGGTCTTGCCTTGTAGACCCGGCAGACGACTCGGCCATCTTCGCAAGACCAAAGTCGAGAACTTTGACCTTCCCGCCAGGCGTCACCTTGATGTTGGCCGGCTTCAGGTCGCGATGGATGACGTTCTTCTCGTGCGCAGCGTCGAGCGCGTCGGCGATCTGCTTCGCAATCGCGAGGCACTCGTCGATCGGCAGCGCTCCGTGCACGATCCGATCGGCCAGCGTAGGCCCTTCAACCAGTTCGAGCACAATGCCGGTCGCGGCAGGTGACTCCTCGAAGCCGTAGACGGCGCCGATGTTGGGATGATTCAGCGTCGCGAGAACTTCGGCCTCGCGTTCGAGACGAGCGATGCGATCGGGGTCTCGCGCGAAGGCGGCAGGCAGGATCTTGATCGCGACGTCGCGCTTCAAACGCGTATCACGCGCGCGATACACCTCGCCCATGCCGCCGGCACCAAGCACGGATTCGATTTCGTAGGGGCCGAGGCGCGTACCTCGCTCGAGGGGCACTGGTGGGGGATTCTACACAACTCCCAACGCCCAACTCCCAACGACCAACCACTCCCAACGCCCAACTCCCAACTTGGCCGTTTTGGGAATTGGGAATTGGGAATTGGGAGTGGTTGGGAGTTGGTTCTTGGCGGTTGGGAATTGACGCTACTCGGACAACGGCGGCGGGTTTTCCACGTCCTGCGGAATGACGCGCGTGAACTGACCGCGCTGCAGCAGCTCGCGTCCCTTGCCGCCGCGGCCTGTGACTTCGTACTTCGTGGTGCTGATCGTCTGCTCGGCACCGCGCGTGGTTTCGACGCGCATGATGTCGCGGTCGCCGGTCGATGCGATGAAGCCGAGCACCTTGTCCTTGTCCGAAAGTTTGATCAGGATCACACCTTTGCCAGGGCCTGACAGGTAGTTCACTTCGTCGGCGCGGCACAGGATCGCTCGGGCTTCCTCGGTTGCGGCGATGATGATCTCCTCGCCGGTGATTTTCGCCACACCGAGTACCTCGACGCCGTCAGACGGCCGCGCGTAACGGCGGCCGGCGCGCGTGCTCGGCTCGACGAAGCCGTCGAGACCGAAGCGCAGACTGTAGCCGTCGCTGGTGACGGCAATGGCGTGAACCTTGGGTTCCGCGCCTTCCTTCTTTGGCGTGATCTCGCCAGCCACGCGCGGATCGAGACTGATCGCAGCAACGACGCGCTCGCCGTCGCGCAGCTTGAACAGCTTCTGCACCGGCTCGCCGTAACCGGTTGACGCCGGCACATCGATGATCCGCGACGTATAGGCGGCGCCAAAATTCGAGAAGAACACGACACTCGCGCGCGTGCTGCCTGGCAGCACGGCAAGGACAGAGTCGCCTTCGCGCAACCGCGTGGTCGAGAGATCGCGCACTTCTTTCTGCCGCTTCACCCACCCATCGCGGGAGACGATGACCACGTTGTCCTCTTCGACAATGAAGTCGTCGGCGGTGAACGACACTTCTTCTTCGGATTCGATCAGCGTGCGGCGCTTGTCGTTCTTGGCGTAGTTGTTCTGGATCTCCTCGATCTCATCGCGGACCACCTTCCAGCGGCCGTCCTCGTCCTTGAGCAGCCCGGAGATCTGACGTGCGCGCTTCCGCTTGTCGGCCAGCTCGTTCTGGATCACGAGAATCTCGAGACGCGCGAGGCGATACAGCTTGAGCTCGAGGATCGCGTCGGTCTGCTCGGCGTCGAGATCAAACCGCTTCATGATCTTCGCCGCCGAATCGGCTTTGCCGTCGGACTTGCGGATGATCTTGATGATCTCGTCGAGCGCGTCGAAGACCTTCTCGAAGCCTTCGAGGATGTGCGTCCGCTTCTTGAGCGCTTCCAGCTCGTGCTCGAGCCGGTTGGTCACCACCTCGAGGCGGAAGTGCAGGAAGTGCCAGAGGATCGACTTCAGATCGAGGCGCTCGGGCCGTCCGACCTCGGCGTTCTCGGTCGGAATCAGGCACGTCAGGTTGACGATGACGTTGGTCTGGAGCGGGGTGTTCTTGAAGAGATACGCCATCACCATCTTCGGGTCGCCGTCCCGCTTCAACTCCAGCGCAATCCGTACATCGTCGGTGGACACGTCCTTGACGTCGAGGAGCGGCGGCAGCTTGCGCGACAGCACGACCTCGGCGATCCGCTCGACGAGCGCGGCTTTGTTGACCGAATACGGAATGCTTTCGATGTAGATCGTCTGCGTGCTGCGAGTCTCTGGACCTTCGTCCCATGTCGCGCGCAGACGCACGGTGCCTGAGCCGGTCTTGTAGATCTCTTTCAGTTCTTCGACCGAGTTGAGGATCTGCCCGCCGGTTGGAAAGTCCGGACCCTTGACGTAACGGCACAACTGGGCGCTGCTCAGATCGGGGTTGTCGAGCAGCTTGATGAGCGCTGTGCAGACCTCGCCAAGGTTATGCGGCGGGATGTTGGTGGCCATGCCGACCGCGATGCCCGTTGTGCCGTTGATCAGCAGATTCGGGATTCGCGCCGGAAGTACCACCGGCTCCGTTTTGGTGCCGTCGTAGTTTGGACGGAAGTGAACCGTGTGCTGATCGATCTCGGTCAGCATCTCGTCGGACACGCGCGCCAGACGGCACTCGGTGTAGCGCATCGCCGCGGCGCTGTCCCCGTCGAGCGAGCCGAAGTTGCCCGAGCCGTCGATCAGCGGATAGCGCAGCGAGAACGGCTGCGCCATGCGCACCAGTGTCTCGTAGAGGGCGACGTCACCGTGCGGGTGATAGTTGCCCATCACGTCGCCGACGACTTTCGCGCACTTGCGGTGCTTGGCATCAGCGGTCAGGTTCTGCTGCCACATCGTGTAGAGGATGCGGCGCTGGACCGGCTTGAGTCCGTCGCGCACGTCGGGCAGTGCACGCGACGTGATGACCGACAGCGCATAGTTCAGGTAGCGGCTCTGGGCCGCTTCGTGCAGCGGAACGGCGTCGGGCGATCCGCCGGTCGGCGGCGGCGGCGGCGTGTTGTCTTCGAGATCGAACAGCGATGGAGTGGATTTGCGAGCCTTGCGCTGAGCCATTCAGCGAACCATCTTACCGGCGAACGGTATGATCCGGAACGTGACTTCGCCGTTTACCTCGAAGACGCTCTCGTTTCTGCGCGCGCTGAAGAGGAACAACCGCCGCGAGTGGTTCCAGCCGCGCAAAGAGGACTACGAGCAGCACGTGCGCGCGCCGATGGTCGCGCTGCTCGAGCGGCTGGCCGTAGACATGCGTTCGTTCGCGCCCGAGCTCATTGCCGATCCGAAGATCTCGATGTTTCGCGTCTACCGCGACACGCGCTTCAGCAGCGACAAGACGCCGTACAAGACGCACGTGGCGGCGCGCTTTCCGCTGCGCGGCGTGCCGCGCGGCGAAGGCGCCGGACTGTATTTCGAGATCGCGCCGGGGTGGGTGTGGATGGGCGGCGGGATGTACATGCCGACGACCGCCGACCTCCATGACATTCGCGCCCAAATCGCGGCCACGCATCCGCGCGGACTGCACAAGGTCGTGACCGCGCCCTCGTTCGCGCGCGCGGTTGGCGAACTGGCTGGCGATCGATTGACCCGCGTGCCACTGGGTTTTGCCAAGGACCACCCGGCGGCGCACTACCTGCAGTTCAAACAGTTCCTCGGCTCCTGTGAATACGAGGCGTCGCTGGCCACGAGCCGCCGGTTCTATCCGGAACTTCTCAAGGTCTTTCGCGCCGTCACGCCGCTCGTCCAATTCCTCAACGGGGCCATCGAGCCACGGCTCACGCAGGCGCCGCTCCTCGTGAGCGAACAGCCGCCGCGAAATCCGCGGCAAACCGCCTCGCCTCGTCCGCTACCAGAGCCGATGTGGTGACGCGGATGGCGGGCGCGCTTCGCAGTCGGAAGCGCTCGCCGGCGGCGACGCCCCATCCGCGCTCTGCCAGCGCCTGCACGGTCGCCGTTTCCTCTCGCACCGGAATCCACACGTTCAGGCCCGAGCGGCCCCGCGCGGCAATTCTCTGCGCGGCGAGCGCGTCGATGAGCGTCTGTCGGCGCTGCGCGTAGACATCTGCTGCGCGCGCGAATCGTCGTCCGCTCGAAGGATCCGACCACAACGCAACGGTGAGGCGCTGCAGCAGATGACTCACCCAGCGCACGCCGAGTGATTGACGCCGCTCGACACGGGCGATCGTCGTCTCATCGCCTGCGACCACCGCGACACGCAAATCGGGGCCGAGGAACTTCGACGTGGATTTGATCGATGCCCAGCGCTCGGGTGCCGGGTTGGTCAAGGTGACCGCGGGAAGGCCAGAGACCGGGCCCAGCGGATCGACTTCGACGAGGACGACGTGCGAGTGGCGTCGGAGCAGACGCGCGAGTTCGGCAGCGCGGCGCGCGGTCATGGCGGCCCCGGTCGGGTTCTGCGCGCGCGGCGTGACGATCAGCGCTTTGGTCTGAAGCGACAACGCGCGGTCCACGGCGTCCGGGACGAGGCCTTCCTCGTCCATGGCGCAGGGCTGCGGCGTCAGGCCGAGCGACGCGATCAGATCGAGGGAGGCCGGCAGCGTGGGGTCTTCGACGAGGACGCGATCGCCCGCGCGGGTGTGCTCGCGCAACACGCGCTCGACCGCATCGAGGGCGCCGCTCGTCACCGTGACCGCGCCGGCGGGAATGCCATCGGCTTCGAACTCGGCGGTCGCGAACGCAATCAGCGAACGCAGTTCCGCGGGCTCGCCGTAGAGGTGGGCGTCGGCCTGTAGTCCGCGAAGTGCGGCGTCGAGCGAGGGGAGGAGCGCCGGGTCGGGGTTGCCGGATCTGAGATCGACGATGCCTTCCGCGGCGGCGCCGCTCGAGCGCAGCGAGGGAGGCTGTGGCGTCGAGTGAGCTCGGAGCCGTGTGCCGCGGCGGCCGTGTCCGACGGCCAGGCCGCGCGCGTGGAGGAGTCGGTACGCGGCGGCGACCGTCACCGGACTGACTTTGAGCGAGGCGGCCAGCTCTCGAATCGTCGGCAACTGCTCGTCGGCGACGACGGTCCGGGCGTGCTGCTCTATTGAGTGCGCGATTTCACTTGCGGTCCGACCCGTAGTTTGAATCACTACAAACTCTATTAAGTACTGTAACATAATTCAATCGGCGTTTGATCCGTCCCGTCAGAGCGGTCGTCCGGTGTAGCCTCGACGTTTTTTGGCCTGTTTTCGATCGGCTTCGCGAGGTAAGGCTGGGGTCTGACCCCGGGTCTGACCCCAACCCCGTCCCCAACTCCGTCCCCCGACGCATAATCAGGGCGTGTCCAGCCCGCCGGCCGACGAATACCGCGCGCGACTCCGGGCGCGCGAAGCCAGCCACGCGCAGCTCAGCACCACCGACCTGCGGTTCAGCCAGGCGCGGCTGGGCGTTTTTGGTCTGATCGTCCTCGGGGCCGTGTTGGCGTGGCTTGGCTACTTCTCGGGCTTCTGGCTCATCGCTCCAGTCGTCGGCCTCGCGGTCCTCATCCAGCGACATGACGGCGTCATCCGCGCCCGCGACGCGACCGCGCGCGCCATGGCGTTCTACGAGCGCGGCCTGGCGCGCATTGAGGACCGATGGAGCACCGACGAGATCCGGATCGGCGGCGGCTCGACAGGCGATCGCTTCATTGACGACCGCCACCTCTACGCCAACGACCTCGATCTTTTTGGGCGGGGATCGCTCTTCGAGCTGCTGGCGATCGCACGCACACGCGCTGGCGAGGACGCACTTGCCGCGTGGCTGAAGACCGCTGCGCCGCGAGACGAGATCGTCGAGCGCCAGCAGGCGATCGCCGAACTCACGTCGTCGCTGGACTTCAGAGAGCACATCGCGACCGTCGCATCTGAGGCGTCGGCAATCCGTAGCGACTGGCTCGTCGAGTGGGGCGAGGCCGCACCGATTCTGTCTCCGCCCTGGGTTCGCTACCTCGCGTGGGCGATCACCGCAGCCTTCATTGTCACGCTCGCGATCTGGCTCATCACCGACGATTCACTCCCCATGGCCATCGTCCTCGGCCTCCAGATCGGCTTTGCCTGGCCGCAGCAGAAGCGCGTCGAACGCGTCTCGCACGGCGCCGATACAGCGGCTCGCGATCTGGACGTGCTCCGAGAACTGCTGGCTCGGCTCGAACGCGAGCCGTTCACATCGCCGCGGCTCGTCGCGCTGCAACGCCACCTCGAAAGCGGCGGCACCTCGGCGTCGGGCGCCATCCATGCGCTCCATCGCCTCGTTGAACTGCACGACTGGCAGCACAACCTCTACTTCCTGATCTTCTCGATCCCGTTCATGTGGGGGACGCACATCGCATGGGCGATCGAGGGGTGGCGACGCGCGCACGGCCGTCATCTGCGTCTGTGGCTGAAAGCGGTCGGCGAGCTCGAGGCCTTCGCTTCCCTCTCTGCGTATCGATTCGAGCATCCAGACGACCCCTTTCCCGAGATCGTGGAGCTGCCAGCCTCCGAACGCATTGGCATCTTCGACGGCCGCGGACTTGGCCATCCGCTCCTGCCCGCGGCGCGCGCGGTGCGCAACGACGTCACCTGCTCGGCGCCGACCCAGCTCCTCGTGGTCAGCGGATCGAACATGTCGGGCAAGAGCACGTTGCTGCGAACAGTCGGGATCAACACGGTGTTGGCGCTGGCTGGTGCTCCGGTGCGCGCGCAGGCGCTCAGGTTGTCACCCCTGTCGCTTGGCGCAACGCTTCGCATTCAAGATTCGCTGCAGGAGGGCCGGTCGCGGTTCTACGCCGAGATCACCCGCATCCGCGAGATCTCCGACGTCGCCACAGACCCGACACCGCTACTTTTCCTCCTCGACGAGTTGTTTCACGGCACCAACTCGCACGATCGATTGATCGGGTCGTCCGGCGTCCTGCGCAGCCTGCTCGACCGCGGCGCCATCGGCCTGATCACCACACACGATCTCGCGCTGACCGGCATCGCGCGTGCCCTCGTGCCGCGAGCCGTGAACGTCCACTTCGAGGACTGGTTCGATGGCGACGAGCTTCGATTCGACTATCGTCTGAAGTCCGGTCCGGTCACGCGCAGCAACGCCATCGCGCTGATGCGTGCCGTCGGACTCGATGTGCCGGAGGAGTCATGACCACACCGAACCCATCCGTCACCTACGCAAACTATCTGCAACTCGACGAGCTCCTCTCGTTGCAGCAGCCGCGAGCCGAGGGCCCCGAACACGACGAGTTGCTCTTCATCGTCATTCACCAGGTCTACGAGCTGTGGTTCAAGGAACTGTTGCACGAGCTCGATCGCGTCAAGGCGCTGCTCAGAGGCGACGAGCCGCATCGCGCGCAACACACGCTGAAGCGCATCCTGACGATTCTCAAGGTGCTCGTCGCGCAGCTCGACATCCTCGAGACGATGACGCCGCTCGAGTTTCTGTCATTCAGGTCACGGCTCGAGGCGGCCAGCGGATTCCAGTCCGATCAGTTCAGGCAGATCGAGTTCCTCCTCGGCGCCAAGCGCGAGTCGTCGATTGAGCGCTTTTCGTCCGGCAGCCGGGCCCGTGCCGCGCTGGAGCGCCGATACCACGAGCCCACGTTATGGGACGCATTTCTCCACTATCTCGCGCGCGAGGGCTACCCGGTGCCGGCCGCGCACCTCACTCGCGACGTCACCGCCGCGGTCACGTCGTCGGCGGAGATCCAGGACATCCTCGTCGAGGCGTATCGCAAGGACGCCAAGACGCAGGGACTCTGCGAACGGCTGGTTGATCTCGATGAAGGCTTCGCGGAATGGCGATATCGACATGTGCGCATGGTCGAGCGCACGATCGGCGTGAAACCGGGAAGCGGCGGTTCGTCAGGCGCCGCGTATCTCCGCACGACTCTCGGGCAGAACCTGTTTCCCGATCTGTGGGAGATCCGATCGCGTTTGTAGAATAGAGAACGTGAGATTCCTTCTGCGCGTCGCGGCGGTGTTCTTCGTGACGGCACTCCTGACGGTGCCAGCCTCCACCCAATCGCCAACGCCAGCCGACGAACTGCCAGACGGCGAGGGCAAGAAGCTTCTGCAGGCGCAGTGCACCTCGTGCCACGAACTCACGGAAGTCACGAAGTTCCGCGGCTACTACAACCGCGCGCAGTGGCGCGACATCGTCGTCACCATGGTCGAGTACGGCGCAGATCTCAAGAAGGCGGAGATCGAGACGCTGGCCGACTATCTCGCCCAGCATCTCGGCAAGAACTAACGCATCACGACGGTGATGTTGCGCTTCGGTGACTTGCCGACCTTGATCTGCGCCACTTCCTTGCGCGAGGACACGTCGATGGCGTGGACGATGTCGGTGTTTTCGGTGGTGATATAAATCAACTTGCTGTCCGGCGTGAAGGTCACCCAGTCCGGACGACCACCGAGATCCACCGGATTCGGCAGCAGCTTCATATCCGGCAGCGAATAGGTATAGACGCGCGCGTTCGGGCGGCTCGTGACCCACAGCGTCTTGCCGTCAGGCGCCACACCCAGACCATGCGAGGGCGATCCATTGAATGGCCCCTTGTCTACTTTCTCCGCCGGGATGTCGTCGGGAAGCGTGATGCGACCGACTTCCTTGCGCTGCGCGAAGTCCACGATCGCGAAGCCATGGAACTCTGACAACTGAACGTAGATCCGCTTGGTCGATCCGTCGGGATTCACTTCGAACGCCATCGGCCGCACACCCTGCTCGAAGAGCGTCCACGCCGTCTCCTCCGTCTTCTGATCGATCACCGTCATCAGCCGGCCCGCGATCGATCCTGCGATGACGTACTTGCCGTCCGGCGTCACGTAGGTGTTGTGAATCCCGCCCTTGGTCGGGATGCTCTTCACACGCTCCAGCGTCTTGGTGTCGATCACGTCCACTGCGCCTGGCGCCGACACGATGCCGACGTAGACACGGCTGCCGTCCTTGGCAATCGAGATGTTGTTCGGACGCCCGGTCAGCGGAATCTTCTTCGTCGTCTGCAGCGTCTTGCCATCGACGACGTGCAGCGTCTGCTCGGCCTCGCTGCTGATGTAGAAGCGCCGGCCGTCGGGATCGGCGGCCGCACCGTGATTGATCGGAACGCCCTTGATCTCGCCGACGATCTTCTGAGACAAGGGATCGATCAGGTGAATGTTGTCGCCAGCCGAGTTCGTTTGGACGATGCGCACTTGCGCTGCGGCGGCAGTCGCGCAAATGGCTAGGACGGGCGCGGCCCAAAGTAGTCGATAAGAACGAACGATCATGAGGCCTCCTCGCGGCGCCGAGCAGCGTAGCATAGGCGGCGTTGATGTCTTCAGCTAACCCGCTGGCCCGCCATTATTCGCGGTTCCGTGTCGGCGACCGGCTGCTACTCACGGGCCATTCCCACCAGGCGTGGCCGGATGTCGGGTTCGACGCACAGCAACGAGCCTGGCTCGATGCCGCGGAGTTCGTGGACGACAAGTGGCAGCGCGCCACCGAACAGGCCAACCGCGTGCGCGCCGGCTTCGCGCGGCTGATTGGTGACCGACCAGCGAACATCGCCCTCGGGCAGAACACCCACGAGCTCGTGACGCGCTGGCTGTCGGCGTTGCCCTTCCGTCAGCGGTTGCGCGTGATCACCACCGATGGCGAATTCCACACCATCCGTCGTCAGATGGATCGATTCGCTGAGGAAGGCGTGGACGTCGTGAAGGCTGCGGCGCAGCCGGTGGACACGCTCGCCGAGCGGCTGTCGAGAGAGGTGAACGATCGGACGCTCGCGGTGCTGGTGTCGTCAGTGCTGTTCGAAACGGCGGCGATCGTGCCCGGCCTGGATCGCCTTGCCACGGCGTGTGCCACACACGGCGCGGAGCTCCTCATCGACGCCTATCACCATCTCAACGTCGTACCGTTCGACGTCGCCTCGATGGGATTGCAAAGCGCGTTCGTCACCGGCGGCGGTTACAAGTACTGCCAGCTTGGCGAAGGCAACTGCTTCCTGCGCGCGCCGGACGGTTGTCGGCTGCGTCCGATCGTTACCGGATGGTTCGCGGAGTTCGAGGCGCTCGAATATACCGGTCGCGAGCAGGTGACGTTCGGCGACGGCGCGTCGGCGTTTGCCGGGGCAACTTACGATCCCACGTCGAACTATCGCGCGGCGGCGGTCTTCGACTTTCACCAGCAGCAAGGGCTGACGCCGGTCGAGCTGCGCCGCATCAGTCAACGACAGGTCGGCCTGCTCGCCTCCGCGTTCGAGGCACTCGACATCCAGCCGTCGATTGCGCGCGTGGAACCGATCGAGCCAAGCCGGCGCGCCGGCTTTCTGGCGATTCGCACGCCGCGCGCCCGCGACTTTGCGCATCGTCTTCACGAACGAGGCGTGTTCGTGGATGCCCGTGGAGACGTGCTGCGGCTCGGGCCGGCGCCGTACTTACGCGACGATCAGCTGTCTGAAGCGGTCGAGAGGCTTGGCGAGGTCGCTCGATCTTCGAGCACTTCGACCACGTAGTAGTCCCCCGGCTCGGGCTGTTCGACGGCGAACCGCGTCGCGGCCGCGATTGCCTTCTCGAGCGACGGGCACAAACAGTACGTGTTCACCTCGCACTCGAGCGCCATCGCGTTGCACGACAACGGTGAACATTCGAATCCGAGGATTGACTCGAGCGACTTGCTGACCGCATCGAAGCCGAGCGTTTCGAACTGCGACGGAATCGGATCGGGATGGACATCATCCGGCACCGTGATCCGGACCCGGCGCAGGTCGCGAAACATCTCTGGATACAGCCGATAGGCAAACAACCGATACAACACGTCCGAGTCCGTCGGCACCACGCGCTTCACGTCCGAGACTCGGTTGAACCAGCCGAGGCCGTTGTGATGCCAGTGCGTGACCCAGCCCTCCGGCGCCGGCGAGACGCAGTGACTCACGCTGCAAATCTCCACCACGCCATCCACCTGCAGCCAGTCCGGCTTCGGCTCGATCCGCTTGAGGAAATAGCCGGCGTCGATCACGGTGAACTCAACGGAACAGTTTTCCCGGATTCATCCGCCCCTCGGGATCCAGGGCGCGCTTGATGGCCTTCATCACCTCGAGCCCGTCGCCATGCTCCTGAACCAGATAGTCGATCTTGCCCATGCCGATCCCATGCTCACCGGTGCTCGTGCCTCCCATCGCCAGTGCCCGTTGCACCAGACGGCCGTTCAGCGACTTCACCTCGGCGAGCTGACGCGGGTCGTCGGGATCAAAGACGAAGTTCAGATGAAAGTTGCCGTCGCCGACGTGGCCGACCAGCGGCGCGAACGCGTGCGACGACGCCAAGTCCTGCTTGGTCTCGAGAATGCACTCGGCCAATTTCGAGATCGGGACGCACACATCGGTGACGAATGACTTGCCGCCGGGCCGCATCGCGCGTGCGGCATACAGCGTGTTGTGCCGCGCCTGCCACAGCTTCGCGCGCGCTTCGGTCGTCGTCGCCCACTGAAACTCGCCCGCACCGTGCTCGGCGGCGATCTCCTGCACCGACGCCGCGTTCTCACGAACGCCGGTCTCACTGGTGCCGTGGAACTCGAAGAACAGCGTCGGCTTCACCGGATGCGAGAGATGCGAGTAGCGATTGACCGCGTCGATCATCACTTCGTCCAGCAGCTCGATGCGAGCCACCGGAATGCCCAACTGAATCGTGGTGATGACCGTTCGCACCGCGCCTTCCATCGACTCGAACGGACAGACCGCAGCCGAGATCGCGTCGGGCAAGCCGTACACGCGCAGCGTCACTTCGGTAATCACGCCGAGCGTTCCCTCGGAACCGACGAACAGCCGTGTCAGGTCGTATCCAGCGGACGACTTCCGTGCGCGCCCACCTGTCCGGATCACTTGCCCGTCGGCAAGCACCACCGTCAAGCCTCGCACGGTCTCGCGCATGGTTCCGTAGCGCACTGTCGTCGTCCCTGACGCGCCGGTGGCGACCATGCCGCCGATCGTGGCGTCCGCTCCGGGATCGACCCAGAAGTACACGCCGGTGTTGGCGAGCGCCTTGTTCAACTGACGATGCGTGATGCCGGCTTCGACGATGACGTCGAGGTCGTCCACGCTGAGGCGAATCACGCGGTTCATGCGCGACAGATCGATCGAGACACCGCCTCGCAGCGCGTTCACGTGACCCTCGAGCGACGATCCGGCGCCGAACGGCACCACCGGCGCGCCATGGCGGGCAGCGGCCTTCATCACCGCGCTCACTTCATCCGTCGTCAGCGGGAAGACGACGACGTCCGGTTCGCCTGGTTCGTGCCAGGACTCGCTGTGGCTATGCTGCTCGAGTTGTGCGGGAGCAGTGGTGCAGCGATCACCGACGCACGCGCGAAGATCGGCCACGAGTCCCGCGCGCGCGTCAGCGGAGAGGATGGAAGCCAGGGGAAGTTACCTGGAACGATTCATCAAGCCGTCCAGGCTCCAGATGCCGGGACCTCTCGAGCAGATGTAGAGGAACGCGAAACAAAACGCGACCGCGTCGATGCCCATGTTGTTAATCGGGATAAGACCCGCCGGCATGCCCTTTCCCGCCCCGATCATCATGACGTGGACGTAGAAAAAGGCCACTGCCATCTCACCGCTGGCCAGGAACGCCACCAAACGAGTGAACAGACCCACCATGATCAACAGACCACAGACTGTTTCGATGACGCCAGCCGCACCCTGCATGCTGGCGAGTGGGGGAACTTGTCCTCCGAACCACCCGAGCATCTTCTGCAGTCCGTAACACAGGAACAGAAAGCCAAAGTCGATACGAAAGTGCGCATAGGTGATCGGTGCATAGCGTTCTGGAATCATGCCGTCTCCTCAGAAGTGGACCCGGATTCTAACCCATCCGCGTGTAACGACAGTCGCATGAACGCCGCGACACACAAACAGCTCACGACAACGATGCAGAGTCCAGGACGCAGCCCAAATCGATCGGCAACGAGGCCGATGGCGGCAGGCAGGGCGATTCCGCCGATTTGCAACAGCGTCAAGAGCAGCCCGAACAGCGCTCCAGGGTTTCCCGGATAGCGATCACCAGCGAGCGCCAGCATCGTCGGCACCGCGAGCGCGATGGCCATGCCGATGACGAATGGCAACACGGCGAGCCATTTGTGATCGCGGACGACCCCAAAGATGGCGAGACACAGCGCGCCCGCGATCGCCGAGCGCACCACGGCGGCCGCCTTGGTCTGCTCGACGCGCGGCGACAAGGTCACACGCGCAACGATCAGGCCGAGCCAGTGCGACGCGAGCATCCATGTCGAGGCGGAGGCGGCAAATCCGGCCGCTTGCAGATACGTCGACATCCATCCCGCCAGAGCCGCCTCATTTCCGCCGCCAAGCAGCAGTGCCGCGGCGAGCCAGACGAAGCCTGGCTGATGGGCGGATCGGCGAAGCGCCTGTCCCAGCGACGCCGTAGGCCTTGTCCTGTTCGTAGGACCCGGGGGAACCCACGCACACGCCAACGCGACGAACGCGGAAAGCACCCCGCCGCCGACGACAACCGTTCGCCACGACACGATGACGGACGACACGACGGTGGTGACTGGCATCATCACTCCGCCGATTCCCACGAGGACCGCCAGACGGTTCATGCGTGTCGCACGCTCACGGGGAAAGAGATCCGACGACAGCGCGTTCGACGCGGTATTCATCCCGGCTGACGCGACACCAAGCGCAACGATCGCACCGCCGGCCAGCAGCGGCGTTCGCGTCAGAGCGAGCAGCGGCAGCGCAAGCGCCACAAGTCCTGACGACAGCGCAAGCGACGCCCGGTAGCCGATCGCGTCGACGAGCGGGCCCGAGAGGAGACTGCCGGCCAGCAGTCCTACAAAGAGTGCTGAGATCAAAGAGCCGCGACTGGTGAGCGTCAGGCCGAACTCTGCGGCGGTGTCAGGCAGGCCGAGCACGGTCCCTGGCAGCCCGAGCACGATGCCGTACACCAGCATCGACATGCAGGCGACGGCGTAAAGGCGATCTCGCAAGATTACGCCGGCGGCGTCTCCGTCTTGCGTGGCGGGTTGAAGAACGGCGTGCGCACGACTTTCGCGCCGACGAAGTGCCTCTCGCCTTCGACGGTGATCTCGAACTCCACGCGCGAGCCTTCCTCGTAATACGGCGCGTCGATTGTCGCGAGCGCGATCAGCCGTTTCAACGTCGGCGACCAGGCGGTGGTGGTGGCTCGTCCGATCTGCTTGCGGCCACGCATCACTGGGACAGGAACCCTCGACGTCGCCGCTGGCGCGACCGGTGCCAGTCCCACGCGCTCGTGGATCGATTCGACCTCCGACCACTCGATCTCGAGTCCGGCGACCTGGCGACGCGGCCCGCGTCGGCGTTGGTCTAGAAGCGCCGCACGTCCGACGAACGGTCCCTTGTTCACCGACACCAGTCGCGACAGCCCCATCTCGTATGGTGTGTATCGCTGCGAGGGAATCAGCGCCTTGCGGCTGCCGATGTAGTCCACGTCGAGCAGCAGCAGGCCGGCTTCGGTGCGGGCCACATCGAGCGCAAGCATTCCGGCCGGTTTCAGCTCGAACGCCTGACCGGCAACCATCAACGCGTCCCACACGGCGAGCGCGCGCTCGCTCGACATCCAGATCTCATAGCCCAGATCGCCGGTGTATCCGGTTCTCGAGATATCCACCGACACACCCGAGATGCGGCCCTGCGTGAGACGGAAATATTTGAGGCTCTCGATGTCGGCGGCGGCGGCCGCCCGTAGCACGCGAGCGGCCATCGGTCCCTGCAACGCGAGCGCGGCCGTCGCCTCAGACACGTCCTCGATGTTCACGCGCAGACCGGTGGTGTTTTGGGTCAGCCATCGCAGGCTCGGATCTGCCGAGGTCCAACGGAACCGCTGCTCGTCGAGCCGCGACACGGTGCCGTCGTCGATCACCGCTCCCTGTTCGTCGCACCACGGCGTGTAGAACACCTGGCCGACGTCCATCGAGCGAACGTCGCGGGTGATGACGCGGTCAACGAGCCGTGCGGCGTCAGGTCCCGAGACGATGTATTTGAAGAGCGGCGAGATGTCGATCAGCGCCGCCGCGTTTCGGATGGCGTTGTACTCGTGCTCGTGATGGGTCTCATACGTGCTGACCGTGTAGTAGCCCGACCAGTCGCGATAGCTCAGCGACTCGCAGAGCGCGAAGGTGCGCTCGTGGAAGGGCGTCCCGATCGGCACAGGTGAGGATTATAGGACGCGCGCTACTCCTGTCTGAGCGCGGTGATCGCGTCCACTGACGCGACGCGAATCGCGGGTATCAGGCACGCCGCCAGCGCCAGAAGCAAAAGCAACGTCGCAACTGTCACGTAGATCAGCGCATCGGGGCGTCCACCGATCGGCAGCGCCCCAAACGCCATCAACAGTTGTTCCGTGACAATCGCCCCGGCGATCACACCGATCACGGCCAGCCACGCACCACGCCGCAGCACCACGCGTCCGAGTCCTGCCGGGTTCGAGCCGAGCGCCAGGCGCACCGCGAATTCGCGAAGACGGGCAGAGACGGTATAGGACATCACGCCGAACAAGCCGATCGCGGCAAGCACCAGCGCCAGCGTCGCAAACATGGTGATCAGCCACCGATACAGTTTCAGTTCCCACATCGAATCCGACAGCACCTCGTCCATCGTCTTGATGTTGAAGATAGCGAGACGGGGATTCACGTCGTGGATGGCGGTGCGAATCTGTCCGACGAACGCTTCCGGCGGCCCCTCCGTGCGCACCGCGAGCGACATGCCGATGTCGCTGGCCATCGTCACATTCTGTGCAGCGGGGTAGAAGATCTCGGGCTCGGCCGGACGATCGAGACCAGCCTGGCGCACGTCGCGAATGACCCCGATGATCGTGCCGCGGTCGAGATCCACGCCAATCGGATCTTCGTCGGGCAGATAGCGCCGCACCAGCGCCTCGTTGACCACAATCACTCTGGGCGCCGATTCATCGTCGTGCGCCGTGAACTCCCGGCCGCGGACGATGCGGATTCCCATCGCGCCGAAGTACCCCGGCGTGACATAACGCAAGCCGGCGATCGCGCGGCCGGACATGGCACGCCCGCGAATTCGGAAGTCGGCTCCCCAGCCCCAGTTCTGCAGCGGCACGAGCTGGGTCAAACCGGCGCCGCGCACGCGTGGCACGGCGGCAACACGTTGCTCGATCGCGTAGTAGTCACGCGCGTCGGTGCGCGGCGTGAGATGCAAGGTGAGGACGTTGTCCGTGACGATGCCGGACGGCACCGATCGCAGGCGAATGGCTTCGCGCGCGACGACAGCGGCGCCGATCGCGAGAATGAACGCGAGCGACACCTCGGCGACGACGAGGCCATCGCGGATCCGGCCGTAGGTGCGGCCCATCGTCGCGTGGCCGGACTCCTTGGCGAGCTGGCGGCCTGCTCGCGAGGCCGCATACGCGCCGACGACGCCGAAGATCGCGGCCATTGCCGCACAGGACACGAACAGCAGGGCGAACACGCGCCAGTCGAGCGTCACCTCGTGCGCGCGCGGGATCTTGGCGGCGCCGAGCGTGACCAGAAGGTTCGTCCCCCACACCGCCAGCAGCGCTCCACCGAGACCGCCGGCGAGCGCCAGGGTCAGTCCTTCGGCGACGAACTGCCGAACGAGTCGAGAGGTTCCGGCGCCAAGCGCACTCCGCGTGACCATCTCACCGGCACGCACGGTCATCCGCGCCAGCACCAGGTTGGCGACATTGGCACACGCCGCTGCAAGGGCGAGGCTGACAGCGCCGAACAAGATCAGGAGCGAGCGCCGCATGGGATCGATGACCTCTTCGATCAGCGGCCGCACGCGAACGCCGACACGCCGGTCGGTTCCTGCGTAGATGTCCGCCTCGACCCGCTGCGCGATCACGCGGAGTTCGGCCGTTGCGGCGTCGAGTGACACGCCAGGCTTCATGCGGGCTGTGACACGTGCCCGGCGCCGAGGCACGTTGTTCGGAAGCGGAGACACGGGCGGAGCCGGCACCCACACATCGGTACGCGATTGCGGCAACGCACCGTCCATGAGGGAGGCAGCGTTGTAGGGAAATTGGAAGCCGTCCGCCATGACGCCGATGACCGTGAACGGTTGTCCGTCGAGCGTCACCTTTCTACCGAGCAAAGACGGATCGCTGCTGAAGCGCCGTTGCCACAACCGGCCACTGATCACTGCCACGTCGAGCGGATCGTCAGCGCGGAATGTACGGCCACGCGCAGGCTCGACGCCAAGGACCGAGAAGAAAGTGCGGTCGGCCGAAATGGCGGTCAAGCGCTCGGGGCCGTCAGGACCGTCCAGATGTCTCGTACCAAGGTCGTACGCCGCGAATCCATCGAACGTCATGCTCTGCGCAGCGAACTGCGCCAGCTCGATCGTGCCGACCGGGCCTTCAACCGGATCCGGCACGGCGAGCCCAACGTCGGAGGCGAACGCGCGTCCGTAGATCTGCACGAGCCGATCGGGATTGGGGAACGGCAGCGGCCGCAGCAGCACGCTGTTGACGACGCTGAAGATCGCGGTCGTGGCGCCGCTCGTCAGCGCCAGCGTGATCACGACTGTGGCGGTGAACCCGGGACTCCTGCGCAGCGTTCGAAGGGCGAAGCGCACATCCTGTCCGAGCTGCTCGAGCCATCGCCAGCCCCACATGTCTACGCTCTGCTCACGCACGAGCAGCGGATTACCGAACCGCCGCCGCGCCGCCGCGCCGGCCTCGTCAAGTGACAAGCCAGCCGTCTGCAGCCGGTCGCGGCGGAGATCCATGTGAAGGCGGATCTCTTCGTCGAGACCGTCCTCCAGTCGATCGACGCGCAGAAATGCGCGAAGCCGCCGCAAGAATGTCGAGAGAAACCCCATGCGTCACACCGCCTGCAGCACGCGCGCAATCGCGCCGGCGACTCGCAGATACTGCTGCTCTTCCACGTCGAGCTGCTTTCGGCCGGCTCGCGTGATCTGGTAGTAACGCGCCTTGCGGTTCCCGCCCGTCGTCCCCCATTCGGCCGAGACCCAGCCGTTGACGAGCAGTCGCTGGAGCGCGGGATAGAGGGAGCCCTCCTCGACACTGAGGACCGACTCCGACAGCCGCTCGATCGATTCGGCAATCTCGAAGCCGTGCAGCTCGCCATCGCGGGCGAGCGTGCGGAGGATCAGAAGATGGAGCGTGCCGGGCGGTATCGCGTCGCGTGCCATGCTGACATAGTCTGTCTATGCAAGCAGGAGACCGCAAGGGATCGCGGCAAAAGGCTCAGGAATCAGTGAGGGTGCGGTCCGGGTGCTGTGCGCGATCGAACAGCGCCGTCCCGGCAACGGACACGGTAGGGCCGGTCCTTTTGGACCGGCCTAATAGAGATCGTAGCCAAGCCCGGCTCGCCCCATCAGCGCGACGCTCGTCCACAGGAGCACTGAGACGACCGCGACCAACTTGGCGAGCGGATGACGCGCGCGCGTGTCGTCGCCGGTCACAATCCATTGGCGGACGGTGAACGTCACGACGAGAGCCGCGGCAAGCAGCCACATCTTCGTTCTGAACGCCTCGTGGATGTAGTACTTCGATGCGGCGTATGACGCGAACATCACGAACCCGGTCGCCGCCATGCCGGCCAGGCTGCCGATCAACCACGGTCTGACCTCGCGCGCCACCTGCGCGACAGGCTGCCGCGTCAGGCCCCACCCGAGAATCCGCAGGTCCACAATCAACACAGCGCAGCCGACGACGGCGAGCGCGACGAGATGCGCGGCCTCGGTCAACGCGAACAGCCACACCGAGAGGTGCAGCGATGCCGCCCACGACGAGTCCATCATCGATGCGTACGTGGCTTCGAGCCATTGAAGGACGTGCAACATCGTTGTCCTGTCTCGCTTCGTTGTGTCCGGCTTCAGCCGGACGTGTTACACGAGCTGCGGGAACCAGTTGTAGCCAATGAGACGTCCGGCTACGACAATCACCGCCCACAGCGCGATGGAGATCACGCCGGCCACGCGGGCCGCGGGTGGAGGCGTCGGAGCCAGATCCCAGTCCACCACGCGGCGTTCGATGCCGACGTGGAACGCTGCGGCATTGGCGAGCGCGAGCGCCAGCGCCGCGATCTTGATGCGAAAGAAGATGTGGCCCCAGGAGTAAACCGGCTTCGCCCAGAACAGAGCGACACCGGTCGCGATCATGAAGACGGCGCCTACGGTAATCCACGGAATCAGGCGCGCCCACACCTCAGTCACCGGCACGCGGGTGAACAGCGCACCGAGGAGGCGCAGGTCCCACACCAGCAGCAGACCGAGAAACGCGGCAACGCCGATCGTATGCAGCGATTCGATGACCGGATACGTCCAGATCGATCCGGCGAGCGCCTGGCTCGAGGTGGTCGCCTCTATCCACTGGCAGATGTGCAGAATCATGAGAGGCCCAGGATGGTCATTCGGCGCGAAGCGTGACGACCGGATCGACGCGTGTGGCCCGCTGCGCGGGAATGAATGCGGCCACCGTCGACACGACGACGAACAGCAGCGACACGCCGGCAAAGGTCGTTGGGTCGAGTGGCGTGAGGCCGAACAGCAGACCTTCGAGATAACGCGTGACGGCTGCCGCGCCTGCGACACCCAGCGCGATCCCCGCACACGTGACCGCGATGCTCTGTCCGAGCACGAGGCGAATCACGTCGAGCGACCCTGCACCGACAGCGATGCGTATGCCGATTTCAGTGCGACGCCGAGCGACGGCGTACGCGGTGACGCCGTAGAGCCCAAGCGCCGCGAGACCAACCGCCAGCACGCCGAACAATCCGGAGAGCAGGGCGATGACGCGCTCCTGCGTCAGCGAAGCTTCGATCTCGTCTGCCGGCGACCGGAACGTCAGCGCCAGCCGCGGGTCGACGTCGCTCAACGCCGCTGCAACCCGTCGCGTCAGGAGTCTCGGCGAGTCGCGATCGGCGCGCACGCTCAGGCTCAGGCCCTGCTCCTCGAGCGACAGCTCGAGCAGCATTTCGTCGGCCTGCTCGAGCGGCAGGAAGACGGCCGGTGGAATCGGGTCGCGCAGAGGCCAGGCCGCGGTGTCCTCGACGACGCCGACGATGTGCATCCGCGATGGTGTCTCGCGCACCGGCACTCCGATCGTCGAACCCACAGCGCTGACGCCCTTCGGCAGGCTGCGCGCGAAACTCCGATTCACCAATACGACCGGTGGCGCCTCGCGGCGGTCGGCGGCCGTGAAGTCGCGGCCGGCGACGAGCGGCGTGCCAAACGTGCGGAACAGCTCCGGCGAGACGACCATCACAACGGTGTTGATTGGCGACGCGCCGGCGAGGGCAACTGGTATGAACAGCCCGCCTCGCGTCGCCGGCGTGGCGTTGGAGATCGCTGCGGCACTCACGCCAGGCACGTCCCGGACGACGTCGAGCGCGCGTTTGTACAACGCGAGACGCGCACCGGCGTCGATCTCTTTGCGGCCGGCATCGACGTCAACGATCAGCACCCGATCGGGTTCGAAGCCGAGTTGCAGGTTGGCCAGTGACGAGAAGGTGCGCACCAGGAGACTGGCAGCCACGACGAGGACGAGCGAGAGCGCCAGTTGTGCGATCACGAACCCGCTGGCCGCCTTCGCGCTGCCGGCATCGGCCGCCAGGCTGTTCTCTTTGAGCACGTCCATGGGGGCAGCGGCGGACGCCCTCAGCGCCGGAGCCACTCCACACAACAGCGCCGTCGCGAGCGACACCGCGGTCGTGAACACCAGCACGTGCCAGTCTGTCGTCAGGTCGAGAAAGAGCCGCGCGCTGCCGTAGGCAACGCGGCCGGTGGTCAATACGCTTTCAGCGGAGAGCTGCGCCACGAGCAGACGGCTTCCCCACCACGCGATGGCCGCACCGCCGATCGTCCCACACACGGCAAGGACCAGCGACTCGGTGAGCACCTGACGGATCAGCCGCCATCGCGATCCACCAATGGCGAGCCGAACGCTCATCTCATGACGACGGGCGGTCGCGCGGGCGAGCAGGAGGTTGGCAATCGTCGCGCACGCCACCAGCAGCACGAGGGCGACGACAACCATCAACGTGAAGAGCGGCCGGGCGTACTGGCCGCGGAAGTACGCCTGTTCGGTGGAGGCAGGTGCGAGCATCAGCGGCGACAGCGTGACGCCGTCGGCGGAGAGTGTTTGCCCCGGCTTCAGCCTGACGATCATCGTCAGGAATCCGAAGTTCGTGTCGAGCCACGCCTCCGGCATGATTTGCCCGAACGTGCTCAGCGGCACGACGACGTCGAACGTGCGGCCCACCGTCGGCCCGAAAAAGCCGGCAGGCGTGACGCCGACGATCGTGAACGGCGTGCGATTGATCGACAGCGTCCGGCCGACGATGTCCGGCGCACGTCCAAACTGTCGCTCCCAGAAGGCGTGCGAGATCACCGTCACCGCTGGTGCCTCTCGTCGATCGTCGGCATCGATCAACGTGCGGCCGATGGCCGCCGGCACGCCGAGCGTGTCGAAGAACGAGCCGCTCGCCCACAATCCATCCACCCACTGCGTTTCGCCGCCCGAGGACAAATCGAACTGCGACGAGCCCCATGCAGCGACGCCCGCGAAGCGGTCAGCCTGCTGCCGCAGCTGCTCCCACGCCGGGAAGCCGCGGCCAATCCCGCCGGCGATGGCCAGGCGCCCGGGATCGCGGACGGGCAGCGGCCGGAGCATCACGCTGTTGACGAGGGAGAAGATGGCGGTGTTGGCGCCGATGCCGAGGGCCAGCGTCAGCACAGCGACGAGCGTGAATCCCGGATGACGCGCGAGGAGGCGGAGGCCGTAGCGCACGTCGCGACCGAGATCGATCAGCCAGACCGGCCGTCGCGACTCGTAGTAACGCTCGGCCGTGGCCGTGACGTTGCCGAAGGCGCGGCGGGCGGCGTCGCGGGCCGCGTCCGCAGGCAGTCCCTCGGCGATCAGTCGATCGGCCTCGAGCACAATGTGCGCGTCGATTTCGCGCCGGAAGTCCTCGTCACTCGGCGATCGCCATCGCCCCATGAGCGCCTCGGGTAGACATACGACAGGAGACTACTCCGGCTCGGGTCGAGTGTCAACCCGAGCACTGGTCCCTGGTCCTTGGTGCTTGGTTCTTGGTCCAAGGACCAAGGACTCAGGACGGACTAAGCACCAAGCACCAAGTACGAAGGACTAGACAGCGTCAGAAAGCGATGTGAAGTTAAAGTCGCGGACGCGCAGCGCTGGCATCAGGCGTCCGGCTTCGACGGGCTCGGCGCGGCCGATGTCCTCGAGACGATTCAGCATCAGCAGCGGACTCTCGTTCCAGCGGAAGTTTTTGAGCGCCCGCGTGATCTTGCCGTTCTCGATGAGGAACGCGCCGTCACGGGTCAGCCCCGTTTGCAGCACCGTGCGTGGGTCGAGCGCGCGGATGTAGAAGAAGTGCGTGACGAGAATGCCGCGCGTACAGCCGGCGATGATCTCCTCGGTGCTCTTGGTGCCGCCGGTGAGTGCAAGGCCGCCGGCCAGCGCGTTGCCGGTCGGCACCTTGCCCTGCTTCTGCGCCCAGAACCGCGTGTAGGCGAGGTTCTTCAGGATGCCCTTCTCGATCCAGACCGTGCGGCCGATCGGCAGGCCCTGGTTGTCGAACGGCAAGCCAAGCAGACCGCGGTCCATGGGATCCGAATAGAGTGTCACGCGCTCGTCCGCGACTTTCTCACCGATGCGGTTGCCGCCGCCGGCCTTTGAAAACGGACTTCGTCCTTCGTCGGCATTGCGCGCGGCCAGCGCGTTGCCGAGCAGTGGGATGAGATCGTTCACCGCCTGCGGCTCGAGCACTGCAGTGTACAAGCCGGGGTCGATCGTCTGCGGATTGCGGCTGGCCACAGCTTTCTGCGCCGCGATGCGGCCGACGGCCGCCGCGTCGATCGCGTTCCAGTCGCGAGCGCCCGAATGGGCCCAACCGCTGCCCGTCCCGTCAGGCGTGCGCGCGGTCACCGAGTAGTCTGCGTCCGTCGAGCGGTGATAGGCGAAGAGGCCATTGCTCGTCGCAACCGCCACCGCGCGCGCGTTGGCCTCGAGATAGCCTGCCGTGAAAATCTGACCGGCCGGTTTGCCAGCCGCCGTCGCGGCAGCCACCGTACGACGGACTGCGGACGCCCGCGCTTCGGGATCGAGATCTGCGGTGGCTTCGACGAAGGCGTTGACGGTCTGATACGTCTGCGGACCGAGTTCCGGCAGCAGCTCAGGATCTTCAGGAGACAGTCGCGCCAGCTGGATGGCCAGATCCACGGTCCTCTTCAGCGCTGCGTCGTCGAGCACATTCGTCGTGGACGACGCCTGCCGTTTGCCGATCGCGACGGTGACCGTCAGTGACGTGTTGGTGACGCCGCCGGAAGTGGTGATGCTCGCATCGGCAAACCGCGTGTTGCCGCTCCACGTGCTGGCGATGGCCACGCGCGTCTGCTCGGCGGTGCTCATCGCCAGCACACGGTCGGCCAGAGCCTTCGCCTGCTCGCGAGTCAGCAGTTGAGACGACGCGATTGACGGACGTGCGGCTTGCGCCATTACGAGCTCCTCGCGGTATTGAGGATCGTCACGTTCTTGAATCGCGCCGGCACGCAGCCGTGGCTCACCGAATTGCTCTGTGAGGGCTCGCCCTTGCCGTCGTTGAAGGCGCCGCCCAACCAGTACGACGACTTGCCGCCGATCATGTCCATCGAGCGCCAGAACACCGGCGTGTTCGCCTGATACGCGACGTCGCGCAGCATGCCGACGATCTTGCCGTTGCGGACCTCGAAGAACGCCTGTCCCGAAAACTGGAAGTTGTAGCGTTGATGATCGATCGACCACGAGCCAGTGTGGCGGATCAGGATGCCGCGTTCGGTGGCGGCGACGATGTCGTTGACGCCGAGGTCCTTGTCACCAGGCAGGAGCGAGATGTTCGGCATGCGCTGGAACTGCACTGCGTTCCACGATTCGGCATACGAGCAGCCATGCGAACGCGTCACGCCGGTCAGCTTCTGAATCCGCGCCACCTGCTCGCGCGTCGTCTGGTAGTCCTTGAACATGCCTTTCTCGACGATCAGCCACTGATCCGCCGGCACGCCTTCATCGTCCCAGGCCACGCGACTGAGCGAGCCGTCCTGCGTGCGATCGGCCTGGATGTTCATGATCGGCGGCCCGTACTGCAACTGGCCGATCACCTTCTCCGGCGGGGCGACGAAGCTCGTGCCCGCGTAGTTGGCTTCTTCGCCGATGGCGCGATCGAGCTCGGTGGGATGGCCGATCGACTCGTGAATCGTCAGCCAGAGATTCGTCGGCTCCAGAATCAGATCGTACTGGCCGGCCTGCACGCTCTGCGCCGTAAGCTTCTCGGCCGCGAGCGACGCCCAGCGCTCGGCATTGCCCGGCATATTCAGCGACTCGACGTACTCCCAGCCCGAACCACGCGGCGCCAGCTCCTCTTCGAAGCTCTGGAAGTCGCCGGTTCCGATCGCCGTCGCCGCGAAGTCCGGTCCGACGCGAATCATCGTCTGGGTGACGTTGGTGCCTTCCGAGGTCACCAGCGTCTTCACCTCGCGAAGCGCCGCGATGCTGGAATTCACGAACCGTACATCCTTCACCTTCAACGCCGCCTCATTGGCGGCCAGCAGGAGCGCAATCTTGTCTTCGATCGGCACCTCGATCGGATCGCGAACGACTGGAGTGATCCAGGTCCCAGTGACCGGCTTGACCGGAGCGAGCTCGACTTTCCGCGCCTGCACAGCGCGAGCAGCGCGCGACATCACGATCGCCTCAAGCGCCGCGGCCTGCGCGCCGGCGCGGGTCATCACGCTCGTCGCCGCAAACCCCCAGCAGCCGTTGACGAGCGTCCGCACGCCAAGACCGTACGACTCACTATCGGTGACGCCACTCACCTGCCGCTCGCGCGTGGCGACGCTCTGACGACGATACCGGCCGATACGAACGTCGGCATACGACGCGCCAGCCCCGCGGGCCGCATTGAGCGCCTCATTCGCGAGGTCGATGACCGCGGCATCGGCGGCAGGCGCTGGCAGCGTCTGCGGTGCGGCGGCCAGGGCGATGTCCAGGTTCGGTCCAACGGCGAGCACCGCGGCCGTTGAGGTCGTAGCCTTGATGAAATCGCGGCGGGTTGGCGACATATGTAGCTCCGTAGTGTCCGGCTTCGTAGCTCCGTAGTGTCCGGCTTCAGCCGGACGATTGCAACGTCTCGCAGGGCATCAACGAACCGGGCTACGATTTCGACCGGTGCGCTACGACGTCGTTATCATCGGCGGCGGCCATAACGGGCTGACCGCAGCCGCCTATCTGGCCAAGGCCGGACGATCCGTGCTGGTCCTCGAGCGCCGTCATGTGCTCGGCGGCGCCGCGGTCACAGAAGAGGTGTTTCCCGGCTTTCGCTTCTCGGTGTGTTCGTACGTCGTGTCGCTGCTGCGTCCGGAGATCATCCGCGAGCTCGATCTGCCGCGCCACGGCCTCGAGATCCTGCCGCTCGACGGCACGTTCACACCGATGCCGAACGGCGACTATCTGTGGCGTGTCAACGATCACGCCAAGACGCGCCGCGAGATCGCGCGCCACTCGAAGCTCGACGCCGAAGCCTACGACGAGTACGGCCGTGCGATGGTCGAGATGGGGCGCTTCGTCAAACCGATCCTCAGCATGCTGCCGCCCGATCCCACGTCGCTCGATCCGCGAGGGTTGTCGCAGCTGCTGTTCCTGCTTCGGCGTTTTCAACGCCTGTCGCGGCAGGACCAATACAACCAGGTCCAGCTCATGACCATGAGCGCGGTGGACTTTCTCGATCAGTGGTTCGAGACCGACGTGCTCAAGGCGACGATGTCGGCGTCGGGGATCATCGGGACGTTTCTCGGCGTGCGATCGCCGGGGACGGCGTACGTCCTGCTCCATCACTACATGGGCGAGATCGACGGCGCATTTCGCTCGTGGGGCTTCGCGCGCGGCGGTACGGGCGCCATCTCGGACGCGATTGCCGGCGCCGCGCGACAGGCCGGCGTCGAAATCCGATCGCAGACCGAGGTCGCCAGGATTCTCGTGCGCGACGGCCGCGCGTCCGGCGTCGTGTTGAAGAACGGCGACGAGATCACGGCCGGTCTCGTCGTGTCGAGCCTCGACCCGCGACTTACCTTCCGTCGTCTGCTCGAACCGGATCAGCTGCCAGACGACTTCCTTGAAGACGTTGACCGCTACAAGTTCCGCGGCTCGTCAGCGAAGGTGAACTTGGCGCTCGATGCGCTGCCAGACTTCAGATGTCTCCCCGGTGCGGGCGCGCACCTGCGCGGCGCGATCTCCATTTCGCCAAGTGTGGACTACATGGAGCGCGCGTTCGACGAAGCGAAATACGGACACTTCTCGCGCCGGCCCTACATGGACATCGTCATCCCGTCGCTGACGGATCCGAGCGTGGCGCCACCAGGCAAGCACGTGATGTCATGCTTCGTGCAGTACGCGCCCTATCACCTCGCCGAGGGCACTTGGGACGACCAGCGCGAGGCGCTTGGTGACACGGTCGTCGACACGCTCGCCGAGTACGCGCCGAACATCCGCAACATCATTCGCCATCGCCAGGTGGTGACGCCGCTCGATCTCGAGCGCGAATTCGGACTCTCCGAAGGCAACATCTTCCAGGGTGAGCTGACGCTCGAACAGTTGTTCTTCCTGCGGCCGGCGCCGGGATGGGCACAATACCGCACGCCGATCCGCCAGCTCTATATGTGTGGATCGGCCACTCATCCAGGCGGCGGGATCATGGGCGCACCGGGACGCAATGCGGCGATGAAGATCCTCGCCGATCGACTCACATGAGCGGCGTGGTCATCATCGGCGGCGGACACAACGGCTTGGTCGCTGCGTTCTATCTGGCACAGGCCGGCATGAAGCCGCTCGTCCTGGAGCGAAGCGATCGTGTCGGCGGGGGCGCGATCACGACCGAGATCGCCCCAGGGTTCCGCGTTCCCGCCTTGTCGCACGAGATCCTCATTCAGGATCAGATCGTCGCGGAGATGAATCTCGCCCACTACGGCGTCGAGATCATTTCGCCGGCTGCTGACGTCTGCGCGATCGCGAACGGTGGGCCGCCGCTCGTGATCTGGAATGACGACGCACGAACGGCTGAAGGTCTGCGGGCGGGCCGTCCACGCGACGGCGACACCTTCCTGAAGTTCAGAGCGGACGTCGATCGCGCGGTGCGTGTGCTCGCTGACGTCGTGACGTCGCCGCCGCCAGACATCGACAAGCCGAGCGTGGGTGAGATCTGGCAACTGCTGAAGACCGGCCACGCGTTTCGCAAGCTTGGAACCCGTGAGGCGTTCCAGCTGCTTCGTTGGGCGCCGATGCCGGTCGCCGACTTCACGCGCGAGTGGTTCGAGGACGAGTTGCTGCGTGCCGTCATCGCCGCGCCTGGCGTCTCGGGCACGATGCTCGGTCCCCGCTCGGCAGGCAGCACCCTGGTGATGCTGCTACGCGAGACGCATCGGCTGATCTGTGGGCAACGGCGCTTGCGGGTACGCGGCGGTCCCGGGCTTCTCTCGCAGGCCATGGCCGCGGCTGCCACCGCAGCAGGCGCCGAGATCAGGACCGGCGCCCACGTCGAGCGGATCGTCGTCCGCGACGATCGCGTCGCCGCGGTCGTCGTCTCGGGTCAAGAGATTCCAGCCACGACCGTCCTGTCCTGCGTCGATCCGAAGACGACGTTCCTCGAGTTGTTCGACCCGATGGACCTGACGCCGGAGTTCCTGTTGAAGATGCGCAACTACCGGGCGCGCGGAACCGTCGCCAAGGTCAATGTGGCGCTGTCGGCATTGCCGTCGTTCAGAGGCGTGAGCGACACGTCAATGTTGACCGGACACATACACATCGGCCCGGACCTCGACTATCTCGAGCGCGCGTTCGACCACACCAAATACGGCGAGGTCTCCGCCGCACCGTGGCTCGAAGTCTCGATTCCCTCGATTCTCGACTCCGGCCTCGCGCCAGCAGGCGGTCACGTCATGTCCGTCTACGCACACTACGCCCCGTACTCCCTTCGCGCCGGCTGGTCCTCGATGCGGCAGGTCTTGCTGACCAGAGTGCTTCAGACGCTGGAGCAGTACGCGCCAGGGCTGCGAACCACGATCGTCGCCGCGGAGATCATCACGCCGGAAGACCTCCATCGCGACCACGGCTTCTGGGGCGGTCACATCTTCCACGGCGAGCTCTCGGCAGACCAGCTGTACGCCATGCGGCCGCTGCTTGGCTTCGGCCGATATGAGAGTCCAGTGGGCGGCGTATTCCTGTGCGGGGCAGGCACGCATCCAGGCGGATTCATGAGCGGTATCAACGGCCGTCTGGCGGCACAGCATGTGCTTCGATCGGGCGCGATCCGTTGAAGCCGCGCGGCAAATTCGCCGATACTGACTCCCGGACTGACGAACTTCGGCTCATGAGCCACAGGATTGTCGCTGCGTTCTGTGTCTGCCTGGCGGTCGCCAGCGGCGTCGCGCACGCCCAGCCGCGCGGCCCTGGTGGCCGACTCCGATATGGCAACAGCACCATCGTCGGGCGTGTCTTCGATGCCTCGACCGATGCGCCGATCCGCCGCGCGCAGATCCAGGGCACCAACAACGAGCTCTTCGTGGACGCCTTGAGCGACGACCAGGGTCGATTCCAGCTGACCGATCTTCCGCCGGGCCAATGGCGTGTGACGGTCCAGAAAGGCGGGTACTTCACCTGGCAGCCGGGACAGCGTCGGCCCTTCGAAGAGCCGCCCCCGATCACTCTTGCGCGCGGACAACGCGTGACGGCCAACGTGCCGTTGAGCAGGGGGGGTGTCATCACTGGACGCGTCTCTGACGAAGCCGGCGAGCCGCTCGCCGGACTTCGCGTCCGCGTCTACCGCGCGAAGATGGTGAAAGGCTATCGGCGACTCGAGGATGTTGGCGCCGCCGACCAGACCGACGACACTGGCGCGTACCGGATCTTTGGACTGCCGCCCGGTGACTATTACGTCGCCGCAAGTCTTCGGATGGCGCCGCCGGATTCGGTCGTCCAGACGACGTACTCACCGACGTACTATCCGGGAACCGGTGAGCTCGCCGAGGCACAGCGCATCAGAGTTGAACTCGGCGGCGAGGTGACGGCGATCTTCCCGCTCTTGCCGGTGCGCAACATCACCGTGACTGGTATGGTGCTCACGTCTTCCGGCGCACCTGCCAATGCATTTCTCAATCTCGTCTCCGACGCGGCGGAGTTCGGTACGCCGTTGGGAATCGGCGGCGTGACGCAGCCTGATGGCACGTTCACGATCCCGGATGTACCGCCGGGACACTACACACTGAATGCGTCGTTGCGCGGAGATGGACCTTCGGAAAACGGCAGCATCCAATTGACCGTCGTCAACGATGACGTCTCGGGGAACACGATCGTCACGGGTAAGCCGGCGACGATGAAGGGTCGGATCGTCGCCGACACTGGCGTAAAGGGCGCGATTCCAGAAGGACTGGTTGTCGCCACCGCCGCCCGCGCCGGTGGCACCGTTCTCTCCAGCGGCTCGGGACCGAACTTCGAGCTGGACGAACTGTCTGAGCCATTCACGCTCGACGTCGAGTATCTGCCCGGCGCGTGGGCGGTCAAAGCTATCGTTGTCAACGGCTCGGATGTCACTGACACGAAGCTCGCGCTTGCTGCCAACGAACAGGCCGATGCGAGGATCGTGTTGACCAACCGTCTGACGACGCTCACGGGAACGGTCACCACCGAGGGACAACCGGCGAAGGCGGAGGTGGTTGTGTTCGCAGCCGATATGTCGAAATGGTCGTATCCCTCTCGCTTCGTTCGCATGGTGAGCACCGACGACAACGGGCGGTTCCGGATCAGCGGGCTGCCGCCCGCGGAGCATTACCTGGCTGTGGCGGCCGACTATCTGGATGACGGCGAGCACTACGATCCGGAGTTCCTGAACCGGATACGCGACGCTGCGACGGAGTTCTCTCTCGACGATGCGGAAACTCGGACGGTCGATTTGAAGGTGATCGCGAGATGAAGGCGGTGCCACGGCAATTGTTGCTGGTGCTTCTGGCGCTGGTGGCCTCGAGCAGCGCGATCGACGCTCAAGCACCGCCGGCGCGAACACGATCGCAGCGCGTCGATCCGCTGACGTCGAGCATTCAGGGCCGCGTCACGACGTCGGACACTGGCGCGCCAATCCGCGGCGCCGAAGTTCGTCTGTCGATGGACGGCCGGTTCAGCAGGCTGGCGACAACCAACGCCGAAGGACGCTACGAGCTGCGCAATCTCCCTGCCGGAGCGTACAAGCTGACCGTGTCGAAAAGCGGATTCATCACGCTCGAGTTCGGTCAGCGTCGTCCGTTTGAAACGGCCTCCACGATCACGATTCGCGAGGGTGAAGCCGCCTCCGGCAACGTTGCGCTGATGAGAGGTGGCGCGGTCTTCGGTCGCGTGCTCGATATGGACGGCGAGCCGTCGATCGGCGCACGAGTCCAGGTCCTCCGCGTGCGTACGGAAAGCGGCCGGCGACGGCTCCTCGCTGTCGGCGCAGCCGATCAGACCGACGACACCGGCGCGTTCCGCGTCTACGGCTTACCTCCAGGCGAGTACTACGTGACGGCGAGCACCGGACTCATCGACGCGGTGAAGCGCGATCCGCCCGTCTATTACCCCGGCACATGGAACTTTGCCGAGGCGCAGCCGATCACGCTTGGTGCCGGCGATCAGGCCAGCGCGGATTTTCAGATCGCCGGCGCTGTGCGCGCGGCAACTGTCTCAGGCATCGTGGTGAACTCGTCGGGCGCGCCAGCGCCCGGGGCGATGATCAGCCTCTTGTCGGATAACGTCAGTCAGAATCCCGCCGTTCCGAGCTCACTCAACCTGCATGACGACGCCGCAGCAGATGGGACGTTTACGATCCAGAACGTTCCGCCGGGACCGTACACGCTGACCGCGCAGCTGCCAATGCAACCATTCGACGCAGGATTGCTTGCCGCGCAGAGGGATGCCCTCCGCGCGGCGGGCGGACCTCCACCGCCTCAATTCTTCTCCATGCCGGAGACTGTCTCGCTGCCGCTCGTCGTCACCAGCGAGGGCGTGTCGGGGGTCACCTTGAACACGCGGAGCGGCGGTCGCGTGACCGGACGATTCGTGGCCGACACTGGCGTCACGAGACAGCTGCCGACCGGTTTGATCGCGAGGCTGCGGTCGTCGTCGGGTCCGGGCGGTATGCAGATGACCATGAACGGCGGCAACGACACTGGCGACTTCCAGCTCGCTGGCATCAGCGGCCCAACCCGTCTGGAGGTGGACGGTGTACCTGACGGCTGGGCGGTCAAAGCCATCCTTCTGGATGGCGAGGACGTGACGGACGAGCAGTTCGATTTGAGCGGCAAGACCGGAACCCTTCGCGTGGTGATGACCGATCGGGTGACATCGCTCACCGGCACTGTCCAGTCGAACCACGAGGTTCGCGATCACAACGTCATCGTCTTCGCGGACGACGCGACAAAGTGGACGGCCCCGTCGCGGTTCGTCCGCGCCACGCGGGCTGATGCCGATGGACGTTTCCAGATCCGGGGTCTGCCACCGGGCGAGCGGTATCTGGCCGCGGCGTTGGACTACCTCGAAGACGGAGGGGAACAGGACCGCCAGCTGCTCGAGCGGCTGCGCACCCGCGCCACTTCGTTCACGCTTGGCGACGGCGACCAGCGCTCGATCCAGCTTGAGCTGACTGGCCGATAACCTCCGGCGACGAGCCGATAACCTTCGGGGTCTGACCCGGGGTCAGACCCCCGGTTATTCGCCTTTAACAAATTGCTAACGACACCTGCACGTTCTGCGACGTCAAATACGGTGTAAAGATGCTGCCCGCCATCAAACCGGTGATTATCGTTCTCTTGAGCGCGGTCCTCGTCTGCACGGGCGTCACGTTGGCCGAGGCGCAGCGAGACGGCGGCGGACGCCAAGGCGCAGGACCGCGCGCCGGTGGGGGTGGCGGATTTCGCAATGGCGGCGCTGGACCGGATGGCCGCGGCGGCGTCGATTTCCCAGGTGGTCGCGGCGGGCGCGGACAGCAGGTTCAGGGCACCGCGTCGATACGCGGACTGGTGACGTCCACGGACACCAACTCTCCCGTTCGCCGCGCGCAAGTTCGCGCGACGTCGCCCGACACACGATCGGCGCGGCTCGGGACGACGGACGCCGATGGCCGATTCGAGTTGAAGGACCTTCCAGCTGGACGCTGGACGATTTCGGTGACCAAGGGTGGCTTCGTCACGCAGCAGTTCGGACAGCGCCATCCGTTCGAGGCGGTCGAGCCGATCGCTCTCGCCGAAGGCCAGCGTTTCACCGCCAACTTCACGCTGTCGCGCGGATCCGTGATCACCGGCCGCGTCTCCGACGAATTCGGCGATCCGATCACCGGCGCGCGCGTGCAGGTCCTGCGGTCGCAGGTGCAGCAGGGCCGGCGGCGGCTGGCGCCGACGGGCAACGGCGCACAGACCGACGACACCGGCGCATTCAGGGTGTTCGGTCTTGCGCCTGGTGACTACTACGTCGCCGCAAGCCTGCAGGCGGCACCCGCAGACTCGTCTGACAATCCGGTGTCGTACGCACCCACGTATTTCCCAGGCACGGGCAACGTCGCCGACGCGCAGCGCATCACGCTGACACTCGGCGTCGAGCAGCCCGGCATCAACTTCGTGCTGCAGCCAGTCCGTGCGGTGCGCGTCTCAGGGACGGTGGTCGATTCGAACGGCGCGCCGGCACAGGCGCTGTTGAACTTGACGGCAACCGCCTTCGCCGGCGAGGGCGGCTTGCAAATGGGCAATCAGATGCGCGTGCTGCCAGACGGCACGTTCTCGATTCTCAACGTCGTGCCCGGCGACTACGTGCTTACCGCTACCGGCCGTCCAAACGGCAACAACGCCACACCGGAAGTCGCGTCAACCACATTCACCGTCGGCAACGACGATCTGACCGGGATCTCGATCGCGATGGGCAAGGGCGGCTCGATCCGCGGCACCGTGACCGCGGACAACAACGGAAAAATTCAGACGACGAACATCCAGGTGTCGGTGCAGCCGGTGCGGCAGATGCCGGGCGCGTTCCTGCCGCGTACGCAGGTGAGCAGCGCGGGCACGTTCGAATTGAACGGTCTGATCGGCGCACAAGTGCTGCGTGTAGACCGCCTGCCGGACGGATGGATCGTGAAATCGATCCGCGCCAACGGTCAGGACATTACCGACACGGCGCTCGAGTTCCGTGGCGCAGAGTCTGCCAATGTGCAGGTCGTGCTGACCAATCGCATCAGCGAGATCAGCGGCACGGTGAAAGCCAACGGGCAAGCCGTGACGTCGGCAAGCGTGGTCCTGTTTCCTGAGGATCCGGCGCAGTGGGTGTTTCCGTCCCGGCGCATTCGCATGGTGCGTCTCGATGACACCGGTGTCTTCCGCGCGCGATCGCTCCCGCCGGGCGAACGGTATCTCGCGCTTGCGGTGGACTATCTCGAACAGGGCGAGTTCCAGGACCCCGCGTTCCTGGAACGGATGAAAGGCCGCGCCACAGCGTTCTCGATCAACGAAGGCGAGAACAAGACCCTCGACCTGACATTGATTCAACGCTGATCGCTGTCCGCGGAGGCTAAAGCCTCCGCTCTACGGCACTCGTAGAGCGCACGCTTTAGCGTGCGCGTCAGAAATGATCGGCGTGCCAGTAGAAGACATCGTCTGATGTTTGTGGGATCGGAACGCCGGCCAGTGGTCTCACCATAAACAGATCCTTCGGCACCGAACGATCCGTGAGCTGCATCTGCGGCGGCACCGCGAATGCCCGCGGCCACCAGGCGCGGATCAGCGGCATGCGATGGCTCGGCTCCCTGGCGAGCAGCACCTGCAGCATTGCACCGAGTCTGGCGCCGGCAGGATCGCGGTCGCCGGCTTCCTCGAGCGTCCAACCATTCGCGTTCTCGTTCAACACGACGTAGGCGACGGCGGACGCGCCCTCCTCGGCGACGAAGAACTCGAGCTGTCGCAGGCCGGGCGGCCCGAGTCCGGCGAGCAGCCGCTTCTTGCTCAGCGCGTAGTGGACGAGTGAGCTGTCGCGGCGCAGCACGAACGACGCGGTTGCCGAGCGCGTCGCATGCATCGCCGCGACGGCATTGAGGTCGCGCTCCTCGCCGGCGCGGACGAGCATCGCCGGCGCGCCGCCTTTCCGGTCCACGGTGATCGTCACCTCATCGAGCGGCACGCCGGTGAACCCGAGCCGCTCGTAGAATTCGGCGCCGATCTCGGAGAACAGCGACGCGAGGAGCGCACCGTCACGCTGCGCGCGCGAGACGAGCTCTTCGACGAGCGCCGACCCGTAGCCGCGGCCGCGCTGCTCGGGCGGTGTGAACACCGCGCCGATCCCGCACATCCAACCGTCGCGCTCGCCGATACGAACGTCGAAACGGTACTGCTTCGCGCTGGCCAGCACCTGCCCACGCTCGTCGATGCACGCAAACCGCTGGAGATGCTTTCGGCCCCACGGCGTCCGCAACTGGGCCCTGTTCCACTGGCTGTATGCGCCGCGCGAGAGACCTTCGTTCCAGATCACGAAGGTGCCGTCGAGAATGCGCTCGAGGATTGCGTCTTCGGCGGGGACGATGTTCATGCGAGTCAGGCATCGATTGTAGCGGCGACGCTCATAAGCGCTTTCCCGTAGTGTCCGGCTTCAGCCGGACGTGCTAGAAAGGTGCATGACGACGAACGCACTCGCCGACCTCCGTTATCCCATCGGCAAATTCAAGGCGGTCATGCCGGTCACTCACGAGTTGCGCGGCGCGGCCATCGATGCCATCGAAGGCTTCCCGGCGCGCCTCCGCGAGGCGGTGTCCGGCTTGAGCGACGCGCAACTCGATACGCCGTATCGGCCCGAGGGCTGGACGGTACGTCAGGTGGTTCATCACGTGGCCGACAGCCACATGAACGCGCTGATCCGCATCAAGCTCGCACTCACCGAGGAGACGCCGACGATCAAGCCCTACGACGAGAACGCCTGGTCCACGCTGGCGGACATGAAACTGCCGATCGAGGTCTCGCTGCGCTTGATCGAAAGCATTCACACGCGCTGGGTGACCGTCGTCAATGCGATGGCGGTCGATCAGTTCGCCCGCTCATTCGTGCATCCCGAGCTGGGGACGGAGATGACGCTCGACCATCATCTGCAGATGTACGCCTGGCACTCGCATCATCACCTGGCGCATATCACCGAGCTTCGCCGTCGCGAGCGATGGTAAGATGCGGCCCGTGGCACAGGACAAGGCAGACGTCGGCGACGCGCTGGGCATGATCGAAACGCGGGGTCTCATCGGCATGATCGAGGCCGCCGACGCGATGCTCAAGACGGCGAACGTCACGCTGGTCAGCTGGCAGAAGGTCGATGCCGGCCTGGTGACGGCGCTGATTCGTGGCGATGTCGGCTCGGTCAAAGCTGCCACGGATGCCGGCGCGGCCGCCGCGCGCCGTGTCGGCGAGCTGATCGGGGTTCACGTCATTCCGCGTCCGGCCGACGGTCTCGAGAAAGTATTCCCGATTAAGTAGAAGTCCGGCTGAAGCCGGACACTACGATAGGGAGCTCACCATGAACGCGCGCTCGCTGGCCCTGGTCGGTGCGCTGCTCCTTTCGGCGTCACCGATCGTTCACGCTCATCACTCCTTCGCCGCCGAATACGACTCCAACAAGCCGGTGAAAGTCACTGGCGTCGTCACCAAAGTCGAGTGGACCAACCCGCACATCTGGTTCTATGTGGATGTAAAGGACGAGCAGGGCAAGGTGACGAACTGGGGCTTCTCGGCCGGACCTCCGGGAGTACTCCAGCGCCGGGGCATCAGCCGCGACGCCATGAAGCAGGGCGACCTGGTCGTCGTCGAGGGCTTCCGCGCACGTGACGGATCGAACAACGCCTCCGGCGGCCGTGTGACATTTGCCGACGGCCGCAGCGTGTTCACCGCGTCCAACGAAGACCGCTCACCACGGTAGCGTAGAGCGGAGGCTTTGGCCTCCGCGGATCAGGAGGCGCACATGACACGCATGCGCATCAACGTTGCAGCCCTGCTCGCGATCATCGCGCTGGCAGTCGTCATGAGTCAGTTGGTCCGCGCGCAGGCGCCGGCCGCTTCGAACCAGATTCCGCGCGCCGCCGACGGCAAGCCTGATTTGAGCGGCATGTGGGACAACCCGAAGGAACCTGGCGCGAAGGGTGCGGCCACCGTCTTCAACCGCGCCAAGATGGCGCCGTTTGTTCCGGGCGGCGAAGCGCTGTTCTACGAGCCACGCACCGGCGATCCGCGGCATGACGAGCCGCGGGCCTTCTGCATGCCGTCTGGTTTCCCCTCGGCATTCCTCGGGCCGTATCCGGTTCAGATGATTCAGACGCCGCAGTATCTGGTCATGGCCACCGAGTTCATGAACGTCACGCGCATCATCCCGCTCGACGGACGTCCGCATAAGACCGACATCGAGCCGACGTTCTACGGCGAGCCTGTCGGTCACTGGGACGGCGACACGCTGGTCATCGAGGCGAAGAACTACAAGCGCTGGTCGCTCGACGATTGGTACTACCAGAACCCGAAAGAGTACCGGATGCACACCGAAGCGCTGCGCACCGTTGAACGTCTGCGCCGCGTCGATCGCGACACCATCGCCTACGAGTTCACCGTTGACGACCCGAAGATCTTCACCAAGCCGTGGTCGGTGGAGTGGGTCATGAAACGCCATCCCGAGTGGGACAAGACAGGGCTCTACGAGATGGTGTGCAACGAGAACAATCGTTGCGAAGGCGGCAATTGTCGGAAGTAGGGGCGACGCATGCGTCGCCCCTACGAACGTCTTTAGACCCGCCTCACAACTGCGCGACGCCGCTTGGCCTCGCGCGCCGCGACCGGGCGCAGCGGCAATTCCTCACCCACCATCAACAACGGTTCCGTCGGGCGGTCCATGTTGTACAGCTGTCCCTCGCCCGTCCGCGCATAGAGCTGATCGCCGCTGATGAACAGCGTGATCGGTCCGCCGTCGCCGATGGCTTCGTAAAGACGAATCCCAAACACGTCACGGAGCGTGGTGAGCAGACGCCGGATCTGCGGGATCGAGAACTTGCGACGCCGCAGATCGGCGAGCACCTGCAGCTCGAGGACGTCCATCGGCGTGTAGCGACGCTCGGTGAAGCCGCCGGCTTCTGTGCGCTGCGAGGCAATCGCGGGGACGAACAATCGCCGTGCGTCCCACCATTGCAGCTGGCGCGCGCTCAGGCCGGTCAGCACCGCCACTTCGCGCGACGAATAGAACTTCTTTAACTTCACAGGCCGAACCGGTCCGGCCGGACGTCGGCCAGTTCAGGCCGCTCGCGCCCGTCGAGCACGAGGTCGGCGATGAGCGTCGCAGTGAGCGGCGCCAGCAGCACGCCGTTCCGGTAATGGCCGGTGGCATAGAACACGTGCGGCATTGTGGACGAACGACCGATGGCCGGCAACTCGTCGGCGGTCTTTGGACGAAGTCCGGCGCGCGCCTCGCGAAACTGGGCGTGCTCGAGTCCGGGCATCAGATCGACCGCGGCGTTCAGCAGTCCTCGCAGCCCCGCGGTCGTCGTCCGCTCGTCGAATCCCACGTCCTCGACGGTCGCGCCGACGAGCACGGTGCCATCGTTCCAGGGAACGACGTAGCAGTCGGTTCCCCAGATGACACGCGTCGCCGGCCGTCGATCCATCGCGAGCACGAGCAGCTGTCCGCGGATTGGCTTGACGAACGGCTGCGATGTTTTCACGAACTCGGCGGACCAGCTTCCCGCGGCGATCACGATCGCGTCCGATCGAATCTCATCGAGGCTCGTCACGCGAGCCCGCACCACCGACACACCGCGAGCCGTTGCTGCCCGTGCGAGGGCTTCGGTGAGCGGCGCGGGACCGACAAAGCCATGGGCGGGCACGAGCAGGCCCTGCACGGTTTGATCACTGAGGCCAGGCTCCAGCTTCGCCGCGTCGCGGCCGTCGAGCACCGAGTGCTGTGCGCCGGCTGATTCAAGCTGCCGCGCAAGCGCCGACAACTCGGCGGCCTGAGTCTCGTTCAATGCGATCTGCAGCGTGCCACTGCGTTCGTACTCGATCGTCAGGCCGGACTCAGCTTGAACGCGGCGAACGAAGTCGTCCCAGAGCGCCACGCTGCACGTGCCCAGACGAAGCAGCGCCTGCGAATGTCCTTCGATGAGCGGCGCCAGAATGCCTGCAGACGCGCCGGTCGCGCCGCGGCCTGGTCCGCGCGGATCGATCAACTCGACACGCGCACCGCGCGAGGCGAGCTCGTAAGCGACGGCGCAGCCAACCACGCCGGCGCCGACGACGGAAATCTTCACATTGGGAATTCTATTCAACTCCCAACTACCAATTCCCAACTACCAACCACTCCCAAATCCCAACTACCAACTCCCAATGGCGAGTTCGTTTGGGAGTTGGTGGTTGGAAGTGGTTGGGCGTTGGGAGTTGGTAGTTGGGAATTAGAAACGAAACGAGGATCCCACCGTCAGGCGTCGAGGCTGCTGCGCGCTCGTCGGCTGGCCGAAGAACGGTGACCCGAACGTGCCGCTGAAGCCGCCGTAGTTGACGCGGTTCAGGACGTTGTCGGCACGGATGAAGAACTCCATGCTGTAGCGCGCGTTGAACTGCTGCGCATCGCCGCCGCCACGGTTGCCGCCTCGTCCACCGCCGCCCTGCCCGCCGCCACGCTGCGCAAACTGCACCTGCTGATTGCCGCCGCCGCCCGCGCCGCCGCCTGCACCGGGTCCGGGAGCACCACCACCGCCCGGGAACCCACCAGGACCGCCGGGACGGCCGCCACCGCCGCCGGGGAAACCGCCACCGCCGCCCTGCCCATTGCGCGAGCCGAGCGCAATCTGCTTGGTGAGGTTCACACCCATCGTCCAGGTCGAGGCGCCACGTTCGGTGTTGCGTCCTACGCCAACCGGCCGGTCATTCAGGACGCCGTCCCTGTTCGGATCAGTACGCACGGTGATCGTGTAGGGCGGCGCCGACTGAGCGTTCACATTGATGCTGGTGCGAACGCCATAGAAGATCGGTACGTTGACCTGCCCTTGGATGCGATGGCGGATGTCCTGCCGCGACGGTCCCCACTCGGAGTCGGGATAGAGATTGTTCGCGGGAAGCGCGGTCGCGCTGTCGGCGTGATTCTTCACCTGGCCGAGCGTGTAGTTCACGTTCATGAAGATGTTGCGCGTCGGGAACCGATACGTGCCGCGGAGTTCCAGACGATCGCTCTGCGAACGTCCGGTGGAATCGAACTGGGTGATGTTGCCGATCGTGGGATCGGGTCTGATCCAGATCGGATTGCCGTCGAGATCGAGGCCGACGCTCACCGGGGCGTTGATGTTGATCGAACGCATCTGGTCGCGCCCGCGGAGCATTTGATAGCTCGCCTGCACCGAGAGGTTCTGCGTCACCTGACGCTCGATGCCGATCGACGCCTGATGCACCTTCGGCATGTCGAGATCCGGACTCCCCTGGATGCGGGCCGGAGGCTGCTGCTCCTGTCTTCCGTCCAACGTGTAATTGACAACGATGTCGCGCTGCGCGACGCCGTTGACGCGCAGCGTCTGATCGTAGAGGTTGGATTCGTACCAGTCGTAGAAGAGGCCGTAGCCGCCGCGGATCGCCGTGCGGTTGCCCCACGGCGTCCACGTGAACCCGGCGCGCGGCATCAAGTTGAGACCGCCACTGATGTGCGTCTGCAGTTCATTCCGCACGCCGACGCCGAACGAGAACTTGTTGTTCAACCGAACGTCGTCAGACCAGTAGAAGCCCACGTTGTACTGCGCGAACGAGGTGTCCACCTGGCCGAGGCGCTGGGTAAACGTGACGGGCCGGTTCTCGTTGAAGGCCTCGAGCGACGAGTAGGTGTAGGTACCAGCCGCGTTTCGCGCGTCGAAGTTCTTGTAGCGTCCACCCTCGACGATATAGCCGACGCGCATCTGCTGTTTGCGCCCGATGTTGAAATCGAGATTCTCGGCCAGCTCGAAGGTCCGGTTCGAGCCGCGGCTCGAGACGCCGGCGCCGCCCTTCGTGAAGGTGTCGAGCACCACGATCGTCGGGGCTTGCGAGAGCGACGTCTGGGCGCTTTCCTGTGTGTAGAACTGCAGCCGAACCTCGTGCAGCATGCTCTTGCCGACGATGCCCTGCGCCTGGATGCGCAGCTGGTTGTTGCTGCTGTGGGTATTGAATGCGCGCTCGGGCAGGTTGAAGCCGCCCACGCCATTGTTCTCGACAGTGGTTTCGCCGTGTCGGTATTCGAGGCGCAGCGTCTGATTGTTGTTCAACGCGTGTTCGAAACCAAGGGTGCCATTGGTGGACTCCGAGGGACGCCGCACGGAGTCGCCAAGCCGATTGCCGTTCTCGTCCAACGCGACGATGGTGTCGGCCTGGTAGTCGCGGCGTCCGTCGAGACTTAGGCGAATCGACGTCTTGCCTTTGATAATCGGACCGCGAGCGCCGAGGTTGAAGTTGCGATTCTGCTCGGGTGTCTTGGCTGTCGCAAACGCGTTGCGCGCATTCATCGCGTCGCCGCGATAGTTGAAGCTGCCGTTGCCGTTCCACTCGCGGACGTTGGGCCTCGTGATGATCTCGACCTGCGTGCGGCCGGCGTCGTGGTTGTCGGCCGAGAACGAGTTGGTGCGGAAGCGGATCTGACGGATCTCGTCGCGCGACGGCAACCGGCCACCGCGGAACCCATTCACTTGAAACACCACGCCCGATCCACCGGCCAACGCCGCCAACACGTCGGCGAGCTCCTCGGGATCCTCAGGCAGCTCCGCGATCTCCGACTCCTCGAGCGTCGTGCTCTGCGCGTTGCCGCGCCGATCGTCGAGCGCCGTGGTGTCGTTGACGACCACTTCCTCCTGCAGGCCGGCAATCTTCAGCGTCACGGTCTGATTCATCGCCCCGCGGCGCAGATTGATCGGGGCTTCGAACGGCTCGAAGCCTTCGAACTCGACGTGCAGCTTGGCGTTGCCCGATGGCAGCGACGGCGACGTTGCCAGGCCGCGCTCATCGCTCGTGAACGTCACCGCGTTTCCGGATGCGGGCGTGACGATGATGGTGGCGCTCGGGATGCCGGCGCCGGTCTCGTCAACGACGACGAGACGGAGCTGCGTCTGATTGGCGTTCTGCGCGTAGACCGGCAGTGAGATGAAGACGAAGAGAACCAGCAGGAACCGTTTCATTTGGTGAAAGTGTTTCCCTTGAAGGTCGGATTAATCCGATAGCTTTTGATGACCCACTCTTCGGCGGTTTCGCCGTTGGTGCCCCGAGTAATGAGATGTGGGAGCTTGAGACCGTTGACCACCTTGTATTCGGAGAGATGCATCTCGAGCGTGGAGGGCGCGCCGCCGCCGCCGGCGCGTGCGCGGCGTCCCTGAATCGCGTCGGGTGTGGCACCGGCTGGCGGCGCACCATCACCGCCACGCGCCGCACCGCCCTGACCGAAGTCGCCACCACGACCCTGGCCGCCGCGGAACCCGCCGCGCCCGCCGCCGCTCCACGTCATCATCAGCGGCATGTGCGTCGTCACATCGAGGAAGAGGCGCGTGGCCTGGCCGTCCGCGTTCTTCACTTCGAGCACGTCGGCCTTGCCTTCAGGAGATTCCGCCGTACCGATCCACGCGACTGGGCTGTCGGTCGTCAGGAGGACTGCGAGCAGCAGACGGGCAACCTCGGTCCGTCGAGTTCGGAGTTGCGCTTCCTTGAGCCGCTCCGGATCGATGCCTTGACCGCCGCGTCCTTGATCGTTCCCCCCGCCGAGCAGCGCACCCAGATCGCCGCGGCCGCCGCCACGAAAGCCACCGAAATCGCCGCCGCGACCACCACCGCCGCCGCCACCGAAATTTCCGCCGCGGAATCCCCCGCCACTGTTCTCATCCCAGACGTCGGTGCCGTTGAGCACTTCGACGCGCTCGATGCCGGGGCCTCCGGGACCAAGGCTGAGCGACTCATTGCGGCGGAACTTGTCGGGTAGCTCGAAGAAGACCTCCGAGTCGCCGTCGAGGGTGAGGTTGCCCTGACCGCGACGCATTTCGCCTTTGACCTGGAGCCGTTTGACCGCAGCGAGCTTGTCTTCTCCGCCGACAGCCTTGCGGGCCTCGGCCATGAGCGCGGCGCCCTTGGCCGTGTCCTCGGTCGGCACGGGCTGACCGGCCTGACCGAAGGTGGTCGAATTGAAAGCCATGAGGGCGAGAATAAGACCAGCAACTGTCGAGGACACTACCCGCCGCATGACCATGAACCCCATTATTCCCGCCCCTCGAAGAGAGCGTCGTTAAACCCGGGCAAAGACTTTGTTAAGAATTGTAAAGTCCTAGATTTCAGTGTGTTACAGCGATTTCGTTGGTGCTACACTCACCGCTGCGGTGAAGATCAGCAAGCCCTCTGGCCCGACGCTCGTCACGTGCGCCCTGCTCGTGCTGCTCCCTGCCCTCGCGGTCCTGCAGTACCGCTGGGTCGGTCAAGTGAGCACTGCCGAGCGCGAGCGCATGCAGCGCAACCTGCGTACGGCCGCAGCCCAGTTCCGCGAAAACTTCGACGGCGAAATCGTACGCGCCGTGTTGAGCCTGCAGGTCGGACCGACCACCGCACTCGAGGGCGCGTCCGACCGCTATACCGACCGCTACGAGACATGGCTAAATACGGCGGCGCACCCCCAGGCCGTTGCAGCCGTCCTGCTCGTGGACGTGGACGCGGGTCGTCTCCGTCTGCGCCGCTGGAATACTGAGACACACGTCTTTGAGCCGACCGAGTGGCCCGAAGCGCTTGGCGAATGGCGGGAGCGATTCACGGAGGAACTCTCGGAATTCACGGCCGGTCGTCCGCCGACGCGGCGCGCCTCCTTCCGCGGCGACGATCAGTTCATCGTCACCCCGCTTCGCAACCTGGTTGTGCCGCAATCGCCGGCGCCTGTTCCACAGACCGTGACGCCGGTCTTCGGTTTCACGATCATGCAGTTGAACATGCCGTACATCCGCGAGCAGATGCTGCCTGAGCTCGCACAACGGCATTTCATTCACACCGACGGCGACGTCTACCGCGTCTCGGTGACGAGCTCGGACGATCCCTCGAAGGTGCTGTATCGATCGGACCCAGGGGCCCCTGTCGATCCCGATCGCGCTGACGCCACGGCAGGACTCCTCGTCCGCGTCGATCCCGCCTTTTTCAGCCGTCCGCCGCGCACGGGTGATCCCGATCGCGATCCTCGCGGCCTGCGACGCGGCTTGGATGATCGTCCGGATGGACTCGCCCCGCGCGGCGCAGAGTCGTTTGGACGATGGCTCTTGCTCGTGCAGCATCAGAGCGGATCGCTCGAGGCGGCAGTGGCGAGTGCGCGCCGTCGCAACCTGGGGATCAGCTTCGGCGTGCTGCTGCTGCTCACGGTCAGCATCGCGCTGCTCGTTGACACGTCGCGGCGCGCACAGCGGCTCGCGCGTCAGCAGATGGAGTTCGTCGCAGGCGTGTCGCACGAGCTGCGTACTCCGGTTGCGGTGATTCGCTCCGCGTCGGAGAACCTCGCGCACGGTGTCGTGTCTGGCGAACGCGTGAAGAGCTACGGGCAGCTGCTGCAGACCGAAGCCAAGCGGCTCGGAGAGATGGTCGAACGCGTGCTGCAGTATGCCGGCATCGAGACGGGCCTCGGCTACGCGACGCGTATCGCGCTGCCGCCGTCGGAGATCATCGAGGGAGCGATTGACAGTTCCCTGCCACTGCTCGAATCGAACCGCGTGCAGGTCCATCCGGAAATCGCCGCGGACCTTCCACAGGTCATGGGCGATGCCGCGGCGCTGCGTTCAGCCGTGCAGAACCTGATCGCCAACGCGGTCAAATATGGCGGTCGCGATCGTTGGGTGGGCATTCGCGCCGAGCACGTGCTCGATCGCCGGCGCTCGGAAGTACGCATCACGGTGAGCGACCACGGCGCCGGCATCCCGGCCGACGAACTCCCGCACATCTTCGATCCCTTCTACCGTGGCACTGACGCCGTCGAGCGTCAGATTCACGGCAACGGTCTCGGCCTCTCGCTCGTCAAGCGCATCGTGGCGGCGCACGGCGGGCGCGTCAGCGTCACGACCCGCACCGGCGCCGGCAGTTCATTCACGATCGCGCTCCCGGCCGTGCCGCCGGATGCGCGCGCACGGGCCGTGGCCAACGAGCTGCAAACGACGCACTCCTGACGCACCGCGCAGGCTGAAGCCTGCGCTCTACGCGCTTCTTCGCCTAAACTCATCGCATGCCGTCCAGGCGTGTCCTCCTCGTCGAGGACGAACCCGGGCTCGTGATGACGCTCACCGATCGCCTCATTGCCGAAGGCTACGAGGTGGAAAGCGAAGGCGACGCCGTCAATGGGCTGGCCCGCGCAACCGAAGGGGCGTTCGACGCCATCCTGCTCGACGTCATGCTGCCAGGAGGCAACGGTTTCGACGTCTGCCGCACGCTGCGGCAGCGCGGCGTTCACACGCCCATCCTGATGCTGACGGCGCGCGGCCAGGTGGTGGACAAGGTGGTCGGCCTGAAGCTTGGCGCCGACGATTACCTGGTCAAACCGTTCGAGATGGTGGAACTGCTCGCACGAATCGAGGCGTTGATTCGACGCGTTTCCACCCAGGCGGCAGCCGCCAGCATCACCGGAGACAGTTACCGCTTCGGCGACATTCAGGTGGATTTCCGCAAGGCGGAAGTGATCAAGGCGGATCAGCCGATCGAGCTGTCGGCGCGCGAGTTCAAGCTGCTCAAGTATTTCGTCGAGCACCGCGGCGCGGCATTGTCACGCGACGAGCTCCTGAACGAAGTCTGGGGCTACAACGCCATGCCCTCCACCCGGACCGTAGACGTGCACGTGGCGTGGCTGCGGCAGAAAATCGAGGAAAATCCTCGCCACCCACAATTCATCCTCACCGTCCACGGACTCGGGTATAAATTCGTGGGCTGACGCGATGATTTTGCTATAGCAGACAGAGGACAGATCCGAAAAATAGGCCGGTACGCATCTGCGCGGACCGTCGAAATCCTTCCGGATCTCGCGATCCACTCAGGCATAGCCCTTGCTCTTACCAAAGCACGAGGTCTAGAACGATGGAGATCAGCAGGGCGGCGACAGGGCTCCTGGTAGCGGCGTGTATTACGGCCGGGGCCGCGGGCACCTACCTGGTTGTGCGGGGGAACGATGATCCAGCCCCCCAAGCGGCTGAGGCTGCCACGCCCGGCACGCCGGCTGTCGAGCAGTCTGAAGGCGTTTTGCCCGAAGCCCCGGCACGTGCCGAGGCAGCGCCGGCACCAGCACCGGTGGCACCACTGGCGCCCGTGACCGCAGCCCCGAAGCCAGCCGTTCCGGCCGCCGCCCGTACCCCGAAGCCGGCCCCGGCGCGTCGTCCTGCGCCGCCGAAAGTGGCGGCCAAGGCCAATCCGTCCCAGCCCGCTCCGGCTCGCGAAGAGGCGCTGGCCACGATTCCGGCACCGTCGATTCCCGAGAGCCAGAGTCAGCCGGCGCGTGCGATCGAGCCGCCGGCGCCGGTGCTCGAGGAGCTGGTCGTGTCGGCGCAGTCGGTCATTGGTCTGCAGATCGAAACGTCGCTATCGAGTGAGACGGCAAGGCTCGAAGACGAAGTCGTGGCCCGCGTCACTCGTGACGTGAAGGTCGGCGATCGCGTCGCGATTCCATCTGGCGCGCGCGCACAGGGCGAGGTGACGGTGGTCGAGCGCGGCGGACGCCTTCGCGATCGGGCGCGGCTCGGCGTGCGCTTCACGTCGATCGTGCTCGCCGACGGCACCCGGCTCCCGATTCACACCGAGACGGTGTTTCGCGATGGCGATTCACCGGGACGCGAGAGCGCGGCCAAGATCGGTGGCGGCGCGATTGGTGGCGCCATCATTGGTGGCATCCTCGGCGGCGCGAAGGGCGCTGCCATTGGCAGCACCGTCGGTGCAGGCGCCGGTGGCGCCGCCGTGATGGCCGGCGGCCGCAATCAGGCCACCCTGTCGTCGGGTTCGCCACTCACCGTTCGGCTGGAAGAGCCGGTGACGGTCACCGTCGAGCGCTAGTCTCTCGGCTTTGGGCTCTGGACTTTGGGCTTTGGGCTACGGCCCAGAGCCTAGAGGCAAAAGCCTAAAGCCTACGTTTCTTCCCTGAGCCTCGTTATAAGATCCGCCCCGGAGGCTTTTCCATGTACGCACGACTCCTCGTTGCTACGGCCCTCGCTGCTCTTATCGCGGCCCCCGCCTCAGCCCAGGTCAAGAAGTCGGAGATGCCCGGCATCCGCAACTACTCGCGGGTGGATGCGACCGTCGGCTGCGGAGGCGCAGTTGATCCGAGCGCCATGTCCGCGCTGAAGAAAGAAGGGTTCGTCTCGGTGATCAATCTGCGACAGGCGAGCGAGCCGGGCGCCGACGTCGATGCCGGGCGCGCCGCGGCGCAGTCGGCCGGACTGAAGTACATCCACCTCCCCTTCAACGTCGCCATGCCTGACGCGAAGGTCGTGGACGCATTCCTCGCTGCCGTCGCCGACAAGAGCAATCAGCCGGTCTTCATTCACTGCGGATCAGCGAATCGCGTCGGCGGCGTGTGGATGATCAAGCGCGCCCTGCAGGACGGCTGGCCGATTGAGCGGGCCCAGGCCGAGGGCGAAGCGATCGGCTTGTCGAACCCCCAAATGACGGCATTTGCGCTGAGCTACATCAAAGATCACCAGAAGAAATAGTCTTTTCGCGTGCCGAAACCGGGTGCGCCCGGGTTGTGATCTATACTTATTCGTTTCGTGCGTGCGGCGATTTCACCGACTTGATGGGCCGCGCCCGCCGGTAACTCCGGCACGCTCTATCTAAGTCGCGAACCCAGGCCCGCGACGAGCGGGCCTTTTCTGTTTTTGAGGAGCAACATGTCGCGTTTCACGTTCACGTCAGAATCGGTCTCCGAAGGTCATCCCGACAAGGTTTGCGATTACATCTCCGACTCGGTCCTCGACGCGTGTTTCGAGCAGGACCC
>Ga0111539_10000058_pt1 | contig 114638 bp, 99 predicted proteins | sample RhiMethybrSRZTD1_FD_79667 | JGI IMG/M metagenome (GOLD analysis project Ga0111539, IMG submission 79667) | Populus rhizosphere microbial communities from Tennessee, USA - Rhizosphere MetaG P. TD hybrid SRZTD1 (version 2) (version 2) | ecosystem: Host-associated > Plants > Roots > Rhizosphere >...
ATCAGCCGACTGATTGTCGCGACCGTTGGTGGGCTGGGCGCGATCGGGGTGCTGCTCGCGGTGATCGGCCTGTATGGACTCGTGGCGTATTCCGTCGAGCGCCGCACGCGGGAAATCGGCATCCGTATCGCTGTGGGTGCGGCCCCCGCATCGGTCCTCCACATGGTGCTCAAGCGGGGCATGCTGCTGGCGGGCATCGGGATCGTCCTCGGCATAGCAGGAAGCATCGCGGCAAACGGCCTGCTCAATGGCGTCTTCCAGAACCAGATGGGCAGTCAAAGCGTGTGGAGCCACGCGATCGCTGTGCCGACGCTCGTCGTCATCACTCTCATCGCCGCGTACATACCCGCACGTCGCGCGGCACGAACCGATCCGCTTCGCGCCCTTCGCCAGGACTAGACGAAGATGGTTAACGCCCGATTAACACTACGCGCCTTGCTGCGCAACTCGGGGCCGACCTTTGTCGTGGTGTTCACGCTCGCGATGGCTATCGGTGTGAGCACCATTATCGGGAGCACCGTTGACAGCGTCTGGCATGCGCTGCCGGTTGCCAACACCGAACGGCTCATCTTCGTGTCGTCAACGGATCCACGGCCGAGCGAGGCACGTGCCGGCATGGCCGGCAATCTCGCCATCACCGGCACATCGATCCCGGATCTCGTGGACTGGATGACGCAATCGACGACGGTGGACGAGTTCGCGGCCTTTCAGTACGCAACCGCCACGCTGACTGGCCTCGACGCGCCGGAGCGCGCCCGGTTGGTTCGCGCGACGACGAACCTGCCTGACCAGTGGGGAATCTCGCCGGGAGTCGGACGAGGGTTTCGACCTGAAGACGGACAGATCGGCGCGGCGCGCGTCGCGATCCTCACCGATCGCTATTGGCGCGAGCGGTTCGCGGCCCGGCCTGACATCGCTGGCACCAGCGTCTTCCTCGATGGCGTGCCGCACACGATCGTCGGCGTCATGCCGGCATCAGCCGGCCGCGGTGTTTTCGTAGACACGGATATCTGGGTTCCGCAGGAACTCGACGCGGCGCGTAGTGCCAGGGACGCGCGAACGCTCTTCGTCAGCGCTCGCCTGAACCCTGGCGCCACACTGGAACAAGCCGAGCGCGATCTCACCGCAGTGGCGAACCGACTGAAGGAGGAGTACCCCGCGACAAACGCGCAGTCCGGGATCGTCGTACGGCCGCTCGTCGAGCTGCTTGGCGGTGGGATTCAATTCCTGCTGTCGCTGCTCGTGCTGCTCGCCGGACTCGTCGTGGCCATGGCCTGCACCAATGTCTCGAACGTGGTGCTCGCCCAGATCTCGAGTCGCCGTCGCGAGCTGTCGCTGCGAAATGCGCTGGGCGCCGGACGGTGGGATCACGTGAAGCAGATCATGGCCGAGGGATTCGTCCTGTCCGGCGCTGGCAGCCTCCTCGGTCTCGTGCTCGGCGCGTGGGGACTCGCCGGGCTCAAGTGGCTCGGCGGACCGCAGGCTCGCGTACTGACGGATGCAACCATTAACGGGCGCATCGTCGCCGCCGGCGTGATCACGTCGTTCGTCATTCCTTTTGCATTCTCACTGCTGCCTGCCCTGAGGGGATGGAAGCCAGACGCCAACGATTTGCGGCACGGCGCACGCGCGACGAGCGGGCCGGGGCATCGCATACGAACGGTCCTCGTCGCGATTCAAGTCGGCCTTGCGGTCGTCCTGCTCGTGCAAGTTGCGTTGATCGGACGGATGGCGTGGGTCCTTCGAAGCGCGACGTTCGGTCTGGATCCCAGACAAGTTCTGACGTTCAAAATGGACGTCTCGCCCACCCGCTTCCCAGATCCCGAGAGCGTGACGCGCTTCTACTCCGCGCTTCTCGAACGCATCGACCGTATTCCCGGTGTGGCCTCGGCAGGAGCCATCAATCGTCTTCCGATCGGGGATCGCGATGTGACCGTCCGCGTACAGGTCGCCGGCGCGGCTCCTGTCGCGCCGGAGTCGCTGCCCTCGCTGGCGCTGACGACGGTCAGCCGCGATTACCTGCGCACGATGCGTGTCCCAGTCGTCCGGGGCCGGGCGCTCGAATCCACTGATTTCGATGGAGAGCAGCCAGGTGCGCTGCTCAGCGAAGATGCCGCCAGGCAACTCTGGCCGCGTGGTGACGCCATTGGCAATCGGGTCACGTTCACGATGGCAGGCGAGCCGGCTCGCACGGTCGTCGTGGTTGGCATCGTCGCGAATTTGCGGAGCGCCGACGTCTTCCGCCGATCCATGGCGCAGGTGTACCTCCCGTGGACTGCCGGGCCCGATCGGACGATGGCGATCGCGGTGCGCACGACTGCCACCGATCCGCTGTCTCTGGTGCCGGCGGTTCGAGCGGCCGCCGCGGCGCTGGAACCGAACGAGCCGATCTTTGCGACGTTTTCGATGGAACAGGTGATCTTCAACGACACGGCCAGCCAGTACATCCTGACCAGCCTGCTGATGGCGGTCGGGGGCCTTGCCCTGTGTCTCGCCGCCGCTGGCATCTACGGCGTCGTGTCGTATCTGGTCATTCAACGCACACGAGAGATCGGTGTTCGCATTGCTGTGGGTGCACAGCCATCCAGAGTTCGGCGCATGATTCTGGCCCAAGGCGCGCGGCCGGTCGTCGCCGGCTGGGTGCTCGGTCTGCCCGTGGCGCTGCCGATCGCGTTTGCCATGAACAAGGCGTTCGGGGTCATCACGGCGTCGGACCCGATCAATTACATCGCGGTCCTGCTGTCGATTGCGCTGGTCGCCTTCGCGTCGTGCTACTTGCCGGCGCGGCGCGCCAGCCGGGTTGACCCCGTGATCGCCCTGCGCGCAGAGTAGGTGCCATGGTTCAGGATGTCCGTTATGCGTGGCGGTCGCTTCGCCGCACACCGGGATTCACCACCGCCGCGCTGCTGACACTCGCCCTCGGCATCGGCGCCACCACGGCGATTTTCAGCCTGGTCAATGCGCTGCTGCTGAAGCCGGTTCCCTACCCGGAACCAGACCGTATTGCGATTCTTACGGCCAGGTACGGCACTTCGCCAGTGGCGAACGCATCTCAAAGCGGGCTCACGTTCACGCTCGTCCGCGATCGCATTCGAGTGCTCGAGGCCGTCGCCGCGCAGGGCTCCGTCACCAACTGGAATCTGACCACGCCAGAGGCGACGGTCAGCGTTCGCGCCGTGCGGGTATCGACCGATTACCTGAAAGCGCACGGCGTCCGGCCCCTGGCGGGCCGTGAGTTCACGCCCGCCGAAGACACGTCGCAAGGCCCGGACGTCGTGATGCTCAGCGACAGTCTCGCGACGCGTGTGTTCTCTAGTGCCACCGCGGCGCTCGGGCGCGCTATCACGCTTGGCGGTCGTCCGTACACGGTCGTCGGCGTGCTGCCGCGTGACTTTGTCTCGATTCCCAGCGCCGACGTGATGACGCCGCTTCGCACCACCGCGCGCGACACGGGCGTCAACTATCGCGTCATCGGCCGGCTGCGTCAGGACGCCACGGCCGAAGCCGCGCAGGCCGAGCTCGAGTCGGTTCGCGCCGATCTCATGCGGACCGTTCCCAATCTCGTGGAGAGCCGCGTTCCGCACTTCTCGTGGATGGGATATCGCGAGGTGCTGGGGCAAGGAATGCGTCAGCCGCTCCTCATCCTTCTGGGCGCGGTTGGCTTCCTGCTCCTGATCGCTTGCGTCAACGTCGCGAACCTGTACATCGCGCGCGCCGTCGCCCGTCATCGCGAGATCGCGACGCGCGCGTCGCTTGGTGCCAGCCGCCTCCGGCTGCTCCGCCAGGTCCTCACGGAATCGCTGATGCTGGCAGCGGCCGGCTCGCTGCTCGGACTCCTCGTAGCGGCCGCCTCGACGCAGCTGTTGCTCTCGTTCGTGTCCGAGGACACGGCGCGCGGCCTGTTGTCGGGCGGCACGATCGATCTCGACTGGCGCGTGCTGCTCGCCACCACCGCGCTGACGCTCGCGGCTGGTGTCTTCTTCGGCCTCGCGCCGGCGATTGCCTCTTCTCGAGTCGATCCGGGTATGGCCCTCTCGTCGCGGACGACTGCAGGTCCCGCCGCGGCGGGGTTGCGGCGAACACTGACGATCGCGGAAGTCGCGCTGGCGGTGGTTCTGCTCGTCGGCGCCGGACTGCTGATCCGGACCTTCATGAATCTCACCAGCGTTGAGCTCGGATTCGCGCCCGAGGGCGTCCTCGTGGGCCGCATGTCGCTGCAGGGCACCAGCGCGGAGAACGCTGGCGCCCGCCAGCAGTTGCTCGACCAGGGCCTCGCGCGGATTCGCGAGCTCCCCGGCGTGACCGCGGTCGCCGTGTCGAACGCCGTGCCAATCGAGGCCAGTCTCAACCTTCCGATGGCGCCTCCAGCCGCCGCGCTCATCGATCAGACTCGGGCGATGGACTGGCGCTACGTGACACCCGACTACTTTCCGCTGTTTCAGATGGAGACTCGCGCCGGGAGGACGTTCACCGACGAGCATCGTGCCGGCCGTCCCCTCGTCGCTGTCGTCAACGAGACGTTCGCACGCACGTATTTTGGCGGCTTGGACATCATCGGCCGGACGATCGCGTTCGGCAATCAGGATCAGCGCGAGATCATCGGCGTCGTCGCGGACGTCAAGGGACGGTCGAATGCCGGGTTCGTACGCAGTTTCACGTTGGGGGCGCTTGGCTCGGCGAGCGCGCCGGCAGTCTACGTCCCCGTCGCTCAAGCGCCCGATTCGGCTATCCAGCTCGCCAACCGCTTCTTCGACATGAAATGGATCGTTCGCAGCAGCGGGCCGACCGCCGCGCTCGAGGCCGGGATGCGCGAAGCCGTACGAGCCATCGATCCGACGCTGGCGTTCATCCGCTTCGAAACGATGACGTCTGTCATCAGGCGCGATCTGGACATGCAGCGGCTGCTGACGATCCTGCTCGCGGCGTTCGCCACCTCGGCGATGCTGCTTGCCGCCGTCGGGCTGTACGGGTTGATCGCCTATGCGGCGGTTCGACGGCGCAAGGAAGTCGGCATCCGCATGGCGCTCGGTGCCACCGCCTCACGTGTGGTGCAGTCGTTCGTCGGTGAAGGCGTGACGCTCGCAGTGATCGGTCTGATGCTCGGCCTCGCCGGCGCCGCTGCGGTCACGCGCCTGCTTTCGTCGCGACTGTTTGGCATCACGGCCCTCGATGTCACGACGTTCGTGGTCGCGGGCGTCGCGCTCATCGCCGTCGCCATCTGCGCATCTTTGATTCCGGCGACGAACGCCGCGCGCACCGATCCCATGCAGGCCCTGCGAGGTGAATGACATGACGTGGCGTCGCCTACTCCAGCTCGCAATTCTGAGCGCGGTCGTCATCGCGCCTTCGACCACGACCGGCCAGGTGAATCCGTCGTGGACGCAATGGGGCGGACCCAAGCGCGACTTCATGTCCGACAGCAAAGGCCTCGCGTCGAGCTGGCCGGCGAGCGGACCAAAGAAGCTGTGGAGCCGCAGCCTCGGCGAGGGACATTCGTCGGTGCTGGTCGAGAACGGCCGGCTCTACACGATGTACCGGCAGGTCTTGCGGCAGCCGGCAGTCTCACACGAAGAGGTCGTCGCGGCCCTCGACGGAGCAAGCGGCAAAACGATCTGGGAGTACAAGTACCCGGCACCCACGACCGGCATCCAATTCGATCAGGGACTCGGTCCACACAGCACGCCGCTGATCGTCGGCAGCCGGCTGTTCGCGGCGAGCTCACGCAGTGAGCTGTTCGCGCTCGACAAGATGACCGGCAAGCGGATCTGGTCGCACGACCTGGTCAAGGAGTTCAACGCGCCACTCACGGCACGCGGCTACAGCGGCAGTCCCATTCTCTACAACGGCACGATCATCGTGACCATGGGCGGGCCCAATCAGGCGGTCGCGGCCTTCGATCAGTCCAGCGGCAAGCTGGTGTGGAAAGGCGGCTATTTCGTGTGGGCGCCTGCGTCGCCGATTCTGATCGACGTGGACAAGCAGCCGCAGCTCGTCGTGTTTGGCGGTGACGTCATTGCGGGCATGGACCCTGCGACCGGCCGAGAGCTCTGGACCCATCCGCACAAAACCGACTGGGGATTGAACATCAGCACGCCGGTCTGGATCGCCGACCAACAGCTGCTGCTGGTGTCATCGGCGTACGGCGTCGGGACGCGCGCATTGGAGCTCCGTCAAGCGAGTGGCAAGACCACTGTCACCGAGAAGTGGCGCAGCCAGCGGATGCGCGTGCACATCGGCACCGTGATTCGTCTCGGCGAGCACGCCTACGGCTCGAGCGGCGACTTCGGTCCGGCGTTGATCTCGGCGATCGATCTCAAGAGCGGGCAAATCGCCTGGCAGGATCGCAGCTTCGCGCGCGCCCAGCTGCTCTACGCGGATGGCAAAGTCATCGTGCTCGATGAAGACGGCGTGCTCGGTCTCGCGACCGTCTCGCCGACGGGACTCAAAGTGCTGGCGCGGGCCAGCGTCCTGCAGCACCTGGCCTGGACGCCGCCCACGCTCGTCGGCACGACGCTCTACGTTCGGGATCGCCAGATGATCTCGGCTTTCGATCTGAGTTAACGGAGAACACGGAGGTCACGGATCCACACGGAGGAACGGAGCAACGGAGACTATCGATCTTAGAACCTCGTTTCTCCGCTGCTCCGTGTGAATTCGTGTCCTCCGTGATCTCCGTTACCTCGCGCCGCGAGCCGACAGCCACGCGGCCATCGCATCCTGCTTGCTGTCGATCGCGTGCGCGAGCGGCGTCTTCCCTGAGTTGTCCTTCGCGTTGAGATCGGCGCCGTGCTTCAGGAGCATCTCGGCGAGATCGATCTGACCGGTTATCGCGACCTCATGTAACACCGTCACGCCTGCCTCGGCGCGCAGGTTCGGATCGGCCCCCTTCGCCAGCAACATCGCGGCAATGTCCGGCCGCCGCGCCGCGGCTGATGAATGAAGCGCGCTCACCTTCATCGACTCCCGCGACTGCTGATTCACATCGGCGCCGGCTTGCAGCAACGCTTCCACCGTGTCCTTGCTTCCAAAGAACGCTGCCAGACCGAGCGGATGGAATCCATCCGGTGCGTAGGCGTTGATGAGCGATGGGTTGGCAGCGAGCAGCTCTCGGACACGCGCCGTCTGTCCGGTCGCTGCGGCCTCGAAGATGCTGAGCGAGGGATTGCCCTTGAGCAGTTCCTCGACCCGCGCGTTGTTGCCACGATACTTCGCGAGCAGAATCTCACTGACTTCCACTGTCTGAGCCATAGCAATCACCATCAGAAACAGAGTCATCGTTGTCATTTCGTACCTCTGGAACAGAGCAGCGTCACGATGTCGGACTGCTTCGCGTCGATCGCGACGTCGAGTGGCGTCTTCCCTTCTTCGTCGCGGCATGACGGATCTGCGCCGCGCTCGAGGAGCGGCTGCACGAGCGTGCCGAAGCCCATGCCGGCGGCGTAGTGCAGCGCCGTCCATCCCGCGCGTTTCCAGCCCGTGCCGCCGCGCGCGAGCGTGACGTCGGCGCCGCTCTCAATGAGGAGCCGGGCCGCCTCGACCTGCCGTCCGAATAGCGCGGCATGCAGAGGCGTCACCGCCAGACGATGGGTCGCTACGCGATTGATGTTGGCGCCGCGATCGATGAGCAGCCGCATGACCTCGGTGTGGCCGAAGTGAGCGGCGAGTGCAAGCGGCGTGAACCCTTCCGGTGAGTCGGTATCGAGCTGTTCGGGATGCTGCGCGAGCGCTGCACCAACGCGCGCGGTGTCACCAATCGCCGCCGCCTCGTGCAGACCAGGCTCGACGCCGGCATCGAACAGCAGATCAGCGAGCGCTTCGTGACCGCTGTTGACCGCGATGATGAGCGCCGTGTTCCCCATGGGATCCCGCGCGACGAGCAGCCGCGGATTGTCTTTCAGCAGCGTGTTGACCCGCTCGACGTCGCCCGCGCGCGCCGCTTTCAGCAGATCCACGATCGCTGTCGCGAACGCCTCGTTGCGCGACGGCCGGCGCGACCGCAGATCGTCGGCGACCGTGTCGAGCAGCATCGTGCGCAGCCGCTTGCGCGCCGAGTGCAGACGGCCTTTGACGGTGGACAGCGGCACCTCGAGGAACGTCGCCACTTCCTCCATCGAGTAGCCGCCGATGTAGAACAGGGTCATCGCCGCTCGCTCGTGCTCAGGCAGCTGACGTACGGCCTCGAACACCTGCGCCTTCCTTTCCTCGCCGTTTTCCGTCCGGCTGAAGCCGGACACTACGTGGGCTTCACGAACCGGTTCCGGCACCATGTCGAGCGGCACGGTCGTGACGAGGCGACGCCGCGTGATGCGATCGCACTGCTTGAAGACGATGCGTCGGAACCACCCCGCGAAGGCCGCCGGCTCACGCAGCTTGGGCAGCGTGCGGAACGCCTCGAAGAACGCTTCCTGCGCCGCGTCCTCGGCGAGCTGGAAGTCGTGGAGGATCGCGTAGCCGTAGCCGACAGCCATGTCCTGGAAGCGGCGGACCAGCACAGCAAAGGCGTCTGCCTCCCCCTCCCGGGCCCGGGCCACGATCACATCGAGAGCGTCCATCTACAGGTAAAGTCCCATCCGCACGACGAAAGGTTAGTCGCGGAGATGGAACGGAGCCGTCCCACGCGCGAACAGTCAGTTGCGCCGCCCTCGCCGGCACGCGAGGCAACCGCCAATAATCCTGTCACTTAGCCGCGGCTACCGCTCTGGCATACTCCTTGGTCTTGCCGACGCGATCGTGCGCATGATTCGTGATATCTCGACGGTCATCATCCTCATTGCCGCGCTCGCGTCGGCAGCGCACGCGCAGCAGAAACCCGACTTCTCCGGCGTCTGGGCACTCGACCCGGATCGCAGCGAGGACCACCACGTCTACGGCCAGATGCGGGTCATCTCTCAGGCGGCAACCCACATCGAGATGGCGGTTCTTCATTTCGCGGCCGGGCAAACCTCGATCATTCCCTGGAAGCTGCCCTTCGATCGCTGGCGTCCACGCCGCGGCGGCGAGCGGTCGCTCGAGCCGGTCGTGCAGTCACGGTGGGATGGCACCCGTCTGGTGACCCTGAAGGCCCCGGGCACGAGCTACTCCGTGCTCTGGATCTGGAGTCTCTCTGAGGATGGCATGACGCTCACGGTTGATGGGATTTCGACGAGCATCGCGCCATCGTTCGACTTCAAGGTGGCGTCCGCGCCACACGGATTCATTCCCGATCGGCACATCTACACGCGCGTCGCGTCGCCGGACGAGCGCAGCTTCACGCTTGGCGATGCGCTGATTCGTTTCGGCCGCGAGCCGGGAACGCTTGCCGTCACATGCGCGGTCCAGTCCTGCACGCTGACCGACGTCGTGGCCGGCCGTCGTCAGCAGAGCCGCACGATCGCAAACAGGCGTGAAGCGATCGTGTCCTTACACGCCAACACGCTCATCGCAGCCACGCGGGATTGACATGTTTGACACGCTGATTCAGGACGTCAAATACGCCGGTCGGTCCCTGCGGCGCACGCCCGGCTTTGTGGCTGCCGCAATCGCCACGCTGGCACTGGGCATAGGCGCCAACACCGCCATCTTCAGCCTGATCAACGCGGTGATGTTTCGCACGCTGCCGTTACGCGCACCAGAGGAGCTGTACTTCGTCGCGCATGGCGTCGGCGACAGTCAGATCCTCACCAACTCCAACTTCCCGTGGTTTGAGCGGGTGCGCGCCCATGACGAGGTGTTCGCCGCCGTTACCGCGTACAACATTCGCGACTTCAAGGTGGCTTCGGATCAGGGCGCTCAGCGGGTCTACGGACAGTACGCGAGCGGCAATTATCACGCCGTGCTCGGCGTGCCGCTGGCTCTGGGTCGTGGATTGACGTCGGAAGACGACCGCGCCGTGAATAACGCTCCCATCGCCGTCATCAGCGATGGTTTCTGGACGCGCCGGTTCAACCGCGACCCCGACATCGTCGGCAAGACGCTGCTCGTTGGCGGACGCGGCGTCACGATCGTTGGAGTGACGGCTCCCGGATTCGACGGCATGGCGCCCGGCCGCGCGATCGATATCACGCTGCCGCTCTCGATGCGAATCCGCGACGAACCGGATTTTCTGACCGATCTCGACAGCTGGACCAGCATGCCGTTGGTCGTCCGGCTGAAGCCTGGTGTCGATCGACGTCAGGCGGAGGCAGTGATCGGGACAGCCTTCCGCGAGCACGTGTCGCAGCCAGGGATCGGGTTCGCGCGCACGCCGCGCGGTATGCGTACGGCACGACTGCAACCCGCGGCTCAGGGTCAGGACCGTCTGCGCAACGACTATCAGATTCCGCTCACCGTACTGATGGGCATGGTTGGAGCCGTGCTCCTGCTGGCCTGCGTCAATGTCGCCAACCTGCTCCTCGTGCGCGGGACCAGCCGTGCGCGTGAGATGGCGGTTCGCGCGGCCGTCGGCGCGACGCGCCGCCGTCTCGTGCGGCAACTGCTGACTGAATCGCTGATGCTGGCGGTGGCCGGAGGCGCGCTCGGCGCACTACTCGCCGGCTGGGCCACACGATTCGTCAGCACGCTGTTCCTTCAGAATCAGAATCCGATCGCCATCGACGTGCAGCCAGACGGCTCTGTCCTCCTGTTTGCCGCCGGACTCTCGCTCCTGACTGGGATCGCCTTCGGAACGATTCCCGCTGTTCGAGCAACCCTGGTCAACCTGAGTCCGGCGCTCAAGCAGAGCAACACCGGAGCGGTTCCGGCGCGGAAGTCATCCGGCCGCAAGGCGCTCGTGGCCATCCAGATTGCCGTCTCTGTCGTGCTGGTCTTCGGCGCAGCACTTCTGGTGCGCACGCAGCGCAATCTGCGGAACGTCGATGGCGGGTTTGCAACCGAGAACGTGCTCGTCTTCTCGCTGGATGCACGCGATACGACGTTCCCGCTCGAGCGCATGACAGCGCTCTGCACCGAAACGCTGACGCGTCTCCAACGGCAGACCCAGACGATGGCCGCCGCGTGCTCGACCATGTCCCCGGTGGATACGGCATTCGAGGGACGCGTGCTCGGCATCCCGACGCCGCCGCCAGGTCCTGGCGCGAATCAGGTGCTCGCCAACACGGTCACGCCGGCGTACTTCGAGACCTTTGGCATCACGCTGGTGCGTGGCCGGCTCTTCACGAGCCAGGACACGGCATCCTCCCCTCGCGTCGCCATCATTAACGAATCGGTCGCTAGAACATTCTTCGGCGATTCCGATCCGATTGGCCGATCGGTCGGCTTTGGCAGCCGGCCCGATCCATCGCGCACACTGACCGTCGTCGGCGTCGTGACTGACGCGCGGCACGCGCTGCGCGCCGCGCCGCCGAAGATGGTGTATCAGCCGCTCGATCAGAGCCGGGAACCGCCGGAGGCACTGACGGCGGCCGTTCGCACCACCGGCGATCCGGCCGCCTTGGCGTCGTTCGTTCGTCAGGAAGTGCGCACGCTGAGTCCGGATGTGGCGGTGATGTGGGTGCGAACGATGCAGCAGCAGATTGCCGCGGCGACAACCACCGAGCGCTTGCTGGCGACGCTGTCAACCTCGTTCGCGTTGCTGGCGCTGCTCCTGGCGTGCATCGGGCTGTATGGAGTGATCTCCTACGACGTCGCGAGCCACGCGCGCGACATCGGCATTCGCCTCGCGCTTGGCGCAGAACGATCGGCGGTTCTTGCCGGCGTTCTGCGGCCGACGATGATGATCGTCGGCATCGGACTGGCGGCCGGACTGGTGGGCGCCCTGCTCACCTCCCGCCTCGTCAACACGCTCTTGTTCGAGCTGACCGCCCGCGATCCACTGTCACTCACCGCGGCCATCCTCACGCTCGGGACTGCAGCCTTACTCGCTGCGTATCTTCCCGCGCGTCGAGCGTCGCGCATCGATCCGGCAGTAGCACTGAGGGCTGACTGATGGACACACTGTGGCAGGACCTGAAATACGCCGGGCGCTCGCTGCGGCGTACACCGGGATTCGCCGTCGCCGCGATCGTCACACTCGCACTCGGGATGGGCGCGAACTCGACGATTTTCACGCTGCTCGATGCCGTGCTGTTCAAGCCATTGCCGGTATCGCGCCCGTCCGAACTGGTGATGCTCCACGAGAACGCGCCTGACGCCGCGCCCAATGCGCTGCCGGACACCGCAGGTGGGACCGGCCGCTATCTTCGGTTCTCGCATCCTCGCTTCGAGCGTTTGCAAGACGCGCTCGGCGAAAACGGATCGCTCGCGGCGACGACGCTCTCGATTCAGTTCGTGGGTCGCACGCAAGACTCGACTCAGGCCTCGCCGATGCTGACGCAGCTGGTGTCGGGCCTCTACTTCTCGACGCTCGGCGTCGAGATGCAACGTGGCCGTCCCATCGTCGAGAGCGATATCCAGCGCGACCAACGCGCCAACGTGGCCGTGATCAGCGACGGCTTCTGGAAGCGGGCGCTTGGGGGCACTGAACAGGCGCTCGGACAGATGATTGTGATCAAGGGCATTGCGCTCACCATCGTCGGCATCGCCCGGCCCGACTTCATCGGCATCCGAACCGATTCAGTGGCCGATCTTTGGGTGCCGCTGACGTTGCAGGACCCATTGGAATATGCGACGAACTCCAGCGATTACGGCAGCATCGATCCGAGCCAGCCGTGGATTGACGAAGACCGCATCGCATGGCTGAACCTGGTGGCCCGCGTTCCGGGCCGCAGCCGGGCCCAGGCCATCACCCGCCTGCAGGAGGCGAACGGACAAGGGCTGCAACAACTGGCGGAGGGGTTCAAGGAACCACGAGAGCGGACGTCCACGATGCGGCGCTCGCTCGCGGTGACTCCGTTCACGCAGGGATTCTCCTCTCTTCGTAACCGATATTCGGACGCGTTGTACGTGCTCGCGGCGATGGTGGGGATTGTCCTGCTCGTCACGTGCGCCAATATCGCGAATCTGCTCCTGGCGCGCGCCACCGGACGAAGCCGCGAGACGGCTATCCGGCTCTCGCTCGGCGCCGCGACCGGCCGGCTGGTGCGTCAACATCTGACCGAGAGTCTGCTGCTCGCCACCGCTGGCGGAGCGCTGAGCCTGGTCGCCGCGTACTGGACCAGCGAGCTCATGGCTCGAGCGGTCCTGGGGAGCGCCCGGGCGCTCCCTCCCGTGTTCTCACTCGATGCTCGCGTGTGGATCTTCACGGCGACGTTGTCGATCGTGAGCGCTCTGGCGTTCGGTGTCGGCCCTGCGCTTCGCGCGGTCCGCGCCGGCATGGTCCATGGCGTCATCGTCACCCAGCGAATGGGGACGCTCGCGGCGCTGAGGGGCATGCGTCCACTCGTCGCAGCGCAGCTCGCGCTATCGTTTTCAGTGGTGTTCGGCGCCGTGCTGCTCGGACGGACGCTGACCTACTTTGCCCACGTAGACCCGGGCTTCAATCCTGAGCACGTGATCGTCGCCACGACGAATCCCTCCAGCAGTGGCTATTCGCGTGAACAGGTTCTTCCGCTGATCGAGCGGCTGCTGGACACCATACATGTCGTTCCGGGCGTGCAGTCCGCCGCCGCAACAACCTGCGGGTTGATGACGAACTGTTCGTACGGAAGCGGCTTCGCAGTCGAAGGCGCGGGCACCGGCATCCAGTTGAACAACAACTGGGTCTCGCCCACGTACTTCGCGACGAGCGGCATCGCGCTTGTCGCGGGACGGGACTTCACCGATCGCGACACGGCACAGAGTCCGCGCGTCGCGATCGTCAGCGAATCGATTGCCCGACGCTTCTTTCCCGGCCAGAATCCTCTTGGCAAACGACTTGGGCGCGGCAGCGAGCTGAACACCGAAATCGTCGGCGTGGTACGCGACGTCAGGCCGACGCTCCATGCCGAACCAAGCCCGATGATTTACCTCCCGGCCCTGCAGCCGCCAGCCTTCAACGCTCCTCCGCGCGTCATCGCCGTCAGAGCGTCCGGCGATATCGGGCTTGCGATGTCGGCGGTTCGAGCATCAATTCAGCAGACTGAACCTGGTCTCCTCCTCGACAGTGTCCTCCCGATGACGGCGCTGCTCGAACGCGATGTCACACGGGAGCGGCTGATCGCGTATCTCGCTGGGTCGTTCGCTGCGCTGGCGCTGCTGTTGGCCTGCGTCGGTCTGTATGGTGTACTGTCGTACACGGTCGCAAGGCGTACGCAGGAGATCGGCGTGCGTATGGCGGTTGGCGCCCAGCCGAGCGATCTCATTCGAATGGTCGTCGGCGACGGCTCGCGTGTGGTGCTGGCCGGCATTGCGCTCGGCCTCGTCGCCGCGCTGATCGTTGGAAGACTGGTCACCACACTGCTGGCCGGCGTGACCGCCTGGGACCCGCTCACCTTGGGCGCGGTCGCCCTCTCACTCCTCGTCATTGCGCTGGCGGCGTCGTACATCCCTGCGCGCCGCGCCGCGCGCGTGAATCCGATCGCCGCGTTGCGAACCGAGTAAATCGCAGCTAGGTGGATGCCGCAGGCGTCGCGCCCCACGGGCGGTGGCCGGTCGCCGTGTAGAACGCCCACACGGTCAGCAGCGCAACGACGGCGAGTAGCAACGCCGTGTTGCTGAAGTACCACGCGGATGAATCGAGCGTGAGCACAACATCGAACAGCAACGAGCTGACGAAAGCGCCAACGACGAACGCCAACAAGCCGCCGAAGCGGACAATCACGAACGCCGCGGTTCCGAAATAGAGCAGGCCGATCAGTCCGCCGAGCCAGACGCGATCGTTGCCGAGCGCGTTCAGCACCGTGAAGAACGCCGTGAATGCGATGATTGCTGCCCATTGACTGCGGAGCAGCATTCGCAAGACGAACAAGATAAAGAAGTAGAACAGGACGTTCCGAACCGCGTACAGCGCCTCCTGCAGGATCACGCCAACCGTGCTGCGCAGACCGAGCAGAATCTCGACTTCACCCGGGAAATTGATCGACCCGTCACCTTGAACCGCGGCGATCGATCTGAAGAGCAGCGCGAACCAGATGCCGAGCGCCACGCCAATCAACGTGTCCCGGCCCACCACTGCGTCGGAAGCGTGGCCGGTCAACACGTTCGTCCACGACACCAGGACTCTCGGCCAGTGGCGGCGGACAAACGGCTCGAGCGCCAGATACACCGTCCATAACAGCGTCCCGTAGAACACCGACGTACAGACAGCCAGCAGCAACAGCGCAAACAGTCCGAGCGAGTCCGATACATGGACCTGGCACACCCACAATGCCAGCAGCACTCCGGTCATGTAGGCCGCCAGCCGCGCCGCACCGCGCCGGTCGCCTTTGCCCTCGCGGATATTCCGTCGAGCCAGCACCGCCGCACCCGCGAGTACCACGACGGTGACACCGAGCAGGAGCACGATATATGCGGTCGTCTCGCCGCTGGTTTCGTCCGCCATCCGCCACGGCTTCTGCCAGTCGCTGATCAACATGAATCCCACTGGACGCCCGCCGAACGCCGCCGCCTCGACGCGAAGCGTCCGGCCGCTGTCGGGCCACTTGCCCGTCCACGCGGCGCGCGTGTCCGATGCGGCCAGCCCCACCCATACGGGTTCGGCGGGCTGAAGCGACGATTGTTCGAGGCCTGCCAATCGAAAGAGCGGCGTCCAGTCGGCGGAAGCAGCACGCACCGGCGAAGACTGACGTTGCGGCGGAATGGCTTCGAAGAACGTCAATCGACCTTGATGATCGACGTTGACCTGGATCATGCCTGATGAGATCGGCGGGGGATCGGCGCGATCGACGATGCCCGGCGTGAGCAGGTCTGTGTGGAACGTCGTCGCCACGAGCGGCTCGCTGCTCTGCCGATACCAGAATGACAGCGGCGAGGGACGCTGCTTCAGGATCCGGTCCCATTGCGGCGACGGCCCCTCCTTCTTGACGACATCCTGAATCAGCAGATCGTTCCACTCGAATCCGACTGCGGAATCGCGCGCACGCGCGTCGTACCCGAGCGTCACGATGGCATCGCGGGCTTTTTGTGTCAGCACGTCACGCGAGTATTCCGGGCGAATGCGATCGAAGGAGCTGTCGCGAAGGGCCAGCCAGGACACCGCGAGGAGACCGGCAGCAATCGCGCCGAGCATCGACCACGCCGCCACGCGGCTGAAGCCCGCGCCCTCGCCGGCCGCGGCCACCAGTTCAGGTGACGGCGTCTCGCCCGCTGCCAGCGCGGCGGCGAGCGGATCACCACCTGGCAGCGCACCCGCGACGGCGAGCGCTGATGCCGGACGTCGCTCGGGATCGGGATCGAGACAACGCAGGATGATGTGATCGATGGCGACATCGATGGCGCTCACGACCTCGGACGGAGGCGCGAGCGATCGCGACTCATGCTGGTTGACCAGTTCGCCGATGCTCGTCGCGGTGTACGCCCGTCGTCCTGTGAAGAGTTCGTACACGACCAGCCCCAGCGCGAAGATGTCGCTGCGCTGGGTGACCTCGCGTCCGAGCAACTGCTCCGGCGCCATGTACGCGGGCGTGCCGGCTCTGACGTCGTCGATGCGTCCTGCGGCTGCGAGCCCGAAGTCCATGATGCGCACGCGGCCCGATCCATCGAGCATCACGTTGGCGGGTTTCAAATCCCGATGGACGACGCCACGCTGATGCGCAGCGGCAAGGCCGGCGCACAGTTGCCGCGCGATGTCGGCAGCTTTGTCTTCAGGAAACCGGCCAATCCGTCGCAGTGACGAGGCGAGGTTCTCGCCGTCCACGTACTCCATCGAGATGTACGGAACACCGTCTACTTCACCGATGTCGTAGACGCGGCAGACGTTCGGGTGCGAGACCTGGCGCGCGGTGCGGACTTCGTTGTGAAACTGCGCGAGACGGACCGGCTCGTCACGCAGTGCGTCGGGCAGGAACTTCAGCGCGACGGGCTGCCCGAGCCTGAGATCGTCAGCCCGATACACCTCGCCCATGCCGCCTTTGCCAAGCAACCCGATGATGCGGTACCGACCGTCAAGCACCGTGCCTGGTGCGAATCGGCCGTGGCTGATCGAGTCAGACGAGGATAGCCATCCGCTGTCGGATCTCGGAGCCGCGCCACCTTCCGCGACGCTGCGGCGCTCAGGGGCCGGTGTCGGCGTGCGGCGGCTGACGACGCCAATCGGCCCACCTGCGGGCCTTGTCGGCTGCATGCTGACACCGATTGTCAGTGCCTCGTCTAACGCGGCACCGCATGCGGGACAGAAGCGCGCGCCGTCGGGAACCGGTGCGGCGCACTTGGCGCAGGTCACGACGGGATTCTACGTCCGGTGAGATATTCTTGGATCTTGCATGTCCCAATCGATTCGTTCTGTGGTCGTGCTCGGTCGTGTCTGGGTGCTGGCCGCGGTGCTCGGCCTGACCACGGGGTGTTCCCTCAAGACCATGGCCGTCAAGACGGTCGCCAACACGCTCGCCGACACCGGCGACGTCTTCACGCGTGATGACGATCCCGAACTGATCCGCGACGCCACGCCGTTCGCGCTCAAACTGTACGAGTCACTTCTCGAGTCGGTGCCAACGCACGTGCCGCTGCTCATCGCGACCTGCGGCAGCTTCACGCAGTACGGCTACGCGTTTCTCGAAGCTGAGGCCGACAGCCTCGACCTGAGCCGCCGCGTCGAGGCGACCGCGTTGCGCGAGCGCGCGCTCAAGCACTATCTGCGCGGACGCGGCTACTGCCTGCGCGCCGCCGACGTGCGCTTTGGCAAGGGCACCAGCGCGGCTCTGCTGCAGGATCCGGTGGCCGCCGTCGCCAAGGCTCGCAAGGACGATGTGCCGCTGTTGTACTGGACGGCGGCATCCTGGGGCGCCGCGATCGCGCTCGGGATCGACCGGCCGGATCTGGCCATAGACTTCCCTACTGTGCGAGCCCTGGCCGACCGCGCCCTGGCCCTGGACGCGGAGTGGAACAAGGGCGCGATTCACGAGTTGATGATTACGCTCGACAGCCTCCCCGAGGCGCTCGGCGGCAATCCGGCTCGCGCCCGTGAACATTTCAAGACGGCCGTCGCGATCCAGAAGGGTCTCTCGCCCGGGCCGTACATCACGCTGGCCAACGGCGTCTCGGTGCCAAGCCAGGATCGCCAGGAGTACGAGCAGCTGCTCAAGCAAGCGCTGGCAATCGACCCCGAGAAGGATCCGTCGAATCGTCTGGTGACGCTCGTCTACCAGCGGCGCGCCCGCGTGCTGCTCGATCGCATCGACGAGAAGTTTTCGAAGTAAGGTTGGAGGCTGAATGTCAGGTCGAAAGCTCGCACTCATACTCGCGCTCGTCTCGGGTGTCGCATCCACATCGCTCTGGGCCGCCGTCACCATCAAGATGGCCACTCAGGCGCCGGTCAATTCTTCGTGGCACAAGGTCCTGCTCGACATGGGCGCTCAGTGGGAAGCCAAGACCGCCGGTCGCGTGAAGCTGACGGTCTATGCCGGTGGTACCCAGGGCAGTGAAGACGCCACGATTCGCATGATGCGGCCGGGCGTCGATCAGCTGCAGTCAAACCTGTTGATGCTGCCCGGGCTGAGCACCATCGACGACGCCTTCAACGTGTTCGGCATCCCGTTCTTCTTCCAGTCGGATGCCGAGGGACAGTATGTCCTCGAGAAGATGACGCCGATGCTCGAGAAGCGTCTCGACGCCAAGGGCTTCAAGCTGCTCTGCTGGGGAAGCGCCGGCTGGGTCCAGCTGTTCTCGAAGAAGCCACTGGCGACGCTGGCCGATATCAAAGCCGCGAAGCTGTTCACGAGTCAGGGTGACGAGCGGATGGTGCAGTGGTACAAAGCCAACGGCTTCCGTCCCGTGGCACTCGCGGCCGGCGATATTCCCGCGCAACTCAAGCTCACGACCGGGATGATCGATGCCGCCCCGAGCCCGCCGTATCCGGCCCTGTTGCTCCAGATCTTCCGTGACGCCAAGTACATGCTCGACGTCCGCGTCGCTCCGCTCTACGGAGCCATCGTGATCACCAACGAGGCATGGAACAAGATTGAGGCAAACGATCGCCCCATTGTGCTTGCCGCAGCCAAGGAGAGCGAGAAGCGTCTGCTTGGCGACGCCCCGAAGCTCGACGCCGAGTCAATCGCGACGATGAAGACACGTGGGCTCACCGTGACGGCGCTCGATCCGAAGACCGCCGCCAGCTTCCGCGCCGAGGCCGAAGGCTTCGTGAAGACCATGCGTGGCCAGATGGTACCGGCCGACATTTACGATGCTGCCGTTCGAGAGCGAGACGCCTTCCGAAAAACTCAGAAGTAGATGCGGGTCGCTGCGGCTCGCGCCGAGAACACCCTCGCCACGCTCGCCCTCGGCGGCATCATGCTGCTGCCGCTGGGCGAGATCGTGCTCCGCCGCGTCACCAGCACCGGGATCCCCGGCGCGGCGTCGTTCACACTGAACCTCACGCTCTGGGTTGGCCTGCTCGGTGCCGCGATCGCGGCTCGCGAAGGCAAGCTCCTCACCCTCGCGACCGGCGAGTTCCTGCCAAAGGGACGTATCGCCGAGTGGGCGCACGTCGTCGGGGGCTTCGCCGGATCGGCGATCGCGATGATGTTTGCGGTGGGCGGGCTGGGCCTCGTGCTCACTGAGCGCGCCGCCGGCGACGAGATCGCGCTGGGTGTGCCGACGTGGGTGTCCACGCTGGCCTTCCCCGTCGGCTTCACGCTGATTGCACTGCGGCTGGCGCTGCGCTCGTCGAAACACTGGGTTGGACAGGCGATCGCCTCGGCCGGATTCGTGCTGGGGATCCTCGCTGCCTACAACTGGCAATTCTTCGAAGGCGGCTCGCTGCTGCCGTGGCTCATCGCGATTCTGATAGCCGGCGCGCTAGGCGCTCCGATCTTCGCGCTGCTCGGCGGCATCGCGATGTTCGGCTTCTTCACCGACGGCAGCCGGCCGATCGTGCCGCTCATCAAGGCGTTCGAAGAGCTGACATCGCCCTCGGCCAACCTTGCCGCCATCCCGCTCTTCACGCTGACCGGGTTTCTGCTGGCGGAGGGTAAGTCGTCCGAACGCCTGCTGCGCGCGCTGCGCGCGCTCTTCGGCTGGGCACCGGGCGGTACGGCCGTGGCGGCGGCGACGCTGTGCGCGTTCTTCACGCTGTTCACCGGCGGATCCGGCGTCACGATTCTCGCGCTCGGCGGACTGCTGCTGCCGGCGCTGCTCAAGGAAGGCTACCGCGAGCGCTTCTCGATCGGCCTGCTGACCGCATCCGGATCGCTCGGCCTGCTCTTTCCGCTCTCGGTGCCGCTGATCCTCTACGGCATCGTCGCCCAGAAGGTCGCGATCGAAGATCTCTTCATCGGCGGGCTGCTTCCTGGTGTGCTGATGCTGGCGCTGCTAGCGGCGTTAGGCATACGCGAGGCCGTACGCAGCGGCGTGAAGCACTCGCCCTTCAACATTCGCGAGGTTGCCGCAGGTCTGTGGGAAGCCAAGTGGGAGATGCTCCTGCCGGTGGTCGTGCTGTGGGCGCTGCTCGGCGGCTACGCCACCACATCAGAGTCGGCTGCGATCGCGGCCCTGTATGCGCTGATCGTGCAACGCTTCATCCATCGCGACCTGCCCAGCTTCGCGGACGTCGTCCGGGTGGCCGGCGACTGCGTCGCGCTCGTTGGCGGTGTGCTGATCATTTTGTCGGTCGCCGTCGGGCTCACCAACTATCTCGTCAACGCGCAGATTCCGACGCAGATGATCGAGTGGACGCAGGCCCATATCGAGCAGCGCTGGCTGTTCCTGCTCGCGCTCAACGTCTTCCTGCTGCTGGTCGGCACGGTGATGGACATCTTCTCGGCGATCGTCGTCGTCGTGCCGCTGATCCTGCCGCTCGCCGACGCCTACCAGATCACCTACGTTCACCTCGGGGTGATCTTCATCGCCAACCTCGAGCTGGGCTACCTGCACCCGCCGCTCGGCTTGAACCTGCTGCTGGCGTCGTATCGCTTCAAGAAGCCCGTGCTCGAGGTCACGTGGGCGACGCTGCCGATGCTCGGCATCCTGGCCATCGGCGTCCTGCTCATTACCTATGTCCCGTGGCTGACGGAAGGCGCCCTGCGGTGGTTAGGGCGCCTTTAATTCAATTCCCAACTCCCAATGGTTCGGCGTCAGCGGCGAGCGTGAGAGAGTTGGGATTTGGGAGTTGGGAGTGGTTGGGCGTTGGGAATTGGAAGTTGGGCGTGTGTCCGTTTGTGGGACGATTGTTCCCGGCATCGAACAAAACCGCAGTAAAATCGCACGAAATCCCTAAGCTGTTGCGCGGCACGCAGCTTGATATTCCGTCCGGCTAGTATGGGCGACGCATGCGTCGCCCCTACGGAGACGCAAATGCTGTTCAAACGCTCATCCTCCTCGGCACTGACTGAGGCTCCCTGGGAGCCCACCGGCAACCAGCCGCTGATGTCGCTGCGCGGCATCGAGAAGTCGTTTCCGGTTGGCGCCGGGCAGACCTTCGTGCTCAGACGCATCGCGATCGACATCAAGCCGGGAGAGTTCGTGTCCATCATGGGACCGTCCGGCGCCGGTAAATCGACGCTGCTGCACATCCTCGGGATGCACGACAGCGCCTGGAGCGGTGAGTACCACCTGATGGGCCACCCGATTCACGCGCTGCCGGCCAAGGAACGCGCGGCGCTCCAGAAGCGTCACATCGGATTCGTGTTTCAGAGCTATCACCTGCTCGACAACCTGACGGTCTACGAGAACATCGAGCTGCCGCTGTCCTATCGCGACGTGCGCAAGTCCGAGCGTCAGGGCATCGTCGCCAACGTGCTCGACAAGTTCGGCATCGTCGCCAAGAAGGACTTGTATCCCAATCAGCTGTCGGGCGGACAGCAGCAGCTGGTTGGCGTGGCGCGGGCGATTGTCGCCAGTCCGCAGGTGATCCTCGCCGACGAGCCGACCGGCAACCTGCACTCGTCGCAGGGCCAGGAGATCATGGAGCTGTTCAAACAGCTGAACGATGGGGGCACGACGATCGTTCAGGTGACGCACTCCGAGAGCAACGCGGCGTACGGCAGTCGCATCATCAAGCTACGCGACGGGTACATCGATCAGCAGTGATCCTGAGCGGAGGGTTCCGTGACCTTCTGGAATGATGTTCGCCTCGCCGCGCGTCTGCTCCTGAAGGACAAGGGGGTCACACTCCCCGCGATCGTGGCGCTCGCGCTCGGCATCGGCGCGAACACCATCGTCTTCACCATCGTCAATGCGGCCTTCCTGCGCGATCTGCCGTTTCAGGATCCCGATCGCGTCGTCGTGCTCGGGATGCGGAGCGCGACGAGCGGTAGCCCCGCCTACAACCTCTCGCTGCCCGAGTTCGAGGATTTGCGTGAAGCGTCTCGCACGTTCGACGGCCTGGCCGCATTCGCCGAACGACAGCTCGACCTCGCTGACGAGACCGCCGCGGCCGAACGCACGACCGGCGCCTACGTATCTGCCAATGCGTTCGAGCTTCTTGGCCGGCGTCCGGTCCTTGGGCGCGGATTCAGGAGTGACGACGATCGTCCGGGGGCGGAGCCGGTCGTGCTCCTCGGCCACTCTCTGTGGCAAACGCGCTATCAATCCGCTTCCGATGTGATCGGCCGTAGCGTTCGGGTCAATGGCGTCCCCACGGCGGTGATTGGCGTGATGCCGGAAGGATTCGCCTTCCCTGACGAATCACAGCTCTGGCAGCCGATCTCACAGCTGCCAGCCGGCGCTCGCACGAGCCGTCTGCCGCGGACCATCGCTGCCTTCGGTCGACTGGCGCCTGGCGCCACCATCGACGGCGCCCTCGCCGACCTCACGATTGTCGCCCAGAGCATCGCGGTGCGAAATCCCGAGACGAACGCCAACGTGTTTCCCCTGGTGCGTCCGTTTCGCGACCGAAACCTGACGCGCCAGCTTCGGATCGTGCTCTCCATGCTGACGGGCGCCGTTGCGTTCGTGCTGCTCATCGGCTGCGCGAACGTCGCCAATCTGCTCATGGCCCGCGCTGCCAGCCGCGAGCGCGAAGTCTCGCTGCGCATGTCGATGGGCGCGAGCCGCGCGATGATCGTCCGCCAGCTGCTCGTAGAGAGTCTGCTGCTGGCGATTGTGGCCGGCCTGGCAGGGTTCGGCCTGTCGATCTTCGGTGTTCGAGCCTTTGCGCTCGCCGTCGCCGACTTCATTCCGTATTGGCTGCACTTTGCAATCGACGGACGTGTGTTCGTGTTTGTCGCCGCTATCTGCCTGGGGACATCCATCCTGTTCGGACTGCTTCCCGCCGTGTACACGTCCCGCACGAGCCTCGTCAGCGTGTTGAACGAGGCCGGCCGCAGTAGTTCGGGCGGCATCCGCGGACGCCGGTGGACCTCCGCGCTCGTGACGTTGCAGATGGCGATGACGCTGACGCTGCTGACCGGAGCCGGGCTGATGCTGCGCGGCGTCATGGTCTACTTCCAGACCGAGACCGGCGTAGACACCGCGAACCTCGTGCAGCTCCGGCTCAGTCTGTCCGGTGAGCGATATGCCACCAGAGACCAGCGACTCGCTTTCTATCGTCAGCTCCACACGAGCCTCTCGAACCCCCCTGATCTGCGCTCAACATTCACCAGCGCCGGTCCCCGCACCGGCGCCGCGGTCGTTGAGATGGCCGTCGAGGGTCGCGCGAACGACACCAGCGCGGAGAGCCGCACGGTATCGAGCGTGCTCATCGCTCCTGGCTACTTCGGTGCGCTGGGCCTGCCGATCGTGCGCGGCCGCGAATTCACCTCCACAGATGGACTGCCCGGTGGCGTAGTCGCGATCGTGAACGAACGCTTCGCGGCGCAGCAGTTCCCGAACGAAGATCCGATCGGACGACGGATCCGGGCCGTGATCCGAGACTCGAACGCGCCTGCCCCCGAATGGGCCACCATCGTCGGCGTGGTCCGCAACGTGCGCCAGCAGCCAACCGGCGATGGATTCGATCCCGTCGTCTACATCCCGTACGCCAGGAATCCCGTTCCGGCCGCGACGATCCTCGTGCGATCGCAGCGAGGGGTCGCTTCTGCTGCCACGCAGATACGCAGTCAACTGAGGGCCATCGACCCCGACCTCCCGCTGTTCGATGTGATGAGCGTTGACGATCGCCTGGCCATGAGCGTTTGGGAGCGTCAAGTCTTTGGGTCCATGCTTGGCGCGTTCGCCGTCATCGCGTTAGTCCTCGCGGCGGTGGGCCTGTACGGCGTTACGACCTACTCCGTCTCGCGGCGTACCCGTGAGATCGGCATCCGTGTCGCACTCGGCGCACAGGCCAGACAGGTCTATTGGCTCGTGTCCAGAGCCGCATCGCTGCAGGTTGTCATCGGACTCGCGATCGGACTGCTCGGCGGCCTTGGCGTGGCCACTGCCGTTCAGAACCTCCAATCCGAGATCACGCTGCTCGATCCCGTCACCTTCATCACGAGCGTCCTCATGCTGCTCTTCGCTGCGGTCGTCGCCTGCCTCGTGCCGGCCCACCGCGCGACACATGTGGACCCAGTCGCAGCGCTGCGGAGCGAATGATGGAATCGCTGATACGCGATGCCCGGATGGCTATTCGCGGGCTCGGCCGCAACCCCGGGTTCGCCCTCATCGCCGTGCTCACGCTGGCGCTCGGCATCGGCGCCACGACGGCGGTCTTCAGCGTCGTTTATGGCGTGCTGCTGCGTCCGCTCCCATTCCCTGGGGCTGACCGCTTCGTCGAAATCGTTCAAATCGTTCAAGATCGCGAGACGGGCGAGACCGAGCGGTGGGGACTGACACCGGATCAGTTCCTGAACCTTCAGGAGCATTCCACACTGTTGAGTGGGATCGGTCTCTTCGGCGCGCATGCGCCACGAACACTGACCGGCATTCCGATCCCCGCGCGCCTGAACGGAGCGGGTGTCTCCGCCGATCTCTTCGACGGGCTTGGTGTCCAACCGCTTCTCGGCCGTGCGCTTCGCCCGGAGGACTCGGAACGCGGCGCCGATCCTGTCGTCGTTCTCAGCGAGCGCACCTGGCGAGCCTATTTCGGCAGACGCGGAGACATTCTCGAAACGCGCATCAGCCTGAGCGATGTGCCCACCCGCGTCGTCGGCATCATGCCCGAGTCCTTCACCTTCCCCTCGCTCGCCAGCGAGGCGATGAGCCGCAACTCCGCCGGTGAGATCGAAGACGTCCCAGAATTCTGGATCCCCGGCGGTCGATTCGAACGCCAGGCAGGGTCCGGCGGATTCAGCGTCTTCAAGGCCCATGCGGTGCTGAAGCCCGGGGTCCGCTACGAAGAGGCGCTTGCCGAGGTGCGCTCGCTGATCGGGCCGCTCCCGAACAAGACGGTTCCCCCTGTCGAACTGGTCAACGCCCGCACAGAGATGGCCGGACGCACTAGCCGCGCCTTGGCCGTGTTCCAAATCGGTGTCGTGCTCGTACTGCTGATCGCCTGCGTGAACGTCGTCAACCTCTTGTTGACGCGGGCCGCTGTGAAGCGACGCGAGCTCGCCGTCCGCATGGCGCTCGGCGCTAGCCGCGGCCGAATCGTTCGTGAGGGGATCGCCGAAGCGACCGTGTTGTCGATCGCTGGTGGCGCCCTCGGGTGCGTGCTCGCCTTCGGCCTCGTGAACGCGCTGCACACGCTTCCACCGCATGTCTTCCCGCGGCTTCGCGAGATCCATGTCGATACGACGGTCCTGGTCTTCGCGCTCGGACTGTCGATCCTGACGGGACTCGCCGTTGGCCTGCTATCCTCCCTGCGGGTCGCGCGAGCAAGCGTCATCAGCCAGCTGCGACCGCTCACGGCATACGCCTCGCCTGTCGCAGCCGGAGTGCGCCTGCGGCCGTCGAGCGTGCTGGTCGTCGTCGAAATCGCCGCGACGGTGGTGTTGTTGACCGCCGGCGGTCTGCTGATCAACAGCTTCGTCAGGCTCGTCCGCGTGGACGTTGGCTACAATCCTCGCAACGTCGTCTCCATGCGGGTCTCGCTTCCCAAGAACCGCTATGGCACGCCGGAAGCGCACGAGCGCTTCTATCGCGAAGTCTCCGAGAAGCTGCGAGGGCTGCCGGGAGTTGATGCCGTGACCGCCAGCGACGGCCCGGTAACCTACTCCCCGTTCGGCTTCTACCCGTTGTCCATCGACGGCGCACCGGCGGCGACGAAGGAAGCAGAGATCCGGTTTCGACGCGTGTCACCCGATTTCTTCCGCACGCTTCGCATGCCACTCCTCGAAGGGCGCGAGTTCAGAGACAGCGACTGGTCGCCCGTGGCGACGAAAGTGATCGTGAACCGGGCATTCGCTGAAGCGCATTTCCCCAACACCAGCGCCATCGGCCACCGGCTCCAGTGGAGCGAGTGGAAGGACCTCGAGATCATCGGCGTCGTCTCCGATGCCCGCGAACGGCCTGACGGCGACATCCAGCGCGCGTTCTACCTGCCGATCGATGTCGGCGGCTTCTTCGGCAGCCTCGTGTTCTTGATGCGATCGAATCGAGAACCCAGCGACGTCCTCACCGCGGCGCGCGGCATCTTTGCCCAGGTGGACTCTCAGGTCGCCGCGTACGACGGCGCCGGCCTGGAAGAGATCTTGAGGCACTCCGCTGCGTCGCCGCGCCTGTACAGCTTTGTTGCGTTGTTGTGGGCCATCGTGGCGTTGACGCTCTCGGCGATCGGTCTGTACGGCGTGTTGTCACATGCCGTGGGAACCCGCACTCACGAGTTCGGCGTTCGCATTGCTCTGGGTGCCGACGCCGGCGCGGTGCGGTGGCAGGTGCTCCGGCAGGGACTCGTGGTGACCACTCTCGGCCTGGCCATCGGGCTCATCGGCAGCTACGCCTCGGTCCAGACGTTGAGATCGTTGCTCTTCGGCATTGCTCCTCGAGACATGACGACGTTTACGGTGGCCGCCATCGTTCTGCTGGCGACGGCCGTTGCCGCGTGTCTGGTGCCATCGGTCCGTGCCACTCGCGTCGACCCGGTGGTCGCGCTCCGAGCGGAATAACACATCCCCTATGTCCACACCGTCCACTCGACTGCTCATCGCCGACGATCAGCGCGACGTGCTCGAAGCGCTTCGCTTGCTGCTGAAGGGTGAGGGCTACCAGATCGACGCCGTCGAATCCCCCGCCGCCGTACTCAAGGCGCTCGAGCAGCGCGACTACGACGTCGTCATCATCGACCTCAATTACGCCCGCGATACGACGTCGGGCCAGGAAGGCCTCGAGCTGCTGACGAAGATTCACGGCGCCGACGAGATGCTGCCGGTCGTGGTCATGACCGCCTGGGGTTCGGTGAACGTCGCCGTCGAAGCGATGCGCCGCGGCGCGCGCGACTTCGTCGAGAAGCCGTGGGACAACGAGCGCCTCAAGGCCATCGTCCGCACGCAGACCGAGCTCGGCCGGGCGCTGCGACGCGCCACGCGTCTCGAGGCGCAGTCGCGGACGACGCAGAGTGACGGCGGGCCGCTGCTGATCGCAGACTCGGCATCGATGCAGCCAGTGTTGCAAATCATCGCACGTGTGGGGCCGTCGGACGCCAACGTGTTGATCACCGGTGAGAACGGGACCGGCAAGGGCGTCGTCGCGCAGGCGCTCCACAGCGTGTCTCCACGCGCCAGCCGTCCGATGGTGACGATCAACGCCGGCGGTGTGTCTGAAGGCGTCTTCGAGAGCGAGCTCTTCGGCCACGTGAAGGGTGCGTTCACCGATGCCAAGCAGGATCGCGTCGGACGTTTCGAGCTCGCCGACGGCAGCAGCCTGTTCCTCGACGAGATCGCCAACGTCCCGCTCAGCCAACAGCAAAAACTGTTGCGGGTGTTGGAAACCGGCGAGTTCGAGCGGCTCGGTTCGTCACGAACGCGCAAAGCGGACGTGCGATTGATCTCGGCCACCAATGCCGACCTCAATGCGGAAGTCGCGGCGGCACGGTTCCGGCAGGATCTGCTGTTCCGCTTGAACACGATCGAGATCCGGCTGCCGGCGCTCCGCGAACGGCGTGACGACATTCCACGCATCGCCAAGCACTTCCTCGGTCAGCACGCGCAGCGGTATCGCAAGGCGATGACTGGCTTCGACCCGGCGGCGCTGCAGGCGCTCATCGATCACCCCTGGCCCGGCAACGTGCGCGAGCTGGATCATGCCGTCGAGCGTGCCGTGTTGATGGCGCAGGGAAACGTCATCCACCTCGGCGATCTCGGCCTGCGTCCGGCCGGCGGCGCGGAGGCATCGGCGCGGCTCGAGGAGATGAGCCTCGAGGATGTCGAAGGATTCCTGATCCGCAAGGCGATGGCGCGCTACGGCAACGTGAGCCACGCCGCCAAGGCGCTTGGCTTGAGTCGGTCTGCTCTGTATCGCCGCCTCGAGCGATACCGCCCGGCGTGACAGTGTGAGCTGGACCTACGACCGTAAGGTCACGCTGCTCGCCCTCGCGGTGGGGCTTCCGGCCGTCGGCGCGTCGTTCGTGCTGCTGTGGGTTGGTCAATATCCGTGGCTGATCCGCGTCACCGTCGGAACGATCCTGCTCGGCCTGTGGCTGGGCGTTGCGCTGGCGCTCCGCGATCGCATCATCCGCCCCCTGCAGACCGTCTCGAACCTCCTCGCCGCGCTGCGCGAGGACGACTTCTCGATTCGCGCTCGCGGTGCGATACCCAACGACGCACTCGGACAGGTGATGCTGGAGGTCAACACGCTCGCCGAAACGCTGCGCAGCCAGCGGCTCGGGGCGCAGGAGGCTACGGTCCTCCTGCGCGCCGTGATGGCCGAGATCGACGTGGCCATCTTCGCCTTCGACAGCGACCGCCGACTGGTCTTGGTCAATCGGTTCGGCGAGCGGCTGCTCGGACGCGAGGCCGGCGATCTGATCGGCAAGCCGGCGGACGACTTCAGTCTCCAGCACGTACTCGGCAGCCCCTCGACGATTCAGGACCTCAGCTTCCCTGGCGGCGTCGGCCGATGGGAGATCCGGCGGACGAAGTTCTGGCAGGGCGGGTCGCCGCACGAACTGGTGGCGCTGTCCGACCTCAGCCAACCGCTGCGTGAGCAGGAGCGGCAGGCCTGGCGCCGACTGATTCGCGTCATCGGTCACGAGTTGAACAACTCACTCGCGCCGATCAAGTCGATTGCTGGCAGCCTCGAATCGCTGCTCAGCAACGAACGTCCGCCCGACGACTGGCGCGACGACATGCGAAGCGGTCTCGCGGTGATTGGGTCACGCGCCGACGCATTGAGCCGGTTCACGACCGCCTACGCGCGTCTGGCCCGTCTGCCGGCGCCCAGCCGGCGGCCCGTCGAGTTCGCGCCGTTGATGCGGCGCGTGGTATCGCTCGAAACACGAATGCCGATCGGGATGGACGTCTCCGATGACATCACCGTGACGGCCGATCCGGATCAGCTCGAGCAGCTGCTGATCAACCTGCTGCGCAACGCCGTCGATGCTGCGCTCGAGACCGGCGGCGGCGTGATCGCCAGCTGGCTCTCGAGCGACCACATGCTCGAAGTCCGGATCGACGATCAGGGACCGGGGCTGCAGAACACCGGCAACCTGTTCGTGCCCTTCTTCACCACCAAGGCCGGCGGATCGGGTATCGGGTTGGTCTTGTGCCGGCAGATTGCCGAAGGCCACGGTGGATCGCTGACGCTCGAGAACCGCAGCGACGAACGAGGCGTCCGAGCGACGCTGCGACTGCCGTTGTAGTGTCCGGCTTCAGCCGGACTTCTTCAATCGCCGCTCCATCTGATCGGCCAGCGTCTTCAGGACCTTGATGCGCGCGAAGTTCTTGTCGTTGCCTTCGACGAGCGTCCATGGCGCCAGACGAGTACTTGTGCGAGCGACCATTTCGTCCACGGCCAGCGTGTAGTCGCTCCAACGTCCGCGATTGCGCCAGTCCTCCGGCGTGATCTTCCAGCGCTTGTGCTCAATCTTCTTCCGCTCGCGGAAGCGGCGCAGCTGCTCGTCCTTCGTAATGTGAATCCAGAACTTGACGAGGAGCGTCCCGTGCGCGACGAGCTGTTCCTCGAAGTGATTGATCTCGCCATAGGCGCGCCGGTATTCGTCGTCGGTGGCGAAGCCCTCGACGCGCTCGACGAGCACGCGTCCGTACCAGCTGCGGTCGAAGATCGTGATGCGTCCGGCGCGTGACAAGTGTCGCCAGAACCGCCACAAGTAGTGCCTCACCTTCTCTTCATCGGTGGGCGCGCTGATGGGAATGACTTCATAGTCGCGGGCGTCGAGCGCGCCCGTGATGCGGCGGATCGCGCCGCCCTTGCCGGCGGCATCCCAGCCTTCGAACACGAGAATTGTAGAGACGGCCTTGTCGTGCGATTTGCGCTGCAGCTGATTGAGGCGGCCCTGCTGACGCTCGAGCGCCTCGTCAAACCGTTTCGGATCGAGCGACTGCGTCATGTCGAGCCGATCGAGCACGTTGAAGTCGCGCTCGATTCGCTCGAGCGTCGGCCCGAGACCCTTCGCCGAGCGTCCCGACTTCCGCGGCGCCGTGCGATGGCGGACCGAGCCGCGCTCGAGCGCGCGGCGGATCGCATCACGCAGCGCCGTGCCCACGACGACGCTGCGATAACGCTCGTCTTCGCCTTCGACGATGTGCCAGGGCGCTTGATCGGTACTGGTGCGGCGGATCGCGCGATCGGCGGCAGCGACGAACTTGTCGAACATCCGCCAGTGACGCCAGGAGTCCTTGCCAACCCGCCATCGCCGCAGCGGGTCCTTCTCCCACGCCTTGAACCGCCGCTTCTGCGCCGCCTTGCCGAGATGCATCCAGAACTTCAGAATCACCGCGCCATCGTCGGTAAGCGCCCGCTCGAACGCGGCCACCTCGTCCAGCAGCGAGTCGAACTCCGCATTCGAGATCCGTCGCGCCACGCGGTGCCGGATCGGCGAGGAGTACCAGGCGCTCAGAAACAGCGCGACGCGGCCGTTCGGCGGCAAGTCGCGCCAATAGCGCCACAGGCGGGGGCGTTCGAGTTCCTCGAAGGACGGGTCGGTATAGCCGCGAGTGACGATCCAGTGCGGATCCATCCACTCGTTGAGGAGGCTCGCCGTTTCGCTCTTGCCGGCCGCATCAACGCCAGCAAACAGGACGATGACCGGAAATGGCGCGTGCAAGAGTTGCGACTGCGCATCGAGGAGTTCGGCGCGAAGGATGGGAACCTGCGCCTTGTAGACGTCCTTTTCGATCTTTCTCCCGACTTCCGCCGCTTCGAACATCCGGGCGGCATGGTACTTCAACTACCAATTCCCAATGCCCAACTACCAACCACGCCCAAACTCCAACGCCCAACTCCCAACAACATCCAATTTGGAATTGGGAGTTGGGAGTGGTTGGTAGTTGGGAGTTGGAAGTTGGTAGTTGAATCTCTAGTGCGTCGAGTCGAGTGGGATCGTACGGACGCGGCCGCGATAGTCCGCCGGACGCCCCTCGATGATCACGGCAGAATCGTTCGACGCGAAGGTGAGCTGGCAAGGGTCGCGAACATCGGTCAGCGAGAAGGCGTAACCGTCTTGCGCCGCAACGTAGTGGATGCTCCAGCCAGGCAGAGGCTCATCCGCGCCCCACTCCATCTTGCGCGCCAGATCGCCGCGAGCGCCGGCTATGGCACGGAACGAGGACACGGCCGGTGACTTCGCGAGTTCGTCCCAGCGTGGATACGCACTCGCGCGCGGCCGTCGATCGATGGCGCGGTTGATCAGGTCGGCCGCGTCGAGCGCGTCGTACCGCCGCTGCGCCTGCATCTGCGTTTCATTCGGACCATGAAGACACCGTGCTGGTTGGATCGTTTGCGCCGGCGCCGAACTCACCCACAGCCCGAGAGCCGCCGTCAGCAGACCGATTCGTGGCAGATCCATACGCCTCCCCTCGCTGAATTGGACGTGGCGCTACGCTGAGTGGTTTGATGAAGAGCCATGACGGATGTGATTCGCGTCGATCCGGTCCACCCGGATGCCGCCGCGCTGGCACGTGCTGCCAATTGTCTGCGCCGCGGCGGTCTCGTCGCCTTCCCCACCGAGACAGTGTACGGACTCGGGGTCCACGCGCTCGATCGTGCGGCCGTGCAGCGGCTGTTCGTGGCAAAGGGCCGTCCGGCCAACGATCCGCTCATCGTGCACGTTGAGTCGCTCGTGCAGGTGCATGACCTCGTCCTCAATGTGCCCGACGCGGCACGCGACCTCGCCGCACGATTCTGGCCCGGGCCGCTGACCCTCGTGCTGCCTCGATCGCCTCGTGTCCCTGACGAGGTGACCGCCGGTCTGAGCACGGTCGCCGTCCGCGTTCCCGCGCATCCGGTCGCGCGGGCGTTGCTCGCGGCGGCCGGAATACCCGTGGCCGCGCCCAGCGCGAATCTCTTCTCGCGGCCGAGTCCGACACGCGCCTCCCACGTGCTCGATGATCTCGACGGCCGCATTGATCTCGTCGTCGATGGCGGAGCGACCGAGGTCGGCGTCGAATCGACGGTGCTCGACCTGTCGGGCGTCGTCCCAACGATCCTGCGGCCCGGGGCGGTCTCGCTCGACACGTTGCGCGCGATTCTTCCGCGTGTCGAGCCGCGATCGCCGGGCGAGCCCGTTCGCGGGGCGATGCCGTCGCCGGGCATGCTCGAGCGGCATTACTCACCGCGCGCGCCGCTGACGGTGTTCGACGGCGCGAGCGCGGATGCAGTCGCGCGTCTCGTGCGCGAGGCCTGCGCGTCGATCGCGCAGGGCCGACGCGTTGGCATCATGGCCGCGGACGAAGATCGCGCGGCGCTGGCCGAGGTCGAACGGCTGGGCGCCGGCGCGATTGTGTCGTATCTCGGATCCGAGCACGACCTCGCGACCGTCGCGTCCCGGCTGTATGCGGCCATGCGCGAGCTCGATGCCTCCGGCGTCGAGCGGATCTTGGTTCGCGGTTTTCCAGGCGATGATGGTCTGGGTGTCGCGATCAGGGATCGCCTGCGACGGGCTGGGGTCTGACCCTCGGTCTCCATCCTTCGTCGAACTCGGCGCGCAGAATCAGCGTCACCACCAGTCCGTAACTGCGTATCCCGGCCTCGACGCGGTTCGCCTTCAGATACTGGTCATACACCTGCCAGCTCGATCGCTGAAGCAGTGGCCACCGGCCGCGCCGCAGCCGCTCGGCGATGTCGTCCACGTCGCGGCGCGGACCGGATTCCAGGAGCGCCGCCAGCTGTGCCCGGTCTTGGGCGCCGACCTCGCCGCTCAACTGCCAGTAGAGAAACATCCACCCGCTGTACTTGGCCCACGCGTCGCCCTGCACGCACGTGAGCCACCCGACGAAATTCGCCTCCGACTCGTCTGCGTAGCCGGCCAGATGCGCCCATTCATGCGCGGCGACGAACGGCCGTTCGATGGGCAGTAAGTCTGGATTGGCCATCACCTCGAGGGCGAATGGATTGACCATGCCGTCCACGCTCGTCCATCGGAAGTACGGCCCGTAGATCGTCGCCTTCAGACGGCCAGGCACCGCCCGCGGCGCATCGCTCAAAAATCCCTGCACGCGGTCGAATGCGGCGCGCATCGCTTCATCACGCCACGGTGCCGTGTCACCGGTGGCGTGCGCAGCCTCGTATAGCCCGTTCAACTGGCGCACCGCCAGATCCCCCAGCGCGCGCACGGCGTCGGCGCCAGGGGTGGCGCGATCGATCACGAGCCGCTGCAACATCGACACCCGGCGATAGTTGAGCCCCCAGATCAGTAGAAAAACCAGATACGTCGCCGCGACGGCCACCGCAATGTTGCCGAGCGTCGCGAGCAGAATCGAGAATCGCCTCGTCTGACGCGCCCGCCTGATCGCTCGAACAATGGCCACCAGGACGAGGACGACGGCGCCAACCGTCAGCAGGTCGAACACCGCAAACGGGATGAGATTCGAAATCGGCGTGAGCAGGCGCTGAATATGGAGATAGAGCCCGGTCGAATACCAGCGCTCCACGAACGCTGGGCTCACGGGAACGAGCGCGCCTACGACCGCGGCCAGTACCGTCCCGACTTTGATCCACGTTCGCACCCCTCGGCGTAGCTCGGGGTGTCCTGAGCGAGAGTCGACGGACATCCACATCGATTGTATGGGGTTCCCTTGTTTACAATTCACGCCAGCATGTCGGCTCGACAGGCGCTCACCGTCGGACTCCTCGCGTGGACCCTCGACGTCGAGGTCGCCGGACAACGGCCCGGCAGCAGTTCCCTGCGCGTCGCGGGACGCGTGGTCTCGGTCGCCGCAGGTGCGATTGCTGGAGCCGAGGTCACACTCGAGCGTCTTGATGTCGCAGCGCCAGGGCCGCTCAGCGTCACCAGCGATCCTCAGGGAGCATTCGCATTCGAACGGCTCACTCCCGGCCGATACCGGGTGCTCGCATCGAAGCCCGGCTACACGAACCGGCAGCCCATCGCGGCATCCGCTGATCGATTCGACACCGGCCACGAACTGACGCTTCGTGATGGTGAGCACCACGTCGATGTAACGCTCTATCGGGAATCGAGCATCGCTGGCCGCGTCGCCGAACCGGACGGCATCCCTGCGCCCGACGTCCAGGTCTTTGCTGCTGTCCGTCGCGGCACCGGTCATGTGCTCCTGCGCGAGACACACACCGTCGCTGAATGGGACGGCCGTTACCGCATGACTGGACTTCCGCCCGGCGAGTATCTGGTCGTCGTCCTTCCAAGCGTCTCGACGGATCCGAACCGCATGCGTACTAACGCCGAGCGACGCGCACCCGAGTCCTCATCGGCGACGCGTCCCTACTTCGAACCCACGCTCTACCCCGGCGTGACCAATCACGGATCAGCCGAAGCGGTCACCGTCTTCGAAGGCGTTCCCGTGGACGGCATCGACGTCTGGCTCATGCCTGGTGAGCGCCACTCGATCGCCGGACGCGTGGTCTGGCCCGACGGCATCACCGCCGAGAACGTCGTCATCGAATACGCGAATCTGACAGCGCACCGAGCGGGACTGTGGACGGTTCCCGAGCCCGGCGACCTGTTCAGAATTACGGGCGTGCCCCGCGGCACCGTCGTCCTGCTCGCCCGAGCGGATTCGAATCGCGGTCCGCTGGCGGGCGTGGTGACGACGGAGATCAACGTTGACGAAATCGACGACCTCGAACTCAGGCTCGGGATACCCGGGGCCGTCGAAGGACACATCATCTACGACGGGAGCGTTCCGACGGCGCGTCGCGCACAACAGATCGCGCTCAAGCAGCAGTTGTTGCCAGTGTCTCCGCTCTACCCTGTGCCCGAGAGCGCTGTAGGCGCCGATGGCCGATTCCGAATCGAGGGCGCGTTGGGACTCTACGATTTCGAAGTGGCTGGATTGCGAATCCTTCGCGTGGCGCAGCACGGACGGGAGATCGCTGGTGCGCGAATCCGCCTTGGCCTCGGCGAGACGATCACGGGACTTGAGGTATTAGTCGGCACTAAGTAAAAAGTGCAAAGTGTAAAGTGCAAAGTAAGTGCAGAAAGTGCAACGAGCCGCTTCGCGACTGCACCATAACTCATTGAGCATCCTCACCACGCCTTGACGGCATCGCGCGTGCACTTTCCGATGCATGCGCGAACGTGACCTGATTCTCCGAACTCGAGCCTTTGCCCTGGCGGTTTCGAAGTTCTGCCGCACTCTACCGAAGACGGACGAAGCTCGCGAAGCAGCCCGCCAGCTTCGCCGTGCCGCCACGAGTCTTCGTTCGAATTACCGCGCCGCGCGAAAGGGCCGAAGCCGAAAGGAATTCACAGCCAACCTACTTTGCACTTTTCACTTTGAACTTTGCACTTGCGTGAGCTTCTCTATCGTCGCGACGACTTCAGCGCGGCGCTTTTGTACAGCCGCAATCGCCCGCTCGTGTCGAGACGATTCGCGCGCCTTTGCTTCCGGCGTGACGGCTTTGGCCATCGCGTCCTCGAACGCCTTTCGCCGCACGGCCAGCGCCAGGTCGTAGCACTGTCGCGCCTGGTGCATCGCCGCGAGGGCTTCGGGCAGTCTTCGCAGTTCGTATCGCACGCCGCCGAGATAGAACGCCGCCTCGCACTGACCGAAGTCCATCTTCAAGGCTTCTTGAAACTCGCTCTCCGCAGATTCACGACGCAGGAAGCGCCACTCGATCAGACCAGACAGCAGAAAGACTGCCGGATTGACCATCAGCGTACGTGTGCGATCGGCATCGGCGCGCGCGGCCTGATTGTTTTGAATGTTGTAGTAGTTCCAGGCGCGCCAGTAGAACGCCTGACCGAGGTGCCAGCGTCCCCCGTCGATCAGTTGCGTCGCGGCAGCAATCGCTTCCTGATGGCGCTCGAGCTGCGAGAGGCTGATGATTCGACCGAGCATCGCATCCGGATGCGACGGTAGCAACGCGAGCGCCTGGTCGTAGGCGGCCAGCGCATTGGGCCACTCCTCCCAGGTCTGATACAGGTTGCCAATAGCGGTCGGAATCGCTGTGGATGAAGGAAACGCAGCGGCCGCGGACTTGAACCGTCGCATCGCCGCATCGGGATCGGGAGCCTTTCGATCGCGAAGTGCGAAGCGGCCGATCGCAAAGTCGGCGTCCACGAACTCCGGCATCGCCTCCTGAAGCGCGAGAAGCTGTGGCTGATGCTGATCCAGGCAGATGCCGACGCGATATTTCAGGATCGGCAAGTCGGGAAGCTGCGGCACGAGCGCATCGAGACGGTCGAAGCGTTCGTTCCTGAGATCGACCGAGCAGAGCAACGTCACTTCCACATAGCGCCGAAAGGCCAGCGAGAGCGTGCCAGTCTGCAACGTGTCGTACCAGGACACCACGCTGGCCAGGCGTTGCTGAATGCGATTGCGCACCTGCGTCTCGACGAGCAGGTCATCACGAAGCCCTCGCAACGGGTCCGGCGGCACCGCGGCCACCATCTCCACGTATTGCGTACGCTCGGCGTCGCCTTCGGCAATCGCGCGGGCTCTCGTCATCCACGCGTCTGCCGGCATGCCGAGCTCAGTCGCGCGAAGGGTCAGCAGCGCGGCGGCCTCGAAGGCCAGTCGCGGAAGGTTGCGCTGATCGGCCAGCGCCAGCGCCTGTTCCAGACATCGGAAGCACCCACGTTCGATGAACGACTCGATGTCGCGAGTCGGCGGCGGCAACGCCACCGGCGCGACCGCAACCGTGGGCTGACGGCTCGCGCAGGCCGACACGACGGCCGCAAGCAGCACGCACATGGCAAGCTGGATGCAGGACCTTGGGTTGGGCAAGAAAGGCATGCAGTCTTCCCCCCATTTAGACACCGATTCGGACATTTTGGGCGCAAGATAGGCACCGCCGTGCGAAGGATTGTCCTCCTGACCGCCGTTGTCGCGTTCCTGGCCGTCGCCGGGGTGGCGGCGTGGTTTGCGTGGGCGCTGCGGGCGGAGCGTGTGCGCGAGCACCTCATCACGGCGGTCAGCGATCGCTTTGCCGCGCACGTCGATGTTGACGCGGCGCAGCTGTCGATCGTGCCGCGACCGGCGATCAGCGGTACGCGGCTGCGCCTTCACCTTCGCGATGCCGACGCCGACATGCCGCCCCTCGTGTCGGTCAACGCGTTCGAAGCCAGCGCACCGTTCACCGGCCTGGTCGGTCCCAAAGTTCGACTGGGCAGCGTCAACCTGGTCGGCACCGACATCCGCATTCCGCCTGGTGGGTTGAAAGCGTCAGTGGCGTCGCTCGACGTGAACTCGCCCGGCGACAACAGCCGCGAGAGCCGCTCCTCCATCGTCATCGACGAGATCGTCTCGCGAGATGCGCGACTCGAGATCGCCACGCGAAAGGCCAACAAGCTTCCGCGCGTCTTCGAGATTCACGACCTGGTGATGCGCGGCTTCGGTCTTCCAGAAGGCGCGCGCTTTCAGGCTGGCGTGACCAATCCGATTCCGCGCGGCCGGGTCGAGACGACGGGCGTGTTCGGTCCGTGGCTGGCGGAAGAGCCGACGCTCACGCCGATCCGCGGCGAGTACTCATTCCGGAATGCCGACCTCAACGACATCAAGGGCATCGCCGGCACGCTGTCGTCGGTCGGCCAGTATCGCGGCACGCTCGAGCGCATCGAGGTGGACGGGCAAACCGAAACGCCGAATTTCTCCATCGACCTCGCGAATCAGCCCGTCCCACTCTTCACGCGATTCAAGGCCATCGTGGACGGCACCAACGGCGACACCTGGCTCGATCGCGTCGATGCCAAACTCGGTCAGTCGAACATCGTCGCCTCCGGCGCCGTCGTTCGCGACCGCGACGTGAAAGGCCGCCACGTCGCGCTGGACATCCAGATCCGCGAGGCACGCATCGAAGACGTCCTCAGGCTCGCGGTGAAGGCGGCGAAGTCGCCGATGACAGGCCGCATGGATCTGACGACGACGTTTCTACTGCCCGCGGGGGAACAGGACGTCATCGATCGGCTGAACCTGAATGGACAGTTCCGGCTCGCTCAAGCCCGCTTCAGCAACATCGACGTCCAACGGAAGATTGAGGCGCTCAGTCTGCGGGCGCGCGGCAAGGAAGACGCCGAGCCGACAGGCGATGGCTCGAGCGTCGTCTCGAACCTGCGTGGCAAGTTCGTCATGCGCGGCGCGAAGCTCGATTTCAAAGAGTTGACGTTCTCGATTCCCGGCGCCGAGGTCCAACTTACCGGCATCTACGACATGCGCGGCGAGTCGCTGGACTTCCAGGGAGACCTGCTGGTGGAGGCGAGCCTTGCCGACATGACCAGCGGTTTCAAGGCCTTCCTTGCGCGTCTCGCGCAGCCCTTCTTCCGGCGTCCGGGCGGCGGCTCGAGGTTTCCGATCAAGATTACCGGCCCACGATCGAAGCCCGAGTTCGGCTTGGATATGGGTCGCGTGTTTCGGCGGGACAAGAAGTCCTAGACGAGGGTCAAAGGGCAAAAGGCAAAGGTCAAAGGCGAGGTGCTAGGTACATGCCTTCGGGTTCGTTGGATTGCTGGCCGGACTCGCCGATATGGCAAGGCCGGTGGCGGTGCTTGGACAGAGCGCGCTAGGGTGGATTAGGGTCTCGCGCTCATCAGAGTTCGTGGCGGAAGTTCAGTAAGCGTGTTCCCACCTGCGCCTGCACTTACACCTGAGAGCCTAGCTTTTGCCTTTTGACCTTTGCCCTTTGACCTGACAGAAGGCTTCCCCCGTTTCTGCCAGCCTAGCCTCGAGCTTGTCGGTGCAATCGCAGTTCGAGCAGGCCCAGTATTCGGTGCCGTTCTCATGCCGGCACTTGCTGCGGGCGTGGGCGTCTTTCACGCTGAGCAGATCGAAGTAGGCCTCCCAGTACGACCGCTCCTCGGCCAGGGGCGTCGCGCAGAAACAGGTCTCCACCCACTTCACCGTGCCGTCGGGCAGTTGGCGTGCCTGCGCCATGTTGTAGAGATACTCGTCGCCGGCAATCGAACCGGCCCCCAAAGTGCCGTTGCCGATGGCCTTATCGAGCGCCGGGCGGCGCCCTGGCTTCACGCGGGCGGCGACGAGGTATCGCACGCCTTTGATGTTACCCTTTCGCGCATGCGCCCAGCCGTTTTTGTCGTTTTGACCCTCCTTTGCGCTTCTTCTGTCGCCGCGCAACCTGCCCCGAGCCGCGTCGAGGGGTCGGTGGATCGATGGGAGAAGGACATCGCTGCATTCGAAGCTGCCGACAAGATGTCACCCCCTCAGAAAGGCGGCATCGTCTTCGTCGGGAGCTCGACGATCCGTCGATGGGATACGGCGTCGTATTTCCCCGACCTGAAAATCATCAACCGCGGCTTCGGCGGCTCCGAAATGGCTGATGCGGTCAAATACGTCCATCGCATCGTCACTCCCTACGAGCCCAGACTCGTCGTGGTCTATTCTGGCGACAACGACATCAGCGCCGGTTGGAGCTCGGAGGACGTCGCGATCCAGTTCGAGAAATTCACCCGCGCCGTCCATGCGAAGCTTCCGCAAACGCGCATTCTGCTGATCGCCGTGAAGTCCAGCCTGCTGCGCTGGACACAAATCGATCGCATGCGCATGAGCAATCAGATCCTCCGCGCCTATTGCGAGCGCGACGATCGACTCGCCTTCATCGACTTCGACACGCTCATGCTGGGCTGGGATGAGAAGCCCCGCCGAGAGCTGTTCGTCGAAGACGGCCTGCACTTGTCGCCGCAGGGCTATCAGATGTGGTCCACGGTGTTGCGGCCGTGGCTCACCGCGCCTTAAGATGGGCAGCCGGACATGAAATGCGTTACATACACCTGATCGCGCTGGTTGCGCTCGTTTCGTCGGCGCTGGCGGTCGGGCCGTCACCGGCTGGCGCACAACAGCCGTCAGCGGGCGGCCGCGGCCGTATCGGCGGCGCCGGGATCGGCGCATATCCCGCGCGCGAGCCTGGCGACCCGATGGCCATCGAGCGAGGCCGCAATATCTACAGCACCAACTGTGCGTTCTGCCATGGCGCCGACACGCGCGGCGGCGCCAGCGGCCCGAGCCTGCTCCGCTCGGCCATCGTGCTCGACGACAAGAGCGGCGAGTTGATTGGCCCGCTCGTGCTGGCTGGCCGCCCAGATCGGGGCATGCCGAAGTTCCCGTTGTCCAACGTTCAGATCGCCGACCTTGCTGCGTTTCTGCATTCATTCGAGGTCAACGGCTACGACTCGTCGCGGCAGCGGCCAGCGACGATCGTCGTCGGCAACGCGTCCGCTGGTGAAGCGGTGTTCAAGACGAAGTGCGCCTCCTGTCATTCGTCAACAGGTGACCTGCAGGGCCTGGCCAAGCGAATTCCGGATCCACGAACGCTGCAACAGACGTGGCTGATGCCTGGCAGCACTGCCGGACGAGGCGGCGCTCCGATGCCCCCTAAGGCGAGGCCGCCCAGCGTGACCGTCACGCTGCCCTCAGGACAGAAAGTCGAGGGCGAGCTCGAGCGTGTGGACGACTTCTTCGTCTCGCTGCGAACGGCCGATGGCGGTCGCCGTGCATTTCGCACGACCGACGGCACCAGGGTTGATGTGAAGGACCCGCTGGTCGCGCACCGGGAATTGCTGCCGACGTACACCGATCCGGAGATCCACAACGTAACCGCCTTCCTGGTGACGCTCAAGTGACACACGCGCACCGTCGCACTCTCGCACCGCTGTTCGCGCTTCTGCTCGGCGCAGCTGGCGTGTTGACGGCTCAGGACGCCGGGCTCAATCCCGCCGACATCCTGAAACCGCTCAGCGACTCGTGGCCGACCTATTCCGGCGACTACACCGGACGACGGTACAGCGCGCTGACACAAGTCACCCAGGCGAACGTGAAGAACCTCACGCTCGCGTGGACCGCGCGGCTCGCCTCCGGTCCGGGCGGGCCGGCTGCGCCTGCGCCATTCGGTCCCCGCCAACCCGAGGTGAGCGTCGGCGGCGTCGGCGACAACGAGTTCGTTGGCGCGACGACGGTGAAGGGCTCGATCCTGTCGGTGAACGGTGTGTTGTATGTGACAGCGCCAGACAACGTCTGGGCGCTCGATGCCAATGATGGCCACCTGCTGTGGCGATTCTTCTGGCGCACGCGCGGTGGGACCCACATCGGTAATCGCGGCGCTGCGATGTGGCGGAACTATCTGTTCTTCGTCACACCCGACGACTACCTGATCTCGCTCGACGCGCGGACAGGCAAGGAGCGCTGGCACAAGGAAATCGCCAACTTCAATCAGCAGTACTTCCTCACGTCGGCGCCGGTCGTCGTTGACAACCACGTGATCGTCGGCAGCGGCAACGATCTCGACTCGCCTGGGTTCCTGCAGTCGTTCGATCCCGAGACCGGCGATCTGCAGTGGAAGTTCTACACCGTGCCGATGAATCCCGGCGATCCGGGACTGGAGACCTGGAAAGATCTCGACGCCGCGCGTAATGGCGGCGGTCATCCCTGGCTGCCGGGCGCGTACGATCCCGAGACGCGCCTCTACATCATTGGGACCGGCAACCCGACCCCGGCGTACATGTCGGCGCCGCGCGGCGAAGGCCTCGAGAATCTGTACACGTGCGCCATCGTGGCGTTGAATGTGGACACCGGCAAGATGGCCTGGTACTTCCAGACGTCGCCGCACGAGATGCACGACTGGGATTCGGCGCAGACGCCGGTCCTCGTGGACGGCACGATCAACGGCAAACCTCGCAAGCTGGTCGTCACCGCCAGTCGCAACGGCTACTACTTCACACTCGATCGCCGCACGGGCGAGCGCCTCGTAACAAGTCAGTTCTCGGGGACAGTGAACTGGGCGAAGGGAGTCAACGAGAAGGGTCAGCCGGTTCGTGATCCGGCCAAGGACCATCACGTGGGCGGCGCGCTCGTGTCGTCGGCCAACGGCGGCGCGACCAACTGGCCTCCAGCCGCGTTCAGTCCCGATACCGGATTCCTGTACGTGCCCACGGCCGAGAACTACGCGATGTACTACCTGACCGAGCTCGATCCGCGCGGCGCAATGGGACTCGGCGGCAAAGAAGAAGTGGGCGTCGGTGGCGGCGGCAGCTATCTCTCAGCAATCGATTACCGGACGGGCAAGACGGCGTGGAAGCACAAGTTCCGCACCGCCGTCGGCGACGGCCGCGGCGGTCCAGGTCTGCTCGCCACCGCCGGGCGGCTGCTCTTCGGCGGCGACGTCTCGGGCAACTTCGTGGCGTTCGATCCGGCCAACGGCAAACTGCTGTGGCACACGCGGCTCGCAGCGAATGTCAGCAATGCACCGCAGACCTATCTCGTCGGCGGCAGGCAGCACGTGCTCGTGGCGGCCGGAGACACACTGTATGCGTTCGCGCTGTATTGATACACCCTCGCACTCTCGCACCTTCGCACCGGAGAGGCTATGTATACGCGACGTGAGTTCGGCCTTCTGACGCTCTCGAGCCTGTCACTGCCGGCACTGAGCGGCGCCCAAACTGTCGGCGGCGTTCGCCTCGGTGTGCAGACGTATTCCTTGCGCGACCTGCCGCGACCGGCAGGCGGGGACATGGTCGAGCCGCTGCTCGCAGCGATGAGCGAGATCGGCTTCACCGAATGCGAGCTCTGGGCGCCGCAGATTGAGCCGGTACAACCGGGCGGCCGCGGGCGCCCGCCGGAAGAAGTCCAGAAGGCGCGCGAGGAGCTGCGCCGCTGGCGAATCGAGACACCGCTCACCCACTTCGACGGTATCCGTCGGAGGTTCGACAAGGCGGGCATTCGCATCTGGGCCTACAACTACAGCCCCGACATCCGCTTCACCGACGAGGAGATCAATCGCGGGTTCGAGATCGCGAAGGCGCTCGGCGCTGAAATCATCACCGCATCGGCGACCCTCGAGTCGGCGAAGAAGATCGCCCCCTTTGCCGACAAGCACCGCATGGTCGTCGCCATGCACAATCACTCGAACACGAAAGATCCAAACGAGTTTGCGACGCCCGAGAGCTTTGCCGCCGCGAAGAAGCTGTCGAAGTACTTCAAGGTCAACCTCGACATCGGGCACTTCACAGCCGCCGACTACGACGCGGTCGCGTACCTCAAAGAGCATCACGGCGACATCACCAACCTGCATCTCAAGGATCGGAAGAAGAATCAGGGCGACAACACGCCGTGGGGCACCGGCGACACACCGATTCGCGAGGTGCTGCAGCTGCTGAAGCGCGAGAAGTGGCCGATTCGCGCCTACGTCGAATATGAGTACCGCGGCACAGCGGGCGCGATCAGCGAGGTGAAAACCTGCTTTGCCTACGCCAAGCAGGTGTTGGCGTGACTCGGATCGGGATGGGCCTCGTCGGGCCAGGCTTCGTCGGCGCCCATCACATCGACGCCGTGCGCCGGCTCGGCTACGTGGACGTCGTCGCCGTCGCGGGAAGCACAGAGGAATCCGCGCGGCGCAAAGCCGATGCGCTCGGCATCCCGAAGTCGTACGGCAGCTACGAGGCGCTCGCGCGCGATCCGGATGTGCACGTCGTCCACAACACGACACCGAACTATCTGCACGCCCCGGTCATCATGGCCGCCCTCGCCCACCGCAAGCACGTCGTCTCGGACAAGCCGCTGGCGATGACCGCCGCCGAAGCGCGCGGTCTGCTCGACGCGGCGACGCGGGCCGGCGTCGTGCATGCGGTCACGTTCAACTATCGCGGGAATCCGCTCGTGCAGCACGCGCGCGCGATGATTGCGGCCGGCGAGCTGGGCGCGTTGCACTTCGTGCACGGCAGCTATCTGCAGGACTGGCTGATCGAGCCCACGGATTTCTCGTGGCGCCTCGAGCCGGACAAAGGCGGCGCCAGCTCGGCGATCGGCGACATCGGCACGCACTGGTGCGATCTCGTCCAGCACGTCACCGGTCATCGCATCACCCAGGTGCTCGCGGACCTGACGACGGTCGTCGGCACGAGGCTGAAGCCGCTGCAGGCCACCGAAGCGTTTTCAGGGGCCGGGACGAGCCGGCGCGAACCAGTGGCCATCACGAGTGAAGACCTCGCCACCGTGCTCGTGCGATTCGACAACGGCATGAAGGGATGCGTGACGGTTGGCCAGGTCTGCGCCGGTCACAAGAACGATCTGTGGTTCGAGGTGAACGGCGGCACCGCATCGCTGCGCTGGTATCAAGAGCGCCAGAACGAGCTGTGGATCGGACGGCGTCACGCCGCGAATCAGGTGCTGCTCAAGGATCCCGCACTGGTCGGACCTGAGGCGCGACGCTACGCCCATCTCCCCCCTGGGCACCAGGAGGCCTGGAGCGACGCGTTCCGGAATGTCATTGCCGACGTCTACGCGCGGATCGCGGGCCATGTCGAGCCAGGCCGGCCGCCTGCCTTCCCCACCTTCGAGGACGGCTACGTTGCCGCGTGCCTCGTGGACGCCATCCTCGACAGCCATCGCCGCGGCGGCGTCTGGACCGCCGTTCACACGAAACCGGAGGTCGCGACGACATGATGACGATGAGCGTCCGTCTCAAGCTGTCGGTGCTGATGTTCCTGCAATACTTCGTGTGGGGCGCGTGGTCGGTCACGCTCGGCACCTGGCTCGGTCAGACGCTCGGCTTCAGCGGCGAGCAGATCGGGCTCGTCGCTGGAACGACGGCGCTGGCAGCGATGATCTCGCCGTTCTTCGTCGGCATGGTTGCCGATCGATTTCTGGCCACCGAGCGCATCCTCGCCATGCTGCACGTGGGCGGCGGATTGATCCTGCTGCTGGCCTCGACGCAAACCAGCTTTGGACCACTCTACTCCGTGCTCCTGGCATACGCGTTGTGCTACATGCCCACGCTGGCGCTGAGCAACTCGCTGTCATTCAGGCAGATGAAGGATCCCGCCCGCGAGTTCCCGTCGATCCGCGTGCTGGGAACGATCGGCTGGATCGTTGCCGGACTCTTCATCGGCACGCTCGGTCTCGACGCCACGGCCGTGCCGATGCGTCTCGCCGCCGCTGGCTCGATCGTGCTCGGGCTGTTCTGCTTGGTGCTGCCGCATACGCCGCCGCAGTCAACACAACGGGCCACGTTGTCTGACGTGCTGGGGCTCGACGCGCTCAAACTGCTTCGAGAACGCTCGTTTGCCGTGTTCGTCCTCGGCTCGTTCCTCGTCTGCATTCCGCTGCAGTTCTATTACGCATTCGCCAATCCGTTCCTCAATGAACTGAACGTCAGCAACGCCGCTGGCAAGATGACCCTCGGCCAGATGTCGGAGATCGGGTTCATGCTGGTCATGCCGTGGTTCTTCCGACGCCTCGGCGTGAAGTACATGCTGCTGGTCGGCATGGCCGCGTGGACGACGCGCTATGTGCTGTTTGCGTACGGGAACGCCGACGCGTATGTGTGGATGCTGTACGCAGGCATCCTGCTTCACGGCATCTGCTATGACTTCTTCTTCGTCACCGGGCAGATCTACGTCGATCGCCGCGCGCCTGCTGACTTGAGAGCTGCGGCTCAGGGATTGATCGCGTTCGTCACACTCGGCGTCGGCATGTTCATCGGCTCGTGGGCATCAGGCCGAGTCGTGGACGCATTCCGTCTCACCGACGGTCACGCCTGGGATCGAATCTGGCTGGTTCCCGCGGTAGGCGCCGCTGCGGTGCTCGTGTTGTTCGCACTTCTGTTCCGATCCGCGGAAACGAAGGAGCAAGCAGCGACCGTAGAGCGCGGGCTTCAGCCCGCGCGATGATTCAATCGCTCTGCCGTGCCATTCCTGCCGCGACGAGCAGCCAGGAGACCGTCAGGCAGCCGAAGCCGACAAACAGCGGCACCAGCGACTCAGCGCTGCCAACCGCGCTGATCGTATACATCTCAGGGGTGAACCCCCGCTTACCCAAACCCACGAAGACGTTGATGAAGCCGAGCGCGGTCCCGGTCAACGCTGCAAAGAGTCCAACCAGCGACAGCGGACGCATCAGCGCCAGACGACGCTCGTTCGGGCGGATGAGATACATGACCGCCATCACGAGCGGGGTGAGCGTGAGCACCAGCGTGAGGAGACCGATCAGGCTGACGTTGCGCAGTGTTTCCATGTTGAGGTGTATAACGCGCGGGGCGAGTCTGCGTGACACACACGTCGAGCACCCTCACGGCATCGGGTTCAGAGCTCTGGTCACGGCGACGATCGCGAGGCCGGCCAGGACGTTGTTGAACGCGTGAAGAGCCAGCGGCGCGGCGAGTCCCTGACTTCGGCGATACAGCCATGCCGCTCCCAGGCCGAACACGAAAAACACTGGCAACTGTTCGACGCTCTCGTGCAGCGCCGCGAACACGCCCGCCTGCACCAGCGCTGCAACTGGAAACGACACGTGCCTCGCCAGGCCGTTCAGAAACACACCACGAAAGACGACTTCTTCGACAATCGGAATGACCACCGCGACGAGCAGGAGTAGCGCCACAATGCCGTACTCCGTATACACACCTTGCAGCGCTCGGGTGGTGTCGCCCCCGAGTGCGCCCAGTCTGAACGAACCCGAAGTCGTTGCCCACAGGGACGCCACGAGGCGAAAGGCGAAGAGCGCCGCCGTGGCCGCACCGAGCGAACGGCGCAACGGCCATTGGCCTTCGACAAAGTTCAGCCAGTGAACCCCACGCTGGACTGGAAGCAGACACGCGGCAGTGACCAACGAACCCACGAGGAATGCCCGCCCGAGCGACCTCGGATCGGTCGGAGGATTGTTGAGGGGCGCCCATCCCAGTGCGTCTTCGAAGGATGGATAGGCGAACCAATACACGGCGATTGACTGGGCGACGAGATACACCGCCAGCACATACCATGCGTGACGGAGTCCCCACGGGAGCGCAGGGCTCGCCCGGTTGGTGCCCCGCAGACGAAGCACCAGGCTTCGGTAATGAACAGGAAGGATGACGACGAGCGGCAGGAACGCGACCACGCCGATCGCGGCAACGAGTGTCAGGATGCCAGCCGCGTCGCGACCCTTCCATCGCGCCAGCGGATGCGCGATGAACAGGTCGAGCCGGTAGCGTCCAAGCGGATCAGCGGAAAAGCCGCCGTCCCGGAGTGTCGAGTACGCAGCCTCCGCTTGCGCCCGTGATCCATGCGCGCGCTCGAAGGCAAAGTTCTCGCGAAGACCGATGTAATTGGACGGAGGGCTTGTCTTCACCGCCTCTGCGAACGCGTCGCGCGCTGGCCCGATCTGCCCGTCGACGAGCAGGACCCTGGCCAGGAGAAAGGGATCGACGCCACTGCCGGGCAACGTATGCGCTCGCAGCAGCTCCGCGGCTTGTCGTGCCGCGCCAACTCGAAGGAGCACCTCAGCCGCTTCGCCAACGGGCAGCTCATTCCACGCCGCCGCGGGAACTGCCGTGATCAGCGTTCGTGCGCGCGCCATCGCTCCCAGCTTCTCGAATCGCTTGGCGGCGACGATGAGCACCCTGGACGTTGGATCGAGCTCCACCGCTTGAATGGCGTGGGCGCCCGCCTTCTCCTCGTCGCCGTGCAGCTCGTAGAGAGTGACCAGGCGTGCGTGGAGCTCGGCGCGGAGCGTTGGCGGGAATGACCACGAGGCACCCACCAGTTGTTCGCCGGCCGTGATGCCTTCGTCACCCCATTTCGATTCGAGAAGGTAGATTTGAGTCAGCGGTTCGGCCACGTACGGCGCGAGGCCAAGGGCATCTCGGCAACGCTCGAGATCGTCGGACGCTGACTCGATAATCGACTCTTCCTCGGCGTAGGCAAATAGCTCAACGAACCGGCACTTTTCTACCGCCGCCACGACGTCGCGGGGATGATCGCGGAGATGCGCGTCGTAGAGTGACAGGACGCGTTCGTACTCACGCTGACTTGACTTGCGAACGTCATCGACGTGCCGTTGGTGGCTCCCTGCGGCAACATCAGACGGGAGCGCCGGCGATTGCTGCGGAGCCGCCAGGAGCGACCCCGAATCCCATGTCAGAAGGATTCCGACCAGCAACGCGCGGATGACGTTCAATGCAGGCACAGACTAACCGATCCTCTGCTATGGCGGCCACTCTGTTACTGTGTCACGCGACGGCGTGTCGTGCGTTATGACTCCGATGGACCAGGACAGCGAGCTGGCGCTCGTCGAGCAGCTTCGGGCCGGTGACGAGACGGCGTTCGATGCCGTGTACGATGCCTTCAATCTCCGTCTGTTCACTTTTCTGCTGCGCCTGTCACGTCGCCGTGACGTCGCCGAGGACCTGCTCGAGGAAACGTGGTTACGGCTGGTCAAGCATGCGCACCGACTGCGCCCCGGCACCAGGCTGGGGCCGTGGTTGTTTACCGTGGCGCGCAATCTGCACGTCAGCTACGTGCGCTCACGGCTCATCGAGGACTCAACGACGGCGGGCCTGATGGGCCTCTGGCCATTCAACGTCGAGCGGACGTCGCCCTTCGAAGCCACCGCGGCGAACGAGCTCGAACGTCGCATCGAGCGAGCGTTGGCCTCCTTGCCGATGCCATCGCGAGAGGTGCTCTTGCTGGTGGGTGTCGCCGGCCTCGAACATGCAGACGCGGCCGCTGTCTGTGGCATCACGCCGGAAGCGTTGCGGCAACGTCTCCACCGTGCGCGCGTGTTGCTGGCCAAGGCACTCGACGCAGACACTCGTGCGACGTCGCCTGTCTTGAAAGAAGTCACGCCATGACCGAACCACTCTTGCGACTCCTCGACAATCTGCCGCCGGCAACGCTCGATGCCTCGCGCGCCGATCGTGTCCGCACCCGTTGTCACGACGTCCTCGCCCGTCGTCGATTGCGGCGTGTCAGCGGTCCAGCCCGTCACGCGCGTTTCTGGACGCCGATTGTGGCTTGCTTCTGCGGTGTGTACCTGACCGAGGTCCTGCATCAGGCGCTTGCGATATACGGACTCCGGTAACGCCGAACTTTCCGTCGGCATCGGTGTCTAACTAGCGATTCTCTCCAAGGGAGCCGAGCATGCTCGACATGATCGACGTGTCCAAGAGCTACCGTGGCGTCGCCGCCGTGCGCATGCTGAGCCTGTCGGCCCGTCCCGGACAGGTGGTCGGGCTGCTCGGACCCAACGGATCAGGCAAGAGCACGACGGTCAAGATGCTGGTCGGCCTGCTGCGTCCGTCGCGCGGGCGGATCGCATGGAACGGCGAGGACATTCAACCGCAGCTGCTCGACTATCAGCGTCTGGTCGGCTATGTGCCCGAGGAGCCGCGGCTCTACGCGTACTTGAAGGCCCCTGAGTATCTCGAGCTGGTCGGTGGCCTTCGCGGCATCGAGCATCGGACGCTGACGCAGCGCATCGCGCGGTACCTCGAGCTCTTCGGACTCGAGCACGACACGGAAGCGCCGATGTCGGCGTTCTCGAAAGGCATGCGGCAGAAGGTGCTGCTGTCCGCTGCTCTCCTTCACGATCCCGACATCGTGATCCTCGACGAGCCCTCCTCTGGTCTCGACGTCGCCTTCACGCTGATCCTGCGCCGGCTGGTGATGACGCTGGCGTCGCGCGGCAAGACGATCATCTACAGCTCACACGAAATGGACATGGTCGAAAAGATCTGCAACGACGTCGTCATCCTTCACAAAGGCAATGTCGTCGCGCATGACTCGGTGACCCGACTCCGCGAGCTGGTTCACGCCGCATCACTCGAAGACGTCTTTGCCGCGCTCGCGGTCGATCAGGACGTTGACAGGATCGGCACCGAGCTCGCCATCGTATCCGCACAGTGATTCCCGAGCTCCGCGTCACGCCAGCGCTGCGCCACGAGTGGCATCAGTTCCGGTTGCTGTCACGCGACTCCGTCCGCCGTCTGCTCGACAGCGTGCTCGTCGCGCGCGACGCCGACCCGATGCTGTTTGCCCTGTGGTTTACCGCACTGGCGATGACGCCGCCGATGCTCGTCGCCGTGCCGAAGATCATTCAGTACCGCTTTCTGATGCGGGCGCCGGCCGCGCTGGTTCTGCAAATCTCGACCGCCGAACGGGCATTCTTCGTGCTGTACGGGATGCTGGCGACCGCGCTGCTCGCCGCGCTCACCTGGGATGCCTTGTTCCCTGACCGCACCGACCAGGAAATCGTGGGCGCGCTTCCCGTGCGGCCGCGCACGCTCGCGAGTGCGCGCCTCGCGGCGGCATTGACGGTCGGCACTGCCTTCGCCGCCGCCGTGAGCCTGCCCGCCGCTTTCATCTACAGTGCCGCCTCTTCGGGACATCCACTGCTCGGGTCGTTCCCCCGCGTCCTCGTCGCTCACGTCACGGCAACGATGGGGGCCTGCGCGTGCACGTTCCTCGGCCTCATGTCGCTTCGCGCCATCGTGGTGATCTGCGCAGGAGAACGTGTCGCCGATCGGCTCGCGCTGGTGATTCAGTTCGTGACGATCGTCATGCTCGTCGAGACGTTCCTGTTCCTTCCGTCGGTGCTCCCGAACGTCATCAAGGCGATGCAACAGGGCCAGGCCTCATACGGCTGGGCGCCTCCCGTCTGGTTTACCGCGCTCTATCTCTGGATGGCCGAGGGCAGCAGCTTTCTCTCCGGCCACGTCGTCAAGGCGGTTTCGGTGATGCTCTCGGTGACGGTGCTGGCGGTAGCCGTCAGCCTGATCCCCGCAGCCTGGATGGGGCGGCGCGTGCTCGAGGTGCGCACGCTCGAGCGCGCCAGTGGCCTGGCCATCCTCGCCCGCTCGATCGCGTTGATGTGGGTTCGGGGGGCCGCTGTCCGCAGCATGTTCGTGTTTGGCGTTGCGAGCCTGGTGCGAAGCCGCCGTCACACCATCCAGCTCGCAACCTACCTCGGGATGGCGATCGCGGTCGGCGTGTTGAAACTTCTGCCGCCGCTTCTGAAGCTTCGCGGCAACCTGGTCCTCGACGAACCGCGCGCCTACACGCAGGCCTTGCCGCTTGTGCTGGTGTTCGTCGCGGTGTTCGGACTGCGAGCGGCGTTTCAGATTCCAACCGAGCTCGACGCGAACTGGGTGTTTCGTCTGGTGCAGCCCACGGTGCGCGACGCGGTGCGAGCCAGCCGCTGGCTGATTCTGCTGCTGGGCGTCGTTCCGCTCTCCGTCGTCTGGCTGCTCGTCACGCTGACGATGTGGCCCACGCAGACGGCACTCGCCGCGACTGGTCTCGTGCTGATAACGGGCCTGCTGCTGACGGAGCTCGCGTTGAGCAACTGGACGAAGATTCCGTTTGCGAGCGCCCACGAGCCGGCCACCGAGACACTCAAGTCGAAAGCCGCGTTCTACGTCACTGCGCTCTTGATGTACCAGTTCATCCTGTCGGAGCTTCAGGTGCGGGCCTTGCGATCGTGGAGGACGACACTCATCCACTTCACCATCGGTCTGGTGCTCGTCACGGTGATCCGCATCTGGCGAGCGCACACGCTTCGCAAACGCACACCAACGTTCGACGTCGTCACCTCGGAAGCCACTACGCTCAACCTGTCCGAGGCGTTGTCGTAGAGCGCGGGCTTCAGCCCGCGCGGATCAGAATTCACGCCAATGCGTAAACAACGCTGACAGTGCGACGAGCGCCATCGCGTCGGCGCGCAGTGTGCGGCCACCCAGCGTGAGCAGCGTGCCCATTGTCGACGCCGCCTGCGCCTCCTCCCGAGTCCACCCGCCTTCGGGACCGACAACGAGCGTCGCTTCACGGGGACTCGTCGCGTCCAGATCAGACAGTGCCACACCCGACGCCATACCAGGTTCGACGAGGATGAATACCGGTGATGGGAGTCGGAGCGATGACGGCGTCGCGAAGGACTGCGGTTCGAGAATCGCCGGCACCACGGCACGCCCGCATTGCTTTGCCGACGAGACCGCCACGCGTTCCCAGCGCTCACGGCGCTGCCCGCGGCTCAGCGCCGCCATGGAGATTTCGCTTCGTGTGGTGAGGATCGGCTGAATGGCCGCGACACCGATCATCACGGCGTCGCGCACCACATCGTCCATCTTGTCGCCTTTGAGGATCGCCTGAGCGAGCGTGATGGACACGCGCGGTTCGGGTGCCGACGAACAGGGTGCACCGATCTCGAGGCGCACACCTTCCCTGTTCGCGGCATCCACGACCGCGTCGAACTCGGCGCCGCGTCCGTTGAAGACACGGACACGGTCGCCGGCCGAGAGTCGAAGCACGCGCGTCAGGTGCTCGGCTTCATCGACTGGGAGGAGAATTCGATCGCCGGTTACACCTGCCGCCGGCGCAAAGAACCGCGCGAGGGACACGCACCGAAATTATAGGTGCGTGAGTCGCTGCGGACGAACGCCGGCCGCGCGGCCTCGACTACGACGGAGACGAGGTGATCGGACGCGCTGGAGTCGGCCGCGGGCTGCTAGCGGTGCTGCCCTGACCCTGACTCATACTCGCGCTCGAATGCGACTCACCTGTCCGGTACGACGACTTCGCCGCGTTGAGCGCGGCTTTCGCCTGATCCATGGTTCCGCGCATCGCGGACGACGCCTGCTCCTGGCCCCATCTCATCGCGGAGGCCAGCTTATCGGCCTGCACGCCGAGATCATCGGCGACCTTCCGGCTACGCTTTCTGAGATATTCCCGCGAATCGCGTCCGCTCGCCGGAGCCATCATCAGCGCAGCAGCCGCTCCGATAGCGGTGCCGGCCACGAACATCCAGATCGAGCCTTTCCAGGATGCCTGCGGCTCATATTGCTCGAGATGCATTGCTCTCCCCCCTCCTGTGATCGATCACCAACGACCCGATCCTCACACCACGCGCCGCCCCTGAATCAGCTGCAGGACAACAGCGATCAACGCGAGAATCAACAACAGATGGATGAACCCACCGAGGGTGTACGAGCTGACGACACCCAGGAACCACAAGACCAACAGAACGACAAAGAGCGTCCACAGCATGGCTCTTCTCGCAACTGGTCGAGAGACACCGAGTGCCACCCGCACACCATCGTGCGGCGTGACGACGGCCGCCGACCACGCAGCCATTGTGCGACGAAGCACCTTGTGTGCCAGCGTTTGCGCGTACTGACGAGCGTGCACCGTCGAGCTCTGCGGAACACTTTGGACGGTGTTGAGTAGAAGACTACCGTGGCGTAGTACGGGTTTTCTCTTATTACGCGATAGAACGACGGCTGAACCACGGTCGGCCGCGGCACAGAAGATGCTCAACAGGTCGGCTGAGGTGCGTGATGAAAGGACTCGCGATACTCGGCATTGTTTTGCTGCTCGGCGGACTGGCCGCGCTCATCTGGCCGGCGATCACCGTGACCCACAGAGAGAAGGCCGTTGATCTCGGACCTATCGAAGTGACGACTGAGGACAAGGACACGCTTCCGCTGCCGCCGATCTTCGGCATCGCTGCCGCGGCGAGTGGCGTCGTACTGATCGCGATGTCGCGTCGTCGCGCCTAACGACACGCCTCGTTCCACGCGTCGCATGCGCAAGCCCGGCTACAATGCCCGGATGCGAAGCATCCGCGGCATGCGAAGCGTTCTCTTCATCGCGGCTCTGACCGGTGCGCTGCTGGCCGGCGCCGCGGTTCCCTCCACGCAGCCGGCCGCAGCATTCGATGCGTCCTTCACCGGTGGCACGATGCGCGTGGACTACTTCCACTCGGGTGGACTGGGACAGGAGATCGTAGCGCTCGATCGCATCGTCTCTGACGGCCCATGGCCAGGCAGCCGCACGCGTCTGGTCGATGACTTGAACCTCGGCAAGTATCTGTTCGAGGTCATCGACCGCGAGACCAACCGGCCGATCTACTCGCGCGGCTTCGCCTCGGTTTATGGCGAGTGGGAGACCACCGCGGAATACCGGAGCCTGCATCGCACGTTCAGCGAGTCGCTGCGCTTTCCCTGGCCGAAGGCTCCCGTGCAGGTCGTGCTCAAAAAGCGCGACCGAGGCAACAGCTTTCGCGAGCTGTGGTCCACGGTCATCGATCCCAACTCACGATTCGTCAATCGCGCCGATCCGCCGAAGGCCGGCAACGTGTGGACGGTCCTCGAGAGCGGGCCGTCGGCGCAGAAGGTGGACATCCTCCTGATTAGCGAGGGCTACACAGCGGCGCAGATGCCGAAGTTCCGCGCCGACGCAAAGCGGCTCGTGGACGCGTTGTTCGCAGTGGAACCCTTCAAGAGCCGGAAGAGCGACTTCAACGTACGCGGCCTCGAACTGCCGTCGCCGCAGTCAGGCGTGAACCGTCCGCACGTTGGATCGTTCCGACGTACGCCGATCTCTGCCGAATACAACATCTTCGATTCGGAGCGCTACCTGCTGACGCTCGACAATCGCGCCTTCCGCGATGCGGCCTCGTCAGCGCCGTACGAGTTCATCGAAATCCTCGCCAACGAGCAGCAGTATGGCGGCGGCGGCATCTTCAACGATCAGGCGACGACGTCGGTGGACACGGGATTTGCGGAGTACGTGTTCGTCCACGAGTTCGGCCATCACTTCGCTGGTCTCGCGGACGAGTACTACACGTCCGACGTCGCCTACGAGACCGGGGCGTCCGATCTGCCTGAGCCGTGGGAGCCAAACATCACGGCGCTCAAGGATCCGAGCCGGCTCAAGTGGCGCGATCTCGTCGAGCCTGGCACGCCGCTTCCGACGCCCTGGGACAAGATGGAATACGAGACCAAGAGCCGCGAGACGCAGGCCAGGCGTCGTGCGCTGCTGAGCAAGAAGGTGCCCGAAACCGAAGTCGATGCCCTCTTCCGCGAGCAGCTCGGATGGGACGCGAAGTTTCTGTCGTCGATGAAATACTCCGGCAAGGTTGGAGCCTTCGAAGGCGCCGGCTACGAAGCCAAGGGACTCTATCGTCCTGAAGCCGACTGCATCATGTTCACGCGCGACCCGGTCGGGTTCTGCCGCGTCTGTCGCCGCGCCATCGGACGCATCATCGATCAATACGCACGGCCGTAGTCGTCGACGGAACCTGGACACGCCCACCAACGTCTTCTCTTGACAGCGACAGGAGACGGCCACCAGGCTCGTCTCGATAGCGACAGAAGCAGACGCACACCATGGCCCCACGTTCACCCGTTGATGCTCTGCGCGGCTCGCTCGATCTCCTCATCCTGAAAACGCTCTCGTTGTCCGATACGCACGGCTGGGGCATCAGTCAGCGCGTGCAGCAGATGTCAGGCGGCGAGTTCGCCATGAACCAGGGCTCGCTCTACCCTGCTCTCCAGCGGCTCGAGAAGACCGGCCTGATTACCAGCGAGTGGGATGTGAGCGACAACAACCGTCAGGCCCGCTATTACCGGCTCACGGCGGCCGGCCGCCGCGCCCTCGGCAAGGAGGTCGAGAGCTGGAAGAAATTCGCGGCGACCCTCGACGCGGTGCTGCGGACGACGTGAGGACACCATGAAGTGGCTTGATGCGGCCCGCGCACGACTGCGCTTGCTGTTCGCGCGCCAGAGCGCTGAGTCACGGATGGACCAGGAGTTCCGGCTGCACATCGAGTTGGAAACTGAGCAACTGATTGCCAGAGGCGTTCCCCCTGCCGAAGCCCGTCGTCAAGCCCTCATCGCGTTTGGCGGCGTGGAACCGCATAAGGAAGCCATGCGCGACGGTCGCGGGCTCGCCTGGTTCGCCGGGTTCACGCTCGATCTGAAGCTCGCCACTCGTCTGCTGGCCAGATATCCCTGGCTGACGCTCGTGGGCGGTACCGCCATCGCGTTCGGTATTGCCGCGGGCGTCGGCACTTTCGAGCTCCGGACGAAGATCGTCAATCCCACACTGCCCCTCGACGAGGGCTCGCGGATCGTGGGACTCCGGAACTGGGATGCGTCGTTGAACCAAGTCGCCCCTTCGACGTCGGACGATTTCAGCGCCTTGCGCGGCGGGCTCTCGCTGGTCGAAGACGTCAGTGCGTTCCGGATGTTTTCCCGCAATCTCCTGACGAGCGACGGCCGATCCGACGCCGAGCCCGTTGCCGCGATGAGCGCATCAGGGTTCAAGGTCGCCCGTGTCACGCCGATGGCCGGTCGGACGCTGATCGAGTCTGATGAAGATCACGGAGCACCGCCCGTCGTCGTCATCGGCCATGATGTGTGGAGACGCCGATTCGCTAGTGATCCCGGAGTGCTCGGACAGACCGTTCGCCTTGGCAGCGAGCGGCCAACCGTCGTCGGCATCATGCCGGACGGCTTCACGTTTCCAGCCACCCCACAACTGTGGATTCCGCTTCTGCGCCCGACGAAGGCGGTCACGCTCGCCGAGGATTCGCTGCTGATATTCGGAAGACTCGCCGCAGGCGCCTCCCAATCGGAAGCGCAGGCCGAGTTGGCCGTCGTCGGTCGCCGGACGCCCGAGGGTTCGTCTAACCGCCGCACGCACGTGCAAACCGCACCCGTGCGCGCATTGGGGCAATTTCAGCTCGTGCCCTTTACGCGGCTGATGTTCGACTCGCTGGACGTGCAGATCGGACTGGCCGTCGGCAATATCTTCGTCGTGATGCTCCTGGTGCTGGTCTGTGCCAACGTGGCCCTTTTGACGTTCGCACGGGCGGCGACGCGGGACATCGAGATCGCCGTCAGGACGGCGCTTGGCGCCAGCCGGGCCAGGATCGTCACCCAGCTCTTCCTCGAAGGACTCGTGCTTGCCGCCATCGCGGTGACCGCCGGCCTCGCGGCAGCGCGCTTCACACTGCGGTCGTTGCTGGCACTGTTCGAAGCAGGAGGACGGTCGCTGCCCTTCTGGATGACCGGCGATCTCACCGCGAGCACCATGATCTATGCCGGTGCACTGACCATCGTTTGCGCTGCGATCATTGGCATCTTCCCGGCGCTGAAGATCACGGGAGGCGGTCACCTGACCCGACTGCGGCAATCGGCCGCCGGTGGCGGCGGTGTCAGGCTCGGCGGCGTATGGACCGTCGTGATTGCCGCGCAGGTGGCGACGACGGTGATGTTTCCCGCCGCGGCTTTCTTCTTCCATCGCTGGGTCGTGGCCGGCCAGAACACAGACATCGGCCTTGCGACGAGTAAATATCTCTCGGCCCGCCTCGAGCTCGATCAAGACGGTGCACCGCCCGGCAGAACGTTCACGGAACTCGAGCGTCGCGTCGGCACCGAGGCGGCAGTCTCCGGACTGACCTTCGCCGATCGATTGCCGGGGGCGGGGTCCGCACGCTGGCGGATCCAAATCGATGGCGAGGGGTCGCCCGAGCCCCCTGTCTTCCCGCATCGGGTGTCCTCGGCGTCGGTGGCCTTGAACTTCTTCGATGTGTTTGGCGCGCCCATTCTGGCCGGTCGCAACTTCACAGCCGCGGATCTCGACTCGACGGGCGTGGTGATTGTGAACACGTCGTTCGTGAACCGCTTCCTCGGCGGGCAGAATCCGATCGGCCGTCATATCCGCCGCGGACCGCACGAGAGTGTGCAGGACATCGGCCCATGGCTCGAGATCGTCGGCGTGGTCAAAGACCTGGGCATGGGCACCGGCGATGATGCTGCGGGAGTCTATCGCCCCATCTCTCTCGAGAGCACACCGTCGCTTCGCGTCGCGGTGGCTGTTACGGGGAGGCCCGAGTCGTTCGCCGCGCGCCTGCGGACCGTGGCGAGAGAAGTCGAGCCCACCTTGCAGATTCACGAGCTCATGACGCTGGACGACGTGATCGCCGGAGGGATGCGCGAGATTGCGTACATGTCGCGCATCATGACCGCACTGAGCGCACTCGCGCTGCTGCTGTCGCTCACGGCGATCTACTCAGTGACCGACTTCGCCATCTCGAGGCGTACTCGCGAGATCGGCATTCGCGTTGCCCTCGGCGCCGAGCGCCTGCGCGTCATCGGCCCGCTCCTCCGCCGGCCGCTGTCTCAGGTGGGCCTGGGAATTGTCTGCGGCGCCATCCTTTCGTTCCTCGCGTCCATCAGCATCTTCGAGAGCACGCCAAGCGTTCGAGAGGCGGCACTGATCGCGGCGTACGCGTTGTTGATGATGGTGGTCTGCCTGCTCGCCTGCGTCGTTCCGGTACGCCGCGCCCTCAACGTCGCTCCGGCCGAGGTGCTCAGAGCCGACGCGTAGGACGGTCAACACGCTGCTATACTCGCTTCACCTTCATGTTCCTCCGCGGTCAGGTAATAGGTAAGTACCGCATTCTCTCCTCACTCGGCAGTGGTGGCTTCGGCACGGTGTACCTCGCCGAAGACACCTGGATCGACAAGAAGGTCGCGCTCAAAGTTCCCCACAAGCAGAATCTCGACTTCAGCGAGCTGCTGAAAGAGCCGCGTCTGCTGGCGTCGATGAGTCACCCCAACATCGTGACGGTACTCACCGCAGAAAAGGGGGACGGCGTCTTCTTCATCGTGATGGAGTACGTGCAGGGCGAGACGCTCGAGCACATCATCATGCGCGACGGCGCGCTGGAGCTGACCCGGGCGCTCGACTTCACCTGCCAGATCTGCAACGCGGTCGATCACGCGCACCGCGCCAGCATCCTGCATCGCGATCTACGGCCGGGCAACATGCTGGTGTCAGAATCCGGCATCCTGAAGGTCACCGACTTCGGCACGTCACGGATTCTCGAGATCGCGGCGCACGGGACGACCGTCATCGGCAGCCCCCCGTACATGGCGCCGGAACAGTTCCACGGCAAGGCCGTTTTCGCCAGCGACGTCTACTCGGTCGGCGTGACGATGTATCAGATGTTGACCGGGTCGCTGCCGTACGACACGCCGGCGCCGGCCGACCTGGCGCGGCTTGTCCGCGGCGAGCTCCTGTCGGCGCCGCGCGTGAAGAACCCCAAGATCCCCAAGGCGATCAACGACATCGTCCTGCGAGCCCTCGCGCCCGATCTGACGGCACGATATCAACGCGCCGCCGACGTACTGAACGACATCCTCGCGTTTCGTGACACGCCGGTTCGCGCCGTACGGCGAACCCGCGTCGCCGGCACGGCGACGGCCGAAGACCACGTCTCGGACATCCACTCGCGCCTCAAGGCGCGCGAAACGCCCCAGGCTCGTTTCTGCTGGCACTGCCGCAAGCCGCTCCAGGCGCGAACGACGAAATGCCCGTTCTGCGGCGAAGCCCAGTAGCAGGTTCCAAGTTCCAGGTTCCACGTTCCAGGTTCCTCATTTCGAACCTCGAACTTTGAACACCCGAACACCTCGAACCTGAACCGTGAACCGAACCTGGAACATGGAACCAGGAACGTGGAACGGTTTATAGTGCCATCGTGCAAATCCTGCTGTTGTCGATGCCGGATTCGTTTGAGCACACGCCGACGCTGGCCGTGCGCATGCCGAATGGCGCGCTGGCGTCCCTGGCAGGAAACGTTGACGGCCACCACCACGTCGCGATCGCGGATCTGATCCTCGCGCAGTCGTCCGTGCAGCCGACCGTGACGCGTCTGATGCACGAGCTAAAACCGCAGCTGGTCGGACTGTCGGTGATGACATTCCAGCGCGGCACGGCGAGGCGGATCATCTCGCTCGTCAAGTCGCTCAATCCCGACGCGAAGGTCGTCGTCGGCGGCTACGACCCGTCGCTCGCACCCGACGCGTGGACCCATCCGGCGCTGGGAGTGGACTTCATCGTCCGCGGCGAAGGCGATATCACGTTTCGCGAGCTCGTGCGCGCGCTCGAAGCGAAGCGGCCGCTCAACGGTGTGGACGGGCTCTGGTACCGATCGGCAGACGGCATGCAGAAGAATCTTCCGCGCTCGGTGACAACGCTGGAGCGCGGCGAGATCAAGCCGCCACGGCGAGACGGCCGCGTGCTCGCCGGTTACACCTACATGGGACGGCCGATCGACGTCATCGAGACCTCGCGCGGGTGCACGTTCGATTGCAGCTTCTGCTCGATCATCGAGATGCGCGGTCGCAATTTCCACCGACTGCCCATCGACCGCGTCATTGCCGACATTCGCGATGCGCGCGACCGCGGCGCCCGCGCGATCTTCATCGTGGACGACAACATCACGATCGACGTGCCGCGCTTCGAAGCGCTGTGCCGAGGGATCGTCGAAGCCGGCCTCGACGACATCCACTATCTCGTGCAGGCGATGACCGCGTCGATTGCGCAGCACGGTGAGACGCTCGCGCCGCTGATGCGCCGCGCGGGTTTCCGTTATGTGTTCCTCGGCATCGAAAACATCCTCGAGGACGATCTCGCGTTTCTCAAGGCAGCGGCGAAGAATACGCGTCGCGGCAACGACGCCGGCCGGCAGAACGCAACGATGGCCGCAATCGACGTGCTGCATCGACACGGAATGTTCGTCGTTGGCGGACTGATCGTTGGCAACCCTGACGATACACGCGCGGCGATCGACGCAAACCTGACGTTCGCCAGGAAATACGTGGACTGGCCGTACATCCAGCACCCGACGCCGTACCCGGGCACGCCGATGACGAAGGATTTCCGCGATCGCGGCCTGATCGTCAACCCGCGCGTGGATGAATACGACGGGACGTCTGCGGTGACGCGCAGCGCATATCTCGATGCTGACGAGATCGAGTACCTGCGGTGGCGCGCCGATCGCTGGATGAAGGTCCGCCACATGCCAGCGGCGATGCTGCTGTACCCGGGGTTCATCATCAAACACGCGCGTCAGATGATGGCCCACACGTTCCGTGGCACGACGTGGCGCACCGCCCTGGGCTTGGAGAGCTCGCGCGACGCGTTTCGACGTTTCAAGCAAATTCGTGCACGTGAGCGCACATATCTCGAGTGGCCCGACCCTGCTCCTTCTGACCCCGATGTCAGGATGACATTGGGCATTTCGCAGAAACCCGTGTACGATTTGAGGGAAGTCACTTCCGTCACGCCGATCGACATCCTGCGATAAATCCACGTTGGTCGTTGGGAGTTGGCAGTTGGGAGTTGACCTCGAAGGAGCCAACTATGTCTTTCCCGGGGACCGGCAAGATCTGGATGAACGGCACGCTCGTGGACTGGGCTGACGCCAAGATCCACATTGCGTCCCATGTGATCCACTACGGGAGCGCGGTCTTCGAAGGCGCGCGCTGCTACGACACCAAGCAGGGTCCAGCCTGCTTCAGGCTCGACGCGCACATGCGCCGCCTGCTCGACTCCGCGCGCATCTACCGGATGGAGGTGCCCTACGATCAGCAGACGCTGACCAACGCCGTCCTCGAGCTGATTCGCGTCAACCAGTTCCAGGCCTGCTACATCCGCCCGATCGTCTATCGCGGCTACGACTCGCTCGGCGTCAATCCATATCCGTGTCCGGTGGACGTCGCGATCATGTTGTGGGAGTGGGGCGCCTACTTCACGAAGGAAGCGATCGAGGAAGGCCTCGACGTGAAGATCTCGACGTGGGCGCGGAACGCTCCGAACACCACCCCGGCGATGGCGAAGAGTGTCGCCAACTACGCCAACGCGCAGCTGATCAAGATGGAAGCGATCGCCGACGGCTACGCCGAAGGCATCGCGCTCGACACGCAGGGCAACCTGAGCGAAGGCAGCGGCCAGAACATCTTCATCGTGCGCGAGAACGTCATCCACACCCCGCCGATCGGGAATTCGGTGCTGTCGGGCATCACCCGCGACTCGGTGGTGACGCTCGCCCGAGAGATGGGCTTCGATGTTCGGGAGCAGACCCTGCCGCGTGAAATGCTGTATATCGCCGACGAGGTCTTCTTTGTCGGGACCGCGGTGGAGGTTACGCCCATCCGGTCTATCGACCGAATCAAGGTCGGCCGAGGCCGCCGCGGGCCCGTTACCGAGGCGATCCAGCAGAAATTCTTCCAGATTGTGAAGGGCGAGGCCCCCGACACGCACGGCTGGCTGCAGCCTGTCTATACGCGCGAAACAGCGACGACGCGCGCGTAGTTGTCCATAGTCCCTGGGGCTTGGTCCTTGGTCCGTCCTGGGCCTAAGTCCTTAGTCCTTCATGGATAGGGCGAGGGACCAGGGACCAAGAGCGGACCAAGCACAAAGAACTAAGGACCAAGGACTTCCAAGCCGATATTCAGGAGGCCATGCACGTCAATGACCTCCTGAAGACAGCCGTCGAAAACGGCGCCTCCGACCTCCATATCAAGGTCGGCACCTATCCCATGATGCGGGTCCGCGGGACCCTGGTTCCGGCCAGCGAAGAAAAGCGCCTCGATGCCGAGGATCTCGTCGCGATGGCAGCCGCCGTCCTCCCTGCCGGCCACCGGGACAAGTTCAAGGAAAACCACGAGGTGGACCTGGCCTACAGCGTGGCCGGCCTGGGCCGCTTCCGCTGCAACTGCTTCCAGCAGCGCAACACCATCGGCATGATCTTCCGCGTCATCCCCATGCGCATCTCGTCGATCGACGACCTGATGCTGCCGAAGGTGCTCAAGAAGATCGCGGCCGAGGAGCGCGGCCTCGTCGTCGTGACCGGGACCACGGGCTCCGGGAAGAGCACGACGCTCGCGGCGATGGTGGACGAGATCAACTCGACCCGCACGTCGCACATCATGACGATCGAAGACCCGATCGAATATCTGCATCGCGACAACCGCTCGATCATCAATCAGCGCGAAATCGGCGTGGACACGAACTCGTTCGCCCAGGCGCTGCGCAGCGCGCTCCGTCAGGACCCGGACGTCATTCTGGTCGGCGAAATGCGCGACCATGAAACGATCCAGACGGCGCTCACTGCGGCCGAAACCGGCCACCTCGTGTTCTCGACGTTGCACACCTTGGACGCGACGGAGACCATCAACCGCATCATCGCCGTGTTCCCGCCGCACCAGCAGAAACAGATCCGCATCCAGCTCGCGAGCGTGCTGAAGTCGGTGGTCTCGCAGCGCCTCATCCCGCGAGCGGACGGCAAAGGACGCGTGCCCGCCGTCGAGGCGCTCATCAGCACGGCGTATATTCGCGACGCGATCCTGGACAAGGAAAAGTCACACCTGATCCACGGCGCGATCGCGCAGGGCACGTCGCAGTACGGGATGCAGACGTTCGACCAATCGGTGTTCAGCCTCTACGAGACGGGCCTGGTCTCATACGAGGAGGCGCTGCGCTGGTGCTCGAACGTGGACGAGTTCAAGCTCAAAGTGCAAGGCATTCACACCACGGCCGACATGGCCCGCGAGCAGATGGCGCGGGTCGGTCAGTCCACCGGCGGCAAAGCCCCCGAGATCACCCGCTTCGGCGGGTAACCTCGTCTCCGCGCGGGCTGAAGCCCGCGCTCTACGAACGTGCGCGGACGTCGTAGACTCAAGCCGTGTCCGCCTACCTTGAGGCGCTGAAGATGCTCGCCCGGCGCGAGCTCTCCGAGGCGCAGGTCCGCCAGCGTCTCGCCAAACGCGGCGAGATTCAGGCTTCGATCGACGAGGCAGTCGCTCGTCTCAAGGCGGAGCGCAGCATCGACGACGAGCGCGTGGCCGGGGCGATCGCGAGAAGTCAGACGTCAGTTCGCAAGCGCGGCCGCCGGCGGGTGCAACAGCAGATCGAAGCCGCCGGCATCGACAGGTCAATCGCCTCACGAGCCGTGGACCAGGCGTTTCAGGATCTCGACCCCGATGCGCTGCTCCTGGCGTCCCTCGAGAAGCGGCTGCGCGGCCGCGCGCGCATCGCCGACGATCGCGAGTTCCAGCGTCTCTACCGTTATCTGAGCGCCCAGGGCTTCGACTCGGATCGCATCCTCGCCCACCTGCGGCGCCGTCAGTAGTGTCCGGCTTTAGCCGGACCTACAATAGTCGCAATGACATCGAAGGAGATCAGGGCGTCTTTCCTCAAATACTTCGAGCGCAACGGCCACCGCGTCGTGGCCAGCTCTCCGCTCGTCCCGCACGAGGACCCGACGCTGCTCTTCACAAACGCCGGGATGAACCAGTTCAAGGACGTGTTCCTGGGGAAAGAGACGCGCGACTACAAGCGGGCGGCAACCGTGCAGAAGTGCATGCGCGTCAGCGGCAAGCACAACGACCTCGACAACGTCGGGCCGTCGTTCCGCCATCACACCTTCTTCGAGATGCTGGGCAACTTCTCCTTCGGCGACTACTTCAAGAAGGATGCGATTCCGTTCGCGTGGAGGCTCCTCACCGAGGAGTGGAAACTGTCGAAGGACCGGTTGTTTGCGACCATCTTCAAGGGCGAGGCCGGCATCCCTCGCGACGCGGAGGCCTACGACCTCTGGCGGAAGTACCTCCCGGCCGATCATATCGGCGAGCTCGGATCGGACGACAACTTCTGGCAGCCGGGCGACACCGGCCCGTGCGGACGGTCTTCGGAGATCTACTACTACCGCGGCGCCGACATTCCCTGCCCTGAAGAAGCCGGCGGCAAAACCTGCCGTGGCATGGAGTGCAGCTGCGACCGCTACGTCGAGATCTGGAACAACGTGTTCATGGAGTTCGACCGCCAGCAGGACGGCACGCTCAACCCGCTGCCTGCCCCGTCGGTAGACACGGGCATGGGCCTCGAGCGCGTCACCGCGGTGCTGCAAGGGAAGCTGTCAAACTACGACACCGACGCCTTCACTCCCCTGCTCGCCGCCATCGGTGAACGCGCCGGGACGACCCATCACGGGACGATGTCCGAGACGGACGTGTCGATGCGGGTGGTCGCGGATCACCTGCGCGCGATGACGTTCCTCATCGCCGACGGTGTAGTGCCGTCGAACGAACACCGCGGCTACGTGCTGCGCAAGATCATGCGGCGCGCGATGCGCCACGGGAAGCACCTCGGGATGAAGGAGCCGTTCCTCTTCACCCTCGTGGACACGCTGGTTCATGAGTATGGCGACGCCTATCCTGAGCTCCGCTCCGGACGCGACGCCATCATTCAGGTGATCCGCAGCGAGGAAGACCGGTTCGATGCGGTGCTGACCGGTGGTCTGCCCCGTCTTGAAGAAGCGCTCGAACGCGCGGCCTCGGCCGGTGGTGTCCTGCCGGGCGAAATCGCGTTCCGTCTCTACGACACACACGGCCTGCCCATCGACTTCATCGAAGACACGGTTCAGGCACGCGGCTTGAGGTTCGACAAAGATGCCTTTGAACGCGCGATGGAAGGTCAGCGCGAGAAGGCACGCGCGAAGAGCACCTTCAAGGGCAGCGCCTGGCAAGACACGGCATGGACGACGAGCGACGCAGTTCGCCAGGAGCTCGAACGAGTCGGCGACAGCGGCTTCCGCGGCTACGAGTCCACCGAGATCAACACACAGGTGATCGCCGTGTTCGACAGCGGCCGCCAGGAGGTCGAGTCGCTGAAATCCGGACAGGACGGTTTCGTCGCACTCTCGGCCACGCCGTTCTACCTCGAAGCCGGCGGGCAGGTCTCGGACGAGGGCACGATCACCAGCCCCCAGGGCGAAGCGCAGGTCACTGGCGTCGTCCGTGCCAGCGGATGGCCTCGGCTGCATGCGATCACCGTGAAGAGCGGAACGCTTACGCGTCGCGATCTCGTGACGGCGTCTGTGACCAGCGCGGTGCGCGATGCGACACGGCGCAACCACACGGCGACACACCTGCTGCACGCCGCACTCCGTACGGTGCTCGGTGCGCACGTGAAACAGGCCGGCTCGCTCGTCGCGCCGGATCGGCTGCGCTTCGACTTCGTCCACTTCAATGCCGTCACACGCGAGCAGCAGCTCGAGATCGAGCGCATCGTCAACGAGCAGATCTTGAAGAACACACAGGTGCAGACCGAGGTGAAGAACACGCAGGAGGCGATCGCCGCCGGTGCGATGGCGCTCTTCGGCGAGAAGTACGGCGAGAACGTGCGGGTGGTCTCGATTCCTGGCTTCAGCCAGGAACTCTGCGGCGGCACGCACGTGCGCGCGACCGGTGACATTGGTCTGTTCGTCATCGTCTCGGAGGGCGGCGTCGCGGCCGGTGTGCGCCGCATCGAGGCGATCACTGGAATGGATTCGCTGAAGGCGTTCCAACGCGATCGCGACGAGCTGGCACAGTCGGCCGGGGCCCTGAACGCGCGGCCCGGCGATCTTGTTGCGCGAATCGCCGCCATTCAGGACGAAACGAAGCAGCTAAAACGGAGCAATCAAGAGCTCAAAATCAAGTTGGCCTCTGGACAAGCGTCATTCGCGGGTCATCAACCAACTGTGCAAGTCACTGGCCCGGTGGTCATGCCGGAAGAGGGTGAAGATATCGGTGGTGGGCGCAAGCTTGTCACACTTCAGGTTGCAGACTTCGATAAGGATGCCCTCCGAACGCTTGTCGATCGGTTTCGCGACAAGATCAAGAGCGGCGTCGTCGTCCTCGCCTCCGCCGGTGAAGGCAAGGTCTCGATTGTCGTCGGCGTGACGCCAGACCTCACGAAGAAGGTCCCTGCCGGTCAGGTCGTGAAGCAGCTCGCGCCGATCGTCGGCGGTGGTGGCGGCGGGCGGCCCGACTTCGCGGAAGCGGGCGGCAAGGATGCGTCGAAGATCGGCGAGATGCTGGCGGCGAGTCGAGGCGTAATCGAGAAGATGCTTTCGTAAAGGCCGCCGGGAGGCGGCCCAGGAGGGACTATGAAGCGCCTACTGGTCCTCGGGTTCCTTTTCATCATGGCGGCTGTGGTCAGCGCTGACGGTGTTCCGACCGTCGTCACTTATGTGCCGAACAGCAAAGTGACCGAGGTGATGACCAAGGGCGGTGAGATCGTCAACGACAAGGGCCTGATCATCCTCGCCAATCGGCGCGGCGCCGGCGAGGTCGAGGTCCACGACAAGACGAATCACATCTTCATCATCGTCGAAGGCGAGGCGACCTTCGTCACCGGCGGAACGCTGGTCGGCGCGAAGAACACCGCGCCGGGCCAGATCCGCGCGGCCAGCATGCAGGGCGGCCAGACGCATCAACTGCGCAAGGGCGACGTCATCACCGTTCCGGCGAAGACACCGCATTGGTGGAAGGAAGTCTCGACGAAGACGATCGCCTACTACGCGATCAACACCGAGCCGTAGGCACCGGTCGTGGCTGGCGTACTGCGCATTCTTGCTGCGGCGATGCTGGTGGCGAGTCCTGCGTACGCCCAAATACAGATACCGCCGGAATCGCCACGCCAATCGGCATCAGCGCGCGGGCGAGCCGACATCTCGTTTGACGTCGTATCCGTCAAGGTTGATCCGGCGAGAAGCCGCTCGGAGGCAGGACCTCCCACACTCGTCATGCATCCGTCAGGCCGGTTCACGGCGCTGAATGTGACGGTGACGCAGTTGATTCTGAGCGCCTACGATGTCCGCCCTTTTCAGATTGCCGGCGGGCCGGATTGGATGGGCAGCCAGCTGTTCGACATCCTGGCGCAGGCTCCGGACGACTTCGAGATGGGCCAGACGAAGCAGATGATGCGGCGGCTGCTCGAGCAGCGTTTCGGTCTCGTCGCTCAGCGCGCCACGTCTGCTCAGTCTGTCTATTCCCTAGAAAGGATCAGCAACAACCGCGCTCCAGGGCCATGGCTTCGTCGTCCGTCGGTGTGCGACCGCGCCCCCGCGGATCCGCCAGAGGTACTCGTCGGGCCCTTGGCCGGCCGGCGCGCCCCAACCGCTCGAAGTCAACGCGACCAGAGGTTCGACCCTGAATGTCCGTGGTTCTGGGGACACTCAACGACAGGAGTTGCAGCTGGTGCGACATGGTTCTATTCGAGGCGACTTCCGCTGTCGTCGATCCTCGAGCCTCTCGGAGGCATGGTCGGAGGGGCCGTCATCGATAACACGAGGCTCACTGGCGAGTGGGATGTGGATATCAAGTGGGAACCGGATTCGCTCAGCGCGACTAACGGTGTAGAAACTCGTTACGGTTCGATCTTTACCGCAGTACGGGAACAGCTAGGGCTGAAGCTCGAGCCTACGAAATCCAACGTCCAAATGCTGGTGATCGAGCGGCTCGATCGTCCTTCAGAAAATTGAGGCAACGGAGTTGATGGTGCGTGTGTTCAGACTCGTGTCGATCGTCTGCACGGCACTGTTTGCCAGTGCCACGCTCGCTGCACAACAAATCGACATCGGTCCGGCACCGGGCCGCCTGATTGACGTTGGCGGCCGCAGGTTGCACGTCAATTGCACAGGCCCGTCCGAAAGGACCGGCCCTACGGTGATCCTCGAAGCGGGGGCCAGCTCATTCGCGATCGACTGGTCCCTCGTTCAACCAGAGATCGCTCGCACCTCTCGCGTGTGCTCCTACGATCGAGCCGGCTCGGGCTGGAGCGATCCGCGCACCGATCTGGAAACGCCCGCGAGAATCGTCGCCGACTTGCACGCCGCGCTCGCCGCGGTCGGCGAAAAGCCGCCGTACGTCTTGGTGGGCGCGTCGGCGGGTGGCCTCTACGTGCGTCTGTATCAGCTCGACTACCCGGATGAAGTCGTGGGGCTCGTGTTCGTCGATCCGTCAACCGAGAATCGGCTGTTCACGATGTATCAGCAGCGCGGTGTCCTGATCGCCTCGCTGACTGCAGACCAGTTGTTGTCCACGATGCCAACCACCGCGATTCCCGTGCCCTCGCGCGCCCCACAAACGGGCTCGCCGTTCGATAAGCTTCCGCCTGACCTGTATCAACTGCGAATCAAGATCGATCAGCGGCTCATCGCGTCCATGCCGGCATCGGTTCCCGCAGAAGTCGTACGGGAGGCCTCCGAGGGACAGCGCGCGGGGTTGGCGCGGCTGCTGGAGAGTCGAAGCCGTCAGGACAATCCGATGAGGAACGTCCCGGTCATCGTGTTGACACGAGGGCAGAATCAAACGCAAGGGATCGCTGAGAACCATGCGAGCCTGGCGAGAGTCTCGACCAACTCACGACACGAGGTGATCGCGACGGCCGACCATGAGATTCACCTGTTCACTCCGTCCGCGGTCATACAAGCGATTGGCGATGTGGTCGTGGCCGCCAAGGAGCGGCGGCCACTTGCCGTGCGGCCGTAGGGGTTTCAGCTACTCGATCGGCTTCTCCGCGATGTGATCGAAGACGAGCACTTGCATCGGGCGCTTCTGCAGCTCGAGCTTCAATCCAAGCTGACGATCGAGTGCTTCAGGCAGTGAGATCGCACCCGTCGGCTCCGACGCCGCAAGTGCCGCACCACCCTGCGCCGGTCCCGCGTCTCCACCGCGTCCAGCGCCGCCCTGAATGAGTCCAACCGGGCTGAAGTTGACCGTGAAGGTCCAGCCGCCTTCGAGTCCGGTGGCATCAAGGGCCGGCACGCGGACATAGCCATTGGCGAGGCTCTGTAATCGCTCGGCGAACTGCGCCATGGTCATGTTCTGACAAGTGATCAGCCGAGAGAGGATTGGGGTTCGGTTTCTCGGATCAGCCGTGTTCGCCGCCGGGCCTTCCGTACATCGCGTGCGGCTCGATGGATCGGCCTTGCTCAGCCTGGGCTTTAGTGCCGACAGCACATAGCCGCTCACGTCGCGAGTCTCGACGTGCGTCTTGATCTGGAACCGCTCGGTCAGGAACGTCCGCAGCATCTCACGCAGCGTGGCGATCTCGATCGGCGGCTGATCCAGATTGGTCGTCGAGGCGAACGCTCTGGCCACGATATCAAATCGAGTCGTCGTGGCCCATTTGGGCACGTCTACCAACTCGTCGCTCTGAAGATCCCAGGCCAGCTGTATCAGCTGTCTCAGCGGCATGCCGACGACGTTGACCATGCCGGTCGGCTGAATTTGTGCCCTCGTGCCCTGCTGATCCGGTGACGTCGGCTTGATCGACGCGACTTCGAACTCCGGAGGCGGTGGCGGCGGCAGCACCTTGGCAACCTCTGGCGAATTCGGAGTGGGCTTGCGCTCGACGTGATCGACCACGAGGGAGGAAGTCGGCAGGTCCTTCAACTCGAGCTTCAGACCAAGCTGTTTCTCCAAGGCGTCGAACAGGCTGATGCCTTCACTTCCAGCTTGAGCCAGCGCCGGGCGGGCGTGAAACCTGATCTCGAAGTCGAACCCACCCTGCAGACCGGTCTGGTCCGCGACAGGATTCGGGAGGTACGCACCGGCGACCCTCGGAAGCAGCTGCGCCAGCGCCGTCATCGTCATGTTGCGGCAGACGGCCATCTGCGGCGGGATCACGCCTGCTTCGGTCTGCTGCGGCTGCGGCTGGCAGCCACCGGCACCCCCAGCGGCTGCTGACTTCATCTTGTGTGTGCCGTTAACAGTCATGACGAAGGCCGTCAGCGGTCTGGTGTCTTCGTGAACCACCAGCTTGAATCGCTCGGCCAGAAGTGGCTTCAGCATCAGCCTGGCATCGGTCACCGACGTCGCCGCTGGTGTCTTCGCGAACACCGTGTAGCGATCCAGCTCGATCCAACTCGGGCCACCGGCCACCTTCTCGGCATCGATCCCGTACGCGATTCTGATCAGATCGACCATCGTCGCGTTGTGCAGCTCGTAGCGGCCGTCGCGGATCGCATTGCCGGTTACCCCGACGCCGATCTGGCGGTCGCTGACGCGGATGTCGGCGATCTCGAAAGTGGGACTGGCCGGCGCTGACTGTCCGAAAGCGGGAATCGCGGAGAGAACGAGAGTACAGAGGACGCCGAAGGATCGCTTGATCATGCTCCCTTCGACGTTCACCACGTGGCTATGGTTCGACTGGAGCTAGGCGGTAAACCCGGCCTTCTTGAATGCCGCGATCGATGCGCCAGTCAGGGCATCGAGCTCCGTGACCATTGCCGGATCGGTGACAGTGAAGTTGAAACAGGTTTTGCCGTGCAGGCGCCCCTTCAGCGCCGCAGACATCCCCGCTTGTACTGTGGGAACTGAGACGCCCATCAGGTGATAGCTCACATACGACGTGCCCACTTCAACCCACGCCACCGGAATGCTCGCTCGCCGTGCCTTCCCTCCCCACGAACGCAAGGTCGCGGGACCAATGGGCGCCTCGAGGCAATATTTCGATCGCGTGTCTGAGGTCACCTCGAGTGACCCGGCGTGCTTCGCGAGGACGTCTCGCAGACGCCGAAAGACGAGGTCGAAGTTCCTGGCCTCACTCTTTGGCATTCAAGCGGGTGCTTTGGCTGGCCACCGCCAGCCATCGGCCCCCACGGTTCACCCAGACGTCCATGTACCTGTAACGGACCTCGGTGGGCTTGCCGTTGACGGGGCCCACGAGGATCTGCGTGAACCACACGACCGCCGTATTGCCGAACGTCTTGATGATGAACTCGTCGAGACGGGAGGAATCGACCTGCTGTCGATCGTCGCTCGCGAGGCTCAGCTCTTTCGCTCTGTCGCCGCGCGCGCCGTCGCCGTAGGTCGCGATGAACTCCTCGGCGAGCAGCGTCTCGATGAATTTGGCATCGTGCCGATGGAACGCGGCATCCCAGGCCTGTTCCAGTTCGATGAGGATCTGCTGATCAGACTTGACGTCCTGGGCGCTGGCGGCTGCGCTCATCGAGAGGAGCACAGCCACCAGACCACACGCTCGGAACCCGACCATCTCAGGCTTTCTTTGCGGTGAGCTCGTCGTAGGCGACCTGCAGCTGCGGCTGGCCTTCGTTGGCCGCAAACTGCGGCATCCCGGCCTTGATGATCTCCTCGGCGGACTTCCCTGCCTTGATGCCCTTCTGCACGTACTCGAGCATCGCTGAGAAGTAATCGCGCAGCGCGAGCAAGTCGGCCTTCGGTCCGGTCACCGGCGCACCGACCTTCGAGTGCCCGAAGATGTACAGCGTGTCGGCGTTGTGATCTTTCACGACCTTCTCGAGCGACACCAGCCAGTTGCGAATCGACGCCCCTGACGGACGGTCCACGCGCGGGTGCCGCTGATGCGACATCAAGTCACCCATGTGAACGATGTTCGCCTTCTGGAAGAAGATCACACCGTCGCCGCCCGTGTGACCCGGGCCGTAGTGGCGCGCGGTCACGATCTCGCTTCCAAGATCGACCTTCCAGTCGGTCTTGTACGTCGTGTCGGCGTAGGCCTGCTGGTCCTCGCTCTTCTGCGCCGCCGCCTGCTTGCGCTGCAGCCCAGGCGCGTTCTCCTGCGCCACCATCTTCACGACTGAGGGCTGCAACACCTTGTTGCCACCGGTGTGATCGGGATGATGGTGCGTGTTGATCAGCAGATCGATCTTCCGGCCGCCGGTCATCGGCTTGAAACCGTCGAGGAACATCTTCGACGTGTCGGCGAATTGGCTGTCGATGACGACCACCGCGTCGGGACCCACCAGCCATCCCATCGTGCCGCCTCGCGCGGTGAACGTGCCGACGTTGCGCCGCAGCGACGCGAACACGGGAACGGTCGGCGGCTGCGGGGCAGCGGCGGGTGCCTGCTGAGCGAACAGCCGTCCGGGCACGATCGCGCCGGCGGCGATGGCCAGCGACGATCTCACGATGAACTCACGTCGATTCGAATCCATGTTCGCTCCTTGTGTCGTCCGGCTGAAGCCGGACACTACGTCGGGCCCATGTGGGCCGCGCTACATCTGAATGACGACTTTCCCGATGAATTGCCCGGAGGCGTGATGCGCGAACGCCTGCTTCGCCTCCTCGAACGAAAAGACCCGATCGATCACCGGCTTTACCTGATTCACGGCAATCGCGCGGTTCATCTCCTCGAACATCTCGCGATCGCCGACGAAGATGCCGTGCAGGTTCCCGGCCTTGTACATCAATGGAAACGGACTCGTGTCGCCGTCGCGGCCAGCCACGAAGCCGATGAGACAGACCTTGCCGCCACGCGCGAGCGACTGCAAGGACCGGGCGAACGTGCCTGCTCCGCCGACCTCGAGCACGCAGTCTACTCCTCGACTGGTCAGACGGAGCACTTCTTTCTCCCAGTCGGGCGTCCGCGTGTAGTTGATCGCGTCCGGCGCGCCTAACGCCCGTACTCGCGCGAGTTTTTCATCGGTGGACGAGGTGGCGATCACGCGCGCACCGGCGCTGCGCGCAAACTGCAGGCCGAAGATCGACACGCCTCCGGTGCCGAGGACAAGGACGGTATCGCCGGCGTGAACCGGCTTCCCCGCCCGGAAGAGCGCGTGCCAGGCCGTCACCCCCGCGCAGGGCAGGCACGCCGCCTCTGCATAACTCAGCCCCTCCGGTATCGCGACGATGCAGTCCTCGTACAGGACGATGTAGTCGGCGAGCGTGCCGTCGAGCGGTGATCCGAGTGCGAGCGGAAGCGGCGTGGGTGTTCCGTCCGGCGAACGCTGAAAGAAGCACCCGGCGACGCGATCCCCGACACGCACACGCGAGACACCGGATCCCACCGCTGCGACATCACCGGCGCCATCCGACAGCGGTATTAAATCGCGAGTGTTCGGCCCGCCGAAATATGTGCCGTTGACGACCAGTTGGTCGCGATAGTTGAGCGAGACCGCGCGGATGCGGACGAGTACCTGACCAGGCCCGGGCAGCGGATCGGGGCGATCGACGCGACGCAGATCGTCGATCCCCTTTGATCCTGGCGGCACGATCCACGCGCGCATCAGATCGAGACCTCGGGCGCTTCGCTCACGTTCGGACGCTTCCGCAGCACGCGGTTCCACCACATGATCACGCCAGTCACGAGCATTAACGCGGGGATGAGACCGACGAACGCCCAGATCGCTTTCAGCACCGGCGCGTTACGCCAGCGTCCGAAGTGCAGCCGCGACAACCACGTCAAGACGACGTCGCCTGGACGCTCGCCGAGGATGGCGTCGGGATCGGAAATCGAGTCCACGAAATTCGAGAACGGCTCCGGCACGCCGAGGTAGAAGCCTGAGATGCCCCACATCAGCATAAAGAGGAAGAGCCAGAAGCCGATCGCGCTGTGCAGATCCCAGTTGAAGCGGCGCCAGCCGGAGCTCCACTTGATCCCGAGGCTTCGCTTCCAGCGGCTGACTCCAGGCCACCACACGACCAGACCGGTCAACGCCGTCACGCTGAAGATCGCACTGCCGATGCCGTTCCAGAATCGTCCCGGACGGTCGAGCAGCAGCTCGTCGTGCAGGCGCGCCAGCCAGAGAACGAAGTACTCACCCTGTGTGACCGAGTCGCCGAGGTCCTCCCCGGTATAGGGATTGAACAGCCGTTCCTTCTTCTCAGTGCCCCGCTCGACCCAGATTTCGATCGTCGGATTGCGGCGCGTGATGCGATCGCCGACGCGCGTGATCGTCCACCCGGGATACAGGCTTTCGGCCTTCGCCTGCAACTGCTCCGTCGTCAGCCGCGTCGCCTTCGGATCGAAGGTTGGCCGCGGCGTGGCGAAGAACCGATCGAGCTCGTTGCGATACACAAGCGCGCTGCCGGTGATGCTTAGCATCACGACATACAGACCCAGCGCCAACCCGGTCCACAAGTGAATCTGAAACAGTGCCCTCCGCAGCCACACCTTTTGTGGCTGACGGACCCAGCGTTGCCAAACGGCCATGTCCCCTCGTTGTGATCGCCCGCTGATTTGTACACCAACTTCGGTGCGCACTTCTGCCCGCCTTCACGTTTCGCGCTTCGGCGGGGCAAGCCTTGTCTTAAGAATCCCCCACTGACGGCCGATAAAAGAACTAATCAGCCCGAAACAGCCAGCCATGAGCACGTTTTCACGGTTGGGCACGGGCTTACCCATGCTGACTCGCTCGATCCTCGCGGCTACCCTGCTCGTCGCCCTCTGGCCGGCGCACGCCCAGGCACAGATCTACGCCTGGCGCGATGCCAACGGCACCCTGGTCGTGTCCGACCGCTCCATCGATGGCCCGACGGACGTCTATCAGGTCGAAGGCGCGCCGCAATACGTCTCGACGAGGCCCGTCGAATCGCCGTCGGCACGCGAGTTGTACGAGCCATACGTCCTCGAGTTCTCCACCCAGCACTCGCTGCGCCCGGAACTGGTGCGAGCGGTGATTCAGGTGGAATCCGGCTACAACCCCCGGGCGCTCTCACCGAAGGGCGCGATGGGTCTGATGCAGCTCATGCCCGAGACGGCGCGCATGCTCGGCGTGCAGCGTCCGTACGATCCCCAGCAAAACATCCGCGGCGGCACGCGCTATCTGCGCCTCCTGCTGGACAAGTACGACGGCAGCGAGGAACTTGCGCTCGCCGCCTACAACGCCGGATCGAGTGCGGTCGATCGCTATGGGAAACGCATCCCTCCCTATCGCGAGACACGCGACTACGTGAAGAAGGTGGGCTCCAAAGCTGGAGAAACCCCGTACACGACCCGCAAGCTGCGCATCTACAAAACCATCGAAATCGTCGATGGCCGCGTCGTGCCGCGCTATTCCTCCGAGAAACCGTCCGCCGGAAGCTTCGAGATCATCACTCGATAACTCCCAACGCCCAACTCCCAACTACCAACGCCCAACCACTTCCAATCGTCAACTCCCAATAACTTCGACGCCACAGGCCCCGGGTATTGGCATGTTCGTCCCAAACGTGTATCGCCTTTGGGAATTGGGAGTTGGGAGTGGTTGGGAGGTGGGCCGTTGGCTGTTGGGAATTGACATAGTATTCCTTCATGCGTCCGGCTGCTGTCGCCATCGCGGTTCTCGTCGCCGTCTGGCGCGCGGGCGCGCAGGCGCCCGAGCCGCTGCCCGAGTCGTTGACGCAGATGGTCGAGGCCGAGCGCGCGTTTGCCGCGCGGGCGCTCGTCATCGGTTGGAAGGATGCGTTCCTCGAATACTTCTCGCCGAGCGCAGTTGGATTCGCTGAAGGCAAACCGGGCTCGGCGCGTGAGCAAATCGCCAAGAACCCTGATCCCCCCAAAGACCTTCAATTGATCTGGGAGCCGCGCTACGGCGACATCGCCGCCAGCGGCGAGCTCGGGTACCTGACTGGCCCGGTGCGCAACATCCGCGCGTCGCGCGACGGCGGCAAGCCACGATTCTCCAACTACGCGTCGGTGTGGAAGCGCCAGAAGGACGGCTCCTTCAAAGTCGTCATGGACGTCGGGATCAACACACCAGCCGCGGTGACGTTTCCCGTTGGCTTCACCCGCGCGCCGCACAAGACCCGCTTCACCGGCGACTATGACGACTCGACGGCGCCGCTCGGCACCGCCGACGAAGTCCTCAACAGCGCATTGAAGACGGACCCGCTGCGCGCCTACCGTCCCCGGCTGGCAGACGGTGTCAGGTTCCATCGCCAGAATCAGATGCCGATCATCGGAACGCAGGCGGCCACCAAGTGGCTCGCGTCACAGAGGCCGGTCTCGAGCGCCGATTCGAGGTTCTCCGAGGCCGCACGATCCGGCGATCTGGGATACACCTGGGGCACCTATACGATTGCGCCACGCACAGTCACGGCGCGCGGCCGGGGTGCGCAGACCGTCAATATCGAAGCGGGTTTCTACGTGCGGGTGTGGGTGCGTGACCGGAGCGGTCAGTGGAAGGTCGCGCTCGACGTGTTACAATAATCCCTTTGTAAGAGCCGGGATTTTCACACGAGAGAGGACGCCCGCACTTGGCTAAGCGTACAAAATCCGCCCTGAAGGCGAACCGTCAGAACATCGTCCGCCGCGAGCACAACCGTCAGATGCGTTCGAAGCTGCGCACCGCGCTCAAGGCGATCCGCGCCTCGCTCGACGCGAAGGATCTGTCAGGCGCGAAGTCGGCGCTCAACAAGACGGTCTCGATCGTGGACAAGATGGCGACCAAGGGCATCATCCACCGCAACACGGCTGGGCGCTACAAGTCGCGGCTGTCGTCACGGTTGGCGAAGGCGACGGCCTAGATCCCATGGCGGGTCCGAAGAACAGGACCCGCCCTACACTGTCTAAAATCGTCGTCGACCTTCCGGACACATCTCAACAACGAGCCGCTCAAGAAGGATTCGAGGGTCGCCGCCCGACGACTTGAGGGCGATATCGGTCCGGAACAGCGCATCCATCGCGGGCCGCAGCCGCGGCCCAGACAGCTTCTCCGCCGCGATCCTGATCTGTCCGAGGATCTTCACGGCGACGTCGCCACTCTCGAACGCGAGCCCCAATTCCCGCAGCGCCTCACGCACGTCGTTGCGCTGAATCGCGTTGGCGATGCCCCAGTCGGCCTGCGCCTCGGGTCCAGCCGACACCGCTTGCCGCACATCGTCAGCCGTGATCGTGGCCTGCCCCATGGCATACAGCGTCAGTCGATCAAAGCCGGCGCGCAGCCGCGCCACGTCCAGCCCTGCACGCGCCACCAGCTCGTTGATCGCCGCCGGATCGAGCGTGACTTTCTCGCGCGTCGCCCGCGCCTTGACCCATCGCTGCGCGTCGGCCTCGCTTTCAATCGTGCCGCAATCAACGATGTGCGCGACTTTGATCAGCAGCTGGATCAACCGTCGTCGCCGATCCAGCGGGCCGCACACAAAGACGACGGTCGCGTGCGACGGGGGATCTTTGATGAACTCCTCCAGCCGCTCCTGTTCGGCATCGGACGCCTTGCTCTCGCGCTTGGGGATGAGCAGCTTCTCGGCCTCGGCGACGACGACCACACGGCGTGGCGCCATCATCGGCAGTGTGCTGACCGCGTCAATCAACGCGTCCACCTTGGTTTCCCCGCCATACATCCGCTCGACGTTGAATGCGCGCAGGTCCTCCTCGACCATCTCGGCGAATTCAGCGGCGACAGCGGATTTCTCGAGATCGTCGGCGCCTACGAGCATGTAGAGCGGATCGGTCTCGCCCGCGGCGAGCTGTTTGCGAAGAATCGCTGTTGTCAAAGGGGGCAACTAGAAGGCCTCTAGGATCGCGGTGACGACGGTGCGGGCCACGTCCCCGGCGATGCGGTCGAAGGAGCTGCGTTCCTGATCGATGAAGGCGTTGCCCTCGAGCACGGTGGCGCCGCGCGTCGTCAGCTCAGATTCCTCGCGGAACGTCAGCGCATCGTTCGACCACAGCACCATGTTCGTCCGCGCGTCGGTCAGCTGCACCCTCATCGTCATGATGAAGAGGTACCGCGAGGCAAGCTGAGTTTCGGTGAAGCCGACTGGTTGCGCGGAGATACCAGTGATCTCTCCGGTCAGCACCGCGTCAGACCCGGTCGCCTCCGGCAGAACGGTGTACTTGCCGCGACCGATGAACTCGGTACGGATCTTCTCGGTGATGACGATTTCGACCTGCTGAAACGTGCTGCGGTTCTCGATTGGAGGAATGCCGACGACCTTGATGTAGTCGGGCAAGAACGAACCGCGTCCGGCGAGCGCGTACCCACAGCTCGACGTCGCCATCGCCAGCGTGAGGATCAAGGCGGCTCTCATGTCACGACGCCTTTTCATTTCACGACGCCTTTTCATTTCACGACGATCGACACCAGGCGTCCCTTCGCCACAACGACCTTCTGCACTGTCTTCCCGGCAGTATGCGCCTTCACGGCCGGGTCGGCCAGCGCCAGTGTTTCAAGCTCGGCCTCCGACGTGGACGCGGGAACGGTCAGACGGGCGCGCACCTTGCCGTTGACCTGAACGGGCACCGTGATCTCTTCCGCCTTCGCCACCTCCGGATCGAACACCGGCCAGGTTGCAGCAGTGAGACCGTCCTGATATCCCAGCGTGCACCAGAGCTCTTCCGCGGTGTGGGGCGCGAACGGCGACAGCATCAGCACCAGAGACTCAATCGCCTCTCGAACGACGGCGATCGTGTCCGCGCGCTCCATCTCGCCGGCGTGCTCCACGTCCTCATCACCGCGATGACCCGGCCCGCCGGTGACCGTCTGCTCGCTGAATGCGTAGAGCTCGTTCACGAGCTCCATCAGCGCCGACACCGCCGTATTGAGCTGCTGTCGCTGCTCGATGTCGGCGGTCACCCGGCGGATGGTGTCGTGAGTCTTCCGGCGCAGCGACCGCTCGGCGGCGCTGAGTGATGCTTGCTGAGGCGGCGCGACACCCTCCCCGCCGACCGTCTCGCACCAGTGGTCCACGAGGCGCCAGACGCGAGCGAGGAAGCGGAAGCTGCCTTCAATACCGGAATCGGTCCACTCGATTTCCTTCTCGGGCGGCGCGACGAACACCACGTAGAGACGCAGTGCGTCCGCACCGTATTTCTGCATCATCGCGTCTGGGTCAACCACGTTGCCCTTGGACTTCGACATCACGGCGCCGTCCATGAGCACCATCCCCTGGGTCAGCAGGTGCGTGAACGGCTCGCTGTGGTCAACCATCCCGAGATCGCGGAACACACGTGCAAAAAAGCGCGAGTAGATGAGATGCAGAATCGCGTGCTCGACGCCGCCGACATAGAAGTCCACCGGCAGCCAGTACTTCGCCGCGGCCGGGTCGAACGCCTGTTTGTCGTTGCGAGCATCGGCAAAGCGGTAGAAGTACCAGGACGAGTCGACGAACGTGTCCATCGTGTCCGTCTCGCGGCGTGCCGGTTTGCCGCACGTGGGACACGTCACGTTGACGAACTCCGGGACGTGCGCGAGCGGTGAATCCCCGCGCCCGGTGAACTGCGCAATCTTCGGCAGCTCCACCGGCAGTTGGTCCTCGGGCACCGGGACGATGCCGTCGGTGTCGCAGTAGATCATCGGGATGGGCGTGCCCCAGTACCGCTGCCGGGAGATGCCCCAATCCTTGAGCCGATACTGGACCGTCCCCTCGCCGATGCCCCGCTGCTTGGCGACCTCGGTCATTTTCTTCAGCGCGTCTTCCGAGCTCAGCCCGGAAAACTCTCCCGAGCTGACGAGACGCCCGTAGTTCGACACCGCCTCGGTCATCACATCGGACGAGGGCGGCTGGCCCTCCGGCGTCACGACAATGCGGATCGGGAGATTGAATTTTTGGGCGAACTCGAAGTCACGCTCGTCGTGCGCCGGCACGGCCATGACGGCGCCGGTGCCGTACTCGCCGAGGACGAAGTTGGCGACCCAGATCGGCACGGGCTCGTTCGTGAACGGATTGATCGCGCGGAAGCCAGTGTCGAAGCCTTCCTTTTCGATTTCGCCGCTGACGCGGGCCGCACGATCCTGCAGCCGGAAGGCCTGGGCCTTCTGCTTGAGCGCGGCCGGATCCTTCGACCTCCCTGCGAGCGTCTGGACGAGCGGGTGCTCGGGCCCGAGCAGCACGAACGTTGCGCCATAGATCGTGTCTATGCGGGTCGTGAAGACCTCAATCACGGTCTGCGGATCGCCCTCGAGCGGGAACGTGACGCGCGCGCCCTCCGACCGCCCGATCCAGTTCTGCTGCATCGTCAGAACCTTCTCGGGCCACTGAGCCAACGTGTGGGTGGCGTCCAGCAGTTCATCCGCGTATGCGGTGATGCGGAAAAACCACTGCTCGAGGTCGCGCGTTTCAACTGGCGTGCCGCACCGCCAGCAGCCGCCGTCCACCACCTGCTCGTTGGCGAGCACGGTGTTGTCCACCGGGCACCAGTTCACGGACGACTTGCGGCGATACGCCAGGCCCTTCTCGAACATGCGGATGAAGAGCCACTGATTCCACTTGTAGTACTCAGCGTCGCAGGTGGCGAGCTCACGTTCCCAGGCATAGCTGATGCCGAGACGCTGCAGCTGCCCTTTCATGTGCGCGATGTTGCCGCGCGTGGACACTTCCGGGTGAATGCCGTTCTTGATCGCCGCGTTCTCCGCCGGCAGACCGAACGCATCCCACCCAAACGGATGCAGCACGTTATACCCGCGCATCCGTTTCACGCGCGCCAGGGCGTCGCCGATGCTGTAGTTGCGCACGTGTCCCATGTGGGCATGCCCGGAGGGATACGCGAACATCTCGAGACAGTAGAACTTCGGCTTCGCGGGATCGACGGCGACTTCAAACGCGCGTGCGGCCGCCCATTTCTGCTGCCATTTCCTATCGAGTTCTTGCGGATGGTAGTCGGCCACTCTCTCGATTATAACTTCCAGCGATCGCGCACATGCGGGAGCACGGCCTTGACGGTCGCGTCGCCGCGTGGTGACTCTCCGGTCGGTGCCGCGAATCCTTTCGTGTCGCCCTCGAGCGCGCGGATCGAGGCGCGCAACGATTCGGCAAGCGCGGCCAGGTCGTACCCGCCCTCGGTGACGGCGACCAGCCGGCCCTCACAGCACTCGTCGGCAACCGCGACAATCGCGGACGTCAGATGGCCGAAGTAGGGGCTGGTTAGACGCATACCGGCCAGGGGATCATTCATGTGCGCATCGAAGCCGGCTGAGATGAGAATGAGCTGCGGCCGGAACTGCCTGAGGATCGGCAACGCCATCTTGGAGTAGACCAGCTCGTAGTCGGCATCCGTGGCACCAGCACTGAGCGGGAGGTTGATGGTGAATCCCGCACCCGCGGACGTTCCGATGTCGCCGGCGGCGCCGGTTCCCGGGTAGTACGGATACTGGTGCGACGAGATGAACAGCACGGATGGATCGTTGTAGAAGCTCCACTGCGTGCCATTGCCATGATGGACGTCGTAGTCAACAATGGCGACGCGGTTCAGACCGTGCGCACGGGCAGCGGCGGCGGCGATGGCGATGTTGTTGAACAGACAGAAACCCATCGCGCGGTGACGCTCGGCGTGATGGCCAGGAGGCCGGACGAGCGCCAGCGCCCGTGTCCCCGCCGGACCGTCGAGCACATGTTCAACAGCCGTGACCGCAGCACCGGCGGCGAGATATGCCGCTTCGAATGTACCAGGCGACGTGAACGTATCCGGGTCCAGAGCCACCGCACGGCCGGCCGTCTCCTTGATCGCGGTGAGATAGTCGGCGTCGTGAATGCGTGTGATCTCCTGATCCGTTACGCGCCGTGGCGATTCGACGTGACCTCCACGCTTGCCGAACTCGGAGGCCACAACCTGCATCACCTCGAAACGCTCGACGCGCTCGGGATGGCCAGGCGGAGTCAGGTGATCGGCAAAATGCGGTGACGTGAAGATGGTCAGAGACACGCGGCGAATTGTACGGTGTCAACTCCCAACGCCCAACTACCAACTCCCAACCACTCCCAACTCCCAATTCCCAACGTTGAGAGTTGTTGGGAGTTGGGAGTTGGAGATTGGGAGTGGTTGGAAGTTGGATTTTGGAAGTTGGGAGTTAACGCGATGACGGTCCTGTTGTGGGTCATTGGCATCGCGCTTGTCATCATCGGTCTGGTCGGCACGGTCCTGCCGGCGTTGCCAGGCGCGATGCTCATCGTCGCCGGCCTGGTCGTGGCGGCATGGGCCGATGGCTTCACGAAGGTCAGCATCCTGACGCTGGTCGTGATTGGCGTGATCGGCGCAGCGAGCTACCTCGTGGATTTCGCTGCGGCGGCGCTCGGAGCCAAGAAGTTCGGCGCCAGCTCGCGCGCGATGATCGGTGCCGGCCTTGGCACGCTGCTCGGCCTGTTCCTCGGCTTGCCTGGCATCATCATCGGACCGTTTGTCGGCGCCGTCCTCGGCGAGTTGACCGTGCACCGCGACATGGCCAAGGTCGGCAAGGCCGGCCTCGCGGCGTGGATTGGTTTCCTCGCGGGTATGGCGGTGAAAGTGGGCATCGCGTTTCTGTTGATTGGAATCTTTCTTTTGGCGCTCGTGGTCTAATGAGCCCACTATGAAGAAGGTCGCCCTCGTCTCCGCAGTTGTGGCAGTCTTCACCGCAGCGGTCGCGACGCAGGATCCCACCATCGTCACAAACCCGCCTGAGCGATTCTCAACGCGTGTGCTCGTATCCGGTCTCGAAGGACCGTGGGAAGTCGCATGGGGCCCGGATCAGCAGTTGTGGGTCACCGAGCGCACCGGCAGGCGCGTGGTGCGTATCAATCCGGCCGACGGCATGAGAAGCGTGGCCGTGACGATTCCCGAGGTGAACACCACCTTCACGCAGGATGGGTTGCTGGGTCTGGCGTTTCACGCCGACTTGATGCGCGGCACCGGCAATGATTTCGTCTACGTTGCGTTCACCTATGACGATGCACCTGGAACGGCGCTGGCGCGTCGGCTGGCGGTCAGACGGTATCGCTACGATCAAACCGCTCACACCCTGGTCGAGCCGCGCGACATCCTGACCGGGCTGCCCACAGACACTGACCACGTGGGTGGCCGTCTGGCGTTTGGTCCCGATCGAAAGCTGTATTTGACGATTGGCGATCAGGGCAGCAATTTCGGCGCGAACCGCTGCAACGCGAATCACGCGCAGGATCTGCCGACGGCGGCACAGGTGAAGGCGAAGGACTGGTCGCAGTATCAGGGCAAGATTCTGCGGATGGAGTTGGACGGATCGATCCCCGCGGACAATCCGGAAATTGGTGGCGTGCGCAGCCATATCTTCACGTACGGTCACCGCAATCCACTCGGCTTGGCGTTCGGGCCAGGCGGCCGCTTGTACGAGTCCGAGCACGGTCCGAGCTCGGACGATGAAGCGAATCTGCTCGAAGCCGGTCGGAACTATGGGTGGCCGAACGTCGCCGGATACAAGGACGACAAGGCCTACGTGTACGCGAACTGGTCGGCGTCGAAGCCGACGCCGTGCGCGTCGCTCCCCGGCGCCAACGCCATTCCCGCGTCGGTACCGCAACAGACCGAGAGCTCGTTCACCAACCCCCAGTACATGCCACCGCTGCGGACCTTCTTCACTGTGGAGACTGGCTACGATCTCAACCGGATCGGCAGCGCCACGATCGCGCCCGGCGGCGTGGACGTGTACACCAGCGACGCAATTCCTGGTTGGAAGAACTCATTGCTGGTACTGAGCCTGATTCGCGGTGCGGTGTATCGGTTGCAGCTGGCTGCCGACGGCCGATCCGTGCAGGGTCCGCCGTCGGAGTTGTTCAAGTCGGCGAATCGCTATCGTGACATCGCGCTCAATCCAGATGGCCGCACGATTTATCTGGCGACCGATCCTACGGGACCGAGTCGCAGTGCGACCGGCGGCCAGCAGCCGCTGGCAAATCCGGGGAGCATCATCGAGTTGAAATACACGCCGCAGCCGTAGGGCGGGTCCTGTTCTTTGGACCCGCCAGCTGGCTCGCGGCCCTCCGCCAGCCGGGTCTACAAAGCAAGGCCCGCCCTACCCTGTCTATTTACGTGCGGCGTACGTTTTCGTGAATCCGTTCCGGGAATTTGTCACCGAAAACGATCCATCTTCCTTCGCAGAGACTTTGATCCAGTACGCGGGGCCGTTGTGCGCGGGCGGCGGTGGTGCGCCAGGCCCTGGCGCTGGCGCTGCTGTCGCCGCGATGGGCATCGCATCGGCCTGCTGATCGACGCCGTTGGCGATGAACATCCCCGGCACCGTGTACTCCTGACCGCTCAGCAGCGAGAAGTGAATCTGCCACAGATCCTCGAGGCCGGGCGAGGAATGCATCACCTTCATCGCGTCGGGCTGGCCGCCCTTCCGTGTGCCGTTATTCATGATCGCGACACGTGGCGCGATCGCGTGCATGAGCACCTCTGAATTCGAGATCGCCTGGCCGTGGTGCGACACGATGAAGAGATCGACGGTCCCGAGACGATTGACCGGGCACATCAGATCGGACTCTTTGTTCCACGTCAGGTCGCCGAGGTGCACCGTCTTGAAGCGGCCGAAGGTGAAGTGCGTGCCGACCGACTGTGCATTCTCTGACGGATCGGGATCCTTCGGTTTGTAGCTTGCACAGTAGGGATTCTTGCTGCCGGCACCGGGAAGCGGGCTGGCAATCATCTGCCCCGCTGACGCCACGACTCGCGCGTCTACGCCTTTGATCTCGATCTTGTCGCCGGGCTTCGCGATGGTGTGCTTGCTCTTGGCGTAGAGCTGTGGATACACCTTCTGCAGGAACTCGTCAGCCGCAGCCGCCGGCTGCACGTTCGGGCCGTGGTCGATGAACTCTTTGATCGGAATGCGCGAGGCGACCTCGCTCATCGCGCCCCAATGATCGCCGTGGTAGTGCGTGGTGATCAGGTGATCGATCTGTGCCAGCCGCGCATCCTTGGCTGCGGCCATGATGCGGTCGGCATCGCGCGTCGCGCCGGCGCCGCCATTGCCCGTGTCGATCAGCAGTGAGTCGCCGGATGGCGCCACGAACAGCGTGGCATTGCCGCCCTCGACGTCCACCAGATAGATGTCGAGCGTGGTCCGCGCCTGGGCCGACAGAAACGCGACAGACAGCGACGCCAAGAGAACGGCGAGTATTCGGCGCATGGGAAAGCCTCCTGGACGGGAGATGCTAACAGGTCGCGCGGAATTATGAGCGGCTTCGCAGCGGTGCGAACATACTGGCGATGTAGAGCGCCGCGGCGCCCGCCAGCATGAGCGTATCGCGGGCCGTCGAAGGCATCGTCGCCGTGGTCACGACGAGCCCGGGCCAGCCAGCTTTGAACAGCGCCGTTTCGCCGTGTGCCGACGCCAGGACGATGGCCAGGCTGGCAGCGAAGCCACCCAGCATAGCAACCGATCCCCACCAGTCATAGGCCCACGAGCGTGCCGTCGCCAGCCGGAGGGCCGCCGTGGCTGGATCGGTTTTGGTTCGCTCGATCTGCGCGATACGAGCCAGGACCCCCGCACGCAGGTCTCCCGCGGGTAGGACCTGAGGCAACGTTGCCAGATCCTTCGGAAGGGTCCTCGCCGCTTCGAGCGCTGGACCACAGGTCGGGCACTGGCGAGCATGCCCCCATGCAGCATCAAGGTGCGCGCGGGGATAGTCTGCAAAGTCGCCCGCGTCGATGAGCCCGAGCACGTGTGCGCACGTCATGTCGTGTCTCCCAACGAGATCGTTCCGGCCGGGAGCCGCTCGCGAAGATGGCGTCTGGCGCGGAAGAGAAATGTCTTGACGGTTCCGGATGTCACTGCCAGCGCACGCGCGATGTCACCCACCGCCATCTCGTCGCGGTAATAGAGTGTCACCGCCATCCGCTCTCCCTGTGGCAGCCCCGCCACGGCGTCCCACAGCGCGCGGTCGCGCTCGTTCGAGAGAAGGGCGTTGAGCGCGGTCGCTGCTGCGCGCGGCTCATCGGCGCCTTCGAGCGAATCGCCCTCGCGGTGAACGGTCCGGCCGTGTGCGCGAAGCCAGTTCTGCGCGAGCCGGATCGCGATGGTCGCCATCCAGGGATAAAAGGGGCGCGCGTCGTCGTAGTGATCGAGGTGCGTGTAGGCGCGAACGAAAGCGTCCTGCACCACCTCTTCGGCGCCTGCCGGCTGACGGACCATCATCAAGATCAGACCGAACAGCCGGCCCTGATACCGCGCGACGAGATCCCCGAAGGCCTCATGATTGCCGTCACGGACCGCGCGGACGACAGTGCGGTCGGAATCACTCACGCGCGCGGCGGGTCAACGTCATCGACGAGACCCAACCCCATCGACGCATACACCACCTTGCGGCCTCCGTAGAACAGCGGGACGATCCCCAACATGACGGCTGGCGGGAAGAGAAGCCCCAGCAGACAGCACGCGAGTCCCTTCAGCGCCAAATCGACCGCGTCCCGCTTTTCGGCGTCGGTGCGCGGCGCGGCGCGAAGGTACGCCGCGACCGAGTCATATCCGTGCCGCGTCGCGCGCCGCCTGACAAGGAGGACGCCCGGCACAAGAAACACCAGTGAAATCAGAATCGGGCCGAGGATCGCGCCCATGAGGAAGAGTAGGGGCATGCCAAACTGTAGCCACTGGTCAGCGAAGTTCACGATGCACCTCCGACCGCGTTCCGTCCCGGCGTATCCGGAATCGACGCGTCTGGTTGAATTACAACCCTCACGATGCGCCGGTTGACAGCGCGTTCCCGGACTCTGCCATTCCTTGCCGCTGCCGTCCTGATGCGGTAGAGTCCGCGGGGCGCGAGGTAGCTAGATGGCCAAGACTGGACGCAATGATCTCTGCTCCTGCGGCAGCGGCAAGAAATTCAAAAAGTGCCACGGCGTCAAAACGACCAGCGACCGGCAGGGAAAGTTCTTGATGATTGTCGTCGGCGGGGCGCTGATCGCCGCGCTCGCGGCGGTGGCTGCGCAGATGACGACCGAGCGTCGCAGCGGAGGCGGCCGTGTCTGGGATCCGGCGCACGGCCACTATCACAACGAGCTCGGACGCGAGATTCCCTAGTTCGTTCGTTCGAGCATCTTGATCGCCCGTGTTTCGAGCGCTGTGAGGCGGCGCTCCAGCTCCACTCTCGTCCTCTCGAGCGTCTCATCCGACGCCTCGCCCGGGACGTCGAGTGGCTCACCGACGGACAACGCAACTGTGCTGAACGGCTTGGGAATCTGCGTGCGGTCCCAGCTGCGTAAGCTCCAGTGCGACGACGCCTCGAGGTGAAATGGCAGCACGGGATTCCCGGTCGCGCTGGCCAGCCATACCGCTCCTGCCTGCGCGACACGCGCCGGACCACGCGGGCCGTCGAGGGTGAACCCCGCTGCGCGGCCGGTCTTCATATCCCGCACGAGTTGCAGAATTGCCTTGCGCCCGCCGCGTGACGTCGAGCCACGCGCGGTGCCGTAGCCGAAGCGCTCGATGATCCGCGCGATCCACTCCCCGTCGAAGTTCTCGCTGGTGATGACGACGATGCCTCGACGCCGGAAATAGAAGGTCGCCGGCAGAATGCGTCCGTGCCAGAACGCCATGACCGGCTGACGGCCTGAGGCGTGGATCGCGTCGAGGTGCTGAAGTCCCTCGACACGCCAGTGCAGCGTGTGTCCGAGCGCGTTGATCAACGGGTAACCGAGTCCCGCGATCATCGCGACCTGGACGCGCTTGCCCCACGACGCCTGCCAGTCGCTCACCTTGGAAGTTGGGAGTTGGCAGTTGGGAGTTGACTACATTCCATTGTACTGAGGCCCACCGCCTCCTTCAGGCGGCACCCAGGTGATGACCTGATACGGGTCCATGATGTCGCAGGTCTTGCAGTGCACGCAGTTCGACGCGTTGATCTGCAGACGCGGCGGCTGACCGGTCTCGCGAATGATCTCGTAGACGTTGGCCGGACAGAACCGCGTGCACGGATGGCCGTACTCCGGTCCGCATCGCGAACTGCACACCTCGGTCTGCACGATGAGGTGCGACGGCTGATCCTCGTCGTGCGCGGTGCCCGAGTAATGGACGTTGGTGAGCTTGTCGAACGTCGTCACGCGATCGATCGGCGCCGTGTTGCTCGGGTGGGTCACGGGCACGTCGAGTCCGTAATACCAGGCCAGCGTCTTCATCCGCTGATAGCCGGGCCGGCTGCGCAGGCCCTCAATCCAGCGGCCCCCAGTGATCAGCGAGAGTCCCGAGAACATCAATCCGGCGAGGAGTCCATAGCCGAACGCTTGATGGACGTTGCGGACAGGATAGAGCTCGGTGCGAATCGGGCTGACGTTGATCCGGTCCTCGTAGCGTTTGAGCGCGGCCTCCGATGTGTCTCCGGCGCGGATCGCCTCGAACGCCGTCTCCGCGGCGAGCATGCCGCTGCGCATCGCCAGGTGAATACCCTTGAGGCGCATGGAGTTCATGAAGCCGCCGGCATCTCCGGCGATCAGGCCGCCAGCCATATAGGGGCGCGGAATGGTGTTCCAGCCACCCTCTGGGAGCGCCTTGGCGCCGTAGCGCACCAACGTCCCCCCTGCGATCAGCGAGGCGACGAGTGGATGCTTCTTGAGGCGATTGAACGCCACGTGCGGATCGAACAACGGATCGGCGTAGTCGAGTCCGGCGACAAAGCCCAGTGCGAGACGGTTCTCCGGCAGCGCGTAGATGAACGCCCCGCCGAACTCCTCATGCCTGAGCGGATAGCCCATGGTGTGCATCACCGTGCCGGGCTCGATGCGCCCGGCCGGAATGTCCCACAGTTCCTTCAGACCAACGGCGTACTGCTCGGCCTCGCGGTCCTTGCTGAGTTGAAACTGATGAATCAGCGTCTTGGTGAGGTTGCCGCGCACGCCGTCGCAGAAGATGGTGACCTTGGCATGAATGTCCACGCCCGGCTCGTAGGTCCCCTTGTGCTCACCGTGCTTGCCGACGCCGCGATCTCCGGTGCGCACGCCGATCACGCGAGTGCCATCGGTCAGCACGTCCTGACCGGGGAACCCGGTGAAGAAGTCGATGCCCTCGCCCTCGACCTGCGTCGCCAGCCACTGCACGAACTGACTCAGCGCGATGACGTAGTTGCCGTGATTGTTGAGTGGCGGCGGGATGATCGGAAAGCGGATTTTCGATCGCTCGGTCAAGAAGTAGACGTGATCGCGCTGCACAGGCGCGAGCAGCGGCGCGCCCTTGGCCTGAAAGTCCGGAATCAGCTCGCGCAGCGTCGATGGATCGAGCACTGCGCCGGACAGAATGTGCGCACCCGATTCGCGCGCTTTCTCGAGGACTGCGATCGACAGCGCCTCCCCGCCCTGCTGCTTCTGCAGCTGGGCGAGACGCAAGGCAGCGGAGAGACCTGCCGGTCCCCCGCCGACCACTAGGACGTCAACGTCGAGAGTCTCGCGCTCCATGTCGTCGGTCTACAGTCTACGGTCTACAGTCTACGGTCTACGGTGGGCTGTGGCGAAACCGGCCGGAGACTGAAGGACCGGAGACCGAAGACCGGAGACTACTTCTTCTCCAGTTCCGCCGTCAGCGCAGGGACGATCTCGAACAGGTCGCCGACGATGCCATAGTCAGCGACTTCGAAGATCGGCGCGTCCGCGTCCTTGTTGATCGCGACGATGGTGCGCGAACCTTTCATGCCAACCAGGTGTTGGATGGCGCCGGAGATGCCGAGCGCGACGTAGAGCCGCGGGGCGACAGTCTGACCGGAGCTGCCCACCTGACGCTCCATTGGCAGCCAGCCGCTGTCGCAAATCGGCCGCGACGCGGCAAGCTCGGCGCGCATCGCTGAGGCCAGCTTCTGCGCCAGGGGCAGGTTGTCCTGCGACTTGATGCCGCGGCCGACGGCGATGATGCGCTCGGCCTGACTGAGGTCAACGGCCTGCTTGGCTTCCTGGAACGGCGCCTCGGCCTGCTGACGAATGGCGGCCGTGTCGATCGCCACATCGACGGAAGCAATCGACGCGGAACCGCCGCGGCGCGCGGCGTCCGCCCGAAAGGCGCCGATCTGCACCGTCACGATGACAGGGTTGGTCGTCGCGCGGACAGTGGCGGTGAGCTTGCCCTGGAACATCGGACGGGTGAACGTCGCCGACGCGCCTTCCCCACTGATACCGATGACGTCGGTGACCGCGCTCACGCGCAGCCGGGCGCCGAGCATCGGAGCGAAGTCGCGAGCCTGGTAGGTGTGAGCCATCAGCACGAACGTCGGCTTCTTCTGGTCGATGACGCTTTTTAGCGCCATCGTGAACGCGTCAGGCGTGTACTGCCCGAGCGCGGCGTGCTCGGCTGTTAGTACCTCGGCGACGTCCGCTTGTGAGAGATCCTTGGCGACCGCACTGACGGAAGCACCCGGAACGACTACTGAGACCGGCAGGCTGCCGGCCATCTGCTGCGCCGCAGCAATTGCTTCCCAGCTCGCGCGGTTGAGCGCACCGTCACGCTGTTCAGCGACGACGAGAATCATAGAACTCTCGCCTCCTCGCGCAGCCGGCGAACCAGATCCTTGGCCGCTTCGGCCGGTGATCCGGCGATCATCTGGGTCTGCTTGCTGCGCACCGGCAACGACAGCGACAGGATCTGCTGCGTTGCCTGCAGTCCCGCCGGCAACGCGACTTTTTTGATCTCCTTCTTCTTCGCGGCCATGATGCCTTTGAGCGTGGCGTAGCGCAGCTGGTTGATGCCGCTCTGGATCGTCAGCAGCGCCGGCAGCGGCATCGCGATCCACTGGAACCATCCGCCTTCGAGCTCGCGCTTGACACGCAGGCGGCCTTGCCCTGGGCCTGTCGAAGGGTTCGATTCAACCTGTACTTCCATGATGATCGTCGAGTGCGGCATGCCGAGACGCTCAGCGAGGATCACGCCCATCTGCGCGTGGCCCTGATCGTCGGACTGCAGCCCGGTGAGCACCAGGTCGAATTGTTCGCCGGCCATCGCCGCGGCCAGCGCGTCGGCGGTGAGGGAGCCGTCGGCAGTCGCCAGGGAGTTGTCCTCGACATGCACGGCGCGATCGGCGCCGCGCGCCAGCGCCTCGCGAATCACCTGCTGCACGCGGGCAGGACCGGCGGAGCACACCACAACCTCGCCGCTCAGCTTTTCGCGAAGGCGCAGCGCTTCTTCGAGCGCATACGCGTCCGGCTCGTTCATCTCGAAGCTCGCGTCCTGTTCGCGGATCCAGGTCTTGTCGTCGGTGAGACGCGGCTGCCACTCGCGGGTGGGAACCTGCTTGATGCAGACGGCGATCTTCATATGGCTCTGGGCTCTAGGCTTTTGGCTCTGGGCTCTAGGCTTTTGGCTTTGGGCTCCAGGCTTTTGGCTTTGGTCTCCAGGCTCGCAGCCTAAAGCCCAAGGTCCAGAGCCTAAAGCCTATCCCTCAAATTTCTTAAACAGTAGCGCGGCGTTCGTGCCGCCGAACCCGAACGAGTTCGACAGCGCGTAGGTGATCGGCATCGGCCGGCTCTTGCAGGGCACGTAGTCGAGATCGCACTCCGGATCGGGCTGCTCGAGATTGATCGTCGGCGGTGCAACCTGGTGGTGCACGGCCAGCGCCGAGATGCCGGCCTCGAGACCGCCGGCCCCACCGAGCAGGTGGCCGGTCATCGACTTCGTCGATGAAATCGCCAGCTTCCGGGCGTGATCGCCGAACAGCGTTTTGATGGCCAGCGTTTCGAGCTTGTCGTTGTACGGCGTCGAGGTGCCGTGCGCATTGATGTAATCCACCTGGTCAGGCCGGATGCCCGCCTTCTTGACCGCCATCCGCATCACGCGCACGCCGCCGGCGCCGTCTTCCGACGGCGCGGTGATGTGGTAGGCGTCGCCCGACATGCCGTAGCCGACGATTTCCGCGTAGATCTTTGCCCCGCGCCGCGTCGCGTGTTCGAGTTCCTCGAGGATGAGCGTGCCGGCGCCCTCGCCGATGACGAAACCGTCGCGATCCTTGTCGAAGGGCCGTGACGCCTTGCCGGGTTCGTCGTTGCGCGTGGACAGCGCACGCAGCGCCGCGAAGCCGCCGAGACTCATCGGCGTGATCGCCGCTTCCGAGCCTCCAGTGATCATGACGTCCGCGTCGCCGCGCCGAATGATCTCGAACGAGTCGCCGATGGCGTGCGCCGACGCGGAGCACGCGGTGCAGCTCGCCATGTTCGGGCCTTTTGCGCCGAAACGGATCGAGACGTGGCCCGAGGCGAGATTGATGATGGCTGACGGAATGAAGAAGGGTGAGATCTTCCGCGGACCACCCGCCAGCAGCGCGCTGTGCTCGCGCTCGATGGTCTGGAATCCGCCAATGCCAGACCCGATGTACACGCCGACGTCCGGGGCGTTCTCCGGCGTAATGCGCAGCCCCGAGTCGTCCATCGCAAACTGCGACGCCGCCACCGCGTACTGAATAAAGACGTCCATCTTCTTGACGTCTTTCTTCTCGACGAAATTCAGCGGGTCGAATCCCTTCACCTCCGCGGCAATCTGTGCCGCGTACCCGGTGATGTCGAACCTGGTGACGCGCGTGACACCCGACGTGCCGGCCAGCAGCGCCTGCCAGGTCGCCGCCGTGCCAATGCCCAGCGACGACACCAGCCCGATGCCGGTGATGACAACCCGCCTGCTCAAACCTGTGGCCCCTACTTCTTGCCCTTGGCGTGGGCGTCGATGTAATCGATCGCTTCCTTGACGCGGGTGATCTTCTCGGCGTCCTCGTCCGGAATCTCGATCCCGAACTCCTCCTCGAAGGCCATCACGAGCTCCACCGTGTCGAGCGAGTCGGCACCGAGATCGTCCACGAACGACGCATCCGGCGTGACTTCCTCTTCATCGACGCCGAGCTGTTCCACGATGATGCTCTTCACCTTGTCTGCAACCGCCATCTGTCCTCCAGTCAGTTAGTGGTTAGTGGTTGGTGGTTGGTGGTTGTCAACCATCCACCTTCCACCGAACCACCAACGACCAACCACCACCAACTTTAACCACCTACCACTAACCACTAACCACACCAACCGAATTACATGTACATGCCGCCGTTTACGGCCAGTACCTGCCCTGTAATATACGCTGCCTCATCCGACGCGAGGAAGCACACTGCTGCCGCGACATCCCGCGGCGTCCCCAGACGTTTGAGGGGAATCAGCGACTCCCATTCGCCCTGTGCCTTCTCGGCAACTGCCCGAGTCATGTCGGTCTCGATCATCCCGGGCGCCACGACGTTCACCGTGATGTTGCGCGACGCCACCTCGCGTGCCAGGGCCATGCTGAACCCGATCAACCCGGCTTTCGACGCCGCATAGTTTGCTTGCCCGGCGTTCCCCATCTGCCCGACCACTGAGCTGATGCTCACGATCCGGCCGGCGCGCTGCTTGAGCATGGGCTTGAGCACGGCCTGCACGCACGTATACGCCGACGTCAGGTTCGTGGCGAGCACATCGTCCCAGTCCTGGCGCTTCAGCCGCAGCATCAGCTGATCTCGGGTAATTCCGGCGTTGTTGACGAGCACATCCACGCGTTGGTGCCGGGCCAGCACGCCTTCGAGCATCGCCTCGATGGAGGCGCCGTCGGTGACATCGATTGCCACGGCCTCGGCCTTTCCACCCGCCTGCCGAATCGCCTCCACCGTGCCGTCGGCGTGGTCCCCGCGCGCGCCGGCGATGACCTGCGCACCGCGGGCAGCCAGCACTTCGGCGATCCCGCGCCCAATTCCTCGCGACGCGCCCGTGACAATCGCTACTTTTCCGCTGAGATCGAACATGCCGTTACGATCGCGTCGAGATTGTCGGGTGACCCGAATGTCATGACTTGTGCGTCAGACTGGATCTTTTTCACGAGACCGCTGAGAACGTTTCCTGGACCTACCTCAACATACGTGGTGACGCCCTCTGACGCAAGGCGGCGCACAACGTCCTCCCAGCGGACCGGCGCAGACACCTGACGCACGAGCGCGTCCACCGACGCGGCGCCATCACGCTTCGGCTCGGCGTCTACGTTCGCCACCACCGGCACCGACGGAGTGGCTGTGCGCAGCGCCCTCAGCTCCGGCTCGAGCCGCTGCTCGGCAGGCTTCATCAAGGCGCAGTGAAATGGCGCGCTCACGGCAAGCGGGATCGCGCGGCGCGCGCCCAGCGCCTTCGCGCGTTCCGAGGCGCGCTGCACGGCAGCCGCGTGACCAGCGATCGAGATCTGTCCTGGAGAATTGATATTGGCGGGACTGACGATCTCACCCTGCGCGGCTTCTTCGCACGCTTGCGAGACGAGGGCGAGGTCGCCACCAATAATGGCGGCCATGGCTCCCGTCCCGACCGGCACCGCCTCCTGCATGTACCGCCCGCGACGACGGACCAAGCCGATCGCATCGGCGAACGAGAATGTGCCCGCAGCCACGTGCGCGGAGTATTCGCCAAGACTGTGACCGGCCACAAACGCCGGTGTAATGCCGTGCTCGGCCAGCACACGATACGCAGCAATGCTCATCGCGACGATGGCCGGCTGCGTAATCTCGGTGAGCTGAAGATCCTGTTCGGGACCCTCCCAGCAGATCGTCGAGAGACGACGTCCCGACTGATCGCCAGCCGCGAAGGCGCGATCCGCTTCGTCGAACGCGCGCTTCGCAACGGGGAATGCCTCAGCAAGGGCCTTGCCCATGCCGACCTGCTGCGCGCCCTGACCTGGAAAAATGAATGCGAGCACGAGGCCTACCTGGCGAGCGCCGCGGCGCCGATCTCATGTTCGACGCGCTGCACGAAGCCGGTCGTCGCAAATCGGTAGGCCAACGCAATCGCATTGCGCACGGCCTTCGCGGAGGATCGGCCGTGCCCCACGATCACCAGCCCGGCGACGCCGATGAGCGCGGCACCACCATATTCGGAATAGTCGAGACGACGGCGGAAGCGGCGGAATGCGCGGCGAGAGAGCAAATAGCCGACCTGGCTCGAAAACGTGCCTCGCAGTTCGTCGCCGAGCAGCGTCTCGACCGTCTCGACCAGACCCTCGCTGGTCTTGAGGACCACGTTCCCGGTGAACCCGTCGCACACCACCACGTCAGCCACGCCGCTATAAATCTCCCGTCCTTCGATGTTGCCGATGAAAGTGATCGGCGCCGCCTTGAGCAGCTGATGCGCCTCTCGCGTCAGTTCGTTGCCCTTGGTCGCTTCCTCGCCTATCGAGAGCAACCCGACGCGCGGACGCTCGACGCCAAACGCCACTCGCGCAACCACGCTGCCCATCACGCCGAACTGCAGCAGATGCTGCGGACGGCACTCGACGTTGGCTCCGGCGTCGAGTAAAACCGCCGGCCGTGCCCGCGTCGGAATCGTTGCCGCCAGCGCCGGACGATCAACGCCGTTGATCATCCCGAACGCCGCATGCGCGGCCATCACGGTCGCTCCGGTATGACCCATGCTGACCAGCGCTGCCGCCTCGCCGCTGGCGACATGCTCGGCGGCCACACGCACCGACGCGCGCGGCTTTCTCCGCAGCGCAGCCGCCGGCGCTTCCGACATTCCAATCACCTCGGGTGCGTCAACGATCACGATGCCGAGCGTTGACCAGTCGGCATACGTCGCCAGTGCACGCTCGATCTCGGCTCTCGGCCCAACGAGCGCGATCTCCGCATCGAGGTGACGCGCAGCGGCCACTGCGCCATCGACGACGACCGATGGCGCGTGGTCACCGCCCATGGCGTCCACCGCGATACGCAACATGTGAATGCGGGTTTATTCCTCGTCGACTGGCCGCACGGGTCGTTCTCTGTAATAGCCGCAGTGCGGGCAAATGCGGTGCGGCGCCTTCGGCTCCTGGCACTGCGGGCACAGGCCGGTCGTCGCCGCGCGGAGCGCGTCGTGCGTACGCCGCTTCGCCGTGCGGGTCTTGGAGTGTCTACGTTTTGGATTAGGCATGATCTCGTCTGTCTACGGTCTGCGGTCTACGGTCTACGGTCAACGGTCTGCGGTCTACGGTCGGTCCTTGCGATCGTCCGGCTTACCGGAGACCGACGACCGAAGACTGGAGACCTCTTTCAATCCTCTCAACGGCGCGAGCCGCGGATCCTCGAATTCCGTCGCGCACGAGCACGTGCCGGTGTTGCGGTTCGTCCCGCACTGCGGGCACAGCCCGGCGCAGTCGTCGCGGCACAACGGCTTCATCGGCAGCGCCAGATAGAACTGTTCGCGAAGCACCTCGTTGAGGTCGATCTGATCGTCGCGATAGACGCTGGTATCGAGATCTTCCTCGGGCACCTCGCGCTCGTCGGCGCCCGCCCCTTCCGGCGCCGGCAGATACCGCATATCGAACGCGGTATCGATGGGCATCCGAAACGGCTCCAGGCACCGGCTGCATGTCAGCTCGAGCTCGGTCCGCACTGTTCCTTCCAGGCGGAACCGGTCTTTGTCCTTGTGGATATCCATATCCACCTGAACAGGCGCCACGATCCGGTATGCATCGGCTTCCTGCCCCATTTCGTCAGGCGTGAAGACCCTGGCGAAGTGATTGACAGGCTGGCGGTACCGGGTCAGGTCAAGCTGCATGCTGGGTCTTCCTTCCGCGAAATTCGTGCGAAAGGGGACCTGTAATTATAGCTGGCTCCAGGCCATTGGCCCAACCCAGGGCTTGGGAATGAACAGGCGTTCGTAGAGTGCCACCGCGAAGCGATCGGTCATGCCCGCCAGGAAGTCTTTGGCCGCGACATCCAGACCTTCAGCCTCGATGATCCGCACGTCGAGCAGATCCGCCGGTCGCTCACGGACGCGCTCCCACAGACCACTGAGAATCGCCGTCGCCTTCTTGAACTCGGCGGTCGCGATCTCGTTCTCATAAACCGCGCCGAAGAGGAACGCGCGCATCGCCAGCGTCGCGTCCAGCACGGTCCGGTCCATGCGGATTTCACTGAGCCCGCCAGCCTGAGTCTCCGTGACGACGGCCTTGACCATGCAGGCGATCCTCGCCGACGAGCTCGAGCCCAACACGCCGACGGCGTCGCTCGGCAGCTCAGAGTCTTTCAGCACGCCTGCCCGCACCGCATCGTCAATGTCGTGATTCACGTAGGCGATGAGGTCGGCGACCCGCATCACCTGACCCTCGAGCGTTGCGGCGCGCTTCGATGGCTCCATGCCGACCGGCGATCCGTCCTTGCCCTTCGAGTGACGGCCGATGCCATCGCGAACCTCCCACGTCAGGTTCAGACCGCGTCCATCGTTCTCGAGGACATCGACAATTCGCAGGCTCTGCTCGTAGTGGCGGAAGCCGCCGGGCACCAGCGAGTCGAGCACGCGCTCGCCGGCATGGCCGAACGGCGTGTGGCCGAGGTCGTGGCCGAGCGCGGTGGACTCTGTGAGCTCCTCATGAAGCTGCAAGACCTTGGCGATGGTGCGGGCGATCTGCGAGACCTCGAGGCTGTGCGTCAGACGCGTGCGGTAGTGGTCGCCCGCCGGAGCGAAGAAGACCTGCGTCTTGTGCTTCAACCGCCTGAACGCCTTGCTGTGAATGATCCGATCCCGGTCGTGCTGAAACGCCGGTCGCACATCGTCTTCGGGCTCGGAATGGAGTCGGCCCTTCGAGTCGGCGCTGTGGGCAGCCTGTGCGGCCAGCGTCTCACGCTCACGCTGCTCGAGGGCTTCACGAATGCTCGACAACGACGTCCTCCAAAAAGCTGGTTCCGTGGGCCAGCGGCCCGACCGAGAAGTTTGCCGCCAACGTTTGACCGAGGTCGGCAAACGTCGCGCGGGTGCCGACGTCAGCACCGCGTTTCACACGACGGCCGGTCATCAGCAGCGGCACGTGTTCTCTCGAATGGTCGGTACTGGGCGTCGTCGGATCGTTGCCGTGATCGGCCGTGATGACGAGCAAATCGGTGTCGCGCAGCTGGTCGAGCACCGCGCCAAGCCGCTCGTCGAATCGCTCGATGTTATCCGCATAACCCGCCACGTCATTGCGATGCCCGTAGACGGTATCGAAGTCCACCAGATTCGCGAAGATCAAGCCGCTCGGCGCACTCTTCATGACGTCGAGCACGCAGTCCACGCCCTCAGCGTCGCTCGCCGTCGGCATGGATGTGGTGATGCCTCGACCAGCGAAAAGATCCTTCACTTTCCCGATGGATACGACTGGGATACCTCGACCCGTCAGGCGATCGAGCAGCGTTGGCCCGGTGGGATCGAGCGCGTAGTCATGGCGGTTCGCGGTCCGCTTGAAGGCTCCGGCGACCCCGACGAACGGCCTGGCAATGACACGGCCGACGCCCATGCCGCGCCCCACGATCTCGAATGCCGCCTCACAGATCCGATACAGCTCTGACACCGAAATCACGTCTTCGTGCGCGGCGATCTGGAAGACGCTGTCAGCCGATGTGTAAACGATTGGCTTTCCCGTCCGCACATGCTCAGGGCCAAGCCGATCGATGATCTCGGTTCCTGACGCGACCACGTTGCCGATCGTGCCGCGGTCGATACGCGCTTCGAACTCCTGGATCACCGATGCCGGAAAGCCTGAGGGGAATGTTGGGAACGGCCGATCCAGCACGAGGCCCATCATCTCCCAGTGCCCGGTCACCGAGTCCTTGCCTGCCGACGATTCCGCCATGCGGCCGTACGCACCTTGGACGGGCTCGACGTCGCCGCCTCCGATATTCGCGACGCGCCCAAGGCCCAGCGAACGCAACCGCGGTACGCGGAGTGGGACCTGTCGGGCGATGTTTCCGAGCGTGTCGCTGCCCTCGTCTCCATAGAGGCCGGCATCGGGAAGCTCACCGCAGCCAACGCTATCGAGAACGATCAGGACGACGCGCGAGAACGGTGTCAGGTTAGGAATGGTGTGACGAGAAGTAGTTGGCGATGGCGCGCGTGGTTTCGATCGTGGCAATCGCGTGCTTGAACACCAGTTGGTCGGTCCCGTCCACTTCGACGATGACGGCGAACTTGTCGAAGTTCTTGATACGGGCGTCGAAGGTACGCCCATCCATCAGGTGCATCGTGACGGACAGCCGATCGCGGCGAGCAAAGTTCAGGAAGACGTCTTGAATGTTGGGCTGGGCCGACAACGAGGCACGTGGTTCAGATACCTGGGCCATCAGGGAGCGTCTCCTCGCCTACGCACACCGCGCGCAACGAGCGCTTCCTCGACGCGGTGCAGAGTATCCGGCAGTTCGCCGGGACCGTCGAACCAGATAAGGTTAGGCTCTTTACGAAACCAGATCAACTGTCGCCGCGCGTAACGACGGTTCTCCTGAACGACGAGCGCGTGTGTCTCGGCCTCACCGCGGACACCCCGGAGCAGCTCCATCACCTGACGATAGACCAGGCCGCCGAAGGGACGGGCTTCGGCTGGCACGCCGCGCGCGAGCAGCCCCTTCACCTCACCGACGATGCCGCGCGCGAACTGACGCTCGACGCGCACGGCGACGCGCTCGGCCGTGAGCGCGGCCGGTATCTTGAGCCCGATGGCAATCACCTCGCAGTCCGCGACCGGCGAGCGCGTGTCGGCAAAGTGGGCCGTGAGCGGCCGTCCGGTCGAGAGATACACCTCGAGGGCACGAACCAAACGCTTGCGATCGCGAGGCATGATGCGCTCGGCGGAGTCGGGATCGACTCGCTTCAGCAGTCGATGCAGACGTTCCGGTCCCTTGCGGTCGGCGACTCGATCGAGCCTGGCGCGGAGCGACTCGTCGGCGCCCGGACCAGGAAACAGCCCTCGCGTCAGCGCGCGGTAATAGAAGCCTGTTCCCCCGACGAGAATCGGCACCTTGCCGCGTGCGTGGACCTCACGAATCACGCGATCGGCGTCGCGCGCGTATTGGGCCGCCGTGTAGACCTCGGTCGGGTCAGCGATGTCGATCAGGTGATGCGGAACACTGCGCTGCTCGTCGAGAGGAACCTTGTCGGTGCCGATGTCGAAACCGCGATAGACGGCCGTCGAGTCGCAGTTGAGAATCTCGCCGCCGAGCCGCTCGGCCAGCGCCAGCCCCAGCGCGCTCTTCCCGGACGCCGTCGGTCCGAGCACGGCCAGGACAAGAGGCTTCGAGCTCAAAGCACGCGAATGAACACGTAAACGACGAGCACGGCCAACACGATGAGAAGGCCTAGTTGCTGCGTACGTGTCGGCATCGCCTGTCGCTCGTTCAGCGCAGCGGGGGTTGTTCGTTGTAGTAGAACGTGACAGTGAAAAAGGCAACCGGCTCGGGATATTCGGGAGGTAGCGGCTCAGTGGGATTCGAGCCGAGGATCGCATTGTGCGCGGCGCGGTTGAAGGCGTCGATCTGCGATGGTGCGGCGACGTTGAGCTCGGTGATCGTGCCGTCCTTGTGGATGTTGAACTGCACGACGACCCGGCCGCGGAACGTCATCGCCGCAGACGGGATGAACCAGTTGCGGCGCACCTGAGCGACGAACCGGCGGAGCCAGGGTCCGAACTCGACGCCCTTGGTGTCGAACTGGATCGTCGCACCAGGATCGGTCGCTCCACCCTGCGGATTCTGGAACGTCTCGTTCTGAACATAGCGTTCCAGGTTGCGTAACGCATCGCCCAGCGCACCAGGCGCCGGCCGCGACACCTGCGGAGAGCGCCTCACACCGGTGTCGTCGCGCGGCGGCAACACCTTGGCCACGCGCTCTTCAGGCTCCGGCTGCGGTGGCGTCTCGTCTGGCTTCGCCTGTGTCTCGGCACCGCGCGCCCGCTCGGGAACAGAAGGGCTCGTGTCGGTACGCTCCGCTGAGTTTCCACGTGAGAACGGCAGCGGATTGTCAGGTTTGGTCGAACGCTGCGGCGCCTGAGCGCGCCGATCGAGATCCGACAGATCGACGTCCGGCTTCGGCTTCGGCGTCTCCATGTCGATCTTCGGCTGCACGAAGACGAATCGCCGATTGGCCTGCTCGAGTTCCTGCCGCCGCAATAGCTCCTGCTTCCGAGCCTCGACCTCCTCAGGGCTGGGCTTGAGGAAATTGATGTCGGGCCCCCACTGAAAGAACGCGATCAGCACGAAGTGCACGATGATCGACAACAGCACGGCCTCGCGCGGCGAAATCGCGCGGCCGACGGTGCGCTCGTCTTCGTAGCGATTGTCGAAGTCGAAGTGAATCAATGGACTGAGGGCTCCAATTATAACATGCTCGCTGACAACGACTTACGGCCACAGCAGAGCGTAAATCGAGCCCTCGCTAGGCTTTCGAGGCCGTGTAGAGATAGACGATGCCGAACGTCAGAGGGACGGCGCGCACATCAGTAAACCCGGCCTGACGCAGTAATGTCATGAACTCGGCGGGAGGCGGAAAAGTCCCAACTGATGCGGGCAGATAGGTATACGCGCCGGTGTGCCCCGAGATCAGACGGCCGATGAGCGGCAGCACATTCCGGAAGTACCACAGATACAAGGTGCTCACACCCGGGATCCTCGGCACACCGAACTCGAGGATGGCGAGGCGCCCGCCGTGGCGCAGCACACGTGACATCTCTGCGCACGCCACCTCGGGACGCTGCACATTGCGAATCCCGAAGGTGACCGTCGTCGCGTCGGCGACTCGATCCGCAACCGGAAGACGCATCGCATCGCCGCGCACCAGCGCGATTCGGCCGGTCCGACCAGCCGCGTGAACCTTGCGGAGGCCCAGTGCCAGCATCGCGCCGGCGAAATCCACGCCCACGACGCGGGCCGCGCCGGTCGCTTCGAGGGCGACATCAGCCGTGCCAGTGCACACGTCAATCAACGTCTCACGACCGGTGAGCCGCAATGATGCGATCGCCAACCTTCGCCAGCGTTTGTCGATGCCGGCGCTGAGCAAGTGATTCAGGAGGTCGTAACGCGGCGCGATGGCGTCGAACATCCCCGCGATGCGGTCGGGGGCCTTGTCGGGTGACTGCGTCATCCGATGTAGAGGGCGAGCGCAGTGGTTGCGAAGTAGACGATCCCCACCCACCCGTTCAAATCGAACGCCTTCTTGACCTGCGAGAGATCGGTGTCGCTGACGAGCGACTGCTCGTAGAACAGCAGGACCGCGACAATCGCGACCCCAATCAGGTACAGCGACGGGAGATGCGCACCTTGCCACAACGCCGCCATCGCCAGGATGGCGCCAACGTGCATCAAGCGCGAGAAACGGATCGCCGCCGCGACGCCGAATCGAGCCGGAATCGAACGCAGCCCGTGACCGCGATCGAACTCGACGTCCTGACAGGCATAGAGGATGTCGAAGCCACCGACCCAGAGTCCGATCGCCAGACCCAGCAGCCACGGCTCGATACCGCCTCGCCCGCCTGCCGCAATCCAGCCGCCGACCGGGGCCACCGCGAGCGCCACACCAAGAAACAGCTGGGTGTACGTCGTCACTCGCTTGGCGAGCGAGTACCAGAAGACGATGACGAGCGCGACGGGCGACAAGGCGAAACACAACGTGCTCAGACGCGAGGCGGCGAACACGAAGACGATCGAGGACACGGTGACGAAGATCGCCGCTTCCGCACGGCTCATCGCGCCGCGCGGCAGCTCGCGCATCGCCGTGCGCGGATTGAGCGCGTCGAACCGCGCGTCAACCAGACGGTTGAAACCCATGGCGGCGCTTCGCGCGCTGACCATGCACACGACAATCCACGCGACCTGAGCCCAGGAGAACGGATGCTCGCGCCACGCCATGAGCGCTCCGGTGAGCGCAAACGGCAAGGCGAACACCGAGTGGCTGAATCGGACGAACGAGAGATACGTGGCAATCCTACTCATTGGGAGTTGGGCGTTGGCGCGTTGGGAGTTGACAGAGCGTCGAGCCACGTAATCCCATCGGGCGAGACGCCTCCCACCAAGTATTCTTCCACATCGTCCACGTGCGGCGGCACGCGCACGGCAATCAGCGCCGCCCGCTTCCCTGCTTCGATGCTTCCGTACTCGTCGTCATAGCGCAGCGCCTGGGCGCCGGTCAGCGTCGCGCTGCGCAGCAGGTCGCGGGCGGGAACCGCCGGCGCAATGCGCCGCGCTTCGGCAAGCTCCGCGAACATGTTCAGGTCCGCGACGCTGGCTAAGCTGTCAGTGCCGAAGGCCACCGGGACACCAGCGGCGTAGAACGATTCGAGCGGCGGCGCGCCGACACCCACATAGACGTTGCTGCGCGGACACGACACGAGCGGCGAGCCCGCAGCTTTCACCCGGGCAAGATCCTCTTTGGCGAACTGCACGCCGTGCACGACGAGCGAGTCCGGGCTCAAAAAGCCCAGGCCGGCAAGATATTCGGTTGGCGACACACCGGGAATCTGCCACTCGCTCGTCCACACACCGAGACGCTCCAGCATCACGCGTGCTGGACCGGTCCCCTGTTGCAGCAACTCCACCTCGGCGGCGGATTCTCCCAGGTGCACGGTTGTGACCGAACCGGGATGCGCATCGACGTCGGCGCGAATCGCTATGAAGAGTCCGGACGACACCGAATACGGCGCGTGCGGCGCGAGGCTCACTCGAACTCCGTCGCGGCCTGGCGCCGCCGCCTCGACAGCGGCACGCGCCTCCCGCACCCTGCCTGCCGGATCGGGGTGATTGAAGCCAATCAGTTCGTAAAACACCTGCGCGGCCATTCCGGCCTCACGAAGCAGCGGAATGGTGACGAGCGTGTTGCTCACGTCCCCGACGAGGCCGGTGCCCGTCGCCCGCGACTGCGCGATGGCGTACCGCGCCGCCTCGAGGATCGGCGGCGCGTCCGGCACCGGGAAACCTCGACGCTGCGCCATCAGCTCGAGCACCCATTCATTGAAGCTGGTGCTCGGCGGTACGCGCCTGTGCAGATACGACAGCTCGAGATGCGTGTGGGCGTTGACGAGCGCGGGAAGAACTGCGACACGGCCCAGTCGCACGGGATCGGGAACACGTTCGCCAACAGCGACGATCCGACCCTCGTCAACAGTGACCGTCCCGCCGTGAATCGGAGGGCCCGCGATCGGGAGGAGGTAGTCCGCCTGAAACGTCGTCACTGCGTCAGACGCAGCGTCTTGCCGGTGCGGCTTCGTGCGGGATAGTTCTTGAGCTCGTCCGGCACCGACGTGTCACCCTCGGCCCGCGCCGTTGCCAGCGCCAGCATGCGCGGCACCTCGCGCTCGCGGTAGATCGGATCGCCGAGGATCTCGTAGTGCATGTTGCGGCGTTTGGGAATGAACCCGGCGTCCTCGACGTTCTCGACGATCTCGACTTCGTCCATGCAGTAGCTGGCACCCGCTGCCCGGACGACGTTCTCTTCGATCATCACGCTGCCCATGTCATTGGCGCCGAACGCGAGACTGAGCTGCCCGACTTTCCCGCCTTGCGTGACCCACGAGGCTTGCAGGTTGTCGAAGTTGTCGAGCACGATCCGCGACAGCGCGAGCGTGCGTAGGTACTCCACGCCCGTCGCTTCGTAGCCGCCGTGCTCGGTGTGCTCGGGTTGATAGCTCCAGGTGATGAATGCCGTGAAGCCGCCGGTGCGGTCCTGCACCTCGCGCAAGCGCATCATGTGCTCGATGCGCTCCTCGTCTGTCTCAACTGTCCCGTACATCATCGTGGCGGTCGTCCGCAGTCCGGCCTCGTGAGCCTGAGCCATGATGTCCAGCCACTCGTCTGACGAGGCCTTCGAGTAGCAGTTCAGCAGCTTGCGCACGCGATCGACGAGGATCTCGGCGCCGCCGCCAGGAATGCTGTCGAGGCCGGCAGCCACCAGCCGATCGATCACCGTACGCGTTGGGATCTGATTCAACCGCGAGATGTGCAGCACCTCGGGCGGCGAGAGCGCGTGCAGCTTGAATTCGGGATAGCGGGACTTCACCGAGCGGAACAGATCCTCGTACCACTGGATCGGCAGGTCGGGATTGTGACCGCCCTGCAGCAGCAGCTGGTTCCCGCCGACAGCGATCGTTTCGTCGATCTTGCGGAAAATCTCGTCGAAGCCGAGCACGTAGCCGTCGCTCGAGCCCACCGTCCGGTAGAACGCGCAGAAGTTGCAGCGCGCGACGCAGATGTTCGTGTAGTTGACGTTGCGATCGATGATGTAGGTGACGACCCGATCCAGGTGCTTCCGGGCGCGAATGGTGTCGGCCAGGTGGCCGAGCAGATGCGTCGGCGCGTGCCGGTACAGCTCGAGCGCCTCGGCCGCGCTCACGCGGCCGCCGTCCAGAACTTTTCGCGCGATGTCGTCAACCATGCAACTGTCCGCGGAGGCTAAAGCCTCCGCTCTACGGCCCTGTAGAGCGCACGCTTCAGCGTACGCGTCAAAAGAACTCGACGGTCCGGCGTTTCGGCGCGAGTCCGAGATCCGCCGCGTAATCGAGGAACATCTGCAGCCCCGCGGCTTCGTCGGCGCCCAAGCCGTACTTCACATTATCCCTTAGGTACAGCGCTGCCTTCGCGGCCCTCGCGGGATCACCGTGCGCGTACTCGGCTGAGATCAGGTCCACGGCTTCGAGCCCTTCCCGCTGCGCGTCCTGCAGCAGGCGGACGTCATCGCCACTGATGATGCCGGGCCGGCCGGTCCACGCCGCATAGACGAACGGCAGGCCGGTCATCTTCGTCCACTCGAGTCCGAGATCGACTTTCTGCAGGCCAAGCCCAGCGTGATCGGCTTCAAACGCCGGATCGCCGATCAGCAACCCGGCGTCGAAGTCCCGTGTCATGACCGCCAAATCGGGGCCGTGCGGCACGAAGCGTGGGTGGATCCGGAAGTAGTGCTGACAGAGCACCTGAATCAACGCCACGGAGGTGCGCGAACTCGTGTCGAGCGCGATGTGCCGAATCTGCTCGAGTGGCCGAGTCGTATACAGCGCGACGGACGCGATCGCCCCGCGTGAGGTCACGCCGACACCCGGAACAAACCGATAGTCCGTGGACTGCAGGTACTCGATCGACGGCACCAGACCAAGGTCAACCTCGCCGTCCTGCAGCAAACGCGCACATACCGACGGCAAGTCGTAGCGCACGTGCCAGCGTGACGGCTCGCGGTCGAGGGCCCACGTCAGCGGCCGGGCATTCAGATACCCGACGGCACCAATACGAAGCGCCATCACACGACAGCCGTAAAACGGCCCGTGCGCTCAACTGGCTTGAAGCCTGCGGCCTCGATGTTGCGCGTGATCTCCTCGAGCGGCGCACGGCGACGGCCTTCCGGCGCCTCGTCGGACGCCGACACGCCGTCGATATCGTCGGCGCCGAATGTCAGTGCGACCTGTGCCAGCTTCGGACCGTAGCGCCGCCAGTCCACCTGCACGGTCGGAATGGCGGGTGCCGCCAGACGCGCAATCGCCACCATCTTCACATCGTCGTAGCCGGTCGTCGGCCGGAAGGTGGCCAGCGTCATCGGTAAGGGACTCAACGCTTGAATGCACCCGTAGCGATCCTGCAATTCGCCGGCGCGCAGCAACAGTGCCGTGCGCGTATCGGCTGGCGCCTTGTCCACAGTCAACCGAATCTGCGTGAAGCCGGCAGACGCGAGTTGATCGACGATAGCCCCCGGGTCGGCCTGCCCGTCCAGTGGCAGCGTTGACAGTCCGTCGAGCCCCGCGTCGTGCAGTTGCTTCAACACGGCCGTCACGTTCTCACCGGCGGCTATCCGCTCGACGTCGGCCCACGTGAAACCACACACCGTGCGATCGCCCTTCGATTTGATGGCCTCGATCGCTCGCAGCGCGTCGGCAAGCTGCGCGGGCGCGCCGGTGATTCTGATCTCCTGTGCCTTGACCTTGGCCGGGTCGAGCGCCGGCGCCTCGAGCGCACACTCAGCCACTCGAAGAAAGGTCGTTCGCGTGTCGTGGAGCCGGCGCCGCACGACGTCGGCGAGCATGCCCAGCGACAGAATGTCGGGCGTCGTCGCCAGATCGCGAATGTCGCCGGCCGGCAGCCGCTCTCCGGCGGTCACGCGTTCCATCAGTACGTCACGTGAGATCGAGGTACTCATTGCGCCATCTTCTCTGCAATCCGAGTCGCCAGCTCCAGCGCATCACGGCCCGCCCGTCCAGCGACACCGGGCTCTCGCCGCGTGCGCACGGCGTCCACAAAATCCACCAGCTCGCGCCGCAGCGGCTCGTCGTTCACCACATCGAGCTTGCCGCCCTGTATCGGCGGCATCGTCCCGCGCGGTGCCAGCCGGTAGACTTCGACCTCCTGCGCCGCGTAGTCGATCGAGACGTACGAGTCGTGCTGAAAGAAGCGCACCTTGCGCACGCGCTCGCGGCTGATCCGGCTCGCGGTCACATTGGCAATGCAGCCCGAGGCAAACCGCAGACGCGCGTTGGCGATGTCGGTCCGCGGAGTCAGCACGTTGACGCCGACCGCTTCGATCGATACCACCTCGGAACGCACCGAGGCCAGCAGCAGGTCGAGATCATGAATCATCAGATCGAAGATGACGTCGATGTCCAGACTCCGCTCCGGAAACGTCCCCAGCCGGTGCACTTCGACGAAGCGCGGATCGGCGACGAGCGGCAGCGCGGCAACAACGGCTGGATTGAACCGTTCGGTGTGCCCGGCAGCCAGCGTCGCGCCGCTTTGCGCGGCCGTTTCGATCAGGCGCTCGGCGTCCGCCACGCTCGGCGCGAGTGGCTTCTCCACCAGCGCGGCCACTCCTCGCTCGAGAAACGGCAAGGCGACCTCGAGGTGCGACACCGTCGGCACTGCAATCGTGACGGCATCAACACGCCCGATCAATTCGCGTGCGGTCGGCCACGCCGTGGTCCCGAATTTCGCGGCAACCTCATCGGCCCGGCCCGGCTTGGTGTCCACGATGCCGACGAGCTCAACCCCGTCCATCGCGGCGAGGAGTCTGGCGTGATGTTTACCAAGGTGACCGACGCCGATCACCGCGACGCGCAGGCGATTCGTCATGCGGTTCCTGGCCGGTCCAAAGGACTGGCCCCACCGGTGTTCTCACGGGCGCGGCCGACGATTGTGATGCCCGCTTCATCCGCCGACGCCAACACCGATTCGCGATCGAGCATCAGCGTCTTGCCGGCGTCAACCGAGAGTGCTGTCGCGCCCGCTATCCGCATCGCCTGAATCGTGGCGAAGCCAACCACCGGCACATCGAAACGCATGTCCTGCGCGGGCTTGGCGACCTTGACAATGCGCACGCCGGGACCCGCGAGATGTCCCGCCCGGCCGATCACTTCATCGGTTCCCTCCATCGCCTCGACGGCGACGACGGCCAGGTGCTTTATGGCGATGGTCTGTCCGATGTCGAGGCCGGCGATGACATCGGCCATCTTGTACCCGAACTCGAAATCCTTCTGCTCCTCATCGGTCGGCGCGCGACGGGTCAGCACACCGGACCGTGCGAGCAGCGGCGTCAGCAGCGACGTCGAATCGATCAGTTCAATACCGTGCTCGCGCAGCACGTTGGCAACGGCGCCGATCAAGCCATCCGTGTTTCGCGATGTCAGCTTTCGCAGCACCGCGATGAACGTCATGTCGGGAATGATGCCGCCGAAGATCTTGGTGTGCTTGACCTGCCCGGCCATCACCGCTGTCGTGACGCCGGCCTTCTTCAACAGGTTGATACAGGTGCCGAGTTGCCCGATGGATATCCAATGGATTGGCGTGCCGTGGCGTTCCGCAGCCCCGTTCAACTCGGTGAAGGTTTCCTCCTTCATCGCGATGATCGTGACCTCATGCCCCTGCGCCCGAGCGGCGTCGAGCACGAGAAACGGAAATCGGCCGTTGCCCGCCAGAAGCCCCAGCTTCACGACGTTCCTGGTACGTCGCTACTCATCTGCCACGAGCTCCTCAGCTCGCCTCCCCGCCCGGCGCAGAATCACGCCGCGCTGGGCACTGCGGATGAAATCCACCATGTAGCGGACCTCTGGAGCGGTGAGCGTCGCGTCCTGCTCGATCTGCGCCAGTGCGCGCGTCGTGTTCAGCTTCGACTGCATCAGATATCGGTAGGCGTGACGCAGCTGCGTGATGGTGTTCGGCGTGAATCCACGGCGCTGAAGGCCGATCGTGTTCACGCCAAAGATGCGCGCTGGACGGCTGCCGATGGTCCGTGCAAATGGCAGCGCATCCTTCGTGACCACGGAATACCCGCCGATAAAGGCGTGCCGGCCGACCCGACAGAACTGGTGCACGGCCGATCCGGCGCTGATGTTGGCGAAGTCCTCGACACCGACGTGACCACCGAGCGTGGCATGCGGACCGAAGATGGTGTCGCTGCCCACGCTGCAGTCATGCGCCACGTGCACGTACGCCATGAACAGGTTGTTGTCGCCGATCGTCGTCTGGCCGCCGCCGCCTGCCGTGCCGCGATTGATGGTCACGAACTCACGGAAGATGTTGCGTCGGCCGATGGTCAGTCTGGTACGCTCGCCGCGGTACTTCAAATCCTGCGGCGCCAGGCCAATCGAGGCCATCGGGTAGATCTGAGTGTCGTCGCCGATCTCGGTCCAGCCGTCGATGACCACCGACGCACCAATCTGGCAATTGCGGCCGATGGTCACATCGGGACCGATGATGGCCTGCGGTCCGATTCTCGTGCCTTCCCCCACCCGCGCTGAAGGATGGACGTGCGCCGTCTGATCGACAAACGCCGCGCCAGCTTCGATAGCCAGCAGTAGCTCGGCCTCAGCGCAGATCTGTCCGTCCACATACGCACGGGCGTGCGCTTTCGCCAGCCGCGAACGCACGCGGCCAAGCGTCACCTCGAGGTGGAGACGATCGCCGGGAAACACGTTGCGTCGAAATTTGGCGTCGTTGACGCCGCGCAGCGAGACGCGCGTGGTTGAGGAGGCGCCGGATCGATCGAGGACCAGCGCGGACGCGACCTGTGTCAGCGCCTCGACCATGAGCACCGCCGGCATCAGCGGCGAGCCCGGAAAATGTCCCTGGAAGTAGTCTTCGCTGACGGTCACGTTCTTGAACGCCACGAGCCGGTTGCCCGGCTCGTGTTCGGTGACCGCGTCGATCAGGAGTGCGGGATAGCGATATGAGACGCGGCCAAGCAGCGATGGGAGGTCGAGAGTCAGGTACGCGCGCCTCCTGCGCTACTTCTTGCCGGCATTCATGGCGGCGATGACCTCGCTCGTCAGGTTCATGCCTGGCTCGGCCCAGATCAGCCCGCTCTGCGCGGCGTTGAAGACAAAGTGGACCTGCTTCTCCTGCGCCACCTTCTCGATGATCGGCAGGACCTTGCGAGTGAACTCTTCCTCGACCTGCTGAGCAAGGTTCTGCACATCCTGCTGTGCGTCCTCGCTCAACCGCTGTAGATCGCGCTGCTGCCGGTCGATGTCCGTCTGCAACTGCGAACGCGCCGCATCGCTGAGCACAGTTCCGCCCTTCTCGAGCTTCTCCTGAGCCGCCTGCAGCGTCTTCTGCTTGTCCTGCAGCTCGCGCGCCTTCTGATCCTGGAACGCCTTCAGCTTCTCAGCAGCAGCCCTGCCGTCGTTAGACTGGCCCGCCACGGCCTGCATGTTCACGTACGCATACTTCATCCCGTCCTGGAACTTCGCCGCAGGAGCCGCGGGAGCAGGAGCGGGGGCCGGGGCAGGCTTCTGCGTTGCGGGCGCCGCGGGAGCAGGAGCGGGAGCCGCCGGCTTTTGCGTCGCGGGTGCCTGTGCGGTGGGCGCCTGGGCGTAGGTTTCACCAGCAGCCAGCGTGATGCCGGACGCCAGAATGATGGCAAGCAGTCTCATTAACTTCGGTCCTTTCGTCGCGACGTTACGGCCAACGATTTTACTCGACCGTCTAACGCCAAGTAAGATGGTTTCAAAGATGCGATTCTTCACATTTCGTGCACTTCTGCTGCTGCTCGCCCCGCTCGCCGCTGGGTGTGGCGACGATTCGCCTACCACGCCGACGACGCCGACATCGCCGATCACCGTCACCGAGCAGTTCAGCAGCGATGACACGCCTGAAAAGCCGCCACTCAATCCCAATGGTGGCCGCACGCACCCGTTCATCGTGCAGCAGGCGGGAACGGTGTCGGCCAGGCTCACTGCCTTGTCTCCCGACGAGACGGTCACCGTCGGCCTCAGCCTCGGCACTTGGAACGGCCAAGTGTGCCAGATCATCCTCGCGAACGACGCCGCCGTACTGAACACCAGCGTGACAGGCACGGCTCAGCAGACCGGCACCTTTTGCGTCCGAATCTACGACATCGGCAAGCTGACGGCGTCGACCAGCTACTCAATCGACGTTACGCACTTCTAACGCTCTCGTCTCTGGTCTTTAGTCTCTGGTCTCCCGTTCTACCAAAGACCAAGGACCTAAGACCAAAGACCTTTTTCTAGAACGTCGTCCCAACCGCGAAGCGGAAGACCCTGCCCTTCGCCGGCTGCAGATTGTTATCGAGCACGCCAGTGCGGGACGGGTTGAACGCGTAAATCAGTCGGAACGGCACGTTCAACACCGGCATGAAGAACCGCAGCTCCACGCCGGTCGAGGTCTTGAACGCATTGGTCTGCCCGATGACTCGCGTCGTCACGCCCGGCGCGTTGGGATCGACCAGTGACGAAGTCGCGAACGGATCGGTCAACGCCGGAATCGGCGGCGGCACGAGCTGGACGACGTTCTCTTTCCAGGCAAAGCTGTTGCCGACATCCTGCACCTGACCGGCGTCGGCGAAGAGCACGATACGCACCTGACTCACGATCGAGATCAGATACTCGGCGTTGAACAGTAGGCTCTTGTTGCCGCCCAGTACGACGACCGAGCCCGGCACCGTCGGGCCAATCGAGCGGATGTCGAAACCGCGCACGCTGTACTCGCCGCCGAGGAACAGACGCTCGAAGATCGGCAGCGACTGAGTACTGCCAAGCGGCGAGATGTACTCGGTCTGCGCGCGCACGCCGAATGAGGTCCTCGGCAGATGGCGCTTGAACCAAATCGCCTCGAGGCGCGGCTTGTAGAACTGCGTATTGCCCCCAAGCACGGCCAGATCGATTGCGGCGGTCAGACGCTTGCCCTGGTTCGGGAAGATCGGGTTGTCCACCGTGTTGTGGACGAAGCTGGGCGTCACTCTGCTGATCACGCGGCGGCCGCCCTGGCCGATGAGCAGCGAGTCGTAGACGAACGGATTGCGACGCAGCACCTCGATCTGCGTTGGCGTCAGCTGCGACAGGTCGGCAACCGACTGGATGATCGAACATCCGCCGGGCCGTAGCAGACAGGACTGGTCGATGAGCGCCTCGTTCAAGTCGGTCATGTGGACCGTCTCGTACGAGTAGTTGAAGAACATTCGGCTGAAGTCGGCCACCGGGAAGCCGAACACCAGATTCCCGCCAGTGGACTTCTGCGTGTAGTAGCCGATGTACTGCAGCGAGCGCTTGTAGATATCGAAGCCGCCGGTGATGTTGCGGTCGAACAGGAACGGCTCCGAGAACGCCAGCTGATAGTTCTGCGCCCGGTCGCCGGCCTGCAGCGAGACCGTCAGGCTCTCGCCGCGGCCGAGGAAGTTCGACGTCTGGAACGCGAGCTGGCCGAAGAACCCTTCGTACTGCGACACGCCGGCGCCGAAGGTCAGCTGGTTGCGGTTCTGCTCTTCGAACTTCAACGTGACGTCAACGTTGTTCTCTTTGCCAGGCGTCTTGTCCACCTTCATGTCGCTGTCGTTGCCCTTCAGCTCCTTGAAGTAGCCAAGCTGATTCAAGCGGCGAACGCTGTACTTCAGCGCTTCGGTGTCGAAGACGTTGCCCTCAATCAACCGCATCTCCCGGCGGATGACGTTGTCGCGCGTCGTGGTGTTGCCCGTGAACGTAATGCGATTGACGAAGTACTGCGGCCCCTCGGTGTACTGCATCGTGACGTCAACGACGGGCGGCTTCGAGCTCTCTTCCTTTTGCTTGGCCGCAGAGCCGTTGGTCTCGGTCGGCACCGCGAGCGCCGGTGGTACCAGTGCCGCCAGCTGGGTCTCGGGATTGTTGGGGTCGTCTGAGTACTTGAAGATCGGGAACGGCGTGAACTCCATGAAGCCACGGCTGCCGTAGACTTCCTGCGCTTTCTTGTTCCCGTCGTCGATCTTCTTCTTGTTGTACCACTCACCCGGCTCGATCTTGTACAGCGTGCGTAGCCCCGTGCTGTTGACGAGCTTGTTGCCCTCGAAGGACAACTCCCCCATCCGGTAACGCTTGCCTTCGACGACCGGGATGCGCAACTGCACCCACCGCGTCTTGCCGTCCTTCGTGTTCTCGAGGACCTTGATCTCGGGATTGCCGATGCGCGCCTGCGGGTAGCCCTGGTTGCGGTAGTACTCGACAACCTTCGCGACGTCTTCCTCGTACGCCGCCTCCTTGTACGTGCCACCGCCGGTGATGAACGAGAGGATGCCCTTCGGCTTGTTCTCCTTCATCTTCTTCTGCAGCTTGCCGTCGCCGAGCGCCTGATTTCCAACGAACTCGAGATCGCGAATCTTGATCTTCGGACCTTCGCCGACGCTGAACGTCACGTTCACGAGCTTGGGACCACCGGACACCGGTGTGACCTTGTGGCCGATCTCGGCGTTGGTGAAGCCCTTCTCGGCCATCATCTCGCGGAGCACGCTTTCTACTCGGCGAATCGATCCCTCGTCCAAGAACGAGTCGAGGCGGACCTCGATGTTGCGTTCGCGAAGCTTCTCGTCGATGTCGGAGCGCTTGATGATGTTGATCGAGTCGCCTTTGGAGTTGCGGTAGTCAACGATCTTGACCCGCTCGCGTTCCTCCATCCGGTAGACGACCATCTTTCCGACCACGCCGTTGTCGAACGTATGGTCGGTCACCTCGATCGACAGGTCCTCGAGGAACTTCGTGTTCCACAGCGCCTTGAAGTCGGCGCGCATCTGATCCTCGGCGGCCTCGTCGTACGGCACGAACTTGCCCTGCGACGGCGCACTCACCGGGAGCTTGATCCAGTACAGGTAGGTCTCGTTATCGACTGTGGAGGTGTTCCCTTGCCGGTCGAAGCAGAGTTCCAGCTGCCAGATGAACGGCGGAGAACCGGCCGGCGGAAGCGCCGCGGGCGCGGCCACTGGACTGCCACAGGCTGTTTTCGCAATCGCGCCTGGTGGCAAACCGGCGGATCCGGCGGCCTCCTGCGCAGTCGCTGTGCCTATGGACACGCCGACGCCGAGAAATGCTACGAGAAGAAGTGTCGGTAGAGACTGCGTCCTCATCACCCTGAAACACCTTAGTTTACAGGATTTATGACGAACGAAACGACGGGTTGGTCGGGACACCGTAAGACCGCCGGGTCTACAAAACAAGACCCGGCCTACGCTGACAAATTGAAGTAGTAGGGCGGGTCCTGTTTTTGGGACCCGCCAGGAGCTATTGCAGTCGCCGACCGGCGGTAAGTTCGCTGCCTGCCGGACGATACGCGAGCTGACCGCCGTCGAGGTACACCTCGACTTCGCCGTCGTGCAGGTTGCCGCGAATCAACTCTTCGGACAACGGATCCTCGACATAACGCTGAATGGCGCGGCGCAGCGGACGGGCGCCATACGAGCGGTCTTTGCATGTGACGTCGATGATCCAGTCGATGACCTCGGGCGTCAGCGCGATTTTCATGCGCCGATCGACCAGGTTCGCGTTCAACTGATTGACCAGCAGCGTCATGATGCGCCGCAGGTCCTCGTCGGAGAGCGCGTCGAAGACGATGATTTCGTCGATGCGGTTGATGAACTCGGGATTGAAGGTGCGCTTCACCTCGCCGAGCACCATGTCGCTGACGTTCTTGTCGATGACGCCGGTATCACTGGCCTGGAACCCGAGCGACGACTTCTTCTGGATGAAGCGCGCCCCGATGTTCGAGGTCATGATGATGATCGTGTTCTTGAAGTTGAC